>Ga0164290_1002108_pt1 | contig 17044 bp, 14 predicted proteins | sample Micstemetagenome_FD_108782 | JGI IMG/M metagenome (GOLD analysis project Ga0164290, IMG submission 108782) | Contaminated culture microbial community from soil near Moab, Utah, USA - Microcoleus steenstrupii SON62 (Illumina Assembly) | ecosystem: Environmental > Terrestrial > Soil > Soil crust... | reverse complement strand
GATCCGGCACAGGCGACGTCTGATCATGGCTGGGATGTCATCGCAAATCGCGAGCACCTGAGCGTGATCTCGGCGCGGCTGAAAAAGGCCGGCATGCGCGTTTCTCTGTTTGCCGACGGCGACAGCAGCGTCGAGCAGATCGACATGGCCAAGGCTGTGGGCGCGGATCGGATTGAACTCTATACCGGTCCATATGGCAGTTGCTACGCCGATCCCGCCGGCGCGGAGCGCTGGGCGGAGATGCTGGGCAAGACCGCGGCTCATGCCATATCGCTCGGGCTCGAGGTCAATGCGGGCCATGATCTCACCGTTGCCAATCTGCCGCTGCTCTGCCGACACATTCCGCAGCTCGCGGAGGTGTCCATCGGCCATGGCTTGACAGCGGACGCGCTGGAATATGGCATGGCGGAAACGGTGCGCCGCTATCGCCGGGCATTGGGGGAGAATATCTAGCCGGGCTCTCGCGTTGCCCAGCTGAACAACAATGCGGGCAACATGAAGAAGATTGCGATATGCGGCGCGGGACCGGCGGGTCTCGCCATCGCTTTGATGCTGGCGCGTGCCGGTCATGCCGTCGAGGTCATCGAGCGATTTTCCGAGCCCGCGCCTGTCGGCTCGGGGCTCATCCTGCAGCCCACGGGCCTGACGGTGCTCGATCATCTCGGTCTCTACGACCGCATCATGTCGCTTGGACACCGGATCGACCGGCTGTGGGGCACGGATGCGAAAACCGGCCGGCCGGTGCTCGACGTTCACTATGGGGCCGGCCCGCTCGGGCGCTTCGGCCTGGCGGTGCAGCGCGCGGCCTTGTTCGAGACGCTGCATGATGCTTTTGCCAGCCAGGGCGTTCCGATCCTCACCGGCCGGCAGGTGGTGGGCGTCCGGAATGCCGAGAACCAGCCGGTGCTGGTGCTTTCCGATGGCAGTTCGCTCGGACCGTATCGCCTGTTGATCGACGCCACCGGGGCACGATCGCAACTGATGAATGCACTTTGCCCCGGCGACGTATCCGTCGAGCTTGCTTATGGCGCCTTCTGGGCGACCCTCGATGCGGGCGCGATGCCCTTTGAGCCGAATGCACTTGTCCAGCGCTATGAGCACGCGAATGTCATGATCGGTGTGCTGCCAGTGGGAAGGCTGACGCCTGACGGCCGCGACAAGATCGCGTTTTTCTGGAGCCAGAAGATCACCGAGGCGAAGCGCACGATGTCAAATGGGCTCGAAGCATGGAAGGCCCGGCTTTGCGGCTATTGGCCCGAAACTTCCGACATGCTGGCGCAGATCGTCGGCTGGGAACAACTGACGCTCGCGCGCTACCAGCATCGGACGCTCGCCCGGCCGGCCCGGGGCAGGGTGGTCTTTATTGGTGACGCGGCCCATTGCACGAGTCCGCAACTTGGGCAGGGCGCCAATATGGCGCTTCTCGACGCTGCGGCACTTGCGCATGGACTGGCGACAACGGCTGATATCGACTGGGCGATCGACCACTATTGTAAGAGCCGGCGCAACCACGTGCGGCTGTTCCAGCTTTTCTCGCGCATGTTCACTCCGTTCTACCAGGGTGATTCCCGCGCGCTGTCTTTCATCCGCGACCAAGTGGTCTCCACCGTGGCGCGGATACCGCCGGCGCCTCGCTTTCTCGCGTCGCTTGTCTCGGGCACACTGCTCAATCCGTTTTCGGCCACCGGCCTGGTCGAACGCGATTGGAGCGACGGCCCGAACAAGCCCTAGATAAGACCATTTTTGGGCCTTTTCTTTTCTTGACTGTAATAGTACATAAATCTGATCAAGGATCACAATTTTTACTACCATTGATTTGCTGGATCGCGAATGGGGCGCCGGGTATGCTGACTTTGCCTGCGAAAGTGCGTCGCAAGAAACAACCATATCTCTACATTCGGTCGCGGCTCTCGCGCCGGAACCTGCGCAAGCAGGCGGTGTTGTTCTATGGCGAGTTGAGGGATTTCATTGCTTCACGCGGGATCACCGATGTCGGGCCTGGCTTCATGCGATACATGGCGGTTGATCGCAATGGCGGGCTGGATATGGAGTTCGGCTATTTCACGGATCGCCTCCATGCCGGCGGCGGTCCCGTCCGCGCGGGCATGTTGCCGTCGGGCACATTCATGTCCATGGAGTGGACCGGCCCTTTCGAAAAGCTCAGAGATGTCAATGCCATGCTCAACGGCTGGGCCGAACACAACGCAATTGAATGGGACAGTGTCGAGACGACCGATGGTGTAGCCTACGGGTGCCGCATCGAGATTTATCATGTGACCCCGCGGCACGTTTCCAATCCGGAGGAGTTCCGGACCGAGGTCGCCATCATGGTACGCCCCGTTTCAGAACATCCCGCCATTGATGCTCCGGCTCAGTTGGGAGCCGGCAGCGCCTCGTCGTTCTCACACTTGCCGATCGGCAACTGACGGAACGAGTGTATTTGCAGGATCGTGCCCTGTCCGTCGGTGTCGACCTGCAGGCAACCGCAGGCATAGCCGTAATTGCCGTTGGTTGCGATATAGTCTCCGGCTGAGATGTCGCCGATACGCTCCATGCCCTGAGCTTCGTAGCTTCCCTGTGTCATGATCGTCCATTGACCGGCGCCATCGGTCAGCCACCAGTTGCCCGGAGTCGGGTTCTGGATCCAGCCGCAGCGGTTCTCGGCGGCTGTGGCGGCGAGTGGTATCAGTGCGATCAGCGCGCAGACAGAAATCGAGCCAAGTCTTTTCATGCATTCTCCCCGGTTGCGGCGATTATGCATATTTCCTTATGCTGTCCAATGCCGCTTCGTCATTGAAGGCAAACATACTGGCAGCTTGGCAATGAATACGCGTTGAATCGAAGCCGGGCAGTGGCAAGTGGCCGGGATTGAGCAGCAGGCAGATCTCGGTGCAGCCGAGGATGATGCTGTCCGCGCCAGTTGATCTTGCGGCGTCGATGATCGCAAGCATCTCGGTTCGCGAGTCGTCGATCACCTTGCCCTTGCAAAGCTCATCGAAGATGATCGAATGAATTCGGTCGCGGCCGGCCTTTTCAGCGGTCATGACTTCGATGCCGTGGCTAGTCATCTGCGCATGATAGAAGCCGTCTTCCATCGTGTAGCGGGTGGCAAGCAGGAGCGGGCGCTTGCAGCCGCGCGCTTTTAACGATTTCGCGGTCTCGTCGATGATGTCGATCAGAGGCGCGGAAATCGCGGCCTTCACCTGTCCGGCGACCTTGTGCATGGTATTGGTACAGATCAGGATACACTCGGCGCCGGCTCTTTCAAGGTTTGCTGCGATCGCGGCCAGTCGGCGGGCGGCTTCATCCCATCGGCCGGATTGCTGGAGTGCGACGATGTCGGCAAAATTCACCGAATGCAGCAGGATTTCCGCCGAGGCAAGACCACCGAAGCGGTCACGCGCCATGTTGTTGAGGAGGTCGTAGTAGACGGCGGAGCTCTCGAAGCTCATGCCGCCGATCAGGCCGATCGTTTTCATATGTGTGTCCCCAGCGAGAATCTAATGAGCCTAATCTCGCATGGAAAACGTCGGATATGTTTGCAAGAATTGCTCGCCAGATGTTGAATCCGCAATGAATACGCGCAATATGGCTAGATGACGCCGGTTTTTTGATTTGCTGGAGAGCACCTGATGCTTGATGAAAGGGACCGGAAGATTCTCCAACTTCTGCAGCGCGACGCAGCTTTGCCGGTCACGGAGGTCGCAGCAAGGGTTGCCCTGTCGATTTCCGCCTGCTCGCGGCGTATCTTACGGCTGGAAGACGAGGGTTACATCATCAAGCGCGTGGCGCTGCTCGATCGTGATCGGATGGGTGTCCCGACTACGGTCTTTGCTCTGATCAAGACGACGCGGCATTCCGATGACTGGGTCGAGACCTTCCGCCAGGGGATCGCCGATATTCCCGAGGTCGTGGAAGCCCATCGCCTGACGGGCAATTTCGACTATCTGCTGAAGATATTGCTGCCACGCGTCGAAGAGTATGACCGGGTCTATAAGCGGATCATCCGCAAGGTTGAACTATTCGATGTATCGGCCTCCATCTCCATGGAGGTGATGAAGGCCGATGAGGGCATGCCGGTGGACTACGCCAGATAGGCGGCTCAGCCCGTCCGGCGCTTCTCGCTGTCCAGATGGGCAAGTTGAGCTTCGGCATAGCGGCCCCCGGCTGCGGAGCCTTTCGGTACGGCCGCTTCGATCCGGGCGAGATCATCCGATGACAGGGCAAAATCCTGAGCCTTGAGCGACTCTGCCAGCTGGTGCCGCTTGCGGGCACCAATCAACGGCACGATGTCGGAGCCCTGTGCGACGACCCATGCGATGGCCGCCTGCGAAGCGGTCATGCCATTGGTCTCGGCGACCTGCTGCAACGCTTTGGCCAGGGCTGTGTTGCGCTCCAGATTCTCGCCCTGGAAGCGCGGACCGGTGGTGCGAAAATCACCGTCGCCTCCGACCCGGCTTCCGCTGAGCAGGCCACGTGACAACACGCCATAGGCGGTGATGCCGATGCCGAGTTCGCGAACAGTCGGCAGGATTTCCTCCTCGATACCGCGCGACATCAGAGAATATTCGATCTGCAGATCGACGATGGGATGGACGGCTGCGGCGCGACGGATCGTCTCCGAGCCGACCTCCGACAGGCCGACATGCCTCACATAGCCGGCCTTCACCATATCGGCGATGGCGCCGACCGTGTCCTCGATCGGCACGTCGGGATCGAGCCGGGCCGGGCGGTAGATATCGATGTAATCGACGCCGAGGCGGGTCAGCGTGTAGGCCAGTGACGTCTTGACGGCGGCGGGGCGGCCGTCGAAGCCGATCCAGCCGCCGGAGGGATCGCGCTGGGCGCCGAACTTGACGCTGAGCTGGACCTTGTCGCGGGGGACCTCCCGAAGCACCTCGCCGATCAGCATTTCATTGTGGCCCATGCCGTAGAAATCGCCGGTGTCGAGCAGGGTGATACCGGCATCGACGGCCGCCTGCAGGGTGGCCAGACTCTCGGTGCGGTCGGACGGTCCATACATGCCCGACATGCCCATGCAGCCGAGGCCGAAGGCGGAGGTCTGGGGGCCAGTCTTTCCGAGTTGAACGCATTTCATGAGTGGTTCTCCGTATTCATTGGCAGTTGGATGAAGATCTTCTACTCCCATTTTGTTTGTGCGATAATGCGTTTCAAATTGAACAACCTGTGCGGAATTTTGTACAATGAAAGACTTGCCGCTGGCCGATCTGGAAGTATTCGCGAGTGTTGCGGAGTTGCGCAATTTCAGAAAGGCTGCGGCTTTGCGCGGTGTTTCCGCCTCTTCGCTGAGCGAGGCCGTGCGGCGGCTGGAAGCCAAGCTGGACACGCGATTGCTGAATCGTACGACGCGCAGCGTGACTCCCACCGACGCGGGGCAGCGGCTGCTAGAACGCCTTGCGCCGATGCTGGCCGATATAGCGGGCGCGATCGAAGAGGCGAAAAGTTCGGACGCCAGTCCCGCCGGGCGGCTTCGGCTCAACGTGCCGAGCGTGGTGGCGCGCGAGGTTCTGCCGGATATCGTCGTGCCGTTTCTCAAAACCTATCCCGGAATTGTGCTGGAGATCGAGGGCAGGGACACGTTCATGGATGTTTTCGCGGCAGGGTTCGACGCGGGGATCCGCTATGACGAGAGCCTGGATCTCGACATGATCGCTATTCCGATCGGGCCTAGAACCCAGCGCTTCTGCGCGGCGGCATCGCCGGAATACCTTGCGCAACGGGATATGCCGAAGCATCCGCGCGACCTCACCGGGCATGTCGGCATCCGGCACCGGTTCGAAAGCGGGCGATTGAGTGAGTGGGAGTTCGAGAAGGGCGGCGAGGTGATCCGAGCCAATCCGCCCGAGGCGCTGATCGCAAATACGATCGAGCTCGAAATTTCGGCGGCCCGTGGCGGTCTCGGCATCATCGCCACATTTGAGGATTTCATCCGGCCGCATATCGAAAGCGGCGAACTGGTCGAGGTGCTGGCGGACTGGCAACAACCATTTTCTGGTCCGTATCTATACTATCCCAGCCGTAGACACATGCCGCCGCCGCTGAGGGCGTTCGTGGATTGGGTGAAGGCAGGATAGCGCAATGATCCCGGATTTTCGCATTTGTTTTGACTTGACGTCCTTCGAACAACAGCGCATACATGACGCGAACCGTACCGTACGGTACTGACGGATCTGCCATGCTGAACATCACCGACACATCAGGACCTGAAAGCTTTTCCCCGCGTCAGAACGCGGTGCTGGAAGAGGCCTTGCGCCTGCTCGTATCGGGTGGCGAGAAGGCGCTGACGACGGCTGGCGTGGCGCGCGCGGCCAATTGCTCCAAGGAGAGCCTTTACAAATGGTTCGGCGATCGCGATGGCCTGATGGAGGCGATGATCGCCTACCAGGCCTCGAAGGTGCGCACCGGCGATGGGGCACAGGCGAATCTTACGCGGCCGGGCCTGGAAAAACTTCTCAACGATTTCGCGACGGGGTTGCTCGACGTGCTCTCCGGCGATGTGTCGCTGGCGCTCAATCGGCTGGCGATCGGCCAGGCGAGCCGGGATTCCTCGCAACTCGGCGAAATGCTCTTGCAGCGCGGACGCCGCCAGATCGGTAGACGCGCCACCGCACTGCTGATATCAGCCAAGCGCGCCGGGCTTGTTGCATTTGATGATGCCAATGAGGCGTACGAGACGTTATACGGGCTGATCGTGCGGGATCTCCATGTACGCATGATGCTCGGCGAAGACGTCAGTGGGATCAGGAAAGAATTCGGCCGACGGGCGGAGAGGGGGGTCAATCTCTTCCTTTCGCTCTACGGAACGGGCAAGGGGCTGGCGGCCTGACACCGCCTAAATTTATCAAAAGACAGCACAGGGAAGGACATTCAAATGCGCGTCTATTACGATCGTGATGCCGATCTCAACCTTATCAAATCGAAGAATGTGGTCATTGTCGGCTATGGCTCCCAGGGCCGCGCGCATGCGCTAAACCTGAAGGATTCCGGTGCTGCCAACGTCGTCATCGCTCTCAAATCAGGTTCGCCGACCGTCAAGAAGGCCGAGGCCGATGGCTTCAAGGTGATGACCGTCGCCGATGCCGCCAAGTGGGGCGACCTGTTGATGATGGCAACCCCGGATGAATTGCAGGCTGACATCTACAAGGGCGAAATCGCCCCGCATATTCGCGACGGCGCAGCGATCGCTTTTGCCCATGGCCTCAACATCCATTTCGGTCTGATCGAGCCCAAAGCTTCGGTCGATATCGTCATGATCGCGCCGAAGGGCCCGGGCCATACGGTGCGCGGCGAATACCAGAAGGGTGGCGGCGTGCCGTGCCTGGTTGCCGTTCACCAGAACGCTTCGGGCAATGCGCTTGAACTCGCGCTGTCCTACGCCTGTGGCGTCGGTGGCGGGCGTTCCGGAATTATCGAGACGAATTTCCGGGAAGAGTGCGAAACCGACCTGTTCGGCGAGCAGGTGGTTCTCTGCGGCGGTCTCGTCGAACTGATCCGCGCCGGTTTCGAAACCCTGACCGAAGCCGGTTACGCGCCTGAAATGGCCTATTTCGAATGCCTGCACGAAGTGAAGCTGATCGTCGACCTGATCTATGAGGGCGGCATCGCCAACATGAACTACTCGATCTCCAACACGGCGGAATGGGGCGAATATGTCTCCGGTCCGCGCATTATCACCGCCGAGACCAAGGCCGAGATGAAGCGCGTGCTCAAGGATATCCAGACCGGAAAGTTCACCTCCGACTGGATGCAGGAATACCGCGCCGGCGCATCGCGCTTCAAGGGTATCCGTCGCATGAACGACAGCCACCAGATCGAGGAAGTCGGTGCCAAGCTGCGCGGCATGATGCCCTGGATCGGCAAGAACAAGCTGGTCGACAAGGCCGTGAACTAAGTTTCCCAATCCAGGCCTTCTTGTTCGGCGCGCTCTCGGCGACGCGGGTATCGGCAAGAACAAGCGGTCGAGAAAGCGGTGAACCAAGACATTTCGCGGATAGCGAATGGACTACGATTGGAGCCGGGGTAGGGAACTGCCCCGGTTTTGTGTGCTGCCAGAGCGCATGATCCGGCGTCAGCCGGTCCTCTTGCCCTCTGTCGCTGAGTCTTCCGGCGAGCGGTAGATGATGCGGTTGCGTCCTTGCGCCTTGGCGTCGTAGAGCGCGGCGTCGGCCGTTGACAGAAGGCGGCTGGGTTCGCTCCGGTGGAGGCGCCCTCTTTCGCAGGATATGCCGATGCATGCGGTGACTTTGCCGAATTCGCTGGCGGCATGTGGGATGTTTTCCTCGCTCAGATATTGCGCGAATTGTTCGGCCACGATCTTGGCACCTTTTTCATCGATATCCGGGAGCAGGACCACGAATTCCTCGCCACCGTAGCGCGCGACGATGTCCACGGGCCGTTTTGCCGATCGAAGGAGACATTTACTGACCACACGCAGGCACTGATCTCCCGCCGGATGGCCGTAGGTGTCATTGTAAGCTTTGAAACGGTCGATGTCGATCATCATGAGGCTCAGAGGCGTCCTGTTGCGGGCGCTCCGCGCGAGCTCACTGGTCAAGGCCTCGTCGAACGCCCGGCGGTTGACGATACCTGTCAGGCCGTCCGTTTCTGCCAGGTTTCTGAGTTGCTCGGCGGATATCCGCAGGGCGATTTCCGCTTGCTTCGTCGCGGTGATATCCGAGACCGCGACAATGGCCGAGCCGTTCTCCGCAAGCCGTGTCCGGATGCTGCGCCAGTCGCCGTTCAGCAACTGAACTTCCTCTTCCCTGTTGCGGTGCAGGTTGGCGCTGGCGGCCTTGACCCAATCTTCCACGCCGTCGGCGGGCACGTCCAACCGTTCGCGGGTCTCGGCACTCCGGCGCAGGATGTCGGTGATGTGGGCGCCTGGCACGCGAACATCGCTGGAGAGCGGAAAGGCCTCGCGATATTGTTCGTTGCAGAAAATCAGGAAGCCTTTCTTGTCGAACATGGCGAAGCCGTCAGACATTCCTGCCATGGCATAGGACAGGAGATTCTTGCTTTCGCGCAGTTCGCGTTCGAGCGCGGTGCGCTCGGTGATATCGCGCGTGACGCCTGCCAGGCCGATCACCCGGCCTGCCTTGTCCCGCACCGGAACCTTGGAGGCCAGCATATATCGGTCGCCGATGCGCTCGAACGAGTCGATCAAAGGGATGCCCGTCCGCATCAGTTCCTGCTCGCTGTGATAGAGTTCCTCTGCGAGCAGCGTCGGGTGGAGATCGAAATCGGTCAGTCCAGTCAGTTCCGTGGATGTCCGGTGCTGATAGAGATTTGCCATGTTCTCGTTGACGATGACGAAGCGGCTGTCACGGTCCTTGATGTAAAGGTAATCGGGTGCCTGCGAAAAGGAAGTGCCGAGCATGCTTCGTTCGCGTTCCAGATGCTCGGTCTTCAATATGATGAAGCCGCATAAAGCGGTTGCGAGACAATTGAAGCCGATCATCGGCTGGCCGATCAGCTGAAGGGCGTGTATCTTGGCCAGTGTCGGAAACGCGGTCAGGACCACGACGAGCATTACGCCAATTGCCGCGGTCAGGATGATCACGTCGGAAAGAACTGGCAATCTCTTCCTACTGAAGAAATTGATCGCAGTGCCGATGCCGGCAACGATCACTATCGCCAAAACGCCCTCGATCATCGCAGCACCGCCGACAAAGATACGGAATGCCACCGCCAGCAGGGCGGCCACGGTTGCGGTGACCGGTCCGCCGAATAAGCCGGCCAGCGCAATCGGCGGAAAACGCAGGTCAATATAGACGCCGGGGCTGAATTGGACTGCCAGCAGAATGGAGCCGATCGAAGTGGCCCCGGCCGCTACGCCGAATGCGATCCTGGTGTAACGACCCAGTTCGCGCTGAAACCAGATGGACGCATGCGCCCAAAGCGACATCGCCAGGCCAACGAACGCGAGATTGCCGGCAAATTGTGCCAAGATGCCATTCATTGCGGTTCATATGCCTTCCGTATCGCCGAGGATGTTATGTTAGCGAAGACTCCTTCTTGCTTTGTTAATCCGAAATTTTCCATCTGAAAGAAGCGCTTCTTCACCGATGAACAATATCGATCGACGTTCGGCGAACTCAGTCTTTGCAGTGCCAGTCGGAATTTCGACGTAGGTATCCGCGCTCAACCCGCCGGCTTTCCAGTGATACGATTGCCGCCGAATAATTGGCGCGAAAGACACGTCGTGTTTCTAGATGGACCGGTCCGCCCGGTCCGAGAATGTCGAATGCAGCGCAGGTTTCTCTTTGACTCGGCGCGACGGGCGCATCCGTGGAAGGAACGGTCATGTCACATCTGTTTCGCATTGCATTGCTTTCAGCCCTTTCCGCAATCTCACTTTCATCCATGAGCCAGTCTGCCTTCGGTCAGACTGCCGATGATGACGCTGCCCGCAAGGCGCGTGAGGCTCGTGAAATCACGGCTGCCGTCGAGGCTTGCGACAAGGGCGCCACCGCGCCGCTCGAATTCACCGCCAAGGCGCCGCCGGTGCAGTATTTCGAACTGTTTCCGGCGGATTTCAACTTGGTCAAACTCAAGGCGCTGCAGGCAAAGTGCCAGCAGGCCTGGGTCGGCGCGCCGAAGGAGAAGCGGCTGCATCTGCAATGGATCCGGACGACGATGGCGATCCGTGAATCCAATCTCCAGCTGCTGACGCCGCAGGTGCGCAAGCTCGCTAACGATGGAAGTGCGGAGGCACAGTATCTGCTCTATCAGCTTTTCAAGCTCAATCCCGGCAGTGCCGAAAGCTCGATGATGGAGATTTCGCGGGATGAGGCCCTGATGTCGCTGAACAAGGCGGCCGAGCAGGGCCATATGACAGCGATCGAGGAGATGATGATCGTCTATCGTGGCTCCGCCATGGCCAAGCGCGATCTCAAGCAGGTGGTTAAATGGGCCCGCCGACTCGAAGGCGCTCCGCCACAGGGCATCGAGATGACCGACTACGACGTCAAGACGCGGGCGCGCATGTCTCTTGTGATCGCCTGGACTACGCTCGAGGAAGATGGCTTTACCGCGCCTGAAAATCGTGCTGCGTTTCGCATTGCCGAAGCGGATATGAAGTCGGGTCGGCAGGACGCCGGCTGGTCGACTCAGGTGGTCGTCAAATCGCTTCGCATTGGCCGTGGAGCGCGCAGGGATCCTGTCCGGGCGCGCGAAATCCTCGAGGCTGGCGCCAAGACGAACAAGCACCTGATCCCCATTCTGGCCGATATGCTTGCCAAGGGCGAGGGTGGACCGGAGGACGGCAAGCGGGCCCTTGAAATGGTCCGTGCTCCTGACATGAAGAACAATGGCGCGGCGATGAGCGTGCTGGGAAACATCCTGCTTTCCGGCAAGGTCGCCGGCTACAGGCCGCAGGAAGCCATCCGGGCACTGGCGAAATCCTATCTGCCCGAGGATCGCGTTCGCCTTGCGGCGCTTTTGCTCGGCTATCATCCAAAGTTGGAGCGACCGGAGCAACTTGTCGACGGGTTGCAGCGACAGGCCATTGCCGGCGAGGGTGATGCGGCGATAGCACTGGCAAAGCTCAAGCTTTCCAGCAATTCGCAGTTCTCAGACGAGGCGGGTGCTCGGCTGCTGTTGAAACCCTTGGCCGATGAGGGAAATCGCGAGGCGCTCTGGCTCTATGCCTCGACTCAATACTCCAATCTCGATTCGTCCAGCTACCGGCCGATGCGGCGGGAGGATGGGCTCTCGGATGCGGAACTCATGGCGCTGATCGAGGACGGCATCAACAAAGGCGAGGGCGAGGCCTTCCTGCTCAAGTCGAAATTCCTGCGCGCAGGCGTGCTCTATCCGCAGGACGACCGGGCCGCGACCGATATGCTGATACAGGCGGCGGACCGCGACAATGTCGAGGCGCTGCTGCTGCTCGGCGATGCCTATGGCGATGGAACGGGCGTCCGGAAGGACAAGCGCAAGCGGCTCGAAGCGTGGCGCAAGGCTGCCAAGCTTGGTTCGCTCGCAGCCAGGCAGAACCTTGCGCACGCCTTCTCCTTCGACACATTCGACAAGTTGATGACGCTGGATGAAGGCGTTACTGGCGCACTTGTACTCTACATTAACGGCGCCGATCGTCTGCCCTACGGCACATGGACAGGCAAGTCGGATGCGGATATCCGGATTGGACGCATCTTTCACTTTGGCAGCCGCGCCATGGAGGCGGGCAGCGCGGCGGTGGCCGAAGCTGTGATGAAGGCGTTCCAGCAAGCGCCCGCCGGACTCGAGGACAGGACGCTTGTGGAGATGGGTACGGCGTTCCCGCCGGAAATCAAGGTTGCGATCGAGACGCGGCTCGTGCGTGAAGGGTTTCTAAAGGGCCAACCGGAAGGCTTCTGGGGGCCGGATGCGCGCAAAGCGCTTGCCGACTGGGTCGAGACTCAGGCGCCTGTTGCTCAGGAAGCGTCCGAGGAGCGGCCTGCCGACACGGATCAGCCGCCGAAAGAAGAAGCTGAACTGCTCTCCAAGGAGAAGGTCGGCCGAGCATGGGACAATATCCGGGCGCAGTTCAATGCCGCCAAGAACGACCGGCAGAAGCGCGCGGCGCTCGGCAAGGTCAACACTCTGGCGCAGTATGGCAATACCGACGCGCGCTGGGCGTTGCTGCCCAACTATCACCAATCGGCCATGGTGCGCCGGGTCGTCTCCGCAACGGAAATCACGCGCTATGGCCTCGACCTGATGGTGACCAAGCCGCCGCAGGCGGAAAAGGTGGAATTCGAATTCATCTTCAACACGACGCAGATCTATCAGGACGGCAAGAGCCGGGAATTCGGCCAGGCGGTGATCGCCACGATCCGTGACGACAAGCGCATGCAGGACCCCCTGACGCTGGGCGGGCTTCTCAAGCAGTTCATCTTTGCACCGGGCGCCTGCGAAGCGGTGCTGGAGGCCGGCAACAAGGCGAAGATCAACGGGCTTGGCCGGGAAGGCTGCGACGAGACGACGCTCGCGGCACTCGTGACATATGCCAAGGCCAAAGGCCCGACCGGTATCGACCAGCGCAACCGGAAAGCAGCGGCACAAGCGATCGAAGCGATGCTGGCATCGAAATAGAGACGTTGTCTACGGCATCCAGAAGCGGATGACAGAGGGCACTTAGCTGTGGCGGGTTCGACCGGAATACCGCCGACGCCTGAATATGCTTTCATGCCGGGCGTTCCGCAACGAGCGCTATACACCGCTGGAGCACCTATTTGACCGCCGGCTACATTCGAACCGATGTCGGTGCTGACGCCTTACCCGGAGCGGGAAGCGATCGACTGGTTCCTTACGAGATTCGCCTTGACTCGAAGGTCTGTGCTTTGGCGTGGCCACAGATGTCGAAATTACCGCGGAGGATGCGCAACGGCTGCTAACCGATTTCGCCAAGGCGAACCTTGGCTCCAACTGGTCGAAAAACTGGCAGACCAGCCTGAGAGTTAGGTCAGTATTGTTGACGTATTTATGTTTCCGTGTTGAGATGCGTGAAATCAGAACACGTGAGGAAACATCATCATGGATTGGGAACAGGTTTTCGCCACGCGCGCGGGCCGTATGAAGGCGTCGGAGATCCGCGAGCTGCTGAAGCTACTGGAGCAGCCGGATATCATCTCCTTTGCCGGCGGCATTCCCGATGCGACACTGTTTCCCAAAGAGGCTGTGAGCGAGGCCTATGCCAAGATTCTATCAGGTCCGCAGGCTAATGCCGCACTTCAATATTCGGTCAGCGAAGGCTACAAGCCGTTGCGCGACTGGATCGTCGGGGAGATGAAGGCAATCGGGATCGATTGCGCTGCCGAGAATGTGCTGATCACATCCGGATCGCAGCAGGTCCTCGATTATCTCGGCAAGCTCTTCCTGTCGCCCAGGGATACCGCACTCGTTACCTGGCCGACTTACCTCGGTGCGCTCGGTGCCTTCAACGCCTACGAGCCGACCTATGACCGGCTCACGCCGCTCTCGAACCGCGCGGTCTCCACTTATATCGAGGTGGCGAGCGCGGCCGGCGGCCGGGTGAAATTCGCCTATTGCGTGCCGGAATTCTCCAATCCGACCGGCGAGACAATGACCAGACAGGCCCGCGAATGGCTGCTGGACCTCGCCACTGAACTCGACATCGCCGTGATCGAGGACGCGGCCTATCAGGCGCTGCGCTATGATGGCGAAAGCGTTCCGCCCGTGCTGTCGCTCGATCTTGCCCGCAATGGCGGCGACATCAACAGGACCCGCACGCTGTACTGCGGCAGCTTCTCCAAGACCTTGGCGCCCGGCCTGCGAGTCGGGTGGGTAGTGGCAGCCGACCATGTCATCAAGAAGCTCGTTCTGGTCAAGCAGGCGGCGGACCTGCATTCGTCGACCATCAACCAGATGGTGATCGGGGAGGTCGCAGCAACTGTTTTCGGGCCGCAGGTTGAGAAGGTCAAGGCAACCTATTCGGCGCGGCGCGACCGCATGCTGGCCGCTTTGGAGAAATTCATGCCCGCTGGCGTCGAATGGTCCAAGCCGGAAGGCGGCATGTTCGTCTGGGTCACGCTGCCCAATGGCATGGACGGTGCCGCACTGCTGGCGCGGGCGATCGAGACATACCGCATCGCCTTCGTACCGGGCAGGGCGTTCCATGCCGACGGCAGCGGGGCGAACACCCTGCGGCTTTCCTTCTCCTGCGCGTCGAATGAGATGATCGACGAAGGCATTTCGCGGCTGGGTCAGTTGCTCAAGTCCGAACTGGTCAAGGCCGCCGCCTAGCGGGCGGAACCAAGCGGTGCACTCCTCGTTCCGGATGCATGCGTGACAGTCGTCACGCGCCCCATTCAGACGAGGAGACACCAATGGCCGACATGACCTTGCCCGATCTTGCCAAAAAGATCGCCGACATCGATATCAGCATGCTGTTCACGAAGAGCGAGGGCGGCGAACTTGCTGGCCGGCCGATGAGCAACAATAGCGACGTCGATTATGACGGCGATTCCTACTACTTTACCTGGGAAGATTCCCGCATGGTGCAGGACATCAAGACCGAGCCGAAGGTCGCTCTGTCGCTCCAAGGCGCCAAAGGCCTGTTAGGCAGCCCGCCGATCATGGTGGCGATCGAGGGCAATGCCGAACTGATCCGGGACAAGGCCACGTTCGAACAACACTGGCAATCAGAGTTGGACATCTGGTTCCAGCAAGGTCCCGACACGCCGGGACTGGTGATGATCAAGGTCCACGCCAATCGCATCCACTACTGGGACGGCGAGGAAGAGGGCGAAGTCACCCTCAACTGATCTTCCTTCAGAGATACGGACCGAGTAGCGAGAGATCGGCTGGCCCCAGCCGGTCTCTCGCCGTGTTGAGCTGATGCCAGTAGGGGTAGATGATCGGCGGGGCGCTAACCTTGTCGAGCCGCGCGCGCTCCTCATTGGAGAGCTTGAGGTCGGCCGACTTCAGGTTGTCGGCGAATTGCGCTTCGGTGCGGCCGCCGATGATGAGCGAGGTGATGCCGGGGCGGCCGAGCGTCCAGGCGAGTGCCACCTGTGCGGCCGAGACTGCTCTACTGTCGGCGATATCCACCAGGACATCGATGATGTCCCACAATCTGTTCTCGTCGCGGATCGGCGGTTCCGTCCAGCCGCTGAACTGGCGCGAACCTTCGGGTGTCTTCTGGTTGCGGCGGTGTTTTCCCGAAAGCAGTCCGCCCGCGAGCGGGCTCCAGACCAGCACGCCAAGACCTTGGTCGAGGGTGACCGGAATGAGCTCATATTCCGCCTCGCGGGCTTCGAGCGTGTAGTGGATCTGCTGGCTGACGAAGCGTTGGCGATGTTCCGCAGCACTGACGCCGAGCGCCTTCATCATATGCCAGCCGGAGAAGTTCGAGCAGCCGATATAGCGGACTTTACCCGAGCGAATGAGCGTGTCCAGCGCCTCCATCGTCTCCTCGAGCGGGGTCTGACCGTCCCATTCATGGACCTGATAGAGGTCAATGACATCGGTCCGCAGCCGCCTGAGGCTGGCTTCGCAAGCGCGGATGAGGTGATGGCGCGACAGGCCGGCATCGTTCGGTCCGTTGCCCATTGGAAAGCGCGCCTTGGTGGCCAGCAATATGTTCGACCGGTCACGGCCTGCCAAAAGTTCGCCGATGATTTCCTCGCAGACACCGCCGGAATAAGCATCCGCGGTGTCGAGCATGTTGACGCCGGCATCCAGGCACATGTCGACCAACCGAGCCGCTTCAGCGACCCCGAGATCTCCAACCATCTTTGCCCAGCCCTTACCGCCGAACGTCATAGTGCCCATGGTCAAGGTGGAGACTTTGAGGCCCGAACGGCCTAGCAGACGATATTCCATCACTTCCTCCTCGCATTGCCAGAAGCGATTGGTATGACAATTCCAAGCCAGTTCCAAGCCCCGCACGGGCGAAGATCAGGCTTTCTTGCCTTCGGCGCGGCGTAATGCGCGGATCGCCTCAATCATGTCGCTGAGACTATGCCTGATGGAAATTTGCGGCGACCATCCGAGTTCAGCCCTGGCGCGTGCGTTGCTGGCGGAAAACTGTCTGCCCTGGACAGATTCCACGAATTCGGGTGTCAGCACGCGCGGGCTGCCAAGAGTCCGGCTGTTCAATTGGTCGAGGTATGGCAGGATCGGAGCAAGGAAGTCCGGCAGGAACCATCGCGAGCGTGGTATAGACGGGTCGATCTCGTGCATGATCTCGGTCAGCTCGCGGAGCGTAGGGAACGTGTCGTTACAGAGAATGAACCGGCCGGTCACGTCGCGTTCCGCAGCGAGAACATGGCCCGACACTACATCGCGGATATCGATATAAGGGTGATTGCCCTTGGGTACGCCGAAACGGAACGCGCCGAGCATGATGCCCTCGATCAGGTCCGTCGTCGGCGTCCGGCGTGTGAACCCTGGGCCGCCCACCGCGCCGGGCAATACCGTGACCAGGTTGACGGAATATTGTTCGGCAAGCGCCCAGGCGCGACGCTCGGCAACCGTCTTTGCATGGAAATAAGGCACATTGAGATCGGCGCGCCAATCG
>Ga0164290_1002107_pt1 | contig 17075 bp, 12 predicted proteins | sample Micstemetagenome_FD_108782 | JGI IMG/M metagenome (GOLD analysis project Ga0164290, IMG submission 108782) | Contaminated culture microbial community from soil near Moab, Utah, USA - Microcoleus steenstrupii SON62 (Illumina Assembly) | ecosystem: Environmental > Terrestrial > Soil > Soil crust... | reverse complement strand
GAACGGCGGCGCATCGAGGCAATCGAACGACCGCCGCCCGTCAATCCAAGCAAACCAAGAGACCGAACCTCGCCTAACCAGATGGCTTTCGCTTATGCTTAACTTTCCCCGGACAGCCCTGCCGTTCACGGGGAGACGGCGCCCGAAGGGCGGATGAGGGGCAGCGCCGAGGTTCGAGAAGCAGGTCCGTCAACTCGTCAAAGGGACGGCAACGGGCGCCGGCAGCCAGTGTGGAATGTCGGCGCCGCCCCTCATCCGTCTCGGCGCTGACGCGCCGATCCACCTTCTCCCCGTAAACGGGGAGAAGGGAAGGCTAGATGCACCTGCCGCCATCGACCTCCAGCGCCACGCCGGTGATGAACTCGGCTTCGTCGGACGCGAGCCAAAGCGCCGCATTGGCGATGTCGAGCGGCGTCGAGAGCCGGCCGAGCGGAATGGAGGCGCGGAACTGCGCACGTTTTTCCGGCGTGTCCTCGCCCATGAACAGCGACAGCATGCCGGTCTCGCCGGCCACCGGGCAGAGGCAGTTCACGCGGATCTTCTTCGGCGCCAGTTCCACCGCCATCGATTTTGTGGCGGTGATCGCCCAGCCCTTCGAGGCATTGTACCAGGTGAGCCCCGGTCGCGGCCTGAGCCCCGCCGTGGATGCCGTGTTGATGATCACGCCGCCGCCCTGCCGCTCCATGGTCGGCACGACGGCAAGCGTCGCGTGATAGATTGCCTTCATGTTGACGCCGGTGATCAGGTCGAAGGTGGCTTCGTCGACGGCGGTCATATCACCGTTGCGGTGCGTGAAGCCGGCATTGTTGACCATGATGTCGACGCGGCCGAACGCCGACTTCGCCGCATAGACCATCTCGTCGATCTCGGAGCGGCTCGACACGTCGGTCGTGACCGGGATCGCGGCCTCGCCGATCTCGCCCGCCACACGCTCCGCGCCCTTGGCGTTCAAGTCGGCGACGACCACCTTGGCGCCTTCCTCGGCAAAACGTTTCGCCATGCCCTCGCCGAACCCCGACGCCGCGCCGGTGATGACCGCGACCTTGCCTGCCAAACGTGCCATGCCGATTACCCGTGGTTGAAGACGATCGTCTTGGTGGCGCTCATGTCGTAGAGCGCCTCGAAACCCTTTTCGCGGCCGTGGCCGGATTTCTTGAAACCGCCGAAGGGCAGCTCGATGCCGCCGCCGGCGCCATAACCGTTGACGAAAACCTGGCCGGAGCGGACACGTTTGGCGACGCGGTGCTGGCGGGCGCCGTCCTTCGTCCACACGCCTGCGACGAGGCCGTAATCGGTGCCGTTGGCGAGCCGGATCGCCTCGTCCTCGCCGGAGAACGGGAAGAGCGTCAGCACTGGGCCGAAAACCTCCTCCTGCGCGATCGTTGCGTCCGGATCGACGGTGCCGAACAGCGCCGGCGCAAAATAGTGCCCGCCCGAAGGCGCGTCTTTGGCAACCGAGCCGCGCGCGAGAACCGGAATTCCGGCCTTTTCGGCGGCCGCCACCATGGAGGACACTTTTTCCTGCTGCCGCCTGTTGATCAGCGCGCCGAGATCGAGGTCGGCATCGTGCGGGCCGGCGACAAGCTTGCCAAACCGCTCGGCAAGGCCGGCCGCCACCTTCTCGTAGACGGCCTTCTCGATCAGCACGCGGCTGCCAGCCGAGCAGGTCTGGCCGCCATTCTGGATGATGGCGTTGACCAGCACGGGCAGTGCCGCCTCGATGTCGGCGTCGGCAAAGACGATCTGCGGCGACTTGCCTCCGAGTTCCATGGTGACGCCGCGGTTGTTCGCCGCGGCTGCCTGCTGGATCGCCGTGCCGGTGGCCGGCGAGCCGGTGAAGGTCGCATAGTCGATGCCGGGATGCGCCGAAAGCTCGGCGCCGGCGGTGCGACCATAGCCGGTGATCACGTTGAACACGCCTTCGGGCACGCCGGCTTCCAACGCCAGCTCGGCGATGCGGATGGTGGTCAGCGATGCGTCCTCCGCCGGCTTCACCACCAGCGTGTTGCCCATGGCAAGGGCGGCACCGGCGACGCGGGCGAGAATCTGCAACGGGTAGTTCCACGGGATGATGCCCGCCACCACGCCGTGGGGCTCGCGCAAGGTAAGCGCCGTATAGCCGGGCAGGAACGGGATCGTATCGCCATGGATCTTGTCGCCGGCGCCGCCGTAGAACTCGTAATAACGCATCGTCGCCGTGATGTCGGCCCTGCCCTGCCGCACCGGCTTGCCGGTATCGCGCGATTCAAGCGCGGCAAGCTCCTCGCCGTGCTTCTCGACCAGCTGAAACAGGCGCGTCAGGCAACGGCCGCGCTCGACTGCCGGCATCCTGCTCCACGGCCCCTCGTCGAAAGCTTTCCGCGCCGACCTTACGGCGCGGTCCACGTCGGCCTTGCCGGAGGCCGGAATGGAAGCGAACACCTTGCCGTCCGACGGACAGACGACGTCGATGCGCTCGCCCGACAGGGCATCGACCGGCTTGCCGTCGATCAACTGCATGAAGGCGCGACCCTCGGCCACCGTGCGGGAAAGATGCGTGCCCATCGAAGCCTCCTTGTCCTGTCATCGAACCGGACTATGGTGCAACCGCTCACAGTCAGTGTCAGGACGAGTCGAACAAGCCTTCGCCTGCGCCCGTGTCAAGCCGCCATGGTGCGGCACTCGAACGCTGGCGCCTTTAAATCGATTTGACTATACCCGCCGCCATCATGGACGTTGAAGCGCAAATGACCAGCCAGACCATCCCCGTCGAGCCGTTCGATTTCATCATGTTCGGCGCCACCGGCGACCTCGCCGAGCGCAAGCTGATGCCGGGACTCTACCGCCGTCAGCTGGCGGGTCAGTTTTCCGAGCCGACCCGGATCATCGCAGCGTCGCGCTCCAAGATGACGGACAAGGAGTATCGCGAATATGCCGGCAAGGCGATCCGCGAGCATGTGAAGGCGGAGGAGATCGACGAGGCTGCGCTCGAGCACTTCCTGAAACGCATGACCTATCACCCGGTCGACGCCAAGACCGGAACCGGTTTCAAGGAACTGAAAAAGGCGATCGGCGACAGCGAGCATATCCGCGTCTACTACCTCGCGGTCGGCCCGGAACTGTTCGGCGAATTCTCAGGCAAGCTCAAGGAACACGGCATGGTGACGCCGAACGCGCGCATCGTCGTGGAAAAGCCGATCGGCCGCGACCTCGCCTCGGCGCGCGCGCTCAACGACCTCATCGGCGACGATTTCGGCGAGCACCAGATCTTCCGCATCGACCACTATCTCGGCAAGGAGACGGTGCAGAATCTGATGGCGCTGCGCTTCGCCAACAAGCTTTACGAGCCGCTGTGGAATTCGGCGCATGTCGACCACGTGCAGATCACGGTGGCCGAAACGGTCGGGCTGGAAGGCCGCGCCGGTTATTACGACAAGGCGGGCGCGCTGCGCGACATGGTGCAGAACCACATGCTGCAGCTTCTCTGCCTCGTCGCCATGGAGCCGCCTTCGTCGATGGACGCGGATGCGGTGCGCGACGAGAAGCTGAAGGTGCTGCGCTCGCTGAAGCGCATCAACGGCAACGAAGCCGGCAAGCTGACGGTGCGCGGGCAATACCGAGCCGGCGCTTCGGCGGGCGGGCCGGTCAAAGGCTACGCCGAAGAACTGGGCAATGGCGGCTCGAACACAGAAACCTTCGTGGCCATCAAGGCCGAGATCGCCAACTGGCGCTGGGCCGGCGTGCCCTTCTACCTGCGCACCGGCAAAAGGCTCGCCGCGCGGGTGTCGGAGATCGTCATCGAGTTCAAGCCTATCCCGCACAACATCTTCGGCGAGAGCGCCGGCAATGTTTTCGCCAACCAACTGGTCATCCGCCTGCAGCCCGACGAGGGCGTGAAGCAGTGGATCATGATCAAGGATCCCGGCCCGGGCGGCATGCGGCTGAGGCACGTGCCGCTCGACATGAGCTTCGCCTCCGCCTTCAGCGTGCGCAACCCGGACGCCTATGAGCGGCTGATCATGGACGTGGTGCGCGGCAACCAGACGCTGTTCATGCGGCGCGACGAGGTGGAGGCGGCGTGGAAATGGGCCGACCCGATCCTGGCGGCCTGGGCCGATACGCGGCAGGAAGCGCAAGGCTACACTGCCGGAACGTGGGGGCCATCGGCCTCGATCGCGCTCATCGAGCGCGACGGCCGCACCTGGCACGACAGCATATGACGGCACGAAACGCCGTGTGGCGGGAGTTTGCGAGCGGGGAAGCGCTCGCAAGCGGTCTTGCCGCGTCGGTCGCCGGCAATCTGCGCGAGGCAATCTCGAAGCGCGGGCGGGCGACGCTCGCCGTCTCGGGCGGCACCACGCCGGGCCGTTTCTTCGATGCGCTCTCGCATGAAAAGCTCGACTGGGACAAGGTGACGATCACCCTGATCGACGAGCGTTTCGTGCCGGAAACCTCCGAGCGCTCGAATGCAAGGCTGGTGCGCCAGCACCTGCTCCGCAACGAAGCGGCCAGGGCAAGCTTCGCCGGCCTCTATCGCGAAGCGCCGGACGCCGCGTTCGCCGCACGCGCCGCGACGGCGGAATTGCAGTCGGCGCTGCCGCTCGACGTGGCCGTGCTCGGCATGGGTGGCGATGGGCACACCGCCTCGCTGTTTCCCGATGCAGCCGGGCTCCAACGGCTCCTCGACCCTGCGACGCCGCCAGGCGTCCTTGTCGTCCATGCGCCGAGCGCCGGCGAGCCGCGCCTGACCTGGCCGCTCTCGGCGATCGTTGCAGCCCGCGCGCTCTATCTCCACATCGAAGGAAACGAGAAGCGCAAGGTCGCCGAAGCGGCGCTCTCGCCGGCAAGCGGCCTCGTCATCGGCCGGGTGCTGGAGGCAGCGCACGGTGCGGCAATATTCTGGGCGCCCGCCGGCTAGGCCGAGGCGTCTTTTTTCCCGTTCGCCCGCTGCTGCCGGCTCCCACGACAGGCAAGGCGAACATAAAGGTCTGAAAGCCATGAGCGCCAGAAGCGAAATCAGAGCCATCACCGACCGGATCCGCGAAAGGTCGAGACCGGCGCGCGAGCTCTATCTCGGCCGCCTCGACGAGGCCGTCTCACGCAGCGTGAACCGGGCGGTTCTTGGCTGCGGCAACCTCGCGCACGGCTTTGCCGCCTGCGCGCCCGGCGACAAGGCAGCACTTGCCGGCGACCGGGTGCCCAACCTCGGCATCATCACCGCCTACAACGACATGCTTTCGGCACACCAGCCCTACGAGACCTATCCGGCGCTGATCAAGCAGGCGGCGCGCGAGGCGGGCGGCGTGGCGCAGGTGGCGGGCGGCGTGCCGGCCATGTGCGACGGCGTCACGCAAGGCCAGCCGGGCATGGAGCTGTCGCTTTTCTCGCGCGACGTGATCGCCATGGCGGCGGCCGTCGGGCTGACGCACAACATGTTCGACGCCGCCGTCTTCCTCGGCATCTGCGACAAGATCGTGCCGGGGCTGGTGATCGGGGCGCTCACCTTCGGCCACCTGCCGGCGGTGTTCATCCCGGCCGGGCCGATGACCTCAGGCCTGCCGAACGACGAGAAGGCAAAAGTCCGACAGCTCTACGCGGAGGGCAAGGTCGGCCGCGCCGAGCTGCTCGAGGCCGAGTCGAAATCCTATCACGGGCCGGGCACCTGCACCTTCTACGGCACGGCCAACTCCAACCAGATGCTGATGGAGATCATGGGCCTGCACACGCCGGGCGCCAGCTTCATCAATCCGGGCACGCCGCTGCGCGACGCGCTGACCCGCGAAGCTGCGAAGCGGGCCCTCTCCATCACGGCGCTCGGCAACGCCTACACGCCAGTCGGCCGCATGATCGACGAGCGTTCCATCGTCAATGGCGTGGTGGGGCTGCACGCCACCGGCGGCTCGACCAACCTCACCATCCACCTGATCGCGATGGCGGCTGCCGCCGGCATCGCGCTCACCTGGCAGGATATCTCCGACCTGTCGGAGATCGTGCCGCTCTTGGCGCGCGTCTACCCGAACGGCATGTCCGACGTGAACCATTTCCATGCCGCCGGCGGCATGGGTTTTCTCATTCGCGAGCTGCTCGACGCTGGCCTCGTGCATGAGGACGTGCAGACCGTCTGGGGGGAAGGCCTTCGGCCCTACGCCATCGAGGCGAAGCTCGGCGCGGATGGCAGCGTGGCGCGCGGCCCGGCGCCGCAAAAGAGCGGCGACGAAAGCGTGCTGGCGCCCTTCCGCAAGGCGTTTCAGCCGACCGGCGGCCTGAAGGTGCTTGCCGGCAATTTCGGCAAGGCGATCATCAAGACGTCCGCGGTCAAGCCGGAACGGCGCGTGATCGAGGCGGAAGCCATCGTCTTCGACAGCCAGCAGGCGCTGAACGATGCCTTCAAGGCCGGCGAACTCGACCGCGACTTCATCGCGGTCATCCGCTTCCAGGGGCCGAAGGCGAACGGCATGCCGGAACTGCACAAGCTCACCACCGTGCTCGGCGTGCTGCAGGACCGCGGGCACAGGATAGCGCTGGTGACCGACGGGCGCATGTCGGGCGCTTCCGGCAAGGTGCCGGCGGCGATCCACGTGACGCCGGAAGCGCTCGACGGCGGCGTGGTCGGCAAGGTGCGCACCGGCGACGTCGTGCGGCTCGATGCGGTGCTCGGCACGCTCGACGTGCTGGTCTCGACCGACGAGCTCAAGCGCCGCAAGGTGCCGGCCACCGACCTTTCGGCCAATGAGCACGGCTTCGGCCGCGAGCTGTTTGCCGGCTTCCGCCGGATCGCGGCGCGGGCGGAGGAAGGGGCGGCGGCGTTTGGTGCTTGAAGGTAAGGCATATTTGCCTCACTTCCAGCGCCTATATGACCTTCGCAGTCCGGGGCCGAGGTGACATTGCTCGAGTAAAACGTCACGGCACGCCGACCACGATATCCCTCTGAATGGTCTTGCCGGCTTCGAGATAGAGCGTCTGGGTGACCGACGTTCCGCCGATCGTCACGGTGATCTCCTGCTCGCCGGCCGGAACGACCAGGCTCGACAGGCCGCGGCGTGAAACCTCACCGGGGCCGGGATAGTCGACGACGACCGATGCGGCCGTGGAAACCTCGGCTCCGGTCCGCGGCAGCGGCCGGATGACGAGATTGCCGGCGTTGAGCACGAAGTGCGGCTGCGCCACCTTGTCGCGCTCGACCGCCACCCTCTGCTCGACCGACGCTTCGCCCATCCGCGCGACCACGATGTAGTCGCCGGCCTCGAGGTTGGCCTGGTAGGCATTGCCGCGTCCGGTCGTGACCTGCACGCCGTGCGTGCCGTCCGGCTTTGCCGCGTAGACCTCCCAGACATTGTCCGCATCGGCCGGCAAGGGCGGGCCGTCGGCGGACAAGGTCACGCTCGGCGCGAGATTGAACGCCGGCTTCGCGGGCGCCGGTGGTGCTGGCGCGGGAGCCGGCGCTGGATCAGGCGCGGGTGCTGGCGCAGGCGCTGGGTCCGGCTCAGGGACTGGCGCGGGATCGGGTACGGGCGCTGGCGCCGGTGCGGGATCAGGCTCCGGCGCTGGCGCCGGTGCGGGATCAGGCTCCGGCGCTGGCGCCGGTGCGGGATCAGGCTCCGGCGCTGGCGCAGGCGCCGGGTCCGGCGCGGGTGCTGGCGCTGGCGCGGGATCAGGCTCGGGCGCCGGAGCCGGCGCCGGCGGTGCCGCAGCGACCACCGTCGCGGCGAGCGCATCGGCGAGGCCGCGTGCATCATCGGCCTGCAGATATTTGCCGCCGGTCCTGTCGGCGAGGCAGGCGACCTGCCTGCCTTCCTCCGCCGTGAGGCCGAAACCGACGACATGAACCGTCAGGCCGGAACCCGACTGCTGCAGCTCGGTGGCGAGGGCGCACGGATCGGCATTGCAGGTGTCGACGCCATCGGTGATGAGCACGACCGTCGCCTTGCCATCGCCGCCCCGCAGCGCGTCGGCAGCCTGCCGCACCGCCGCCGAGAGCGGCGTCTTGCCGAGGAACTGCATCGCATCGACCGCCGCGACGATTGCCGCGGAGGTGCCGCGCGCCGGCGGAACGACCAGCTCGATATCCTCGCAGCTTCCCCGCTCCCTATGGCCGTAGGCCAGCAGGCCGAGCTCGAGGTCGGCCGGGGTGGAGGAAAGTGCGGTCCGCAGCGTCTCGCGCGCGATGATCAGCTTCGGCTTGCCGTCGATCTGCGCCCACATCGAGCCGGACGCATCGAGCACGATGATGGCCTTGTCCGCGAGCGCGGCCGTCGCCGTCAAAAGCACGAGAGACGCGCCGAAAAGCAAGCGCGCGAAAGCCGTCACCATATTCCCATCCATCAGGTCTACCGATCGCGCCGGCAAGCTAGCGAAGGCACACAGACGGTGCAAGCAAGCGCGTCCAAGTCCGGCTGGCATGGCGCTGCCCCCTCTCAAGCAATTCTAAGGCCTGGCTTCGCCAAGCCCAAGAATTGCTGTCTCCCCCGCCCCTTCGGCAGGCTCAGGAGGGGGAGATAGCGCACGGTGAGATCGCGGCCGGGTCCTTGGAAGGCAAAAGGAGGCTGGGATAGGGCAACGGCCTTCGCCAGGCCCCTCACCTGTATCCTCTCCCCGCGAGCGGGGAGAGGGGTCGTCGGCGTCGCGCCAGGTGCGCCAAGATCGGCGCCGAGCGGGACAGCTGGAGTGGCGTCGTCTCGCCGCCGTGATGGGCGGGGACGCCCACCCTCCAAATTATTGAACAGTCACTTCGGCGCGCTCGCCGGCCTTGACCGAAGCCGGGGCCTCCTTCTTGCCGGCATCGCCGCGGTCCACCGACACGGTGTATTCGCCGGCAGGCAGCGTCGTCTGGTAGCTTTCGCCATAAGTGTTGCCGAAGCTCTTGCGGTTGCCGGCAATATCCTTGCCGCCGAACACCTCGATGAACCTGCCGCCCGGCGCGGTGATCGCCAGCACGCCGGCATTCAGCAGGACATTCGCCTCGCTGAGCTCGCCGACCTTGATCGAGAACGGCGCCTCGGCTTCAGCAGCTCCCACCCTTGCGGTCGCGACGTAGTCGCCGGCAGGCAGATCCTGCGACACGCCGGGGCCGTAACCATTGCCGAAGGCTTTGCGTGAACCGTCGATCGCTTTCTTGGCCGCGAGGAACTCAACGAACATGCCGGAATCCTCGACCTTCATGCCCTCGACGTAGAAGGCATTGGCAGTGACCCGCCCGACACCGACGACGACATCGCGGTCGATCGTCTCGCCGGCCTTCAACGCAATCGTCTCGGTGAACACGCCGGCTCCAAGCGTGACGGTGAGCTTCAGATCGCCGGCCGGGAAGACATCCTTCATCTGCCCGTAATAGGTGTCGTCGCCGTCACCGGGAAACTTGACATTGATGGCCGAGCCGTCGGCGATGTCGGCGCCTTCGCTCGGCCGCACGCGGATGACGAGCGTGCCGGCATTCATGACGAAATGCGGCTCGGCCACCTTGTCGGCCTCGATCGTGACCGGCTGCTCGACCTCGGCGCGCCCGATCCTGCCGGTCAGGAGATATTCGCCCGGCTCGAGACTGCCCTTCCACAGGCCGTAGTCGGTCGAGACGTATTCGCCGCGGCTGCCATCGGCATTGGCCTTGTGCACGACCCAGGCCAGGCCGTCGCCGTCGGTGATATCGGGGCTGGCTTCGGCCAATGCCATGGTCGGGATCAGGTTGAACTCGGGCTTGACCGGTTCGGGCGCGGGGGCCGGCGCCGGCGCGGGGGCCGGTTCCGCGACCACCGTCTCCGTGAGCGCGTCCGCCAGGCCGGCGGCATCATCCGCCGGGATGTAATCGCCACCGGTGTTTTCGGCCAGGCAGGCGACCTGCCTGCCCTCCTCCGCAGTCAGGCCGAAGCCGACGACATGCGCGGTGAAATCGACGCCGGACTGCTCCAGCTCGGTGCCGACCGCGCAGGGATCGGCGTTGCAGGTCTCGAGCCCGTCGGTGATCAGGATGACGGTCGCCTTGTCTTCGGTGTAGCGCAGCGCCTCCGCCGCCTGGCGCACCGCGTCGGAGAGCGGCGTCTTGCCCAGAAACTTCAGATTGTCGGCGGCGAGCGAGATCGCGTCAGCCGTGCCTGCCGCCGGCGGGACGAGCAGTTCGATGTCGTCGCAGGCGCCTTTCTCGCGATGGCCGTACGCCATCAATCCAAGCTCGAGATCGGCTGGAACGGTGGCAAGCACCGTCTTCAGCGTCTCGCGCGCGATCTCCAGCTTCGCCTTGCCGTCGATCTGGCCCCACATCGATCCGGAAGCGTCGAGCACGATGATGGCCTTGTCGGCCGCGAACGACGCCGAGGCCGTGAAAAGCATCAGCATGACACCGAGAAAAGCGTGCACGATCCTCGTCAAAAAAACCTCCCGCCGCTGGGATGAACTGCCGCGACGGCAAGCTAAAACAAATCCGGCAAAAGTGGAAACCGCTTTTGCGTCAGCGGCGCGGGGTGACGGCGGCAAGCGTGACGGCAATGACGATGATCACCCCGGTCGTCAGGTCCTTGTAGAACGGATTGACGTTCAGGATGTTGAAGCCGTTGCCGATCAGCGCCATCAGCATCACGCCGGCGACCGAGCGCCAGACCGCGCCCGCACCGCCCATGATCGAGGTGCCACCGAGAATGACGGCCGCGATCGCGGTGAGCTCTATGCCGGCCCCCGCCTGCGGCTCGGCCATCGAGATGCGGGACACGGTAATGACGCCGGCCAGGCCGGCGGCGGCGCCGCTGATCGCAAACGCAGCGATCTTCACCAGTCTTGTCCGGATGCCGGACAGGATCGCGGCCTCTTCGTTGCCGCCTACGGCGAAAACGCGCCGGCCGAAGGTCGTGCGATTGAGCAGCAGCATCATCAGCGCCATGAAGACGACGAAAACGACGACCGCCACGTTGACCATTCCGATTTTCTCGCGGCCGAGCCAGGCGAATTCGTCGATGCGCACGGGGATTAGCGCCCCGCCCGTGATCAGAACGGCAATCCCGCGGTAGACGAGGCTTGTCGCCAGCGTGACCAGGAAGGAATGAACGCTGAACGCCGCGATGATCACGCCGTTCAGCGTGCCAAGGGCGATCCCGATCGCCGGTCCGGCAAAGATTGCAAGCACCGGGTCGACGTTGATCGCGATCCAGCCGGCCGAGACCGAGGCCACGCCGAAGATCGCCCCGGTCGAAAGATCGAAATTGCCGCTGATGATCACCAGCGTCAGCGCGCAGGCGATGATGGCGAGCGGCGCGCTCTGGTTGACGATGTTGAGCAGGTTGCGCGGCGTCAGAAAGCTGTCGGAGCCTATGCTGAGGCTGACCAGCAGGCCGACGATGATGACGAGAATGCCGTAGCGGCGCGCAAAGGTGCCGATCCCATTCCAGCCGATCCGCTTCGGCATCGGCGCGTAGGTGAGCGTCTGGGTCATTGGACAGGTTCCTCCTGAAACGCGGCATCGCTGCCCTGCTCGGCGAAGACGCGGTTCAGCGCGGCCTCGACGGTGAGGCCGCGGCAGGACACCTCGTCGAAGATGCGGCCGCGGTGCATGAGATAGCAGCGGTGGGAGAGGTTGATGACCTCTTCGAGCTCGGACGAGATGAGCAGGATGCCGGTGCCGGCCTCGGCCATCTCGACGATGAAGCGGTGGATGCGCAGGCGCGCCCCGACGTCCACCCCCCGGCTCGGCTCGTCCAGGATCAGAAAGCGTGGCCTGGCGATCGCCCATTTCGACAGCAGCACCTTCTGCTGGTTGCCGCCCGAATAATACGCGATATCGCCGTCGAGCCGCTGCGGAACGATGCCGAAATGCTCGATCATCGCGCCCACCCTTTGCCGCTCCCTGCGCGCACGGATCAGGCCAAAGCTGCTGATCTCGCCCAGCGTGGCGAGGCTGACATTGGTGCGTGTGTCCTGGGTCAGCACCAGGCCTTGCCGGCGCCGATCCTCCGGCACCAGGCCAACCCGCTGAGCGACCGCACGATGGACGTTCAGACGGGGCTGCTCGACGCCGCCGATGAAACGGCTCCCCGACAGGATCGGGTCGGCACCGAACATCGCACGCCCGATCTCCGAACGGCCCGAGCCGACGAGACCGATGAGGCCGACGATCTCGCCGGGCCGGACGGTCAGCGAGACGTCGTGCAATCCGGTGCGGGTCGAAACCCGGCGCAGCTCCGCCACCGGAGCGAGGCCGGTGGCAGGCGCCGGCGGCAGCGCGGGCCAGGAAACGTCCGAAGCCTGACCAAGCATGCTGTCGACCAACGTCTGCCTGGTCTCCCCCGCGACCGGACCGGTACGGACGACCTGCCCGTTGCGCATGACCGTGACGGTGTCGCAATTGGCGAGCATGTGATCGAGAAAATGGCTGACATAGATCACGGTCACGCCCTGGCGTTTCAGGCGCCGGATCACCTCATGCAGGCGTTCGGCCTCGTCGTCGGTCAAAGACGATGTCGGCTCGTCCATGATGATGACGCGCGCCTGCCGCGCGATCGCCCGCATGATCTCGACCTTCTGGCGCTCGGCAACGCGCAGGTCAGCGACCGTCGCCCGCGGGTCGAGCCCGAAATGGCAAAATTCCTCCAGGGCATCGAAACGCTCCAGATCGCCGCGGACGAGCAGTCCGGCCCTGTTGCTTTCGAAGCCAAGGAACACGTTCTCCACGACCGTCAGTTCGGGGACGAGCTGCAGTTCCTGATGGATCATCGCTATGCCGCGCCGCAGCGCTTCCCGCGGGGAATAGCGGGTGATGGGCTCGCCGAATGCGGTGAGCCTCCCGGCGTCGGCCGAATAATAGCCGCCGACGATCTTGCCGACGCTCGACTTGCCGGCACCGTTCTCGCCGACGAGCGCATGAACCTCGCCGGCCATGAAGTCGATGTCGATGTCGCGAAGGATCGGCGCGCCACCGAAGCTCTTGGTCACGCCGCGCATCCGCACGGCGACTTCCGGCCCAGACATGGCTTTCCCTTCAACCGATGGTCCAAGCAGTCTGGGCGGCGCTCCGAAGCGCCGCCCGGCGATTGCGGCTGGATTGCGCATGTCTTTGTCCCGAAACCGCTGCACACTTTCGGGAGACATGCGCCGGGCGATCAGCCCGGCCATTCGGCGGCGAAGTCGGGATTGGCGTCGAGCCACGCCTTGTCGACGACCAGCGGGATGTCGCGCAGTTTCTGCGGGTCGATCCAGCGCTCCACATCCTTGCCGTCCAGCTTGGCGGCGACGGCGTTGAGGGCTGCCTCGCCCATCGAGGCGGGAACCTCGGCGAGCGTCGCGTCGATCTTGCCGCTGCGGATCGCGTCCACGGTGATCTGGTTGAGCCCGCAGCCGATCAGATAGATGTCCTCGGCCTTGATGCCCGCATCCGTCAGCGCGATCTCGATGCCGATCAGATGCTGGTCCGCGTTGGACAGGACGGCATGGATGCCGGGGTTGGCCTGCAGTATGTCCTGCATGGATTTGAGCGCGACGTCCGGGCTGTAATTGCCCTCGCCCGTCGCGACGATCTTGATGTTCTCATGCTCGCCGAGAACCTTGAGGTAGGTTTCGTGGCGCAGATTGTCGAAGGGGTAGATGAGCTGGCCGATGATGATGGCGACGTTGCATGGGTTCTTGTCGGCGCAGAACCGGACCACCGCCTCGGCAGCCGCAGCCGCGCTGATCGAGGGATCGGCGGCGACGGTCGTGGTCAGCCCCGGGACCTGCGGGTCCATGGACTTCAGGTCCGGACCGATCGGGAAAAGCGTCGCAGCGACCACCAGCCCGGCATCCGTGGCTCCCTCGAGCGCGGTGGCGATGCCGACCGTATCGTTGGGCGTCACGATGAGCGCATCGAAGCGGCCGCCGGCCACGAGATCCTCGACCTGGGCAAACTGGGTCGTGGCGGAGAACTCGCCGTCGAAAATCTCGACGGTCACATTGCCTAGCGCCTTGGCGGCGCGCTCGACGCCGGCATAGATCGCCTGATTGTAGCCGTTCTGGCTCGAAGAGGCGAGGAAGGCGACGCGACGGGCGTCTCCGTCCTGCGCAGCCGCAGAGAGCGCCGTCAGGCTCGTGGCGAGCGCCAGGGCGCTGGTTTTCATCAGTTTAGAAATCATTCAAGGTCTCCCTGTGTTGATCCTGGATGGCGGCTCATGCCGCCGCGAGATCGCCGCGCACCAGGCGCCCGTTCTTGACGACGGCGCTCAAGCTCTGCGATGGACGGCCGAGCAAGGTGATGTCGGCAAACGGATCGCCGTCCACGACGATCAGGTTCGCGCGCGCCCCTTCGGCGAGCACACCGATCTCGCCCTCCATGCGGCAGAGCCTGGCCCCGATCTCGGTGGCGGAACGGATGATCTCGGCGGGCGCAAGCACCTCAGCCAAGAGCTCGAATTCCAGTCCGCCATACTTGCGCAACGGCCCGAGAAGATCGGTGCCGAAGGCCATCGGCAGGCCGGCATCGCGCATGATCCGGAGCGAGCGCAAACCGCCGTCGCGAACCACGTCGATCTTGGCCTGCTGGGCGGCGCCGAGCCCGAGGGAAGCGCCCTCCAGCTTCAGCCCCTCATAGGCGGCCAGCGTCGGCACGGCGATGCAGCCGGCCCCGGCGGCCATGGCGGCGGTCCTGGCCTCGATCAGATTGCAGTGCTCGAGCGACTTGACGCCGAATTCGACGCAGCGACGGATGGCCTCGTCGTGATAGGTGTGCGCGGCGACATAGGTGCGCGCGTTCGCAGCCTCCTCCACCATCGCCCGGAGCTCGGCTTCCGAATATTGCAGCGAGTCGATCGGATCGTTCGGCGAGGCGACGCCTCCATTCGCCATCACCTTGATGAACCGGGCGCCTTCCTTGAGCAGCTTGCGGCAGACGCGGCGCACCTCGTCCACGCCGTCGGCCAGCACACCGATGTTGCCGAGCCGCCAGCCGAGCGCATCGGGGCGGGTGTCGGTGCGTGCGCGAATGTCGCAATGGCCGCCGGTGATCGACAGGCCCTTGCCGCAGATCACGAGATCCGGGCCGTCGATGAGGCCTTCCTCGACGCCGCGCACGAGACCGATATCGGCGCCGCCGAGATCGCGCACCGTGGTGAAACCGCTGTCGAGCAATTCCTCCATCACCCTGGCCGCCCGCAGCGCCGCCAGCGAATCCGGCGACATGACGTTGTCCCAAAGGTCGAGCGAGTTCGCGACAACATGGAAGTGACAGTCGATCAGTCCCGGCATCAGCGTACGGCCGCCGAGATCGTAGCGCGTCGCGCTGCCGGGGATTTCTCCGCCGATTGCGGCGATGCGGCCGTCGCGGACCAGAAGTGTCGTCGGCCGCGTCAGGCTGGCGGAATCGAGATCGGTCAACCTGGCGTTCAGAAATGCCGTTTCGGTCATTGCCTGTCCCCGTTGCGTTCAAGACGCCTCACACGCCGTAGACCTGCCTTGCCTGCTCGGGCGGCAGCAGCCCGTTCTTCAGGTCCTCCTCGACCAGGGCACGGTCGCGCTCCCTCGGGTCGCCGATGCCGCCGCCATTGCCGGTCACCACGCGGATGACATCATCGGTGTTGGTGACGAGACCCGACGCGAAGGCGAATTTCTCGCGCGAGCCGTCCTTGCGGATCAGCTCGATGTAGTTCGAGGAGCCTTCGTTACCGCCGTCGAGCGCCCATGCCGGGAATTTCGAGCGGGTGTAGGCGGCGGTGAGAAAGCCGTTGTCGCCCCTGAGGCGGTAGTCGATGACGATGCCGCGCCCGCCGCGGTACCTGCCTTCGCCGCCCGGCTCGAGGTTCAGCTCCATGCGATCGACGTGCAGGCCGTTCCTGGCTTCGTTGACCTCGACCGGACAATTGTAGGTCTCGCCGTGAAAGCCGCAGAAGATCGCCGAGTTGCCGTCGCGGCCCGGGCTGGCGCCCCAGCCGCCGAGCTGCGGCTCGATGATGGTGTACTGGCGCCCGGTGTCGGGATGGATGCCGCCGATGAAGGTTCCGCACACGCTGGCGAAATGGCCCGAGGCCAGCCGCTCCGGCATATGCGAGGCGAGGCAGCGCCAGATGATGTCGTAGGCGCGCAGCTTGACCTCATAATAGAAGCCGATCGGCGCCGGCTCGCTGGCGTGGAACACGGTTCCTTCACGCGTCAGGAGTTTCAGCGGCCGGAACGAACCGCCATTCGCGGGCGAGAAGGGATCGGTCAGCGATTTGAAGATCATCTGCACCGCCACCATGACGCCGTCGCGGCTGGTGTTCACCGGATTGCTCGACTGGTCCGGATTGTCGGTGAGGTCGACGATGAACTCCGTGTCGGAGATGGTGATCCTCACGTTGAAGATGCGGCCGTCGTCCTGCTCCTCCGAGAGCTCGAAAATGCCCTTCGGCAGCTTCGCGAGCTCCCTGAGCGAGGCCTGCTCGCCGAAATCCATGAACGAGGACATGGCGTTCTCGAACGTCTCGACGCCGTATTTTTCGGCGATCTCCTGCAGGCGCCTGGTGCCGATGCGCACCGCCGCGATCGCCGCCCAGACGTCGCCCTCGAGCACGTCGGGCATGCGCGAATTGACCTTGATGATGTCCATCACCGCGCGGTTGGTTTCGCCCCTTGCGATCACCTTGACGGCAGGAAGCCTCAGCCCCTCCTGGAATATCTCGCTCGCAAGACCCGTCACCGAGCCCCGCGCCATGCCGCCAATGTCGGAATTGTGGGCGATGTTGGCCGTCCAGGCGATGATGCGGCCGCCGGCGAACACGGGCATGGCAACGATGATGTCGCTGAGATGGGTGACGCCGCCATGATAGGGGTCGTTGACGAGAAAGACGTCGCCCGGCTCGATCTCCGCGGGCTTGAATTTCGCAACGAGCGCCATCACCGCCTTGTCGAGCACGCCGATGAAGGCCGGGATGCCGGCGCCCGATGAGGCAAGCGCGCCCTTGGCGTCGGTGATGCCGGTCCCCATGTCGAGCACCTCGTAGATGATCGAGCTCATCGCCGTCTTCTTCATGGCGACGAACATCTCGTCGGCCGTGGCCTGCAGCGAGTTCTGGATGATCTCCAGCGTGATCGGGTCGTTGACCTTCTTCTGCATCGTCGCCTCCTCAGGCCGAAAGCTGGATGTGGATGTTGCCGTAACCATCGACCTCGACCCGGTT
>Ga0164290_1002106_pt1 | contig 17080 bp, 19 predicted proteins | sample Micstemetagenome_FD_108782 | JGI IMG/M metagenome (GOLD analysis project Ga0164290, IMG submission 108782) | Contaminated culture microbial community from soil near Moab, Utah, USA - Microcoleus steenstrupii SON62 (Illumina Assembly) | ecosystem: Environmental > Terrestrial > Soil > Soil crust... | reverse complement strand
GGCCCCATGCTCCCCCACGGGCTCACAGGCCCCAGGGCTGAACGGGCTCTGCCTCGGCCTTCCGGCCCAGCCGGGACGATCCCCATTCCTATCGTCCCCAAGGCAACGTCAACATACAAGGGCCGCAAGGCCGTCGGGGGGGGTGTCCTCAGCCCTCGCCGGACCGCCCCAAGAGGGCTGGCCGCTCGGGGGGAGGGCCGCAAGGCCGTCGGGGGGGATGTCCTCAGCCCTCGCCGGGCCGCCCCAAGAGGGCTGGCCCCTTGGGGGGAGGGCCGCAAGGCCGTCGGGGGGGATGTCATCTCTCAGCGCTCGGCCTTGGCCTTGAGACGCTCCACCAGCAACGGGTTCACGAACGCGGAGCAATCCCCGCCGAGGGTGGCGATCTCACGGACCATCGTGGCCGAGATGAACTGATACTGCTCGGCCGGCGTCAGGAACAGCGTCTCGACGTCCGGGAACAGCTTCCGGTTCATGCCGGCCATCTGGAACTCGTACTCGAAGTCGGAGACGGCGCGCAGGCCGCGCAGGATGATGTTCGAGTCCACCGTCTTCAAGAAGGACATCAGGAGCCCGGAGAAGCCCCGCACTTCCACGTTCGGATAGGGCGCCAACACCTCGCGCGCCATGCCGACCCGTTCCTCCAGGGTGAAGAACGGATTCTTCACGCGACTCGCGGCGATCGCTACCACCACGTGGTCGAACAGCAGGGAGGCCCGGCGGACCAGGTCTTCGTGGCCGCGCGTGATCGGATCGAATGTTCCGGGATAGACCGCTCGTCGCATGTCAGTACGGCACCCGCTAACGCGATGGGCCGGCGGCCGGCGCAGCCGGGTCGCACAGGCGCTCTTTCAAAAAACCTTGAGGTGGGTGGCGCCGGGCCGCCCCAAGCCAGTGACGCGCCTCCTCGGGGGGCAGCGACTGAAAGGAGCGTGGGGGTGGTTTCATTCTAGGGCGCTTGGATCAGGTGGGCATGGACGCGCCCCGCTGCAAGCCGGCGCAGAACCGACCATCCCGGGCCCGGATCCACGGGCCGGGGAGCCTCCACGTACACGCGGGCTCCCGGTGCGAGATGTTCGACCAGCTTCGACAGGACGCCGGCGTGATCGGCGCCCTCGAACGGCGGATCGACGAACACCACGTCGAAGCGCCGCCGGTCGAAGCGCAGGAATTCTAGCGCATCGCCGACCACCACCTCTGCGGTGGTCAGACCGAGCAGGCGCACGTTGTCGCGCAGGGCTGCGGCCACCGCGGCGTCGCGCTCCACCAGCACCACACTCCCGGCCTGCCGCGACCCGGCCTCCAGCCCCAGGGCGCCGCTGCCGGCGAAGAGATCGAGGCAGGCGAGGCCGGTCAGGTCCTGACCCAGCCAGTTGAACAGAGTCTCCCGCACCCTGTCGGGCGTGGGGCGCAGCCCCTCGCGATCGGGAAAGCGCAGCACGCGGCTGCGGTGCGTCCCGCCGATGATGCGCACGCGGTTGCGTGCACCATCGGCCCCGCGCACGGCGCGGCGCGCGTTCACTGCACCTTGGTCGGTCCGCCCACCACCACCGTGACCATGAGGTCCGGATGCACGCGGCGCCGGAAGGCATCGCGGACCTGCTCCACGGTCACGGCCTCGATGTTGGCGACGAAGCGGTCGAGATAGTCGAGTGGCAGGTTGTAGAAGCCGATGATCGCGAGGTAGTCGTGGATCTTCTTGTTGCTGTCGATGCGCAGCGGGAAGCCGCCCACGAGATTCTGCTTGGCTGCTTCCAGTTCCTGCGGTGTGGGGCCGTCCTCGACATAGCGCTTCAATGTGTCGCGCACCACTCCGAGGGCCTCCTGCGCCTGCTCCTTGCGCGTCTGCAGGCCGATCTGGAACGGCCCGAGTTCGGCGTACGGCGCGAAGAAGCTGTAGGAGCTGTAGGCGAGGCCGCGCTTCTGGCGCACCTCTTCCACCAGACGCGAAGCGAAGCCGCCGCCGCCCAGGACGTAGTTGCCGACGAACAGCGGAAAGTAATCGGGATCGTTGCGCTTCAAGCCCGGCGCGCCCATCAGGATGTGGCTCTGCGAGGCGGGATGCTCGATATCGCGCGACACGGAGGCCTCGAGCGGCAGAACGGGGGCCAGGGGCGGCACCCCGTTGTTGGCGCGCGGCAACGAGTCGGTCAGGCGATGCGCGATGGCATCGGCTTCCTCGCGGGACAGATCGCCGATGATGGCCACGATCGCCCGGTTCGCGTAGTAGTGGTCGGCATAGAAAGCCTTCAGCTGATCCGCGGTCAGCTTGGAAACGGTATCGACCTCACCCGAGCTGCGCAGTCCATAGGGATGCTCCCGGTACAGCGCCGTCGCGAAGGCACGCTCCGCGATGGACTCGGGCTTGGTCGCAGCTTCTCTCAGCCCCGCCACCTGGCGCGCCTTCTCACGCTCGAGCGCCGCGGCCGGAAACGACGGCGACTGCAGCACCTTGGCGATCACGTCGAGCGCCTGTTCGCGCTCCTGCGCGCTGGACAGCGTGCGCAGCGAGTAGCCGGCGCGATCAGCGTCGAATCGCGATCCCAGCTGAGCACCGACGTCGGCGAGGCGCTCGGCGATCTGGGTTTCTGTGAAGCCGCCCGCGCCCAACCGCATCATGCCGAGCGTCATGCCGGCGAGGCCCGAAGTGGCCTTGGTGTCACGCCCGGACCCGGCGGGGAAATCGACGCTCACGTCGATCATCGGCAGTGCACGGTTCTCGACGAAATAGACCCGTGCACCGTTCTCGAGCTGCCAGGTGTCGATGGGCAGCGTCGCGTGCGCGGGCGTGGTCGCCGCGACGATCGCGAGGGTACAGAGGTAAAGCAGCGCTTTCATGGCATCGCTCCGATCAATTGGCGGGTGCCGCCGCGCGCGGCGCGACGGATTGCGGGTCGAGCACGGCCACCGTGAGGTTGTCGTCCACGAAGTACTTGCGTGCCACTTCGCGCACCTGATCGGCGGTGACTTCGCGCAGCTTGCGCTCCTGCAGATCGGCCGAGTCGTAGGGCAGCCCCACCGTGTGCAGCATGCCCATCTGCATCGCCTGGTAGAACATCGAGTCGCGCTGGAACACCCGACCCGCGATCACCTGGGCCTTCACGCGCTTCAACTCGTCCTCGCTCACGCCCTCGTCGATGACCTTGCGCAGCGCGGTGCGCAGAGCCGCCTCGAGCTCTGCAACCGAGGTGCCCGCGGCTGGTACACCATCCATGAAGAACATGCCGGGTCCGCGGTTCACGGCGTCGTAGCTGGCTCCTGCGCTCACGGCAATGCGCGCTTCGCGCACGAGCGTGCGGTCGAGGCGCGCGGCGTCGCTGCCGTCGAGCACACCGACCAGCATGGACAAAGCGTAGGGTTCCCAGTCCTTTTCCATGTCGCGCACCACCGGCACGTGCCAACCCATCAGCAGGTAGGGCAGTTCGCCGGGACCCTTCACGGTGAGGCGCTTGATGCCGCGTTGCGCGGGTTCGATCTGCGGCTTGCGCACGGGCAGTTCACGGGACGGGATCGGACCGAACTTCTCTTCTGCGACGCGAAAGACCTCCTGCGGGTCGACGTCGCCCACCACCACCAGCGTCGCGTTGTTCGGCGTGTACCAGCGGTCGTACCAGGCGCGCGCGTCCTCGACCTTCATGTTCTCGAGATCGTTCATCCAGCCGATGATCGGCCACTTGTACGGACTGCCGGTGTAGGCCACCGCCATCATCTGCTCGAACAGCAGCGCGCGCGGCTGGTCTTCGGTGCGCAGGCGGCGCTCTTCCATCACGACCTTGATCTCCTTCGCGAACTCCTCGCCGGAGAGCACGAGGTTCTGCATGCGGTCGGCTTCGAGTCCGAGGGCCAGCGGCAGCTTCGACTTGTGCAGCTGCTGGAAGTAGGCCGTGTAGTCGCGATTGGTGAAGGCGTTGTCGCGCCCTCCCGCCGCGGCAATGGTGCGCGCGAACATGTCCGGGGCGTTGCCCTTGGTGCCCTTGAACATCATGTGCTCGAGCACGTGGGCGACTCCCGTGGTGCCGGAGAGCTCATCCATGCTGCCGGCGCGGTACCAGACCATGGACGCGACCGTCGGTGCGCGGTGGTCCTCCATGACGATGATCTTCATGCCGTTGGCGAGGCCATGCTCGCGCACGTCGCCCTGCGCGGCGAAGGCGGGCGCCGCGACGGTCGCGGCGGCAAGCAGCGCCGCCCCCCATGCAGACGGAAATTTCATGTTGGCGTGGTCAGAGTGAAACAGAATAAACTTTCGGAGTTCCGATACGCGCCCCCGATCGAGTGATCGATAACAAGGGGCGGTCGATCGTGAACACAGGTGGGCTCTGACACTCTATCACCATGTTTGGTTTCCTGAAGGGCGGCGCCAAGGCCGATCAAGACGCAGGCGCCGAGGCGCCGGCCGAGGAGCGTCGTTCGTGGGCGGCGCGGTTGCGCGACGGGCTCGCGGCCACGCGCGCCCGCCTTGGCGGACAGCTGGCACAGATCTTCGCTGCCGGCGGCAAGGTCGACGAGGCATTCTTCGAAGAGCTGGAAACGATCCTGCTCTCCTGTGACGTCGGCGTCGCCGCCACCCAACGGTTGCTGGAAGACACCCGCGCCCGCGTGCGCAAGGCCGGTGTGTCGGATCCGTCGCAGGTGCGCGACCTGCTCAAGGCGGCACTGCTCGACCTCGTCCTGCCGTTGGAGAAGCCGTTCGTCATCGGGGCGCAACGTCCGTTCGTGATCCTGCTCTCGGGCGTCAACGGGGCCGGCAAGACCACGTCGATCGGCAAACTCACCCATCTGTTCCAGGCGCAGGGGCTTTCCGTACTGCTCGCCGCGGGCGACACGTTCCGCGCGGCGGCGCGCGAACAGCTGGTGGAATGGGGACGACGCAACGACGTCACGGTGGTCGCTCAGGAATCGGGGGACCCCGGAGCGGTAATCTTCGACGCGGTGCAATCGGCCGTGGCGAGGAAGATCGACGTGGTGCTGGCGGACACGGCCGGCCGGTTGCCCACGCAGTTGCACCTCATGGAAGAACTCAAGAAGGTGCGACGCGTGACCGACAAGGCGCTGCCGGGGGCGCCCCACGAGACTCTGCTGGTGCTGGATGCGAACACCGGGCAGAACGCGATCGCTCAGGTGAAGGCGTTCGACGACGCGCTCGGGCTCACCGGTCTCGTGCTCACCAAGCTGGACGGCACGGCGAAGGGCGGTGTCATCGCCGCAATCGCGCGCGAGCGTCCGGTGCCGATGCGGTTCATCGGCGTCGGCGAAGGCATCGGCGACCTGCGTCCGTTCGACGCGCGCGCGTTCGTCGATGCACTGTTTGACTAGGGCGGTCCGCGCGCAGTGATCGCTCTCACCGGCGTCGCGAAACGCTATCCGGGCGCGCACGAAGCGCTGCGCGACGTGAACCTGCAGGTCGAGCGCGGTGAACTGGTCCTGCTCACCGGGCCCTCCGGCGCGGGCAAGTCGACACTGCTCAAGCTGATCGCGGCGATCGAAAGACCGACCGCCGGGACGGTGATCGTGAGCGGCCAGAACGTCGCACGGTTGTCGAAGCGTGCGATCCCCTACCTGCGCCGCAACTTCGGTCTCGTGTTCCAGGATCACAAGCTGCTGTACGACCGCTCGGTGTTCGAAAACGTGGTGCTCCCGCTGCGTGTCGCCGGCTTCGACGGGCGCGAAGCGGCGAGCCGCGTCCGTGCGGCGCTGGACAAGGTCGGATTGCTCGGGCGCGAGCGCGCGAACCCGATTGCGCTGTCCGGCGGCGAACAGCAGCGGGTCTGCATCGCGCGCGCGGTGGTGCACCGACCGTCGATCGTGCTGGCCGACGAGCCCACCGCGAATCTCGACGCCGCCTACGCGCGCGAGATCGTGAGCCTCTTCGGCGCATTCCATCAGGTCGGCGTGACCCTGATGGTGGCGACCCACGACGTCGCCACGTTCGCGCCGCTTCGGTCGCGCGTGATCGAGCTGCGCAACGGAGCGCTGACCCCATGAGAGCCTGGCTGGCGCAGCACGGCTTCGCGCTCCGCGATGCGCTCGCGAGATTCGGTCGTCACCTGGTGCCCGCGGTGTTCAACGTGGTCGTCATCGGCGTCGCGGTGTCGCTGCCCTTGAGCTTGTACGTGGCAGTGAAGAACCTGGGTGCCGTCACGGGGCAACTGGACGCCGAACCGCAGCTGACGCTGTTCATGGCCCCCGACGCAGGCCCTGAGGAGGCCGAGGCCGTCGGGGCAAGGCTCGCGCAGCACGCAGCCGTCGGCAAACACCACTTCGTACCGAAGGCGGAAGCGCTGGACGGGTTGAAGCGCAACGCCGGAATGGCGGAAATCATCGACAACCTCGGCCGCAACCCGTTGCCCGATGCCTGGATCGTCAGTGGTCGCGGCGGCGACCCGGCGGCCCTGGAAGCGCTGCGGCGCGAAGCTGCCGGTTGGCCGAAAGTGGACCATGCCCAGCTCGACACGGCCTGGGCACGCAAGCTGGACACCGCCGTACGGGTTGGCCGGGCGGTCACCTTGCTGGTCGCCGGCCTGCTGGCCGTGGCGCTGGCTGCGGTCACCTTCAACACCATCCGCCTGCAGATCCTGACCCGGCGCGAGGAGATCGAGGTTTCCAAGCTGATCGGCGCCACGGACGGATTCATCCGCCGGCCGTTCCTGTATTTCGGCCTGCTCCAGGGCATCGTCGGCGGGCTTGCCGGCTGCGGCCTGGTCTGGGGCGCCCTGGCGACCCTGGAGGCCCAGGTCGGGCCTGCCCTGCTGGCGCTGGCACCGGACGGCGGGCTGATGGGCCTGGAGGCCCGGGAGGCAGCCGCCGTGCTGGCCGCGGCGAGCGGTCTGGGCTGGCTGGGGGCCTGGCTGTCGGTGACCCAGCATCTCTGGCGCATCGGCTAGGTCGATTCGTCGGATTAGCGGTTTGATTTGGCAGTGAAACTTTCCTGACTGCTGGCACTCATACAACCCGAGTGCTAGAATTCTCGCCAAGGAGGTTTCCCAAGCCATGACCAACGCCCTGACCCTCACGACGCCGCTGCCTTCCGCCGCCAGCCTGGACAGCTACATCCAGGCGGTGAACCGGGTTCCGTTGCTGACCCAAGAGGAAGAGACCCGGCTGGCGCGCAAGTACCGGGATGAAGGTGATCTCGAAGCGGCCCGCTCGCTGGTGCTCTCGCACCTGCGACTGGTGGCTGCCGTCGCACGCGGCTACCTGGGCTACGGGCTGCCGCAGGCGGACCTGATCCAGGAAGGCAACATCGGCCTCATGAAGGCCGTGAAGCGGTTCGACCCCGAGCGCGGCGTGCGCCTCGTTTCCTTCGCCGTGCACTGGATCCGGGCCGAGATCCACGAATTCATCCTGAAGAACTGGCGCGTGGTGAAGATCGCCACCACCAAGGCCCAGCGCAAGCTGTTCTTCAACCTGCGCAGCATGAAGAAGGGTCTCAGCACGCTGACCCCCGCCGAGGTGGAAGCCATGGCGACGGAACTCCGCGTGAAGCCGGAGGAAGTGGTGGAGATGGAAACGCGCCTGGGTGGCCAGGATCTCGCGCTCGAGCCTTCCCAGGACGACGACGAGGACTCCTTCAGCCCGATCGCCTACCTCACCAACGCCGACGACGAACCCGGCCGCATCCTGGAACAGGAGCAGACGGAGGAGTTGCGCAGCCAGGGACTCACCAACGCCCTGGCCAAGCTGGACCCGCGCAGCCGCCGCATCATCGAAGCCCGCTGGCTGCGCGAGACGGATACCTCGACCCTGCACGAACTCGCCGAGGAGTTCGGCGTGTCGGCGGAGCGGATCCGTCAGATCGAAGCCCAGGCCATGAAGAAGATGCGCAACGCGATGGCCGAAGCGGCCTGAGGCAGCAGGCGCAGAGAAGACGTCCGACGCCGCGGAGAAATCCGCGGCGTTGTCGTTTCAGGTTCCAGAAAGCAGCAGCCGGATGTCGTGCTCCAGCACCGCGGCGTCCTGGGCCCCCGATACGAACAGGCGCACCCGGCCCTTGGGGTCGAACACGTAAACGCCGGACGAGTGGTCGACGGTATAGGTATCGGGCGTCTGTCCGGCCTGCTTCTGATAGATGACGCGGAATTCCTTCGCGGTGCGTTCGATGGCGGCTGCGTCGCCGGTCAGGCCGAGAAACGTCGGGTTGAACGCCGTCACGTACTTCGCGAGCACGTCGGTCGTGTCGCGGGCCGGATCGACCGTGACCAGCAGAACCTGGACCCGCTCGGCGTCGGGACCGAGCGCCTTCATCACCGCGGCGAAGCGCGCGAGCGTCGTGGGGCAAACGTCCGGGCAATGCACGAACCCGAAGAACACGACGACGACCTTGCCCCGGAAGTCGGCCAGGGTCCGCGGCTTGCCGTCGTGGCCGGTCAGCTCCAGCGTGCGCGCGAAATCGGCGCCGGTGATGTCGGTGGCCTGGAACTGCGGGCCGTCCCTCTTGCCGCAGCCTCCGATGAGCAACAGCGCCGCGAACAGCACCGCCGCGAACGCGATTCTCACCAGCGCCAGTAGTGATCGACCAGCAGCGCCGCGAACAGTGCCGTCAGGTAGATGATGGAGTAACGGAACGTGCGGCGCGCCAGCGCGTCGCTGTAGTCGGTCCAGATGCGCCAGGCGAGATGCAGGAAGATGCCCCCCAGCACCAGGGCCGAGACGAGATAGATGAGACCGCACATCCGGCTCGCGAACGGCAGCACGCTGACCGCCACCAGGATGATGGTGTACAGCAGCACGTGCAGCCGCGTGAACTTCTCGCCATGCGTGACCGGCAACATCGGCAAACCCGCCTTCGCATACTCCTTGGTGCGGTATAGCGCCAGCGCCCAGAAATGCGGCGGCGTCCACGCGAAGATGATGAGGAACAACAACAGCGCATCCGAACTCACTTCGCCGGTCACCGCGGCCCAGCCCAGCACCGGCGGCATTGCGCCCGAGGCACCGCCGATCACGATGTTCTGCGGCGTGGAGGGCTTGAGGATGATGGTGTAGATGATCGCGTAACCCACGAACGTGGCGAGCGTGAGCCACATCGTGAGCGGATTGGCATACGCGTTCAGGATGTGCAGCCCCAGACCACCGAGGATCAGGGCGAACACCAGCGCCTGCACCGACGTGAGCTGACCCATCGGGAGCGGCCGGGCCCGGGTGCGGGCCATCAGTGCATCGATCTTCTGTTCCACCAGACAGTTGATCACCGCGGCCGCACCGGCCACGAACGCGATGCCCACGGTGCCGGCCAGCAACGGCTGCAACGGTACCCATCCCGGCACGGCGAGGAACATCCCGATGACCGCGGTGAAGACGATCAGCGAGACGACACGGGGCTTGGTGAGCTGGTAGAACTGCTGAAGGCGGGAACCCTTCAGCGGCAGCGAGAGACTGTTCGCCATTCAGAACTCCGGGCGCAGGGCCTGACGAGCCCGGAAGTTTAGCATCACGAGCGTCACCAGCAGCAAGGCGGCCCCGGCGTTGTGGGCCACGGCCAGCGGCACCGGCAGGACGTGCACGATGTTGGCGACGCCGATGCCGGCCTGGATCAGCGCCAGGATGAACACCGCCATGCCGAGCCCGCGCACCGCCGGCACGACCAGCGTCAGCAGGCCGACGAAGGCCAGGATGCACACGGTCGCAATGGCACCGATCCGGTGGGTCCACTGGATCGCATTGAGCGCTTCGTTCGACAACGGAGTGCCGGCCGCCGTCACGCCGAGCTCGCGCCACAGCGAGAACCCATGGCCGAAGTCCATGGGCGGCACCGCCGCCCCGTGACAGAGCGGTACATCGGCGCACGCCATACCGGCGTAGTTGGTACTGACCCAGCCACCCAGCGCGATCTGCAAGGCCAGCACCGCCAATCCGATGGCGGCCCAGCGTCGAACTCTCGGCGCCTGCGGATCGATGCTGCGGTGGCGTGCGAGCGCGGGACGCTGACGTGCCGTCAACCAGGCGAGCAGCGCCAGCGTGGTCATGCCGCCCAGCAGGTGCAGCGTGACGATGAGCGGCATCAGCTTGAGCGTGACCGTCCACATGCCGAACAACGCCTGCACGACGATCAGCGCCACCATGGCGGTGGGCAGCGTCGGCGATTGCCGCAGCACGCCCCGATGGCGCCAGGCTATCACTGCGATGGTGACCACCAGGATGCCGAGGGTACCCGCCAGATAGCGGTGGATCATCTCGATCCAGGCCTTGCGCGATTCCACGATGCTGCCGGGGAAGCGCTCCAGCGCCTTGGCGAGCGCTGCCTCGGAGCCGGGCACGGAGACGTGGCCGTAGCATCCGGGCCAGTCGGGACAGCCGAGCCCAGCATCCGACAGACGCACGAATGCACCGAACACCACCACGACGAAGGCGAGCGCAAGGGCCGCTCGCACGATCCGACGGAAGACGCGCACGATGTCCATCATCCGATCCTCGAGACCTTGAGCAGGTGCGTCAGATCCTTCTTGATGCGGATGGGGTCCGCATCCTTGGGAAAGCGCATCATCAGGTTGCCGAGCGGGTCCACGAGAAACAGGTGGTCGCGCAGTGCACTATCGGCCGGCAGTTTGCCGAGCAGCGGGCTCCCCTTGGCCGGCACCACCACCGTCCCGTCGTAGTCCTTCAGCACGTCGGCAGCCGGCGCCGCGTCGTCGTCAAGCAGCCAGGCGCGCGCAACGCGGTCCTGATCCTTGCCCTGAATGAGGCGCAGCTGGCGCATCTGCAGCAGCTTTTCGCGACACGGAGCGGCGCAGTTGCCGGCATCGACCATCACCAGCACCCAGCGGCCTTTCAGCCCCTCGGCATCGAAAGGCGGACCGCTTTCCCGCTGCGCGGCGGCGACACCGGACAACGAGGTGGGAGCGACGAGTTCGCCGTAGTTCTTGAAGGTGGTGGGACGCCACACGTAATAGGCGAGATAGGACGCGACGATCGGCGCGATCGTCACCAGCAGCAGCAGCCACAGTTCACGGCGCGGGCGGCGTTCGGAGTTTTGCTCGGACATGAAGCACCACGTAGAAGATCACGATCAGCACGGCCATCGCGCCCCATTGGAACGCGTAGCCGTAGTGTTTTGCGGAGCCGCTCGACGGCTTTGGCCAGTCACGCGCCAGACCGTCGTCGAGCGCGTTCGACTGCTCGAGAAGCAGCGGCTGGAAATCGAGCTGTGTCGCGGCGACGACGCGCTCGAGGGTTACGTTCTGCCAGACCCGGCCGGTGTGCGTGTTGGAAGACAGTTCGAGGAACTTCGAGTTCGGCGGTAGCGCCAGCCCCTCCACCGTCACCTCGCCGCCCGGAGTGCGGACCTCGGGCTCGACGCCGCGATCCTGCGGCGCTGCGACCCACCCGCGTTTCACCAGCACGTGCATGCGGCTGCCGGCGATGCGCAGCGGCATGAACACGACGTAGCCCGGAACGGTGCCGTGTGCCTGGTTGTCGAGGAGCACCAGCGCATCGGCGAGAAACTCGCCGCGGGCCGTCACGTGCAGGAAGCGCACCACTGCCTCGTCGACCGGTCGTGCACCCAATTCGAAGTGCGCTCCCGCCGTGTCGCGGGCCATGCGGGCCGCGATCCGGTCCTTCTCCTGTCCGCGGCCGTACTGCCAGAGGCAGGCCGACACCGTGAGGGCGAGCCCCGCCAGGGCGAGCACCGTCAACCCTGGCCGCGGACGAAACGCGAAGCCCACGATCAGTGCCCCGTCGTTGGCCGCGCGCCGGCCCTTCCGATACACTCGATCATCGTCTCGAACGCGTTCCCATGAAGATCGTCATCGTCGCTTTCCTGGTGCTGATCCTGGCCAGCCTCGGTTCGGCCCTGTACTACCTGCTGAAGGACAAGGGTACGGGCAGTCGCACCGTAAAGGCGCTGACGCTGCGCGTCGTGTTCTCGATTGCGCTGTTCCTGCTGCTCATGGCGGGCTACTGGTTCGGCCTCATTCCGCACGGCCGATAGGACAAGAGTCGACAAAAAAAATCGCCGCACATACTTGCCGTGCGGCGCGATTTTCTCAGCCTCCCTCTGTCGGAGAGGCTTCTCCTCCACCCTTATTGTTCTTGGACGCTCCGTCAGAGCCAGTAGACGAGGACGAACAGCAGCAGCCACACGACGTCCACGAAGTGCCAGTACCAGGACACGCCTTCGAACCCGAAGTGGTGCTCTGGCTTGAAGTGGCCGGCGATACAGCGGCCCAGGATCACGATCAGCATGATCGTCCCCATGGTCACATGGAAACCGTGGAAACCCGTCAGCATGAAGAACGTGGCCCCGTAGGCGCCCATCGTCAGCTTGAGGTTGAGCTCGTGGTAGGCGTGGTAGTACTCGTAGCCCTGCAGGAACAGGAACACCAGGCCGAGCGCGATGGTCAGGATGAGCCCGAGGATCAACTGCGACCTGTTGTTCTTGATGAGACCCCAGTGGGCCCAGGTGACCGTGGCACCGGAGGTGAGCAGGATCAGCGTGTTGATGGCCGGAATGCCCCAGGCACCCATCGGTGTGAAGGTCTCTTCGATGCCGGGACCGGAAACCGGCCATTTCGGCGTGAATCCGGGCCAGAGGAACTCTCCCGATGCGCCGTGCGCAAGATCCGGCACCGCCAGGATGCGCATATAGAACAGCGCCCCGAAGAACGCGGCGAAGAACATCACCTCGGAGAAGATGAACCAGCTCATGCCCCAGCGGAACGAGATGTCCACCTGCTTGTTGTAGGTGCCCTTCTCGCTCTCGCCCGCCACCTGCCCGAACCAGCCGAACAGCAGATAGACCAGGATTGCGAAACCGACCAGCAGCAGCCACGGACCCGCACCGAGATCGTTCATGGTGAGCGCGGCGCCGAAGCCGAGAAACAGCAGCGCTGTCGCGCCGATGATCGGCCAGGTGGACGGCTGTGGGATGTAGTAGGACGAATGGGCTTGCTGCATCGTTGTGACTCCCCTCTGGTGTCTTGCTGGCGGTGCGCCCCGGATCAGGAGGCGGGCCGTCCTCCGAGATCGCTGCGCGCGGCGGCCGGCTTCGTCGGCCCTTCGACGCGGAAGAACGTGTACGAAAGCGTGACCGTGGCGACGTCCGCGGGCAGGTCCGGGTGGACGACGAACGTCACCGGCATGCGGCGCACTTCGCGCGGCTTCAACTCCTGCTTGGCGAAGCAGAAGCAGTCGAGCTTGCGGAAATATTGCTCGGCGAGCCGCGGGCCGTAGCTCGGGATCGCCTGTCCGGTCACCGCCTCGTCGGAATCGTTGCGCACCTCGTAGGTGATCTGAACCAGCTGGCCGGGATGCACCTTGACCGACCGCTCGGTGGGCCGGAATTCCCACGGCAGTTCGTTGCGGGTGTTGGCGTCCAGCTCCAGGACCACGGTGCGCGAGACATCGACCTGCGTGTTCACGACGGTGTCGGGTTTCTGCAGATCGTTGAGACCCGTGACCTCGCAGATCTTCTTGTAGAACGGCACCAGCGCGAAGCCGAAACCGAACATCGCCACGGCCACGACGGCGAGCTTGCGCAGCGTGCGCCCGTTCTCGGAGCTCACGCCCATAGCCAGCGCCGCAAGAAGATGCTGACGAAGAAGATCGCGACGATGGACAGGAGCAGCACGACGGTTCTCGTCTTGCCTGCTGCTCGCGTGTCCTGGATCGCGGCCATGCCTTTGGCTACCAACCGAACCGGTTACTTGACGATGGGCGGGGTTTCGAAGCTGTGATACGGCGCCGGCGACGGCAGCGTCCACTCGAGGCTGTCTGCCCCTTCCCACGGCTTGGCCGGGGCCTTCTCACCGCCCTTGATGCACTTCACCACCACGTACAGGAACAGCAGCTGCGTCAGGCCGAATCCGAAGGCACCGAGCGACGCGATCATGTTGAAGTCGGCGAACTGTTGCGCGTAGTCGGGGATTCGGCGCGGCATGCCGGCCAGCCCGAGGAAGTGCATCACGAAGAATGTCAGGTTGAAGAAGATGATGGACAGCCAGAAATGCACCTTGCCCAGCGTCTCGTCGTACATGTGGCCGGTCCATTTGGGCAGCCAGAAGTAGATACCGGCGAAGATGGCGAAGAGCGAGCCGGCCACCAGCACGTAGTGGAAGTGAGCGACTACGTAGTAGGTGTCCTGCAACTGGATGTCGACCGGCGTGATCGCGAGGATGAGGCCGGTGAAGCCGCCCATCGTGAATACGAACAGGAAGCCCACCGAGAACAGCATGGGCGTCTCGAACGTCATGGAGCCCTTCCACATGGTGGCGATCCAGTTGAACACCTTCACGCCCGTGGGCACGGCGATCAGCATGGTCGCGTACATGAAGAACAGCTGGCCGGCCGCAGGCATGCCCACCGTGAACATGTGGTGCGCCCACACGATGAAGGAGAGGATGGCGATGGACGCGGTGGCGTACACCATGGAGGAGTAGCCGAACAGCGGCTTCCGCGCGAAGGCCGGGATAACCTGCGACACGATGCCGAAGGCCGGGAGAATCATGATGTACACCTCGGGGTGCCCGAAGAACCAGAACACGTGCTGGTACAGGACCGGGTCACCGCCGCCGGCGGCGTTGAAGAAGTGGGTGTCGAAGTGGCGGTCGGTGAGCAGCATCGTCACCGCACCGGCGAGCACCGGCATCACGGCGATAAGCAGATAGGCGGTGATCAGCCAGGTCCACACGAACAGCGGCATCTTCATGAGCGTCATGCCCGGGGCGCGCATGTTGAGGATCGTCGTGATGATGTTGATCGACCCCATGATCGACGAGGCACCCATGATGTGCACCGCGAAGATCGCCATGTCCATGCCCATGCCCTGCTGCACCGACAGCGGCGCGTAGAGGGTCCAGCCGGCGCCGGTGGCGCCGCCGGGGACGAAGAACGAAACCACCAGCAGCAGCGCGGCGGGCGGCAACAGCCAGAAGCTGAAGTTGTTCATGCGCGCGAACGCCATGTCGGGCGCGCCGATCATCATCGGCACCTGCCAGTTCGCGAAGCCGACGAAGGCCGGCATGATCGCCCCGAACACCATGATGAGGCCGTGCATGGTGGTGAGCTGATTGAAGAACTCCGGCTTCCAGTACTGCATTCCGGGCTGGAGCAGTTCGAGCCGGATGCCCATGGCCAGCAGGCCGCCGGTCAGGAGCATGGCGAAGCTGAACCACAGGTACATGGTGCCGATGTCCTTGTGGTTGGTCGTCGTGACCCAGCGCATGAGCCCGGTCGGGTGATGTGCGTGGTCGTGCCCGTGATCGTGAACGGCTTCCATGTTCGAACTCCTGATCGGTGAAACGCGAATGCCCGCCCGGGGATGGCGTGCAGGTTACTTCGAGAGGGCGACCATGTGGTCGACGGCGGCCTTCACGTCGGCGTCCGGCAGGGCCGGATTGCCGCCCTTGGGAGGCATGATCCCTTTGCCCTTGATCGCGTGCTCGTACAGGGCATCCTTGCCTTGCGCGAGGCGGGGGGCCCAGACGGCCTTCTCGCCGACCTTGGGTGCGCCGGCCACACCGGTGCTGTGACAGGCCACACAGGTGGCCTCGTAGACTTTCTTGCCGTCCGCAGCGCCGCCGGCTGCGGCCACCTTCTCTGCGGCGGCGGGAGCCGCTTCGGCCGCGGGGGCCGCTGCCGTTTCAGCGGCCGGGGCGCCCGTGTCCTTCGCCTGCTTGGCAGCCCACGCCTTGAACTCGTCGACGGTCACGACCTTGACGACGATCGGCATGAAGCCGTGTTCCTTGCCGCAGAGTTCCGCGCATTGGCCGCGGAACTCGCCGGTCTTCTCGGCGGTGAACCACGTGTCGCGGATGAAGCCGGGAATCGCGTCCTGCTTGACGCCGAAGGACGGCACCCAGAACGCATGAATCACGTCGTTGGCCGTGGTGAGGATGCGCACCTTCTTGCCCACCGGCACCACGAGCGGATCGTCGACGTCGAGCAGGTAGTTGTCGCCCTTCTTGACCGTGCCGGTCTTGTCGTAGATCTCGTCCATCGTGGTGGACAGATTCGAGTAGAACTTGATGCCGTCGCTCACGCCGGCAAGATCGCCTTCACCGCGCACGTACTCGTAGCCCCATTTCCACTGGTAGCCGACGGCCTTGATGGTGATGTCGGCGTTGCTCGTGTCCTTCATCGCGAGGATGGTCTTGGTGGCCGGGGCGGCCATGCCGAGCAGGATCAGGAACGGGACCACGGTCCAGACGATCTCGACCGTCGTGTTCTCGTGGAAGTGGGCCGCCTTGTGCCCCACTGATTTGCGGTGCTTCAGGATCGAGTAGAACATCGCCCCGAACACCAGCACGAAGATCACCGCGCACACGATGAGGATGTACGTGTGCAGGCTGTAGATCTGCGCCGCGATGGTGGTCGTCGGCTCCTGGAGGTTCAGGGTGGCGGCGGCGCTGCCCGCCCACACGGCCGCGGCAACGGCGGGGATCCACGTCTTCATCGTACTTGCCATGCTGCTTCGAGCCTCCTGAATCTCGTCATGTACCCAGCCGCCTGCGCAGTTCATCCGCCACTGCCGCCCGCTGATCGTCGGTGAGGTAGTCACCGATCTCCACCTGCCTGCCGTGCGAACGCATCGCGAGACCGCCGTGACCGCGCCCGGACGCCGGCGTCAACACCACTTGCGCCCAGTAGCGACTGAACTCATGCCTTGCCGTTCTCCCCATCCGGGTGCGCTCCACCACCACTCGATCGCCATCGATGGTGATCGCCTCCCGGTCCCCGACATGCCGTTCGAATGCCAGCAGTGCGGCAGCCAGCACCATCATCTCGATTCCCGCGAACGGCAGCACGTACCAGGCACCATTCAATGCCCACAGCGACGCGATGCCGAAAGAAACGAGAACGATGGAACCGAAAAACCAGCGGCGGCCGGCCGAACTCGACGACATGTTGCGCTCAACCACCAACGTCCGATCGGAAAACCGACCTTGGGCAGGCTGCATCGCTCGAGTCCTCGTGCCAGCCACCGGTCTGAACCGGCGGGCCTTCGAAAAGCCCAGCGAATCTAGCACAGTGCTCTCAGGTGAGGCAAGCTGACGCACCCTCGCGATACCTGCCGATCCCGCTCAGTCCGACGCGGGCGCCGCGCTCAACGCGCTCGTCCGGGGCGGTGAATACGGATCACTTGTCG
>Ga0164290_1002105_pt1 | contig 17091 bp, 15 predicted proteins | sample Micstemetagenome_FD_108782 | JGI IMG/M metagenome (GOLD analysis project Ga0164290, IMG submission 108782) | Contaminated culture microbial community from soil near Moab, Utah, USA - Microcoleus steenstrupii SON62 (Illumina Assembly) | ecosystem: Environmental > Terrestrial > Soil > Soil crust... | reverse complement strand
CCCGCTTGCGGGAGGGGGACAGCTTCGAGCCCCGCGAGAAGCAGGGGAAGGGCAAGTATCGAGCGAGGCGACTGCGGCCATACGCGGCGGAACGGCCAGATGAGGCGATGATCGTGCCCGGTCACACGTGCCCGCCCCGGCATGGCTCGCTTGCAGCGCTCGCCATGGCCACCCCGCCCCGCGGGCGGGGATTTAACCTATTGCGTAGCCGAGACTGAGGAGGCGCTCAGGCCGCCCGCGCCGCCTTCTTCACCTTGGTGATCGCGCGGTCGCGCTTCAGGCGGCTGAGGTGGTCGATGAAGAGGACGCCTTCGAGGTGGTCCATCTCGTGCTGGATGCAGACGGCGTAGAGGCCGTCGGCGGCTTCATCGACCTGATTGCCGTTGTAGTCGAGGTAGCGGATGTGGACCTGGTCGGGGCGTTCGACGGTCTCGTAGATCTCCGGCACCGACAGGCAGCCTTCCTCGTAGGGGGCGAGGTTGTCGTTCTTCTCGATGATCTCGGGGTTCACGAAGTAGCGCGGGGCCCGGTCTTCGCCGTCGCGGGCGAGGTCCATGACGATGATGCGCAGGGGCTCGCCGACCTGCACGGCGGCCAGGCCGATGCCGGGGGCGGCGTACATGGTCTCCAGCATGTCGTCCATCAGGGCGCGGTGATCGTCGGTGACGGTCTCCACGGGAACGGACTTCTTCTTCAGCACCGCCAGATCGGCGGCGTTGTCGACGGTGAGGATGCGACGGATGGCCATGGCGGGGAGGTAAGAGCTCGATACCCGAGCGTCAAGCAGGGGTAGGGTCGCGGGGGTCGGCTAGCCGGTCAACGCCAACCGACCTAGCCCGAAGAGGAGGAGCAAGCCGACGGTCGATCCCGCGATCATCAGCGCCGGCCACATCAACTGGCGCTGGCGATACTGGCGAAGGCGCTCGAAGCGCTCCGGCTCGGCATCGCGTCGAATCGGGAGAGCGTAGGGCGTGCGGTTGCTCAAGGTTCCTGCTCGCTCCGACCTCAACAAATCGGGCAAATCGCGGATCAGCCACCTCAAGCCGATCAGGTAGCCGGCGCCGACGGCGCCGACGAAATACATGATCAGTCGCATGACGGCGGGCTCACTGCTGCGTTTTGGCGATCTCGATCGCCGCAAGTTTCGTCAACGGCCGGATGCCGCCCTCGATCGGCGCCAGCTCCGGCAGCTCCTTGCCCTCGTGGTCGACCTTCAGGTCCTCGAAGCGGCGGGCCTGGGTCAGCACCTGGGTCTCGAGGGAGCCGACGAACTGGTTGTAGCGGCCGGTGGCGGTTTCCAGCGCCTTGCCCATGGCAGCGACGTGGCCGCCCATCACCGAGAGGCGGGCGTAGAGGTCGCGGCCGAGCTTGGCGATGTGGTCGGCATTGGCGGCCTGCTCCTCGACCCGCCAGCCGTAGGCGACGGCCTTGCAGAGAGCGAACAGGGTGGTCGGGGTGACGATGAGGACGCGCTTGTCCATGGCCTCGGTCATCAGGTCCGGCAGGCGCTCCAGGGCGGCGGCGAGGAAGCCGTCGCCGGGCACGAACATGGCCACGAAGTCGGGCGAGCGTTCGGAGGCGAACTGGTCCCAGTAGGCTTTCGCGGACAGGCCCTGCATGTGGCCGCGCACGCTGGCGGCGTGGCGGACCATGGCGGCCTCGCGCAGGGTCTCGTCGGCGGTCTCCTGTGCGTCCATGAAGGCGTTGAGCGAGCATTTGGCGTCGATGGCGAAGACGGCGCCGGCCGGCATGCGGACCTTGACGTCCGGGCGGCGGCGGCCTTCCTCGGTGTCGAGGCTGACCTGTTCGACGAAGTCGTACTGGTTGGCGAGGCCGGCGGCCTCCAGCACGTTGCGCAGGGTCTGTTCGCCCCAGCGGCCCTGGACCCCGGCGCCCCGGCGCAGGGCGGCCGACAGCTTGCGGGCCTCGGCCTGGGTGGCGACCGAGGCGTCCATCAGGGCGGCGATCTGTTGTTTGAGACCGCCCTGCTCTTCCGAGCGCGCTTTCTCGACGGCGGTGACCTGGGCCTCGAACTTGGCGAGGGTGTCGGCGACGGGTTTCAGCTGGTTGGCGATGCGCTCCTGGGCGACGAGCTCGCGGTTGCGGAAGGACTCTTCGGTGCGCTTGAGCACCTCCTCGGCGACGGCGCCGGCCTGTTGCAGGGCCTGGGCCTTGAGCAGTTCGGCGGTGGCGCCGGACTGGTCCTCGAGCATGCGGGCGCGGGCGTCGGCGGTGGTGAACTGTTCCTGCAGCGACCAGGCCTTGGCCTCGGCGGCGGATGCGCGCCGGCGCTCCATCAGGGCCCAGGCGAGGGCGACGAGCGCCAGCAGCGCGAAGGCGGCGGCGACGATGAGAGCAAGCGTGGCGGCGTTCATGGTTGGTTCTTAGCGTGGTTTGCTTGGGCGGCACAGGGGGTCCTTCTCCCGCTTGTCGGGAGAAGGAACGGGTCTACGCCGGCCGCCGGGCCCGCATGGCCTGCGCAATCGTGCCGTCATCCAGCCAGTCGAGGTCGCCGCCGACGGGGACGCCTCGGGCCAGCATGGTCACCGCGACGTCGAGGTTGGACAGCCGTTCGGCGCTGTAGTGGGCGGTGGTCTGGCCGTCGACGGTGGCGGGCAGGGCCAGGACCACCTCGCGGATCTCGCCTTCGGTGACGCGGGCGGTCAGTTCGTTGATGCGCAGGTTGTCGGGGCCGACGCCGTCGAGGGCCGAGAGGAGGCCGCCCAGAACATGGTAGCGGCCGCGGAAGGCCCCTGCCCGCTCCATGGCCCAGACGCTACCGACCTCCTCGACCACGCAGATCAGGGTGCGATCACGCAGGGTGTCGGCGCAGAGGCTGCAGGGGTCGCGGGTGTCGAGGCTGCCGCAGACGCTGCAGGTCTTCACATTGGCCTGGGCGTCGGCGAGGGCGCTGGCCAGCGGGCCGAGCAGCTGGTCGCGGCGCTTGAGCAGGGTCAGGGCCGCGCGCCGGGCCGAGCGGGGGCCGAGGCCCGGCAGCTTGGCCAGCAGGCTTATGAGGCGTTCGATCTCTGGGCCGGCGACGGAGGCCACCTAGAACGGCATCCCCGGAATCTTCATCCCGGCCAGCGGGCCGGCCGCCGCCTGCATCAGCTCCGCCGTCTGGGCTTCCAGCTTGCGGCGGGCGTCGGCGTGGTCGGCGACCAGGAGGTCGGCGATGACCTCGCCTTCACCGGGGGCCAGCAGGCTTTCATCGAGTTCGACGCCGGCCAGCTCGCCGGCGCCTTTCAGCGTCACCTTGACCATGCCGCCGCCCGACGTGCCCTCGACGACGATGGCGGCGGCCTTTTCCTGGGCTTCGGCCAGCTTGGCCTGCATGGCCTGGGCCTGCTTCATCAGCCCCTGGAGGTCTTTCATGGCGTCTTGTTTCCTTCGCTGAAGAGGCCGCCGGCGCTCAGCATCTGGTCCCGGATCGCCTCGGGCGCCTGGGTCTGCATCACGTCGTAGGCCTCGAGTTCGGTCGGGACATACCAGTGGATCTTGTTCGAATGGTAGGCGCCCCAGACCGCTTTCGCCACCTCGACCGGCGGAACAAGGCGCCACATGCCCTCTTTCGGCGCATTGGCCTTGGCTTCGTCGGGCAGGATGGGGGTGTCGATCAGGCCCGGCAGGGTGTCGGCGGCGCGCACGCCGTGGGCGGCCAGCTCGACCGACAGGGCCTCGGTCAGCCCCTTCACCGCATGCTTGGTGGCCGAATAGACGGCGATGTTGGGGATGCCGAAGATGGCCGACGAGGACGAGGTGGTGAAGCAGAGGCTGTTGGGCGTCGCCTTGAGCAGCGGGGCGGCCAGGTGGATGCCGCTGAGCACGGCGACCAGGTTGACGTTGACCACGGCCATGACGTCGTCCCACGGCATGTCGATGAACGGCCCGCCGCGGCCGATGCCGGCGTTGTTGAATAGCAGGTCGAGCTTGCCGTCGGTGGCCTTGGCGAAGGTGTCGAGCGCGGCGGCGTAGGCCGCGCGGTCGGTGACGTCGAGGACCTGGGTCAGGACGGCGTCGCCCAGTTCCGCCTTCAGGGCGTCCAGGCCGGCGGCGTTGACGTCGCAGGCGCCGACGAACCAGCCCTGGCCGGCGAACAGGCGGGCGGTCTCCAGGCCCATCCCTGAGGCGCCGCCGGTGATGAAGATGGATTTGCGGCCGTTGGCTGCGGTCATGGACGTCTCTCCCTCGTGGCCGGAGGATCAGTCCTCGTCTTCCGGTTCCACAGGCGGTTCGGTAGCCGCTTCCCCCTGCGGAATGGCAAGCTGCTTGACGCCGAGGATCTCGGCGCCGGGGAAGGCCTCCATGACCGAGCGGACGAAGGGGTCGGACTCGATCTCGGCGCGGGCTTCCTTCTGCTCGCGCTTCTGCTTTTCCCAGGCCGTTTCCGCCCCGCCGCCGCCCTCGGCCGCGACCAGCCAGGGCTGGCCGGTCCATTCCTTGAGGCGGGAAACCAGCCGGCCGGCGAAGTTGGCCGGGGTATTGGGGGCCGGTTCGTAGACGATGGCGCCCGGACGGTAGCTGACCAGACGCAGGTAGCGGTCGACGTCGAGCTTGATGCCGATGTCGCGCTTGGCCTCGATCAGCTTGAGGACGTCGTCGAAGGTGGCGAGCGTGGCGGCCTCGGTCAGGGGGGCCGCCTGTTGCACGGCCGGCTGGGCGAAGCGGGCCTGGGCGACCGCGCCGCCGCCGGAGGACTGACCGCCGCCACCGCCGCCGCCGCCGCCGGCCCCAATGCTTCCTGGGGGGCCGCCGGGCAGCGGGTCGCCGTCGCGCAGGGCTTTCAGGGCTTCCTCGGGGCCGGGCAGGTCAGCCGCGTAGGTCAGGCGGATGAGGGCCATCTCGACAGCGGCTGACGGGTCGGGCGCGCGGCGGACCTCGTCATGGGCTTTCAGCAGCATCTGCCAGAGGCGCGAGAGCGAGCCGGCCGAGGCCAGCGCGCCGACCGCGGCCAGGCGCTGGGCCTGTTCCCTGGGCATGGCGAGCGCGTCAGGGCCAAGCGCCTTGGATACGGCCGACTGGTGACTGTGCTCGAGGAGGTCGAGGACCACCTGCACCGGGTCGGCGCCGAAGCCCCAGAGGGTGCGGAAGGTGTGGATGGCGGCGCCGGTCTCGCCGCGCATGATCTGTTCGAAGAGTTCGATGGTCTGGCTGCGGTCGGCCAGGCCCAGCATGTCCTGGACGACCTTGGCCGGGACGATCTGGCCGGGATCGGTCTGGACAATGGCCTGGTCGAGGATGGAGAGGCCGTCGCGGACGCTGCCCTCGGCGGCGCGGGAGATGAGGGCGATGCCCTCGGCCTCGACCTTGGCGCCTTCCTTCTCGCAGATCTTTTCGAGGTGGGCGGCCAGCACCGGCGGCTCGACGCGGCGCAGGTCGAAGCGCTGGCAGCGGCTGAGGATGGTCACCGGAACTTTCCGGATTTCGGTGGTGGCGAAGATGAACTTGGCGTGCGGCGGCGGCTCTTCCAGCGTCTTCAACAGGGCGTTGAAGGCGGCCGTCGACAGCATGTGGACTTCGTCGATGACGTAGACCTTGTAGCGGGCCTCGACCGGCGAATAGCGGACGCCGTCGAGCAGCTCGCGCATCTCGTCGACCTTGGTGCGGCTGGCGGCGTCGAGCTCCAGCACGTCCATGTGGCGGCCCTCGACGATGGCGGCGCAATGGCGGCCTTCGACGGTGAGGTCCATGGAGGGCTGGTGGACGGTCTCGCTCTCGTAGTTGAGGGCGCGGGCCAGCAGGCGGGCGGTGGTGGTCTTGCCGACCCCGCGGACGCCGGTGAGCATGAAGGCGTGGGCGATGCGGCCGGTGGCGAAGGCGTTGGTCAGGGTGCGAACCATCGCCTCCTGACCGATCAGGTCGTCGAAGTTGCGCGGCCGGTACTTGCGGGCCAGGACGGTGTAGGCGGGACCGTCGGCGGTCGGCGGCGCGGGCATGGGCTGGAGCGCCTGGGCCGGCGGGGTGGGCGCCGGGGGCTCCGGGTCGCCGAAGATGTCGACGGTCAGGGCGTCGCGCTCTTCGACCTCCGGGGTCGGCTCGTCTTCATCCCAGGGCGGTGCGGTGTCGGACATCGAGGCTTTCGGCGGGGTCCGTGCGTCCTTCGACACGCGGCCTCAAGGCCGCTGCTCAGGATGACGAACAGATGTGGAATCTCTTTCGAGGGCCACTGTAGTCATCCACGCCATCCATCGGAAGGCCATCACAACTGTTCGTCATCCTGAGCAGCCGCGTAGCGGCGTGTCGAAGGACGCACGATGTAGACGCTGCGATGATGGAAGAAGGTGGAGACCGGACGACGACCCGGAGCAAATCTCGTTGTGGCTGCTGCCTTCCGGCCCTGACCAGGTTGGCGAGGACTCCGCCCATCGCCGATCTCCGAGGCCTATATCGCGATGGACGCCGCCTTACGCAAGAGCCGTTTGGCCGCAAGCAGGCTCAGATCGAGACGCTGGCGCCGAAAAGCATGGCCCAGCCGAAGCAGGCCAGCAGGCCGATGGCCGAGCAGGTCACCCCGGCGATGGCCACGCCGCGTCCGGCCGGATTGCGCAGGGCGACAAGGCCGAGCACCAGGCCAAGCGGCGACAGCACCCAGGCGATCATGCCGATCAGCGGGATCCACACGACCATCAGGCCAAACACGCCAAGGATCAGCGAGGCGGCGGCCATGCCTGGACCCGGGCGATCATATGTCTGGTCACTCATCAACAATCCCCATTATGGATGTTAAGTGTGCCAAAGACGACTTAAAATTGCAATCACTGTTCGTCGAATGTTGGTGGCTCAAGCGCGATTTTCCCCGCCGGACCGCGAAGCCGCTTGGCGAGGGTCGCGGGGCCCTTGTAAGCATTATCCATGCCTCTCTCCGAAATCGCCAACGTCTTCACCGGCAACCCCCTGGACCGCGCCAGCGAGCGAAGGTCGGACGACGCCTGGATCGAGGAGAAGCTCAATGACCCGGGCTCACTGGCCGTGGCCCTGTGGAACGGGGCGCCGCTGACCGAGACGGCCGATGGCAAGACCCAGCTGTCCTACCTGCCGGCCGCCATGGCGACGGAGCTGTCGAACGGCTGGGAGCGGGTGCTGTTCATGGGGATGTGGAAGGATACGGCCGTGTTCGCGCTCGACCTCGAGGGCGGCGTCGATCCCTCCGAGGGGCCGCTGCAGGGGCTGGGCCGGTTCCAGGACCTGCGGGCCATGGCCATGGTGCTGCCGGGCACGGAGGCGGCCATCGCCGCCACCGCCAAGGGCATGTTCGAATGGCGGCGCAAGCATCGCCACTGCGCCAACTGCGGCGAGCAGAGCGCGCCGTCCGACGGCGGCTGGAAGCGGGTCTGCCCGTCCTGCAAGGCCGAGCACTTCCCGCGCACCGACCCGGTGTCGATCATGCTGGCCACCTATCAGGGCCGCTGCCTGATGGGGCGGCAGGCGATCTGGCCCAAGGGCATGTTCTCGGCCCTGGCCGGATTCCTCGAGCCGGGCGAGAGCATCGAGGAATGCTGTGCGCGCGAGCTGAAGGAAGAGGCGGGGCTGAATGCGGTGTCGGTGCGCTACCACTCGACCCAGCCCTGGCCGTATCCGTCTTCGCTGATGATCGGGCTGATCGCCGAGGTCGATTCGGACGAGGCGACCCCGGACCAGACCGAACTGGAAGCGGTGCGCTGGTTTACCCGGGCCGAGGCGCGGGACCTGCTGGCCGGAAAGATCGAAGGCCTGTTCTGCCCGCCGCCGATGGCGATCGCGCACCAGCTGTTGAAGAGCTGGGCGAACGAGGAAGACTAACAACCCTCTCCCAGAGGGAGAGGGAGGGGCCCGACCGCCAAGCGGTTGGGAGGGTGAGGGGTTAGGCGGCGTCCGGATCAGCGCCGACCCCGCCGATACCGTAACCCCTCACCCGCCGGCCCTGCGGGCCGCCGACCTCTCCCTATGGGAGAGGTGAAACGCTAGGCGAAAGCCGCCAGAGCCACGGAGCCGGCCCAGACCATCAGGCTGATGGTCGACAGGCTGAACACCAGGAAGCGCAGGGGCACCAGGTTGACGGTGTTCTGGATCAGGCTGTGCAGGATGCGCAGGCCCACGTAGGTCCAGGCGAGCATGGCGGTAAACGGCGACTGCTGCCCGACCAGGTAGGTGATGACGGCCAGGGCATAGAAGATGGTCGGCTGTTCCATCAGGTGGTTGTAGTTGTTGGCCACCTGCCGGACGCCGTCGGGCAGCACATCGAGGCTGCCGGGGAAGCGGGCGTCCTGGGGCTTGAGGCCGGCCTTGCCGATGGCGGGCAGCCGGGTGGCGTACATCCACACCCAGACGAAAAGCGACCAGATCACCAGCACCAGAGCCGGCGCCAGAACGGACTCGAACGCGGATTGTCCCTGAAACGTCATATGTCGCCCTCCCCGGCGGTTTGTTGTGGCGGGGAGGCTAGCAGGTCCTCCCCCATCGGGGGAGGGGGACCATCGCGCAGCGATGGTGGAGGGGGTCCGCACAGGCGGTTGAGCTGCAAGCAGGTTTACCCGCTGACGTGGGCGGTGACCCCCTCCGTCAGCGGCTTCGCCGCTGCCACCTCCCCCGGTGGGGGAGGAACTAGGTCAGCTCGAAATCCGAAACATTCGGGCTGCGCGTCGCTTCCCAGTAGTCGACCAGCGGGAAGGGCCAGTTCTGGCTGACGCGGCCCTTGGCGTTCTTGTACCAGCTGGAGACCCCTTCGACGCCCCAGGCCATCCGGGCGTTGGCCTCGTCAACGCGGGCGTTGAAGGCGTCGTGGACGTCGGCTTTCACCTCGATGGCCTTTGCGCCCTTGTCCAGCATCAGCCGCAGGGCCTCGACGACGTAGCGGACCGAGGCTTCGGAGAAGAAGATGATCGAGCCGTTGACGACGATGTTGGTGTTGGGGCCGTAGAGCATGAAGAAGTTGGGGAAGCCCGGCGCCGTCATGCCCAGATAGGCGCGGGCGTCACCGTCCCAGGCGTCGTGCAGCGAGACCCCGCCCTTGCCGACCACGGTCATCGGGGTGAGGAAGGAACTGGCCTTGAAGCCGGTTCCGTAGATCAGGACGTCGGCCGCATGTTCGGTCCCGTCGGCGGTGACGACGCCGGCCTCGGTGACAGCGGTGACTGGCTGGGTCACAAGGTTGACGTTGGGCCGGCGCAGGGCCTCGATCCAGACGCCGTTGTCGCGCAGGGCCCGCTTGCCGCCGAAGGGGTATTGCGGGGTCACGGCCTCGAACAGGGCCGCGTCGCCGCCGGTCTGTTCGCCGATCTTCATCACCAGCAGTTCGCGCAGGCCGGCGCTGGCCTCGCTGATCGTGCCCTCGGGGCCGTTCCAGGCGGGGTCGGCCTTGACCGCCTCGTAGACGCCGTCGGTCATCGTCCAGAACAGGTAGAAGCGGTACCATTTGTCGTAGAAGGGCACGTGCTCGAGCAGGGCCTTTTTCCCCTCCCCGACCGTCTCGTGATAGTCCTCGGTCGGGGCCAGCCAGGGCGGCGAGCGCTGGAAGACGGTGAGCTTGCCCGCGTCCGGGGCGATCTTCGGCACGAACTGGAAGGCGCTAGCCCCGGTGCCGATGACGGCGACGGATCTTCCCTTGAGATCGACCGAATGGTCCCAGCGGGCGGAGTGGAAGCTCGGGCCCTTGAACAGGTCGCGGCCCGGAATGGTCGGGAAGTTCGGCTGGTTCAGCTGGCCGACGGCGCTGATCACCGCATTGCCGGTGAAGGCGCGGCCGTCCTTGGTGCTGACCGTCCAGGTGGAGGCGGCCTCGTCGTAGCGGGCCTCGGCGACCTCGGCTCCGAACTCGATGTACCGGCGCAGGTCATACTTGTCGGCCAGGCGCTGGAAGTAGCGCAGCAGGACGTCCTGGGTGGAGTAGCGCTGGGGCCAGTCGTGATTGGGCTCGAAGCTGAGCGAATAGAGGTGGTTGGGGGTGTCGACGCGGCAGCCCGGATAGCTGTTCTCCAGCCAGGTGCCGCCGACGTCGGGGTTCTTGTCGAGGATGGTGAAGCCGATGCCGGCCTGCTGCAGGCGGATGGCGGTCAGCAGGCCCGACATGCCGGCGCCGAAGATCAGGACCTTAAGGTCGGCGGCGGCCTGTTTTTCCTGCGGCGTCCAGGTCGGGCGGTCGGCGTCGACGCCTTCCAGGCTGAGCTGCTCCATCAGCATGGGGCCGTAGCGTTCGGGGATCTCGGCCCCGGCCACATAGTCCATCATGAAGCGGACCTGGGCGGCGGTCGGCGGCGGCGGCAGGGGTTTGCCGTTCGCGAAGTCGGTCAGGGCCGCGCGGGCCAGGTCGCGGACGGCCTGCGCGTCGGCGTCTGACAGGCCGCCCTGGCCGTCGCCGAGCACCTCATAGACCGGCCGGCGGGCCTCGGTCAGATGGTCGGTGTTGCCGGTCAGGTGGACCAGGGCGACCATCAGGCTGGGGATGTGGGCCTCGGCCAGGGCCAGGTCGAGATCGACGCCGGTCAGGGCCGACTGCGGTTTGGCATGGGTGTCGCCGTCCATGGGAAGCTCCTGATGTGTCCTCGCGGCGCCTCTGCGGGCGCTCGTCTGGCGGCACTGTAGGCCTCTGGCGGGCCGACGGAAGGGCGTGACGTCGGGGGAGGCGCCAAACTGTGATCGGACTTGGCCATCCGTCCGCCACCTCATAACGTCGCCTCAAGCGTCGGGGACAGACAGATGCCGCTGAGGGTTGATAAGCGACTGAAGAATCTGTTCGAGCTTCTTCAGTATCAGTTTCAGGATCTGACGATCTTCTCCCTCCAGGGCGTGAGTCGCTGGATTGCCGTGGGCGTTCCGGTCGCGGCAATGCTGGTGTCCAGCGTCGTCCTGCTGTCGATCAAGGACCTGAACGAGCTTCCGAAGATCCTGATCTCGGCGCCGCTGGCCATCGTCACGGCCCTGCTGTCCTTCCTGATGTTCCGGGCCATCCGCATCTACATCCACGCCCATGACCGGGACCGCGGGTTGGAGCGGTCCTTCGCCAGGCCGCTGCGCGACGCAGACGGCAAGAGCATCGTGCAGGCGCCCTACTTCCCGCTGCTGGGCCTGAAGGAGCGGATCAAACTCACGTTCGATGAGGGCGCCTACTACGTCAGACGCCCCTACATCGAGGACATGATCTCCTGGCATGAGACCCTGTTCGAGACGGCCTTCGTGATGGCGCGCGGCGCGCTCGACCGGCCGAAGATTTCGCTGACCGGCGTGGAGGTCACGCGTCCGGCGAGCGGCGGGGCGCCGACGGCCGTGACCCTGAAGATTTCCGGCTGCAGCTACTATGACAAGTTCTGCCTGCACGACATGGCCAACCTGCCGCTCAGCCATGTGCCCATCGGCAATGTGCGCAAGGGGCCGCAGACCACCTTCAACAAGGTCTTCGGCGAAGGGGCGATGAGCCACTATCAGCGCAGCCTGGGGACCGGCGGCTCGTTCGACACCTTCAGGCCGTTGCCCAACGCGCTCGGGACGTCCGGTGTCTTTCGGGCCCGTTCGGAGGAGGAACACTATTGGCTGCTGCAACTCCGGCAAGAAGACGCCGACCATGGCCTATTGGACTGCAGCTTCGCCGGCCTGATCGAGTTCGAGGACTTCCTGGACGGGCGCGAACTGGGGCTGGCCGACCTGTTCGAGAGCGAGAAGATTGATGAGCTGACCTCTGCGATGCAGTCGAAGATCGAGCAGCATCCGGAACGCTGGCAGCCCGTGGCGATCATCTTTTCCCGGCACCGGCTGTTCCAGCCGGAAATCCTGGCGCTGTGGGACCTGCCCTTTGACAACACGTTCGCCATCGACCTGTTGAAAAGGAAACAGCCCGGCAACGCGGCTTTCATGGCGGTCGCCGAGCGCGACATCCTCCAGGCCATTGACACGATGGCAGCGGACGGCACGGTCCAGATGGGCGGCAAGACGCTGTATCTCAAGGACAACGTGAGAGAGTTCGCCTTGATTCTGCGCGAGAGCGGGATGACCAATTCGACATGAGCAAGATCATCGCGCTGCAGCGCGCCATCAATGTCGGCGGGATAAAGGTCAACATCGCCGAACTGCGGAGCATGGTCGCCGACCTGGGGTTCAGCGGGGTGCAGAGCTATGTCGCCAGCGGCAACCTCGTGTTCGATGGGGATGGGCGGAGTTGCGCTGAACTGGAGGCACTGTTCGAGACCGAGGCGACCAAACAGATCGGGCTGACCACCGAATGGATGTGCCGCACGGGGGACGAGTGGGCGGCGATCCTGGCCGCCAATCCCTATGAGGACTTCGCCCGGGAGAGCCCGAGCAAGCTGCTCGTGACCCTGTTCAAGACCGGGCCCGATCCGAAGGGCCTCGAGGCGGTGCGGGCCAAGGCCGTGTTCGGCGAGACGATGGAGCTGGTCGGGCGGGAACTGTTCGTCACGTTTCCGGAGGGGGCGGGCAAGTCGAAGCTGGGCAGCGCGGCGGCCTGGAAGCCGTTGAAGGCGGCCGGGACCAGCCGGAACTGGAACACGATGCTGAAGCTGGGGGCGATGGCGGGGGGCTAGTTCAGACACCTCTCCCAAAGGGAGAGGTCGGCCGCGCCGCAGGCGCGGGCGGGTGAGGGGGTACGGTGGCCGCGGGTTCACGCCGAACCCGAGGCTGCCCGGGCGGCGCAAGTCCATTGGCGCCGAAACCCCTCATCCGGCCCTTCGGGCCACCTTCTCCCTATGGGAGAAGGAAACGCCCGTCCTACCGCAGGCTGGCGTTGATGTCGGACAGCGCCGCCGAGCCCGGGGTCAGGTCGGCGGTGTTCAGTTGGTTGAGCGGCGTCGAGGTGGTGCCGAGCGCATCATGCAGGTCCTCGGCCTCCGGATCGACGTAGAGCAGGCCGGTGACCACCTCGCCGGCCGCCGCCCGCTCCTGCAGGAAGCCCATGGCGCGGATGCGGTCCGTGGGGTCGTAGTCGGCCGCCAGCTTGCGCAGGGTCAGGACCGTGCCGTCGTGCTGTTCGACCTGGATGGTCGAGCCTTCCGAATACTCGGCCGTGATCGGCGAGCGGCCGATCATCACGTCGAGCCGGTTGACCGCCTCGTTGTGCTCGCGCACCCAGTCGAAACTCTTGGTGCTGCCGGCGTGGTTGTTGAAGGCGATGCAGGGGCTGATGGTGTCGATGAAGGCCGCCCCCTTATGCCGGAGCGCGGCCTTGATCAGGGGGACCAGCTGGTCCTTGTCGCCCGAGAAGCTGCGGGCCACGAAGGTGGCGCCCAGCTGCAGGGCGAGGCTGACCATGTCGATGGCGCTGTCGTGGTTGACGACGCCCTTCTTGGACTTGCTGCCCTTGTCGGAGGTGGCGCTGAACTGGCCTTTGGTCAGGCCGTAAACGCCGTTGTTCTCGACGATATAGGTCATGTTGACCCCGCGCCGGATCGAGTGGGCGAACTGGCCCAGACCGATGGAGGCGGAGTCGCCGTCGCCGCTGACGCCCAGATAGACGAGGCTGCGGTTGGCGAGGTTGGCGCCGGTCAGCACGCTGGGCATGCGGCCGTGGACGGTGTTGAAGCCGTGGCTGGCGCCCAGGAAATAGTCCGGCGTCTTCGACGAGCAGCCGATGCCGGAAAGCTTGGCCAGGCGATGGGGTTCGAGGTCGAGCTCGAAGCAGGCCTGGACGATGGCGGCGCTGATGCTGTCGTGACCGCAGCCGGCGCAGAGGGTGGAGACGCGGCCCTCGTAGTCGCGGCGGGTGTAGCCGACGGCGGTGGGCTGCAGGGACGGGTGGGCGAATTTCGGCTTGGCGATGTAGGTCATTTGGCCATCTCGCTCTGGACCGGCGCGTCCATCAGGGCGGTGATTTCTTTGGTGATGAAGCGGGCGGTGATCGGCGCGCCCTCGTAGTGCAGGATCTTGACCAGCCGGGCCGGATCGACGCCGCCTTCCGCCATCAGCAGCGTGCGCAGCTGGGCGTCGCGGTTCTGTTCGATGACGAAGACCAGGTCATGCCGCTCGATGAAGTCGAACACCTCGCCCGGGAAGGGGAAGGCGCGGATGCGCAGGGCGTCGACATAGAGACCCTGGGCTTCCAGCGCCGCCATGGCCTCGTCCATCGCCGGGCCGGTGGAGCCGTAGTGGATGACACCGAAGCGGGTGGGCTTGCCGGCGCGCACCTCGACGGGCGGCGGGACCAGCGATTTGGCGGTCTCGAACTTGCGCAGCAGGCGCTCCATGTTGTCGACATAGACCGCGCCCTCCTCGCTGTAGCGGGCATAGCGGTCGCGGCTGGTGCCCCGGGTGAAGTAGGCGCCCTTGGACGGGTGCGTTCCCGGATAGGTGCGGAAGGGCACGCCGTCGCCGTCGACGTCGAGGTAGCGGCCGAAGTCGCGGCCGGCGTCGAGCATCTCGGCGGTCATGATCTTGCCGCGGTCGAGCTCTTTGGCGTCATCCCATTTGAAGGGCTCGGTCAGCCATTCGTTCATGCCCATGTCGAGGTCGAGCATGACGAAGACGGTGGTCTGCAGCCGGTCGGCGAGATCGAAGGCCAGGGCCCCGAATTCGAAGCATTCGCCCGGATCGCGCGGCATCAGCAGGACGTGCTTGGTGTCGCCGTGGCTGGCGTAGGCGGCGCTGAGGATGTCCGACTGCTGGGTGCGGGTCGGCATGCCGGTGGAGGGGCCGCCGCGCTGGACGTCGAAGATCACGGCCGGGATCTCGGCGAAGTAGCTGAGGCCGATGAACTCCTGCATCAGCGAAACGCCGGGACCGGAGGTGCAGGTGAAGGCGCGGGCGCCGTTCCAGCCGGCCCCGACGACCATGCCGATCGAGGCGATCTCGTCCTCGGCCTGGACGATGGCGTACTTGGCCTCGCCGGTGTCCTTGTCGACGCGCAGCTTCTCGCACCAGTCGGTGAAGCCTTCGGCGACGCTGGTCGAGGGGGTGATGGGATACCAGGCGCAGACGGTGGCCCCGCCGTAGACGGCGCCAAGAGCCGCGGCGTTGTTGCCCTCGATGAAGATGCGGTCGCCGACGCCGTCGGCGGTCTTCACCTGCAGGCCGAGGGGTTTGAGGTTCTCGCGGGCGTAGGTGACGCCGATGTGGAAGGCCTCGATATTGGCCGGGATCAGCTTGGGCTTCTTGGCGAACTGCTCGGCCAGCAGGGTCTCGATGACCGCGTTCTCGATGCCGAGCAGGTAGGTCAGCACGCCGATGTAGATGATGTTCTTGAACAGCTGGCGCTGGCGCGGATCGCTGTAGGCCATGTTGCACAGCCGCTGCAGCGGGGCGCCGATGACGGTGATGTCGTTCCGGAACCGCTCGGGCGGCATGGGCCGGGTGGAGTCGTAGAACAGGTAGCCGCCGGGCTCGATCTCGGCGACGTCCTTGTCCCAGGTCTGGGGGTTCATGGCGACCATCAGATCGACCCCACCCCGCCGTCCCATCCAGCCCTCGCCGCTGACGCGGACCTCATACCAGGTCGGCAGGCCCTGGATGTTGGAGGGGAAGATGTTGCGGGCGGCGACGGGCACGCCCGAGCGCAGGATGGATTTGACGAACAGGCCGTTGGCGCTGGCCGAGCCGGAGCCGTTGACGTTGGCGAACTTCACCACGAAATCATTCACAGCGGTGATGGGCATCAGCGGCATCCCCCCGCTTGCGTGGTGTTGAGCAGGAACTTCTGCATGTCCCAGGCGCCGGTCGGACAGCGCTCCGCACAAAGTCCGCAGTGCAGGCAGACGTCCTCGTCCTTGACCATCACCCGCCCGGTCGGCAGGGCGCCGGAGACGTAGAGGTCCTGGGTCAGGTTCAGGGCCGGGGCCTTCAAGCGTTCGCGCAGGTCCGGCTCATCGCCGTTGGCGGTGAAGGTGATGCAGTCGGTCGGGCAGATGTCGACGCAGGCGTCGCACTCGATACAGGCCGGGGCGCTGAACACCGTCTGCACGTCGCAGTTCAGGCAGCGCTGGGTCTCGGCGTAGGCGAGCTGTTCGTCGAAGCCCAGTTCGACCTCGTTCTTGATCGACGACAGGGCCAGTTTGGTCTCCATCAGCGGCACCTTGCGGCGCTCGTCGAGGGAGACGTCGTTGTCGTAGGACCACTCGTGGATGCCCATCTTCTGGGACGCGAGCGTCACGCCGGGCGGCGGGCGCAGGGTGACATCCTGGCCGCGACAGTAGAGGTCGATGGAGACCGCCGCCTCATGGCCGTGGGCCACGGCCCAGATGATGTTCTTGGGACCGAAGGCGCTGTCGCCGCCGAAGAAGACCCTGGGGTTGGAGGACTGGAAGGTCGTCTCGCCGACCACCGGCATGCCCCATTTGTCGAAGTCGAGCACATCGCGCTCGATCCAGGGGAAGCTGTTTTCCTGGCCGATGGCGACCAGGACGTCGTCGCATTCGAAATGCTGGTCGGGCTCGCCGGTGGGCTTGAGCGCCCGGCGGCCGTCCTCGCCGGTCTGCCAGCCGACCTTCTCGAACCAGACGCCGGTCAGGCGGCCGTTCTCGTGGGTGACGGACTTGGGGACCAGGAAGTTGAAGATCGGGATGCCTTCATGCATCGCGTCCTCCTTCTCCCAGGGCGAGGCCTTCATCTCGTCGAAGCCGGAGCGGACGATGACCTTGACGTCCTCGCCGCCGAGACGGCGCGAGGTGCGGCAGCAGTCCATGGCGGTGTTGCCGCCGCCCAGCACGATGACGCGGCGGCCGATCTTCTCGATGTGGCCGAAGGAGACGGACGACAGCCAGTCGATGCCGACGTGGATGTTGGCGGCGGCCTCGGCGCGGCCCGGCACGTCCAGGTCTCGGCCGCGCGGGGCGCCGGTGCCGACGAAGATGGCGTCGTAGGACTCCTCCAGCATGGTCCTGAGGCTGGTGACTTCCTGGTTCAGCACCAGCTGGGGACCGAGCGCGGTGATGTAGCCGACCTCTTCGTCGATCACCTCTTCAGGCAGGCGGAAACGCGGGATCTGGCTGCGGATCATGCCGCCGCCCTTCTGCTCACGGTCGTAGATGACGACCTTGTAGCCGAGCGGGGCGAGGTCGCGGGCCACGGTCAGGCTGGCAGGGCCGGCCCCGACGCAGGCGACGGTCTTGCCGTTCCAGACCTCGTTGGGGGTCGGCATGCGGCTGTTCAGCTCGCCCTTGTTGTCGGCGGCGGCGCGCT
>Ga0164290_1002104_pt1 | contig 17097 bp, 14 predicted proteins | sample Micstemetagenome_FD_108782 | JGI IMG/M metagenome (GOLD analysis project Ga0164290, IMG submission 108782) | Contaminated culture microbial community from soil near Moab, Utah, USA - Microcoleus steenstrupii SON62 (Illumina Assembly) | ecosystem: Environmental > Terrestrial > Soil > Soil crust... | reverse complement strand
TAGCCTCCTGGTTAAAGATGTTTTCTATTCCACCTGTGCCGTTGAATATCTTCCTGTCAAGCGACATGATACCGTAATTCTTCTGGTAGTTATGGCTTAGGTTAGTGAACAGGTTTACTTTACCTTCTCTGTAATTAAAGTTGAAGCCTTCATTGGCCTTAGAATACCTTCCGTAACCATAGGATAAACTTGCTGATCCATTCAATCCAGCTTTAATCGCTTTCTTGGTTTTGATGTTGATAACGCCTGCATTACCTGCAGCATCATACTTGGCAGGTGGGTTTGTCATGATCTCAATTTGATCCAATTGGTTAGAGCTCATGTTATGCAGCAGGTTAGCAAGGTCTGCGCCACCTAACTGTGTAGGCCTTCCATCAACCATGATCATTACACTTTGTTTGCCTTTGAGGCTGATATTTCCATCGGTGTCTACCGAAATTCCGGGAGACTTTTCCAATACTTCCAAAGCAGTGGTACCCGCGTTTGTGATGGATGCGTCTACATTCACAATGGTCCTGTCAATGCGTTGTTCTACCAATGGTTTCTTTGCTGTAACGGTAACATCAGCAAGGTTTTTATTCAGTGGGGATAAAGCAATTCCGGCAAGTTGAACGCCAGTGCCATCAGGAGTCACTTCAAATAATGGAGAGAATGCTTTTTTAGATCCTGCTGCTGTTACTGAAACAAGGTATTTCCCCGGTTTTGCATCAGCAAACGTGTAGGTACCTCCTTTATCCGTAGCACCTATTTTAACGGTAGAAGAATCTTTTGCACGGAGCAGGTAAACCGTGGCACCATCGGCTGGTTTCTCATTTTGTAAAACGGTTCCTGAAATTTTGCCTCCATTTTGCGCAATGCCGGTAAGAGAAAGGAAAAGGGCAATTAAGGTGATGAAATTTTTCATAAAAGTTATTTTGTCAAGTGTAAGCGGAGCAATTAGGCGTTAGGTTAGGCATGCAGGGGCCCTATTGCTCCTTTAAGAACCTTTTGCATGATTGTTATCGAGAATTTATTTAAGTAGTGGAGATGGTTTTAGCGGGTTTGTTTTTTGGCCCGATCAGCATCTTTCCACTTAAGGGTAAGCAGTATTAGGTACCGCCTGGTTCGGGCTGGAGTGGGATGAGTAAAACCGGTTGAAACCAGTCCATTGATTCATTGGATAGTACAGCTCCCGGGCTAAAGAAACCAGGTCGTCCATCAGCATATTTGGCAAACAATGCAACATGAATGGTGATGATCAGCAAAAGCACTGACATCAAACCAATAAGAAGATTATTACTCTTTTTCATGATGAACTACTTAAAAGGGTTAATCGAAATTTTGTTGTTTGAACTTTTCGTATTGAGGCTTCAATTCCTCTATATCCATCCCTAACATGTATATGTTTCGAAAGATGTTCGGCAGTTCCTTTTCTATGAATTTCGTCTTCCGGTACGTAGTAGCGTTTTGAATGGCGTCATCGCTTACAAAATACCCGATGCCTCTTTGGTTGTGAATGATATTTTGGCCTTGCAAAAATTCGTAGGTACGCATCACGGTATTCGGGTTCACTTCCAGTTGTACCGCCAGTTCCCGCACGGCCGGAATTCTTTCGCCACTCTTCCACTGCTTCAGCAGGATGCGTTCGCAGACGTAGTCGGCTATTTGCAGGTATATTGCTATGGATTCTCTGAATTGCATGATAATATTTTTATTGGCTATACTTGTTTTGCTTTTAACACAGAGTAGGTAGCGACCCAGGCTAAAGGAGCGGTAGAATACGCCAGTACCTGTAAGACTGTTGGAAACCATTTTTCAATTTTTAAAAAGTAATAATCGTCTTCTTTTTCCGGCAATACATGTTCGAACAGCACATAGGTGAGTAAAAACAGCGTTATGCAGATCACAAAACCGGTGATGACCGTTTTGATGAAGTTGTATTTTTTAAAATAAACCGACCCTAATAAGAACAGTGATTGTACTGAAAAGAAGAACAGTAGTAAATAAATGGCTTGCTTTGGATTGAACCGGATGAGTTCTACTCCAAAAATATTTGCTACAGTTGATTTGCCCCCGTTGCCGCTGTTTCCGGAAAATGAATTGGCAAGCGTTACCATTACCACATCAACGAGATAAAAGCAAGCGATTAGTAAAATCGGAAACAGGATCGCGGTAAAGAATAAACTGCATACCAGTTTTTCAAAAGAAGAAGCCGGAACTAAAAGAAAATGACTTCCCTTATGTCTTGATCCCAGGTCACTAAAATACTGGCTGGCATAAAAGGTGCCTACAGCAAACAAGGAAAAGAAAAAAGTGGGGATCTGAACGTCTTCGGGCAAACCCTCGCCGTCAGGAATCCCTTCTATAATTAGTCCGAAAAGGAACCAGGTGGTTAATAACCCCACGTACGCAAGCAGGGAAAGGGTGTAGCGTTTTTTATTGTCTGCCCAGTGCTTCAACACCAATAGGGAAAAACGTTTGAAATCGAAAAATTGGTTCATATAAGATTTTTAGTGCTGAAATGATTTAGAAGTGGCTGGATTGGTAACAATGGCTTTGTAAAGCAGTTCCAGGTCAACTTTACTTTCTTCACCTTCTGTATTATGCGTGACAACGGCTGTGCCTCCAAAAGTTGATTCGCTATAATAAGCGGCTGCTACATCTTCCTGGTCATAAGCGAAGCGGAAAGACAGCTTTGTGGCAATTGAATCCATTGTTTCATTGAACAGGATCTTGCCTTCGTCAATAATGGTAATGCGGTCTATCAAATGTTCAAGGTCTTTTACCTGGTGGGTGCTGATGATGATACACTGATCCTCATCCATAGCTTCAGCCATTATTTTTCGGAACTGGCTTTTGCTCATGATGTCCAGTCCATTGGTCGGTTCATCCATGAGCAAAACCCTTGATCTTGTTGCCAGGGCAAAGGAGATCAGGACTTTCTTTTTCTGACCATAACTCATGTTCTGTAGTGTATGGTCTTCCGGAATTTCAAATATGGAAATGTACTTCCTGAACTTATCCTTGTCGAAGCGAGGATAGAAGGGAGCATAGTATTGAATAAAATTTTTAACGGGAACATCGGGGAGGTAAAACTCTTCATCTACCATAAAAACATCTTCCAAAAAGACGGGGAGACGGTTGAACGGGGTGTGACCATTTACCTTAATACTGCCTTGTTTAGGACGAAGTAAACCGGCAATATTACGCAGCAGGCTTGACTTACCTGTTCCGTTTTTACCGAGGAGGCCATATACATGCCCCGGTTCAAACTGGAGAGTCAACTCATTGAGAACGAGTTTTTTCTTGTAGGCAAAGGACAGGTTTTGAATCTGAATCATCTGGTCTGTTTTAGTGTACTACTTAATTAGTACACTACAAAGATAGATATCGAATCCATTTCTCCAAATAATTTTTTTAAAAGGGGGTTAAACCAGTCCCAAAGTATCGGAAACGCAGGAATGATTACTTAGGGTGTGAGAGCGGAAGGCCTCCTTACTGTATTGTCTTGTTTTTTATGGGATAAAATGCATATACAGTGGACGAAGAGATTTTATAATGGATATAAAAATGTAAAGCCGGGACCGGACGAGGTTATCCGGTACAGACAGTTCTTCTTAAGAAAAGTGCAGCATCTATTTTTGGATCAGTCTTCTCAATATGTGCGTCCCGTGGCCGGCAGGTTGCGGGACTTTTTTTATCAATAAAACCCCAAAAAGCGGTAAGATAAAGGGGTTGTTTATTTTGTGATGTGAAATCGTCCCGAAGACTATGCCACTGAAGACGAGTAGATACATTTTCGGCCTCGGCACATAAAAGCTTTAACTGAAGTACTGTATACGATGTAATCGAAATGCATAAATACAAAAGTCCCGCTGTTTCCAACGAGACTTTAAAGCTGTGGTGTGGGCCGGGATCGAACCGGCGACACAAGGATTTTCAGTCCTTTGCTCTACCGACTGAGCTACCGCACCATCCTTCCCGCAAAGCGGGCAGCAAAAATAAGGTTTTCAACTATTTAAGTGTTGATAGTGTGTGAATTATTTTTTCAATGGCTTCGTCTCTATGAAGGATAAGGTCATTGCAAGGAGCGAAGGGCCTTTGGGTAGGATGTGACGAAGCAATCTCCCAATTAGAAACGTATCATAAGAATGGTATGCTTTGCTTTGCCCATAATGACGTAACCAAAGCATACCCTTCGAGTACATCAGGATGACAATCATGCTATGACTTCTTGAAGTTTATTGCCCCGATAACAATCGGAATAGCTGCTCATTCAAATAAAAATTATCCCTTCCTATTTTTTGCTTTTTTACTAGGCCTTTTTCGATCAATGCAGCTAGATAACGGGTTGCTGTTTTATTGCTTACTCTTAGGTCTCTTTCCAAAAACTCAATTTTAGTGTAAGGATATTTGAATAAGTTGTTCAGTAAATCCTGGCTATACAGTTTGGGCAACTCGTTCCGTATAGTCTGTTTGTACTCCTGCATTAACCGTTTCATGTTGCCAATCAATTCTATACTTTCCGTTGCTGTTTGCTCCACACCGGTAAGCATATATAATATCCATTCTTCCCAATCGCCGGTTTCTCTTACTTGCTGTAATAGCCTGTAGTAATCTGCCTTGTTGCGAATGATGTAACGGCTTAAATATAAAACGGGTAAATGAAGCAGGCCTTTTTGAACCAGGTACAGAATATTGATGATCCGTCCTGCTCTTCCATTGCCATCATAAAAAGGGTGTATGCTTTCGAACTGGTGATGAATTATAGCCATTTTGATAAGCGGGTCGGCATCCATTAAGCTATCATCATTAATGAACTCCTCTAAATTGTTCATCAAGGACATTATTGTTTCATGATCCTGTGGTGGCGTATATACAACAGCCCCGGTTTTATCATTTAAAAGTTTAGTACCCGCCAGCTTGCGAAAGCCTGCATCATTCTGCTCGATTATCTGGTGCATTTGCAAAATGAAGTTATTGGTAAGCAGTCCATGCTTTTTAATTAGGCTATAGCCCGTTTTTAAAGCCTCTGCATACTGGTGCACTTCTTTGGCTGCCGGTGATGCAAATTGGTGGGTAAATAAGCTGCTTTGATACACCTCTGCAAAGGTGCTAATGATGTTTTCGTTGGCAGAACTTTCTCTTGCTTCCCGAAGAGAGAGTGTTTCAATGAGAATATTTTCATTAGGGATGCTTGTGATGATCCCTTTTAATTCGGCCAAGGCACTTCTTGCCAGTGCTGCTTTCTTGAGAACAGCCTTAGTTTCAACATCATATTTTAGTGGAAGCTGGTGTACCATTTTTTGTCCTATATGTACCAAACTTAGGACAAAAATTGCGTTTTTTGTCCTGTATTCATTAAACGGTGGACAAAACATGGGTTTTTGGAAACCTATTGTCATCAAAAAAAGGAGAGAGGAGCCTTCGCTCTTTCTCTCCTTTCAAGCTTTTATCTCTTAGCGATTAGTTACCGTAAACACTCAAAAACTTAATACGCATGATCTTCAACTGCTCCCAGTTATAGTTACCATCCGATAGCTCCTGCTGCGCCACCTCTAAAGAAGATGTTTCGCAACCTTTAAAGTATTCCAGGATCTCTTCCTGCTCGTATTCATCCAGCATGGTATCAATGGCATAATCCAAATTAAGCTTGGTACCGCTGGCAGCAATGGTTTCCATTTCTTCCAGCAAGCTATCCAGCCGTAGGTCGCGGCTGCGGGCAATGTTCTCCAGTGGTATCTTTTTATCTACCTGCTGAATAATGTGCACCTTATTGCTGCTTTTGTTGACAACACTTTTCATCACAAAATCATCTGGCTTTTCAATGTTGTTGTCTTCAACGTATTGAGCAATGAGCTCAATGAAAGGCTTGCCATAGCGGATGGCCTTGCCCTTACTTACACCCTGGCACTTTTCCAGTTCGGCAGTAGTGGTTGGGTAAGCAGTAGCCATGTCCTGCAGCGAGGACTCAAGGAATATGACAAACGGAGGCAAGTTCTTTTTCTTGGCTTCCCGTTGGCGAAGTTCTTTTAATAACTCAAACAACTTTTCATCGGCAGCTGCACCACCGGCTGCTTCTGTTGTTTCTTCATCATCCTCGTTAGCATCTTCGAAAAGGTTGTTAAGAACGATAGGGAAGGTCTTTGGCTTTTTGGCAAAGTCACTGCCCTTTTTAGTGATCTTAAGTACCCTATATTCTTCAATGTCTTTTTGCAGCAGGCCTTCCAGCAACATCTGGCGAACAAGTGAGTTCCAGAAATGCTCCGGTTGATCTTTACCGATACCAAATTCTTCCAGGCCCTCGTGGCGGAACATTTTGATCTGCGGGGTAAGGTAGCCGGTGATGATCTTAACCACGTAGTCGGTAGCAAAACGCTCATCCAGGGCTTTAATAACCTTTAAAGCTTTTACCACAGAGTCCTTGGCCTCGATCTTTTCTTTAGGATGCTTACAGTTGTCGCAGTTGCCACAGTTTTCCTGCGTGTATTCTTCGCCAAAATAGCTCATTAACAGCTTGCGGCGGCAAACGCCTGTTTCGGCAAAGGCAAGGGTTTCCATGATCAGTTGGGCGCCTACTTCACGTTCGCTAAGGGGCTTATCCCGCATGAGGTGCTCCAGCTTGGAAACGTCTTTATGAGAATAGTAGAGAATACATTTTCCTTCCAGTCCATCACGGCCTGCACGGCCGGTTTCCTGGTAATAGTTTTCTATTGATTTAGGAATATTATAGTGCATAACAAACCGGATATCCGGCTTATCGATACCCATACCAAAGGCGATGGTAGCCACAATAACCTGCATGTCTTCGTTCAAGAACCTGTCCTGGCGTTCGGCACGAAGCTTTGAATCAAAGCCGGCATGGTAGGCCACAGCCTTGATACCGTTAGCCATCAGCACATCGGCCAGCTCTTCGGTGGTTTTTCGATTGAGGGTATAGATGATACCGCTCTTGCCCTTGTTTTGAGAAATGAAGCGAACCATGTTTTTGATGGTCTGCTCTTTTTTAACCTTCGGCTGGATCTCATAGTAAAGATTAGGACGGTTGAATGAGGAAATAAAAATCTCGGCATCTCTTAAGCCAAGGTTCTTTACAATATCGCTTTGCACCTTAGGGGTAGCGGTTGCGGTTAAGGCAATCACAGGGGCAGATGGATTGATCTGCTCCATCATTTCTCGTAGACGACGGTACTCCGGACGGAAGTCGTGCCCCCACTCGGAAATACAGTGTGCTTCATCTACAGCAAAAAAGGAAACCTCCAGGTCGGAGAAAAACTCAAGATTTTCTTGCTTGGTAAGGGTTTCAGGTGCTACATAGAGCATTTTTGTATTCCCTGACTTTAGGTCATCATGTACCTCGCGGATCTCTTTTTTGGTAAGGGTTGAATTTAAAAAGTGGGCTACGTCGTCCTTCTCACTATAACCCCTAACGAGGTCAACCTGGTTCTTCATTAGGGCAATAAGGGGGCTTACAATAATGGCAACACCGGAACTGATGACAGCTGGTAGTTGGTAGCACAAACTTTTACCGCCGCCGGTAGGCATGATAACAAACGTATCCTTACCTGCCAGAACGGATTGTATAATTTCTTCCTGTTGGCCTTTAAAATCTTTGAAACCAAAATGCTGCTGAAGGGCAGCTTTTAAATCAATACCGGGTGAAGGCTGAGCCTTTGGTTTGGTGGCTTTAGCAGCAGCTTTTTTCTTTACAGTGGACATCTTCTACAACTTTTACGCTTTTGAAAAAGCTAGGTGATTGAATCTGCCTTAATGAAACGGTGGATGATAAGTGACACTTTTGACCATGAAGGTTTTTCATGTTGAAGTCGGGTCAGCAGCCATCCGGCTGTTGGTCAAAAAGGCACGGCGAATTTAGCAATCATCCGGTGCATTTGCCAGATAAATTAGTTAAAACAACAACTATGTTGGTTGGTTGGGTTTATTAGTTAACTGGTTTATTGGGGCACTCCCTAATACGTTGAAACATTTGATAATGCAGCTTGCTTTGTTCTAGACATTGTACGGGCTTTCATCTAATTTTTGGACCTTGGAAACAAAAACTACAATACGGGAGACGGCTCTCCGGACAATTATGATGGAGGCTGATACAATAAAACAGCTCGCCACACAGCTGGACGACGATTTTGAAAAGGCCATTGATTGCCTGGCCGAGTGCAAGGGAAGAGTGGTGATCAGCGGGATTGGTAAAAGTGCTATTATCGCCCAGAAAATTGTTGCTACGCTGAATTCTACCGGCTCACCGGCCATCTTTCTTCATGCCGCGGATGCCATTCATGGGGACCTTGGAATGGTGCAGCAGGAAGATGCCGTGATCATCATCAGCAAGAGTGGCGAAAGCCCGGAGATTAAGGTGCTGGTGCCTCTAATCAAGAACTTTGGTAACTGCCTGATAGCAATCACAGGTAATATGCAATCGTACCTGGCCAAGAAGTCCGACTTTGTTCTGAACACCACTGTGGACCAGGAGGCCTGCCCGAATAATTTAGCCCCCACCACAAGCACTACTGCGCAGATGGTAATGGGTGATGCTATCGCCGTGTGTTTGATGGAACGGCGCGGGTTTCAGGCTGAAGATTTCGCAAAATTGCATCCGGGAGGAACATTAGGTAAGAAGCTGTACCTGCGGGTAAAAGACCTATACCCGGACAACGAAAAGCCAGAGGTAAAAACAGATCAATCCGTAAAAGAGGTGATCATTGAAATAACCAGGAAAAGACTTGGCGTTACAGCAGTAACCGGCACGGATGGAAAGCTGGTAGGCATTGTAACCGATGGAGATATACGGCGGATGCTTGAAAAGACCGACTCTATACAACATATACAGGCCAAAGACATTATGACCCAAAACCCCAGGACCATTGAACCTGGTGAAATGGCGGTGAATGCGCTGGATATTATGCGCAAGAATGCGATCACCCAATTGGTGGTAGCAGAAAATGGCAGCTACCTGGGCATTCTGCATCTGCATGACCTGGTGAAAGAAGGATTGATATAGACCACGGATTAACAGGATTAGAATTGGATTTAAAGAGTAGGCTACTTCCTTATGTTTACGAGATACGTTATTTATTGAGGGTTTGTGTAAAAGATGATAGCTGTGGGGTTTTAATTTACTTAATTCGCAGTTTAAAGAAAGAGACCAACTGAAGTTTAATGGAAAAGAACAAGAATACCTATGTAGCCATTATGGCCGGCGGTATCGGCAGCCGCTTTTGGCCTGTAAGCCGTGTAAGCCACCCGAAACAGTTTTTAGATATTTTAGGTACGGGCAAGACGCTGATACAACAAACGTTTGAACGCTTTGCAAAGCTGGTACCTGTTGAAAACATTTACGTGGTTACGGCCAATGAGTATTTAGGTGTAACGCATGAACAATTGCCACAACTTCCACAGGAAAATATTCTGGGCGAACCTTTCAGAAAGAACACGGCACCTTGCATTGCTTATATATCGTTCAAGCTACAACAGCTTAACCCAGAAGGGTCGCTGATCATTGCACCGGCAGATCATTTGATATTGCAGGAAGAGCGGTTTTTAGAGATATGTACGGATGCGTTGCGTTTTGTGAATCATTTTAATGCACTGATCACAATCGGTATTAAACCAACTTATCCTAATACAGGATATGGATATATACAACACGAAGGTATTGAAGTCACCCCTTCGGTTTATAAAGTAAAAACCTTTACCGAGAAGCCGAATAAAGAGCTGGCGCAAACCTTTATTGCCAGCGGTGATTTTCTTTGGAACTCGGGCATATTTGTTTGGCAGATAAAGAGAGGACTTGAAAGCTTTCAAAAGTACCTTCCTGAGATGTATGAACTCTTTGCATCTGATCAGGAGAAGCTAAACACGGATGAAGAGAAAAGAGTTGTAGAAGAGATATATCCTCAGTGCACTAACATCTCTATTGATTTTGGCATGATGGAAAAAGCCGACAATGTATATGTGATACCGGGTGATTTTGGCTGGAGCGACTTAGGAACTTGGAACAGTGCCTGGGAGAATATGGAGAAGGATTATTTAGAAAATGCGGTTGCAGGCGATCACGTCATTGTATTTGATACTACAAAATGCGTAGTACATGTGCCCAATGAAAAGCTTGTGGTTTTACAGGGATTAGATGATTATATTGTAGCAGATACGAAGGATGTTTTGCTGATCTGCAAAAAAGAAAACGAACAGGAAATTAAAGAGTACGTTGCAGAAGTAAAACGCAACAAAGGTGACAAGTTTTTATAGTGTGAACGATTAAATAGCTGTTTATGAACTTCAACAACATTTTATTTCTTGATATAGAAACCGTATCGCAACAGGATATTTACGAGAACCTGGATGCGGAATGGAAAGAGCTGTGGGATCACAAGTCTGTCTACCTGATAAAGAATAAAGAGGTGGATACGCCAGAGTCGGTGTACCCAAGAGCGGCTATTTATGCTGAGTTTGGAAAGATCATCTGTATCTCTTGCGGATATATACAAGGCCAGGGGGAGGATAAGAAGTTTATTGTGAAATCGTTTTGCGGCAACGACGAGAAAAAACTGCTGAACGAGTTTGCGCAAATGCTGGAAACCTGGAGCGGCAGTGCCGATAAGTTTTTGTGTGCACACAATGGTAAAGAGTTTGACTATCCATACATCTGCAGACGAATGATCATAAATGGTATTGAAATACCCGAGGCCTTGAAGATAGCAGGAAGAAAGCCGTGGGAGGTTCGTCATCTGGATACAATGGAGCTGTGGAAGTTTGGTGATTATAAAAGCTATACTTCTTTAAAGCTGTTGGCAAAAGCATTAGGTGTGCCTTCGCCCAAAGATGATATTGATGGCAGCATGGTGAATAATGTATACTGGATAGAAAAAGATCTTGACCGTATTGTTACCTACTGCCAAAAAGATGTGGTTACCCTTGCACAGGTATTGCTGCGTTTTCATTGCCAGCCATCGATCAAACCAGAAAACGTTTCTATCAAATATGTCCAGCAGGGTCAATATTAGTTCGGGTGCCGTATGGGAAGATGTGGTGGGCTATAGCCGTGCAGTTCGCATTGGGAATGTGATTGAAGTAAGCGGTACGGTAGCTGCAGATGAAAACGGCAATGTGATTGGAAGAGATGATGCTTACCAGCAAACAAAATACATACTACAGAAAATAGAGATTGCCTTAGAGAAAGCAGGTGCTTCTTTGAAAGATGTTGTACGCACCAGGATGTTTGTAACAGATATTTCCCGCTTTAATGAATTTGGTAAGGCACATGGAGAGGTGTTTGCGGACATCAAGCCTTGTACAGCGATGTATGAGATAAAGGGATTGGTGGCGCCGGAGTATTTGATAGAGATTGAAGCGACTGCAATACTTTCTTAATGAACATTGAAACCCTTCAACAATATTGTCTTTCTAAGAAAGGTGTAACCGAAGAATTACCATTCGGTCCTGACACACTGGTTTATAAAGTAGGCGGCAAAATATTTTTGCTTGCAGCACTGGATGCCGATCCCTTACAGTTCAATGTAAAATGCGATCCGGATGAAGCAGAACAGTTGCGCAGTGAGTTCGCTTGTGTTCAACCGGGTTATCACATGAACAAAAAGCACTGGAATACGATAATCGTCGACGGCAGTGTAAATAATAAAGCATTGAAGGAATGGGTCGATGCTTCGTACAATCTTGTTTTTGACAGTTTACCTAAAAAATTGCAGCAAAAGATTACTTCATGATTTCACCTGGAATAATCGAGTATGAGGGTGTTATAAGATTCTGGGTTAGGCGACTTTGTACTGATAGCCTACGAGGCCAAACGAAAGAGCAAAATTCTCTTTTCACCTAAAGCCTTTGCCTAAATAATGATTAAAAGACCAGGCCCGACTTGGTTTGTGAGGCATTTTAGCTTTATTTGTCGCTATAATAACCACCAAAACAACAACCATGAAAAAGACCGCTTTGAGTTTATTGTCTTTATGTTTTTCTGCCTGCCTGTTTGCCCAATCCTATAAAGTAACATGGGGAGAAGAGATCAAATTAAAAAAGGGCACAGCCGATATTGATGTAGTTGCTGCCGATAATACCGGCTTGTATTTTACCGAAGAAAGAGCACGGACCGCTATTGGCGGGTTTGGAGGCGGAAGAACTTCCTATAAGTTGTATAAGCTGGACAAAAACTTCAGCGATGTATTTGACAAGGATTACAAGAAAGAACTGAAGGGCTACGATTTTCATAGTTTTCAGATGCTTGATAAAGATCTCTTCTTATTTGTAACCGACTATGTAAAAAAGGAAAAGCTTTTTAAAGTATTGGCTGCAAAACTTGATAAGAATAGCAGAGAGCTTCTTGGTGACTATACTGAATTGGGAAGCTACCAACTTGAAAGCAAGAGAGATGATTATGAGCTAAGGCTTACTTCCATTCAAAACGGCACTGCTTTTTTAGCCGTTGCCAATATTTCTGGTAAAGAAAAGGTTTCGCTTGGCGTAAGTGTATTGGATAAAAACCTGCGCAGAAAGGAAAATGCTGTAATTGATATCGCCATTCAGCCTGGTAGCTATGGCTTGCAGGATGTGTTGTTTACAAAAGGCAATAAGATTGTTGTGCTGGGAAAGGAGTTTGAAGAAACCGTTATTAAGAAGAAGCGGAAGCGAATGGTGTTTAAGCAATATGTTATGTCTGTCTTTGACAGCAAGGGCAAAAAGCTATCCGATGTAAATCTCAACTCAGGGGATAAGTTTGTGATTGGCGGTAAGCTAATTGAATCGGCAACGGGTGAAATGTTGCTTGCCGGTTTCCATAGCAATACAGCTAAAAAAGAAGATCTGAACGGGTTCTTTATAAATAAGATTGATGCCGACAAAGGCGTAGTGCAGTTAAGCTCTTATAAACAGATCACGCCTTCAATGCTGGGCAACGGATTCGAAGACCCGGCCGATGAAGATGATGAAACCAAAGACAATAAAAAGCAAAAAGAAAAGGTTAAGGATGATGACGATGCAGAAGAGTTTCCTAATGATTTTATCATCCGCTCTGTTGATATCAACCCTGTAGATAATTCCATCATCATTACAAGCGAAGTATCGAAATACTCTTATTATACTTACACAACATCGCAATTCAATAGCTCAACAAAAACATGGACGCATACTACTAACTATGTGCATCAATACACCAACAAAGACATACTTGTAATAGGCGCTGATAAGGACGGAGGCATTAAGTGGATGAATGTGGTTCCCAAGTCTCAGAGAGAAACCATTCGTTCAAGCATGAGTGGCAGGTCGGGGTTCTCTAATGGTTATGACCGCTACGGATATTTTGCTGAAGCCGGTGGGATGCCTTTTTATTCCTCCTTTACCAGCTTGTTACATAAAAACAATTTGGTGTTGCTGGTGAATGATCATGCCAGTAACAATGTGCTTGCAAGCTATGGTGATAAAGTAAAGACCATTTATAACTTCAAAAGGCAAAGCAATGTTTACGGAATTTCTATAGATCTTGCCACAGGCAAGATGAGCAAGAAAGTCGTTTCATCAAATAACAACGATGCTATTATGATGCCGCGCCATTCATTGGTGGTGGATAATGAGATTTTCATACCGTCGTGGAGAATGCATGCACTGGCAAAGACCGAACTGAAGTTTGCAAAGCTGTCTGTTAAATAATTTTTCTGACTTAATAGAAAAGCCTCCTTTTACCGGGAGGTTTTTTTATTCCTACGCATCATTTTAAACACACTTAATTTTAACCCCTTTAAACTTTAGAACCTTGCAACCCACAATACATTCCAAGCTGCCGAATGTTGGCACTACCATTTTTACCGTAATGAGTTCGCTGGCTGCCCAACACAATGCTATCAATCTTGGTCAAGGGTTTCCTGACTACCCGATGAGCGAAGAACTGACTGAGCTGGTGAACAGGGCAATGAAAGATGGGTTTAATCAATATACACACATGAACGGGTACCCTCCTTTGCGAGAAGCCATCTCAGAAAAGATAGAATACCTGTATCAAAACAAAATCAATCCTGATACACAAATTACAATGACTCCGGGCGGCACCTATGCATTGTACACAGCGTTAACAACCATACTACAAGCTGAAGATGAAGTAATTGTTTTTGAACCGGCTTATGATAGTTATATACCGGCCATTGAGGTAAACGGTGCAAAGGCAATAATGATCGAGTTACAGTTTACTGATTACAGTATTAACTGGGAAGAAGTAAGGAATAAGATATCCGAAAAAACAAGAACAATCATGATCAATTCACCACACAACCCAACAGGTAGTGTGTTGAGTGAAACAGATATTGAACAGCTACGAGCAATTACTAAAGACACAAATATTCTTATCATCAGCGATGAAGTGTATGAGCAACTGATTTTTGATGGCAAGCAACACCAAAGCATTCTAAAATATCCCGACCTGCTGGAAAGAAGCTTTGTATGTTTTTCATTTGGTAAAGTATATCATTGTACAGGATGGAAACTAGGTTACTGTATTGCTTCGGAATACCTGATGAAAGAGTTCCGAAAGATCCACCAGTTTAATTGCTTTACCTGTGACACACCCAAGCAGGTTGCATTGTCGCAGTTCTTACAAAAGAGAGAGAACTATCTTGAGCTGGGTAGCTTTCTTCAAAAGAAAAGAGATCATTTCCAAAACCTGATGCAACAAACCCGGTTGAGACCTCTACCCACATTTGGCTCTTATTTCCAGGTGTATTCTTATGAAGGCATTTCCGATGAAGGCGAAAAGGATTTTGCAAAACGACTAACACAAGAGCAAGGCGTTGCCACTATCCCGGTATCTGCATTTTACTCATCTGAAAAGAATAACCAGGTGTTGCGTTTTTGCTTTGCTAAAAAGGAATCAACACTTGAAGCAGCAGTTGAAAGATTGATAAAGCTTTAATAGAGAAACCTTTTTCTTTGCTCAAAAATTGCCTTTGAATAAGCCCCTCTTTTCTAGCATAACCTATATAGCTTTATTCTCCCTTCTTGGTGTTATTTATATCATTGGCTTGTTTGTACCGCTAATGAACAATGACTCAGGGCATCATGCTATGATTGCATTGCACATGCATCTAACAGGTGATTATGCCAGCCTGATTGACAGACAGGAGGCTTACCTGGATAAACCGCATCTTCTTTTCTGGCTGGCCGCTTTTAGTTTTAAAATCTTTGGAGTTAACGGTTTTGCATATAAGCTGCCTTCATTTTTGTTTACCATCCTTGGATCCTATTCAACCTATAGATTAGTACAAACATTATACAATAAAGAAACCGGTAAGCTTGCAGCTTTAATTGTCGCTTCGGCCTTCGCTTATATTCTTGCCAACAATGATGTGCGGATGGATGCGATACTGGCTGCGTCCATCATTTTTGCTACCTGGCAGTTGGTCGAGTTCATCCATCACAAACGCCTCATTAATATTGCGGGAGCAGCCTTAGGATTGGCTTTAGGATTTGCCACCAAAGGGCATATTGCTGTTTTTAGTGCCGCCGTTTCAGCGTTCTTTTATATACTTTACAGAAGAGAATGGAAGATCTTTCTGAACCCGAAGTGGATCATACTCGTTTTGCTTTTTGCTTTATTTATATCCCCGGTTGTATACAGTTATTACCTGCAGTTCAATCTGCATCCTGAAACAACCGTAAGAGGAAAAAATAATATTGATGGTGTAAGCTTTATCCTGTGGGGACAAAGCATTGAACGTTTTTCCGGCGAGATGGGTAAAGAAGGAAAAAACGATTACCTGTTTTTTATTCACTCTTTTCTCTGGGCTTTTGCGCCGTGGAGTATGTTGACCTTTATTGCTTATTTCAACCGGCTTAAAACTATTTTTCAACGAAGAGAAGAATGGGCCACAACCGGTTTGTTTACAGTGATGTTGGTGGTGATCTCTTTTTCACAGTTCAAGCTGCCACATTATTTAAACATTGTGTTTCCTACAGCTGCTGTAATGGCCTCAGTCTATCTAATTAACAAGGGCCAATCTAAAACTCTTTACACCCTTCAGCTGGTTGTATCTCTTTTGATACTTGTAGCAGGACTTGTTTTAAATACCTGGATTTTTCCAGTCAATTCTGCATGGGTGATCATTGGAGCAATAGCCTTCTTACTGCCAGTCGTTTTTGCGTTTCTGTCCAAACAATTTTCTCTCTTGCAAAAGGCCGTACTTATCCCGGTATTAAGCACTGCCTTTGTTTTCTTTTTATTAAATACCAACTTTTATCCAAAACTATTAACGTACCAGGGCGGCAATGAAATGGCCAGGCTTTATGCCAATAAGGTAGATGTACACAATGTATATTACTGGGATTTCACAGATGAATACTCCTGGTATTTTCACACCAACACTTTGACAAAACGGTTTGACAGTTCTGTACTTAGTAACAAAGAAAAAATATGGATGCTTGCAGACAGTAGTATGGTGAAAGACATAAGGGCAGGAGGTTATGTAATTGGACAGCAATATGCCGTACAAGACTATCGCATTACACGATTAAAAATGAAGTTTATTAATCCGGCTACAAGAGACAGTGCTACTTCACAATTAGTTTTGTCAGAAGTTTATAAAAAAGATGAGTAATGTGGATTGAGGACTGCTTTATTTGTATTGTATGAATGTATTTCTTAGAAAGAATCATCGTTCCTTATTTTATGCATCTTGGATTTTATTAGGGTGTGTGCAAGCCTATTTTACAGAACTGTGGGATGATGAGGCGTATTACTGGTTATACTCCCGTTACCTTGACTGGGGTTATTTTGATCACCCGCCCATGACAGGGTTATTGGTGAAACTAGGCTATGCTATTTTTCCAAACGAGTTGGGTGTACGATTCTTCCCGCTGTTACTTAACACAATTTCTTTATTCATTATTGAAAAGCTGCTCGATAAAAAACATCCGCATCTTTTTTATGCTATTGCTTTTTCTATAGCTGCTATTCAAGTAGCCGGATTTTTAGCAGTACCTGATATTCCACTTATTTTTTTTACAGCGCTTTTCTTTTTGTTTTACAAGCGGTTTACTGACAAGCCTTCTTTTGTTCAAATCATTTTACTTGCCTTCAGTGCTGCTTTGTTGTTCTATTGTAAGTACCAT
>Ga0164290_1002103_pt1 | contig 17148 bp, 16 predicted proteins | sample Micstemetagenome_FD_108782 | JGI IMG/M metagenome (GOLD analysis project Ga0164290, IMG submission 108782) | Contaminated culture microbial community from soil near Moab, Utah, USA - Microcoleus steenstrupii SON62 (Illumina Assembly) | ecosystem: Environmental > Terrestrial > Soil > Soil crust... | reverse complement strand
CGGATCGCGGTGCTGCGCGCAGGGAAGCTGCTGGAGATCGGTCCCAAGCGGCAGGTCCTTTCGGCACCGAAGGATCCCTATACGATCAGCCTGCTGAAGAGCCATCCCTCGATGCCGGAGGCGGCAGGCGCCGCGTTCACCGAAAGCACGTCCCGTGCCGGAATAGCCACGACCAAACCCCTGCTCGAAATCGACGACCTCTACGTCCGCTTCCCCGCCCCCGGTCTCGGCCTGTTCGGCGCCAAAAAGCCGGTCGCGGCGGTCAATGGCGTCAGCCTGCGGATCATGCCGGGCGAGAGCGTTGGGATCGTCGGCGAAAGCGGTTCGGGCAAGAGCACGCTTGCCCGCGCAATCCTCGGCCTGACGCCGCTGAGCGGCGGCCATATCAGTTTCGAGGGCTCCGATCTCGCCCAGCAGCGCGTCCAGACGCTGGCCCGCATCCGCACCGAGGCAGCCATGGTGTTCCAGGATCCCTACGGCGCCCTCAATCCACGGCTCTCCATCGGCGCCATGATCGGCGAGGTGCTCAAGGTGCAGAACAAGGTGCCCGACGACCGCATCCCCGAACGCATCGGTGAACTGCTCGACCTCGTCGGGCTCGACCGGGAATTCGCCACCCGCAAAACGCGCAGCATGAGCGGCGGGCAATGCCAGCGCGCCGGCATTGCCCGGGCGCTCGCGGTCGATCCGAAGCTTGTGATCGCCGATGAATGCGTCGCAGCGCTCGATGTGACCATCCAGGCCCAGATCATCGATCTCTTCCGCGATCTCAAGACGCGGATGAACCTCACGCTGATCTTCATCGCCCACGATCTCGCCATCGTGCGCAATCTCTGCGAACGCGTGGTGGTGATGTATCGCGGCGAGATCGTCGAGGAAGGCCGCTCCGAGACGGTCTTCGCCCATCCCAAGCATGCCTATACCAGAGCCCTGATCGGCGCGATTCCGGATATTGACCCGGACAAGCCGCTCCTGGCCCCTGCCTCCGCCCACCAACTGATGCCTGCCTGACAACAACAAAGGGAACGAGACCATGAAAAACAGATGGATGACTTTGAGCGTGGCAACCGTGCTGGCCATGCTGACGCTGGGTACCACCATCGCCGAAGCCGCCGGCACGCTGACGATAGGCCGTCGCGAAGATTCGACGACCTTCGACCCTATCAAATCGGCGCAGAATGTCGACAACTGGGTATTCTCCAACGTCTTCGACGTGCTGATTCGAGTCGACAAGACAGGCACCAAGCTCGAGCCGGGACTGGCCGAGAGCTGGACCGTCTCCGCGGATGGGCTGACCTACACATTCAAGATGCGTGATGCAAAATTCTCCGATGGCTCGCCGATTACAGCTGGCGACGCCGCCTTCAGCCTGTTGCGCATCCGCGACAACAAGGGCTCGCTGTGGAGCGACAGCTACAAGGTGATCGAAACCGCCGAAGCTACAGATGACAAGACGCTTGTTGTCAAGCTCCAGAACCCATCCGCGCCCTTCCTCTCGACGCTCGCGCTGCCGAACGTCTCGGTGCTTTCCAAGAAGGCGGTCGAAGCCGGTGAAGATGCCTTCGCCGAACTGCCGACAGCATCCTCGGGGGCCTTCATCGTCAAGGAATGGCGCCGCGGCGACCGCGTCATACTCGAAAAGAACCCCAATTTCTGGCAGGCCGATCGCGTCAAGCTCGACGGCGTCGAATGGATCTCCGTGCCCGACGACAATACCCGCATGCTCAACGTCCAGGCGGGCGAACTCGATACCGCGATCTTCGTGCCCTTCTCGCGCGTCGAGGAACTCAAGAAGGATCCGAATCTTCAGGTCCATGTCGAGACGTCGACCCGTGAGGATCATCTGCTGATCAATCACGAGCACGGCGCGCTCGCCAAGAAGGAGGTCCGTCAGGCGCTCGACATGGCGATCGACAAGAAGGCGCTGGTCGATACCGTGACCTTTGGCCTCGGCACCGTCGCCAATTCCTACGTACCGAAGGGCGCGCTCTACTATTACGCCGACAATCTGCAGCGACCCTACGATCCCGAAAAGGCCAAGGCGATGCTGGCCGAGGCCGGCGCGTCCGACCTGACGCTGAACTACGTCGTCCGTGCGGGCGATGAAGTCGTCGAGCAGACCGCCGTCCTGCTGCAGCAGCAACTGGCAAAGGCCGGCGTCACAGTCAATATCAACAAGGTTGACCCAAGCCAGGAGTGGGACATGCTGGTGGCCGGCGAATATGACGTCGGCGTCAATTACTGGACCAACGACATCCTTGACCCCGACCAGAAGACCACCTTCGTCGTCGGCCATGACAGCAATAACAACTACATGACCCGCTACAAGAACGACAAGGTTAAGGATCTGGTCGCGGCCGCACGCCTCGAACTCGATCCCACAAAGCGCGAACAGATGTATATCGAGATCCAGAAAATGGCCAAGGACGACGTCCATTGGATCGATCTCTATTACAGCCCCTACATCAACGTCTCCCGGAAGAACATCGAGAATTTCTACCAGAATCCGCTCGGCCGCTTCTTCCTCGAAGACACCGTGAAAAACTGATAGCAAGGCGATTGATCGGCTTGCTGTTCAAACGATTGCCCATGCCGCACTTCTGGCATGGGCATACTCGTTGCGCCCTGCCAAAGCCCATCGAGACTGCGGTCATCACTTCGGCATGCGCATCGAATTGACCGTGAAATTTTCCCGCAAAACAAAAGAGCCCGGTGCGGGAGGAGGTGCACCGAGCTCTTGATTATGACCAACGGCTGGGAGGAGGAGTGCCGATGGTCCCGAAGCTGATCGGGAGGAGGAGGATCAGCTTCAAAATCAATATAATGCTGCGCCGCACAATTATCAAGTGCTTATTGTGCGCTGCATTTATACTTTCGTCTAATGTGTCTTCAGAGCTCGCTCGAATAACCGCGACAGCCGCTCGGCAAATTGCCGGGGATTGGCGGGTTTGTCGCCATCGAGAATACGCGCCTCGTCCAGCAAGAGCCACGCCGCATCATTGCGCAGCGCATCGTCGCTCTGCCCGGCAAGCGATTTAATCAGACCACTATCGGGATTGATTTCGAGCACCGGCTTTTCCGCCGCCTGCAACCGGCCGGCACCCTGCAGGATGCGCTCGAGCTGGCGGTCAAGCGCCTGGTCGGACGCCACGAGGCAAGCGGCGCTGTCTGTCAGCCGCGCAGAGACACGCACGTCGGCGACTTCTTCGGCCAAGGCTTCCTTGGCGTAGCCGATGAAGGCCTGCACGTCAGCGGACGCCTCAGAAGGCTCGTTTACAGTTCCATCCGTCCGTGCGATCTCATCGAGATCGGCGGCGCCCTGGGTGATGGACCGGAACGGCTTGCCCTCGAATTCCGGCGCATTCGGCGCCCAGAAGCTGTCGACGGGATCGGTCAGGAGAAGCACTTCGACCCCGCGCGCGCGATAACCCTCCAACTGCGGCGAGGCCTTCAACTGTTCGAGATTGCCGCCGGCGAGGTAATAAATCGCTTTCTGGCCGTCCTTCATGTCCTTCACGTAGTCGGCAAGGCCGCGAAATCCCTCGCCCGAGGCCGTGGAGCGGAATCGGGTGAGGCCCAGCAACTGGCCTCGCCGCTCGAAATCATCGTAGAGACCCTCCTTGATAACAGGGCCGAAGTGCTCCCAGATCCTGGCGAACTTTTCGGCGTCGGATTCGGCGAGCTTTTCGAGCGCGGTCAGAATGCGGCCGGTCAGGCCCTTCCGGATCGAAGCCAGAATCGGGCTATCCTGGATCATTTCGCGCGAGATATTCAGGGGCAGGTCCGATGTGTCGACGATGCCGCGGACGAAGCGCAGGTAGCGCGGCAGGAGCTCCGCGTCGTCGGTAATAAAGACCCGTCGGACATAGAGCTTCATACGCCCTTTGCGATCGGGATCCGAGAGATCGAAGGGTTGCGATCCCGGAACGAAGGCCAGTGCCGTATATTCGTTGCGTCCCTCGGCGCGAAAATGCACCGTCAGGTCGGGGTCGTCATATTGACCGGACACGCCGCGGTAGAAGTCCGTATAGTCGGCTTCGGAAATCTCGCCCTTCGGCTTGGTCCACAACGCGCTGCCATCGGAAATCGAAGTCGGCTCCTCGCCCGGCTTTTCCGCGATGCGGATCGGCACGGGTACATGGCCGGATTGCTCGCGGACGATGCGCTCGACGGTCCATTTGCTGGTGTACGCCTTGGCGTCCTCCATCAGGTGCAGGATAACGCGCGTGCCCCGAGCCGGCGCATTGTCCAGCTCTGCGGGTTGCACCGAAAAACTGCCCTTGCCATCGGACGTCCATTGCCAGGCCTCGTTGCTGGCGGCCTTGCGCGAGATGACATCGACCTTGTCGGCGACCATGAAGGCCGAATAGAAACCAACACCGAACTGGCCGATCAGTTCGGCGCCCTCCCCGCCCTTGGCCGCCTCGATCCGTTCCATGAAGGCTTTCGTGCCCGATCGCGCAATCGTGCCGAGCGCCTCGATCAGTTCGTCACGGCTCATGCCGATGCCATTGTCCTCGACCACCAGCCGGCGTTGTTCCTCGTCCAGCGATATCAATATTCGCGGCACCTCACCGTCACCCATCAAATCAGGATCGGAGATTGCCTCATAGCGAAGCTTCTCGCAGGCATCGGCCGCATTGGAAATGAGCTCGCGCAGGAACACCTGCTTGTCGGAATAGACCGAGTGCACCATCATATGCAGCAGGCGGCTGACATCGGCCTCGAACCTGTGCTGCTCCGTATCCTTTTCCAGCGTGGTCTCCATCATGTCTCAATCTCTCCCTGTCCCGGAAATCGCCGGATGAAATGGCATTCTCGATAGCAGGTTTCAAGCCCGGAAAAATCTCAAATTGCCTGTATCGATGGCGGCTTCTCGAAATCCATACTCCAGCCTCCGTACCGCGTTGCTACGAGGCGGCGCAGAGGCGAACGCCGTCGGAAGTCATGGAACCAATCGATTCATTACTCGTTTGAATGGCAACCGGTCGATTGTCCGGTGCAGCATTTTAACGAGGAGACACGAGATGAAACGCATTCTAGCAACGACCGCGCTCGTCATGATTCTATCCGGCGGCGCCGCCTATGCCGAAATGGGCAACTATCAGAGCCAGCCCACCGATATCAACGCATCGGAATTCATTGGCCAGCGCATCTATGCTACCGACACCATGCCCGCCGACAGCGTGCAGCCCGGTGCCGAAAAGGACTGGGATGACGTCGGCGAAATCAACGAAGTGATCCTTGACCGCAGCGGCCAGGTAAAGGCCGTGGTGCTCGGCGTTGGCGGCTTCCTGGGCATGGGTGAAAAGGCAATCGCCGTTCCGATGACGGATGTCAAGTTCGTCAAGAATGGTGATGGCGCCGACGATTTCTTTCTCGTCGTAAATACCAATAAGGAAGCGTTGACCTCGGCTCCGGCTTTCGTTTCGGCCGACGAAAAGGCCACGCAGCAGACGGCTGCCAATGATGCCGCAACGACCACCGCTGATCCGGCGGCAGTGCCGGCCGATACGGCAACCGATACGACAATGACCCCGCCTGCCGACGCGACGGCCGATGCAACCGCCGAAAAGCCGGCTGACACGACGACGGCTATGGACGCTGCCAAGCCAGCGACGACGGACCAGACGACGACCGCAGCCGATACAACGGCAGAGAAGCCGGCTGACGCCAACACGGCGATGAATGACAACGCGGCCGCGACGGACCAGACCACCACGGCTTCGACCACCACCAACAGCTCCACGCAGGCAATGACCGACGAAAACCGCGCGCGGTTGGCCCGCCCGGAAATCACCCGCGAAGGCTATCAGGCGGCAGAGGCCACCGAACTCACGGCCGAGAAGCTGACCGGCGCCCGCGTCTACGGTCCCAAGGACGAGGATGTCGGCGAAATCAACCGCATCATTCTCGACGATAATGGCAAGGTCGAACGCGTTGTCCTCGACGTCGGCGGTTTCCTGGGTATGGGCGAACGTCAGATCGCCGTGAGCATGGACGAACTCAACATCGTCAAGAACGCCAATGGCGATGACTTCCGCGTGTATATCGACGCCAATCAGGCCAACCTGAAAGCACAGCCCGAATTCAAGGGCTGAGACTTCCTAGACCGGTGGAAAGAGGTCCCGTTGCGGACCTCTTTTCTTGATCTGAACGGTTTCGCACCAAGGATTTGGTTGTGGAACCTTTCCTCAAGCGCCGGGTTTGAATCCGTTCAATCCATTCCGCATCATCCATGAAAGGACCCCAGACATGGCCAAGGAAATGACGCTTGCCGACCTCTTCTACGACACTTTGAAGGACATCTACTATGCCGAACGGCAGATTCTGAAGGCCCTGCCGAAAATGGCACGGGCGGCACAGTCGCCCCAGCTCAAGGCAGGCTTCGAAAAGCACAAGGAACAGACCGAAGGCCAGATTGAACGCCTTCAGCAGGTTTTCGAGATCATGGGCAAGCGCGCGCAGGGCAAGACTTGCGAAGCGATCCAGGGCATCATTGCCGAAGGCGAAGAGATCATGGAAGAGTTCAAGGGCACATCCGCTCTTGACGCCGGCCTTATCTCGTCCGCCCAGGCTGTCGAGCATTATGAAATCGCCCGCTACGGCACGCTGAAGGCCTGGGCCGCGCAGCTCGGTTACAAGGACGCCGTGACGTTGCTCGATGCCACGCTCAAGGAAGAAACCCAGACCGACGAAACGCTGACGAAACTTGCCGTCACCGCCGTCAACGCCGCCGGCCAGAAGGCCGCAGCGTAGCTTTAGGTCGCCTAGTCTATAACCGGAAGGGTTTAAGCGGGAGAGGGTGTAAACCTCTCCCGTTTCTGTATACAGCGAAAGCTCCGGGCAAGTTTACTTGCGCATTCTTTGAGCAACTTGAAGAGGGTGCTCATGATGCAGCATGTTCGATTTCGCGTAGTGGGCGGTCATGCCGCTGACGGTGCTAGACGGTGGCCCTGCCGCGACGATATTCACCGGGAAGCCCAGCGCCGAATAAATGCCTCCGGCTACACACGTCATAGAGCAAAGTCGCTCGCGACGGGCGCGATGATACCGGATACAATCAGGCACTTCGTACTGCAGGTCAACTATGTGACCGAAGCGCTTGCAGCGCTCAAACCGATTCCGGAAGATTTTCAATCGGATGCGTACTGGCCGACACTCGACCAGCTCAGCTGAGCAAGTTCTCCCCTACCGGAACAAAGGTGGAGACAGCGCATTTTGCCGGTATGCAAACGCTTAAAGCCACAAAGAAGCTGCTTCCGAGGAAATTCGAGGTTTCTCCGCGCAAGGCCGGAGAAACTGCTGGCCGGCAGACGGTAAACTCCATCCGTCTCCGACGGACGTTAGTGACTGATAGGCCAATCCTTATCGTTGAGGACGAATACCTCATTGCGACCGATCTGGCGCAACAGATCATCGAGGATGGCGGACATGTCGTCGGACCGGCGCTTTCCGTAAAAGACGCTCTTGAACTGCTCCGCCACACAAAGGATCTCGGCGGCGCCATCCTGGATGTGAAGGTTGACGATACCGATACCTTTGGTCTCGCCGATGCGCTGGTCGATGCGGGCGTGCCCTTCGTTTTTTTCACCGGCTATCGCAGCCTGGCCATGCCGGACCGTTTCATCGGCATGCCCCTGATCGTCAAGCCTTCAAGCTGGCGCCAGCTCAAGCGGGGCCTGGTCGTGGCAACCGAAAGGTTAAGCAATACAGGCAATGGCAGCTTTCGTGACAGCATCGAAGCCGCGCTGCCCACCTTGCGCCGGAAGGCGAGAATGCTGGTGGAAAACCCGGAAGATGCGGACCGGCTTGTCGAACAGACGCTTGAACGCGCCATTTCAGCTGTTGCGGAACGTTCGCTCAATGTCACGATAGAGGAATGGCTTCTTTCGCTGCTGGCCCCCGGCGAAACCAATGCACGGCCGCGCTTTCTTCATTAGACCGTCAGGCGCGGAACTCTCCGTGCAGGATCTCAAGACCACGGCGGTATTTATCGGCATCTTCCCCGTTGCGCAGCGCGCTCTGAAGATTGTCCTCCAAGTCGGCCTTCTTAACCTGCAATGCGAGCGGGTTGGCGGCTGCCCGCCTGACGAAAGCATCATCTTCCTCGCCGGAACGCCTGGTCAGCGCGTCGACAGCGCCGATGATCTCTTCCGGAAAGGCGTCAAGCCTCAACCGCTCGAGGGTCCATCCCTCGGACTTCTCGATCACGTCATGAAGGTAGGCAATCGGCCGCAGCGACGGTTCGACCCGCATGGCGACGCGTTCGCAATGCTCGATGTACGGCCTGCCGTCCTTGCCAGTCTGGCCACGATGGGCATTCGTGGCGATGCGCACCGCGCGCATTAACATCTGGTCGTGAGACAAGGAACCTGTCGCATGTTCTATAGCCGTCACTGTCATTGCGGTCACGTCTCCTGCCTCCGTTCGCCAAAATGTTATTAGCGCATCAACGCGCCGCGTGCACCCCGCGTTCCCTGCGTCTGCGTCATAGCAGCACACCGAAAAATATGGGTCTCGATCCTAAAAATCGTTTGAGATCAGGAACAAAGCGGAGGTGTCGGAAGTTTTACGTCCAGCCTCGGGAATCCCGGAGGTGCTGTCTCAAGGACTTTTGAAGTCTCATACATATGGAGGATACCACCATGGGTCGCGGTATACTGCTTTGGCTGCTCGGCGTGCCGATTCCAGTCATCATCATCCTCGCTCTGCTGTTCCGGTAGGAGAGAGACATGGCAATTCCAACATCACCTATCGTAGTCGATGCTCCCGTGGAGTCGTCGTCATCGGCCGTAAGCTGGGCACCGGTCATCGCCGGCGCCTTTGTCGCTACAGTTGTCACGCTGATCCTTATGCTGGTTGGCGCGGGGCTCGGCCTGACAATGGTATCCCCATGGTCCGGCGAAGGCAGTTCCGCGACGACCGTCAGCATCTATGCGGCGATCTGGCTCATCGTGGTGCAATGGGTTTCCGCCGGCGTCGGCGGCTATCTGACCGGCCGCCTTCGCACCAAATGGGTCGGCGTTCATACGGATGAAGTCTTCTTCCGCGACACATCTCATGGCCTTCTCGCCTGGGCGGTGGCGACCGTGATAATCGTGGGACTTCTGAGCTCTACCGTCACGTCGATCGTGAGCGGCGCAACGCAAGCGGCATCGAACATTGTCGGCACCACAAGTGCTGCAGCCGTGAACGCGGCTTCGGAAAACGCGCCTGATCTATCGACGTCCTACTTCACCGACGCACTCCTGCGTCCGTCCGACCCGCGCATCGCAGCAACTGCAACCGCCACGACTGCGCCCGGTTCAAGTGAAGCAGCCGCATCTGAGCTGTCGCGCATCCTGATGCGCAGTGCGGCGGCTGGAGAGATGACAGCTGAAGACCGGACTTACGTCGAGCAGATCATCGCCGCACGCACCGGCCTGAACGAAGCTGATGCCAAGGCACGCGTCGACGCCGTCCTGAAGCAGATCGAGGACGCCAAGGTCGCCGCGCAGGAAGCAGCCGATACAGCACGCAAGGCGGCAGCAACCACATCGCTGCTCGGCGCATTGTCGCTGCTTATCGGTGCGTTGATTGCGTGCGTCGCCGCGGCACTCGGCGGACGTCAGCGTGACGAAGACGAAGAAGTCTATCTTCGTACCTGAACATGTGCAAAACGCTCACCAAAAAAGGCCCGGCGCTCCAAACGCCGGGCCTTTTTCGATGAGTTCCGGCTCCGGTCAGCCGAGCCCGCCCCGCGCTTCGACGCGGTTCTCAACCGATCGGACGCCAGACACCCCGGCCGCTGCATCACCGACGGTGCCGATTTCAACTGCGGTGCCGACCTGACCTGTCAAGGTGACGATGCTGCCGTCCACGGTCACGTTCACCTGGCTGGCATCAGCGCTTCCGACGCGCGCAAGCGCTTCGGCGACGCGTGCTTCGAGCCCGGCCTGCGTGGGATTGTCGATTTCCGCCTGCGGCGGCACTTCGTGAAACGTCTGAGGCTTGAAGACCATCGTGCTATCTCCTTGAGATCATCGAAGAATATTCTCGGCGCTTTTGAATAATGGTGACTCGAAAGGAAATGTTCCCCGCTGCGAGGACATAAATTCCGGAACAAGCGCTTAGGGCCTGGCGTTTGGTTAGGTGTGCCGAAACCAGGAGTAAGGTCATGCAGAGCTTTGAAACACTCGTCCACCCGGAATTGGGCGGCAAATTGGGCTTCACGGTTGAGTTCGTCGGCAATGCTGGCGAGATTATCTCCGTCCAGTTGCGCCAGAATGCAGACAACATGCTCAACCGCATCAATGCGGTGGAGAAGGCCAGGGAACTGTTAATCGAGGCTGCCGCGATCGAAGGCGGCCTCGACTATGCTTCCGAGTATGAGGCTCAAAGCAACGGCGATTTCGACCATCTCAATCGGGATGGTCCTACCGGCCTGCGCAGTGCACGCGCGACTGGCGACCTCGCGATGATGGAAGAGCAGCTTGATGAAGGACTCTACGAGTCCTTCCCCGCAAGCGATCCCGTCTCGATCACGATTTCCACGGTGTCGGGCCGCCATAAGCCTCCGGCGCCGAGCTAAGCCCATCCTAATGGCACACAAATGGCCCTCCGAGATCCGGAGGGCCACTTCTTATGGCCGAGACAGAGAATGTTACGCCTGAAGCCACTTCAGGACGCGACGTTCGTCGTCGTCCATCCAGAGCGCCGCATTTGCGTTCGACGACAGCCGGATCTTTCCGAGCCCTGCAAGCGCCCCGCTCTCGAAATCCTCGAACACTTTCGGATGGATATAGGACGCACGACAGACGGCGCGTGTGTTCATCAGCCGATCAGCGATGGCATCCACAACGAAGTTCATCTGCCGCTTGAGGCCACGTTGGGATGTTTCCGGCTCCACGGCACTCAGGGCAGTTGCTGCAAGCCGTGTCGCGCCCCAGGTCCGGAATTGCCGCGATGAGAAATTATCGCCGGACGCCTGTCTGATGTAGGCGTTGACATCCTGAGACCGCACCGCATGCGGCAGGCCTTCCTCATCGAGATATTGAAAGAGGTGCTGCCCGGGCAGTTCCTGTAGCTTGCGGATCGCATTGGCGATGCGCCGATCTCGATAGCCGAGCTGCCATTGCTTGCCCGACTTGCCCTTGAACCTGAATCTGATTTCCGAGCCTTCGAACTTCACATGCCGGTTGCGAAGGGTCGTCAATCCGTAGGAACCGTTCGCCTGGGCATAGCTCTCGTTGCCCACACGGATGAACAGATTGTCGAGCAGCCGCACGACGGTGGCCAAAGCCCGGTCCTGATCGAGCTTGCGTCGCCTGAGATCGGCATCGACCTTTTCCCGAATCCGCGGCAGTGCGGCGGCGAAAGCCGGCAACAATGCGAATTTCGTCTCGCCGCGATGCTCCGACCAGGTGGGATGATAGCGATACTGCTTGCGTCCCCGTGTGTCGCGGCCCGTTGCCTGGAGGTGCGAATTCGGATCGGGTGATATGCGCACATCTTCGTAGGCGGGCGGGATCGCAAGTGACGCGATCCGCGCCAGTTCTTTCTCGCTGGTAATCCGACGGCCATCGGCGGCGTGGTACTCGAAGCCATCGCTGACGCGGGTTCGTCTGATGCCGTCTTCCAGATGGGCAACATAGACCAGGCCTTCAGGCACATCGACAGGCTCGGCAATGCCGCTTTCTACCACCGCGACAGCCATGTCATTCCGCCGCGTCGACGTGAGAGGCGAGCTTTTTTCGGGTTTCTTCGAGATTTGGATCCAGCGGATCGCCATCGGCCTCTTCTTCGCGGACCTTTTCGTCGATGAGCTTGCGCAGTCCGCGAAGCTCCTCCTCATCCAGCTTCTCGATGCCGATGAATTTGTTCTCAGCACCCTTGCTCGCCAGGATGAGCTCATCGAGCTTCGCTTGCAACGCCTTGCCATCTCGGTTCTGGGAGTTCTGCAGCACGAAGATCATGAGGAAGGTAACAATGGTCGTGCCCGTGTTGATCACGAGTTGCCAGACTTCCGAAAAGCCAAATAAGGGACCTGAACCCGCCCAAATACAAACCACGGCAAGCGCGATGACGAAGGCGACTGGGGTACCCGTAGCATGCGATACGGAATTGGAAAATTTGGAAAAGACCGCGTTCATACGGATACTCCAGAACCGGCGCATCCCGCGACAATGTGGAGCGCGGCCATAAACGCGCTCTCCCGGTCGGCGGTTCCAATGTGTGCGGTAGCGGACTAAGCCGGCGACTTCGCTCCCTTGTGCGCGGCATCGGTGCGCGCCTTGAGATCGCGCAGCGTCGTGAGTTCCAGGCCTGTCGGCGGTGGTGTCTCCTCCATGCTATCGGCGAATTTCACGGGCCAGCCGCATGTCTCCTGAACCTTTTCCCGGGTCACACCCGGATGCATCGACACCACGGTGAACTCTTTAGTAATGGGATCCGGTTTCCAGATCGCTAGGTCGGTGATCAGCAGCGTCGGGCCCTTCGTATCGATGCCGAGCCGCTGGCGATGATCGCCGCCATCGCCGTGGCCGAACGAGGTGAAGAAATCGATCTTGTCGACCATGCCTCGGCGCGACTGGACCATGGTGATATAGATTTCGCCCGATGACGTGGCGATCTCGGGCGCACCGCCGCCGCCCGGCAGCCGGGTCTTGGGATGATCGTAATCGCCGATCACGGTGGTGTTGATATTGCCGAATTTGTCGAGTTGCGCCGCGCCGAGAAAGCCGATGGTGATCCGGCCGCCCTGTAGCCAGTATCGGAACATCTCGGGTACCGCGACCGTGGTCACGGCCGTGTCGCAAAGTTCGCCGTCCCCGATCGAGAGCGGCAGCACATCCGGCTTGGTGCCGATCGTGCCGCTTTCATAGATCAATGTGATATCCGGCGCATGGGTGAGACGCGCCACGTTGCAGGCAGCGGACGGCGCGCCGATGCCGACGAAGCAGACATCGTCGTTGGACAGCGCCCGGGCCGCCGCGATCGTCATCATCTCGTTGGAGGTATAAGTTACGTCCTCGCTCACGATCTTGCCCTCCTCAGATGTGCCACGCGTCGCTCGAAATCCTCCGGCGCCGATTCCAGGACGTTCTTCCGCATCCAGTCCGCGAACTGGTCGCGGTCGGCGGCGATCTCGTCCCATTCGAGATAGGCCGCGTTATCGCGGTCGAAATAGCCATGCGTATAGGACGGATGCGAACCGCCGGGCACGACCGAGATCGCCGTCACAGTCCAGGATGGCAGCACCGTCACGTTGGGATGCAGGCCGGCAAAATCCTCGACCACTTCCTCGACCGTCACAACCGCTCGCTTGGCGGCCAGCACCGCCTCCTTCTGGATGCCGACAATGCCCTCGACCAGCACGTCACCCTTCCTGTTGGCCTTCTGCGCATGGATGAAGGTCACGTCGGGCCGGACGGCGGGAACCGCGGCCAGCACTTCGCCGGTGAAGGGGCAGACGACACTCCTGATATTCGGATTGACCTCCGCCAGCCCGGCACCGCGATAGCCCCGGAAGATTGCGCAGGGCAGGCCGGCCGCGCCCGCCTCATAGGCATTGGCCATGGCAGCGTGGGAGTGCTCCTCGATTTCGATCGCATGCGGCCAATTGTTTTCCACGGCATCCCGCAGCCGGCGCAGCAGCCCCACGCCGGGATTGCCCGCATAGGAGAAGATGACCTTCTTCGCCATGCCCATACCGATCATCTGGTCATAGATCAGATCGGGTGTCATGCGCACCAGCGTCAGGTCACGAAAGCCTTGGCGGATCGCTTCATGCGCGGCAGCAGTCGGAATAAGATGCGTGAAGCCCTCGAAGGCGACGGTATCGCCGTTATTCAGGTTATCGGCGACCGCCTGCTTCAGCGGTAAGAACTTTGCCACTGGATATGTCCTCCAATCCGGAAAGTTCGCATTGCGAACATATGTTTTATATGCAATACATTGCTGACAATGCGCCAAAAGTCAATCCTCACGCAGCGAGATCGCAGCATGACCAGCGAACAGCATTCCCGCGACAATGTCGGCTCGCTCGGCAAGGGCCTGACAGTGCTGGAAGTCCTCGCAGCGCATCCGGCAGGTCTGACCCTGACGGAGATGGCAGCGAAAACGGACATGACGCGCGCCGCTGCGCGCCGCTTCCTGCTGACGCTTGTCGACAGCGGATATGCCACCCAGGACGGCCGCCGATTCACACTTTCGCCGCGGCTGCTGTCGCTCGCCCGGGTCTGGCTACAGAGCTCGTCGCTCTGGACCTATGCCGAGCCATTCCTGCGCGATGTCGCCCACCGCTTCAACGAATCGAGTTCGGCCGCAGTGCTGTCGGGCGAGGACATCGTCTATGTCGCTCGCATTCCCGGCCGGCACATCCTCAGCGTCGCTCTTCACGTCGGTACGCGGCTTCCGGCCTGGTGCACTTCGATGGGCCGAGTGCTGCTGTCCGACCTGCCCACGCCCGAGCTTCGGAAATTCTTGAAATCGGCCCGGATCATTGCGCACACACCAAAAAGCATCACCAGCGTGACAGAACTGGAAGGCGCGATCGGTGTTGTCGCACAGCAGGGATTTGCCCTCATCGACGAGGAACTGGAGATCGGTCTGCGATCCATCGCGGTCCCGATCCGGGACCGCACGCGCAGGATCGTAGCCGCGATTAATATCTCCACCCAGTCGTCTCGTTTCACGCCCGTTGAGATGGAGCGGGAGATGCTGCCGCATCTGAGAAACGCGGCAACGTCGATCGAAGATTACTTCGTCGTGCAGTAACGGAACAATCCGCTGCCTGAATTCATTGTTTGCGAGGCCCTGTTTGAGTCTGAGGCCAAGGAGCAAATCGTGGCACCAAGGGCAAATTGGAAGGGCTATCTCAAGCTCGGCGAACTGAATTGCGCAGTGGCGCTCTACACCGCGGCATCCACTTCCGATCGCGTCTCCTTCCACATGGTCAACCGCCGGACCGGCAATCGGCTGAACCGCGAATTCGTCGATAGCGAAACCGGCAAGCCCGTAGAACGCGAAGAGCAGATCAAGGGCTATGAAGTTTCCGGCGGTGATTATGTGACGCTCGAACCCGAGGAGGTCGCAGCAGCCGTGCCGGAGAGCGACCGGATGCTGGAAATCGACGATTTCGTCGCGTGCACCGCTATCGACGACACGTTCTTCGACAAGCCCTATTACCTCGCACCGGCCGACAAGCAGTCCAAGGAGGTCTACGCGCTCATCCGCGAGGGCCTGAAGGCGAACAAAGTGGCCGCCATCGCACAGACGGTCATCTTTCGCCGGGTACGTACATTGCTCATACGGCCGCATGGCGAAGGCCTGATCGCTTCGACTCTTAACTACGAATACGAAGTCCGGCCGGCATCCGAAGCATTCAAGGACATGCCAAAGCTGAAGATCGAACCCGAAATGCTGGAGCTTGCAAGCCATATCATCGATACCAAGATGGGCAAGTTCGATCCCTCGAAGTTCGACGACCGCTACGACGAGGCGCTGGCCGAACTGGTGAAGGCCAAGATCGAAGGCCGCAAGATCAGGAAGCCCAAGCCGATAAAGGAAACCAAGCCTGCGGACCTCCTCGAAGCTCTGCGGCGAAGCGCACGCGGCGACAGCAAGGCGCCCACCGCTAAACGCACCGCAAAATCCCGTTCCAAAGCGCAGCCCATGCGGAAGGCGGGCTGATCCATGGCACTGGAAACCTATAATGCCAAACGCGATTTTACCCGGACGGCAGAGCCGAAGGGGAAAGTCCCGAAAGCAAGAGCCGGCAATAGTTTCGTCATCCAGAAACACGCCGCTACCCGGTTGCATTACGATTTGCGTCTCGAGATGGACGGCGTGCTGAAGAGCTGGGCTGTTACCCGTGGCCCGAGCCTGGTTGCCGGCGAGAAGCGGCTTGCGGTCCATGTCGAGGATCACCCTCTGGAATACGGCGGCTTCGAGGGCAATATTCCCAAGGGCGAATATGGCGGCGGCTCAGTCATTGTCTGGGATCGCGGCACATGGACGCCAGTCGGTGACGCCGAACGCGGTTACAAGAAGGGTCATCTTGAATTCGAACTCGACGGCGAGAAGCTGGACGGCCGCTGGCACCTGATCCGCATGCACGGAAAGCCCCGCGAAAAGCGCGAGAACTGGCTGCTGATCAAGGGCGAGGACGAGGTGGCGCGCCCTGAGGGCGCACCTGACATTCTCGAGGAAAAGCCCGAATCTGTACTCACCGGTCGCGAGATCGAAGAACTCGAAGGGGAAGCACCGGGCTGGTCCTCGAAGACCGGGCGGATCAAGAACAGCAAAGCCAAGGCGGCACCGAAAGCCAGGACCGAGCCCGAGCGCGCTGCTACTCCGGTCGATCTCGATCCGCTGAAGGTCAAGAAAGCAAAGCAGGGCACCCTTCCCGATTTCGTGGAACCCCAACTCGCGACGCTCTCAGCGAAGCCGCCCCTCGGCAAACGCTGGATCCATGAGGTGAAGTTCGACGGATATCGTCTGCTGGCCCGGATCGAAGCCGGACGCATCAAGCTCATGACACGCAGCGGCCTTGACTGGACCAAGCGCTTCGGCAAGTCGGTGCGTGAAGCCTTCGTCGATCTGCCGGTCGGCAAGGCATTGATCGACGGAGAATTGGTGGTCGAGACCGATGCCGGCAACTCGGATTTCTCCGCCTTGCAGGCTGATCTCAGCGACGACCGCACCGATCGCTTCATCTTCTATGCGTTCGATCTGCTTCATCTGGACGGCGCCGACCTGATGCAATCGCCGCTGCTCGAACGCAAGGCGTTGCTACGAAAGCTGATCCCCGAAGATGGCCTGATCCGCTACAGCGATCATTTCGACGAACAGGGCGGGTTGGTGCTCCAGCACGCCTGCAGGCTGTCGCTGGAGGGCATCGTCTCCAAGCTCGGCGATGCGCCCTATCGGCCGGGTCGCAGCAAGGATTGGCATAAGTCTAAATGCTCATCGCGACAGGAATTCGTCGTCGCCGGCTACGTGCCCTCGACGGCGATGCGCAATGCGATCGGTTCGCTGGTGATGGGCGTCTACGACGGTGCGAAGCTCGTGCATGTCGGCCGCGTTGGCACGGGTTATTCAGCCAAGATCGCCGGCGCCTTGTTCAAGCAACTCGAGCGCCTGCGTATTGACAAGAGCCCGTTT
>Ga0164290_1002102_pt1 | contig 17164 bp, 12 predicted proteins | sample Micstemetagenome_FD_108782 | JGI IMG/M metagenome (GOLD analysis project Ga0164290, IMG submission 108782) | Contaminated culture microbial community from soil near Moab, Utah, USA - Microcoleus steenstrupii SON62 (Illumina Assembly) | ecosystem: Environmental > Terrestrial > Soil > Soil crust... | reverse complement strand
CGCCCGCCACGCGGCAACCGAGCGCCACCGTGCCGAGATAAAGCGCGGACATCGCGGCGAAAATGACGATGAGGCCGAATGAGCTCGATGTTTCCACATCGCTGCGACCGGGAAATTCGAGCGGATTGACGTGGATCGAACCGAGCCAGAGGAAGGTGCGCGAAAGGCCGTCGAAGGAGACTGTCGAGAGCGTCAGCAGAATGAAGAACACGCCGGTCAGCGACAGAGCGGTCGAGCCGATCAGGCTCGTCCCCGGCCAGGTGAGTACCACCCGCGTCCGGCTCTCACCGGCGGGCTCGCGGTGGAAGGGCGACAGCCGGCCGATCAGGCCGAAAAAGACGGAAAACGGTTCGGCGCGCGCCATCCAGTCCTTCTCCCCGAAAATAAGCGCGCCCGCGAGATTGAAAGCCCAGAAGACCATGACGGCGATGGCGAGTCGAAGCGGGTCGCTGGGGGCGACATAAATCAGCTCGAACCAGGCAAAGACGGCGAATTGCAACACCGCGATGCGGTAAGCCGCGCGCTCCAGCAGCTTTAGCGGTCCGTTCTTCCCATGGCGACCGAAAAGCGCAAGGATCGCGGTCCACGGATTGAGGTGTTGCCAGAGCGGGCCGACCACTGCCTGCAGCAGTGTGAAGCAGACCCACCAGACCGTCCAGATCATTGTCGGCAACGGATTGACGACCGGATCGTGGCTGCCGATGATGCCGGCAAAAACTAGAAAGGCGAGGAAAAAGAACCCGATGGCGCTGGTGATTTCACGCGGCACATCAGGAAGGGTGAGAAGGTCGAGACGCATGGCCGCAACGCGTTCGGTCTCGTGGGCCGTTACAAAGGCAAGCAACAGGAACGAGGCGGCGACTGAGAGGCCGGCGCCGAGAAGATAATATCCGGTCGGAAGAAGCAGGACGAGGCCACCCTCCGTGCCGTGGGCGTGGGCGGTGACTGGCGCTGCCAGAAGGAGGAGGCCAATGGCCGCCTTTGGACGTCTGGGCATTCCAATACAAGTCCTCAATGCCCGGCACTCCGCACCCGTGCCGCAGCATCCTGCAGGTCACCCCATTGCGCATTGCCCGGCGCAAACCGCGCCCTGACATAGGCGGCAAGCTCAGCCAATTGCCGGTCGCTGAAACTGTCCCTGAAGGACGGCATGGACATGATCTCGAGTTCTTCGCCCTTGGCCCGCCTTGCGAGAAGCGCAGGTGCATTCGCACCATTCAATATCGCCTGAAGCAAATTGTCCGGCCGGTCGCTATGCACATTGCTATTCAGGGCTAGGCTCGCGAGTGGGGAACCGTCCGTGTGGCATGCGCTGCAGGCGCCATCGAAGATGCGGGCACCTCCGGGGTTGGCGATCGCAGCGGCAGTTGCGGCGGCGTTCGATGCTGCTATGGCGGTCTCCTTTTGCTGTGCGGCCATTTCTTCCGGCTCAGTGGTCGAGAGATAGGTTGCCATGGCGCGAATATCGTCATCCGGCAGTGCCGAGAGCGACTGTACGACATGCGCCATGGGGCCATTGGCACTGCCGTGATCCCCGGAATGGCCATCGCGGAGATAGTCGTAGAGGGCCTGTTCGGTCCAGCCAACAGGAGCTTTGCTGCTGCCCAGGATTGCCGGCGCTTCCCAGCCTTCGGCGAAGCCGCCCGAGAGACGGGCGGCACCGGCCAGTTCGGCGCCCAGAACGTTGCGCTCGGTGTGACAGGACGAGCAATGGCCGAGGCCCTCGACCAGATAGGCGCCACGGTTCCAGGCTTCGCTCTTCGCCGCATCGTTGACCGAGGTTTGGCGCAGGAACAGCGTGTTCCAGCCCGCCATCAAGCCCCGGATACTGAAGGGGAACGTCAGGCTCGCTTTCGGCGGCACGTTGGCAGCGGGCGTCTCGGCCATCAGGTAGGCATAGAGCGCCTGGATGTCGGCTTCGTCGGCATTGACGAAGCTCGTATAGGGATGGACGGGATAGAGATGGCTACCGTCGCGGGCGATACCCTGGCGCATGGCGCGCTCGAAGGCGGGATAGGACCAGGCGCCGATGCCGGTCTTTACATCGGGTGAGATATTGGCGGCATATACGGTGCCGAACGATGTCTCGAACGCCCGGCCGCCGGCGAAGGCCGTGCCGTCATTGCCGACGTGACAGACATTGCAGGCGCCGGCGGCGGCGGCCAGTCGTCCGCGCTCGATCGTGGCAGCGCTGAATGCGGCCGGATCTGGCCGGGCGATTTCGGGAATGACGGGTCGTATGGGTGACATGACGGCCAGTCCACCGGCTGCGATGCCCGCGAGACCCGTTATGCCGAGCCCCCAGAGCCAATTGCGGCTGGCCTTGGCTGGTCCCGATACTGCCTTGTCGCGCTTGCGGCCTTCCAGTGCCTCAAGGATTCGATCGGGCGTCAACGGGAGTTCACGGAAGCGGATGCCGGTCGCATCGTAGACGGCGTTGACGATGGCTGCTGCGCTCGGCACCGAGGCGGATTCGCCGGCGCCGCGCGGTTCTTCCAGTTGCCGCTCAATCATCAGCACATCGATCTCGGGCACTTCGGGGAAAGTGATGATCGGGTATCCGCCCCACTCGATGCTCTCGACCTCCGTCTTGGAGAAATCCACCTTTTCCTTCAGCACGCGGCTGATCGACTGGATCACATTGCCATGGATCTGGTGGCGCACGCCGTCCGGATTGACCATCATGCCGGTATCCTGGCCGACCGTGATGCGGGTGACGGCGATCTCGCCGGTGCGCTTGTTGACCGCGACATCGGCGACCCAGGCCGACCATGCTGCCGGAACGCCGGGAAAACGGCCATGGACATAGAGTGCATAGGCAAAGCCGCGCCCGTAAAGCAGGTCGCCTTCGCCACCCTCGGTGCCCCAACGCGTGCGCGGCGTCCATTTGGCACGCTCGGTCGTAGCGCGGACAAGGTCTATCGCGCGGCTGTCCGTGAGGTATCGAAGCCGGTATTCGACGGGGTCGACGCCGGCGGCGGCCGCAAGCTCATCGATGAAGCTCTCATGCGCGAAGGAGTTCGGCATGGCTGAGACACCGCGAAACCACGAGGCGCGGGCTATCGGCGGCATGTCGTGCACAGCCACGCGCATATTGCCAAAGGCATAGGGCGGGATCGCTGTGCGGTCGCCCATCTCGGCGGTCAGGTTGCCGGTCACCTTGCCGGTCAGCACCAGGGCCAGCGTCGGGGCGAGGTTCGAGGGGTAACGTGTCTCGAAATCGTAACCCGCCGGACCGCCTTCGAGGTCCAGACCGCCCCGGATATCGATTATCTGGCCCGCTCCTTTCGGCTCCCAGCCGTGCTCCTGCTCGCGCGTGAGCTGGACGCGGACCGGCCGGCCGACGGCACGCGACAACAGCGCCGCATCGGCGGTGACGTCATCGGCGCAATTTCGGCCGTAGCAGCCGGCTGCTTCCAGCCGCTCGACCACGATTTGCTCTTCCGGCATGTCGAGGAGCTGGGCGAGGTCGCGGCGCATCCAATGCGGGTTCTGGGTGCCCGACCAGACGACCAATTCGCCGTCCTGCCAATCGGCCACCGCGCAGGAGGGGCCGATCGATCCATGCATCTGATAAGGCCAGACATAGGTGCGGTTCATGGCGGGTGCTGCGCCAGCCAGCGCGCTGTCGACATCGCCAGTTTCCTTGAGCAGACGGGTCTTTTCCTGTGTGCCATTGCGCAGCGCGGCTTCGACGTCGTTGAGATCCGGCCGATCGGGCTGCTCGCGCCAAAGCACTTTCAGGCGCTTCATCGCCTCGATCGCGTTCTCCTCGCGGGTGGCGACCACGCCGACGAAATCGCCCTCGGTGACGACGGCAACGAGGCCCTGGATATCGGCGATGGAGCTCTCATCGACGGAGATCAGGCTGTTGCCCACCATTTCGCCATGGTCGAACCCTGCATGGGGTGGACGGACGACGCGGCCGTGCAACATGCCGGGCACGCGGATGTCATGCACATAGGTCCAGTCGCCGGATGCCTTGGCGGCGATATCGTTACGGCGTTGCGGCTTGCCGACGATGCGGTAGGTCTCGATGGCCTTCAAGCCGATCGTGCTGTCGAGCTCGATCCGTTCATGCCGTCCGGTGATCATTTCACCATAGGGGATCGACCATTCCTCATGACGTATCACGCCGTTTTCAACTGTGAACTCGCCGATGCCGACATTGCGCAGTTTCGAAGCCTCGGCCAGCAGGTGCTGGCGGGCCGTAGCGGCGGCGTGCCGAAGCGGGATCGCGGTCACCTGGATCGTTTCGCTGGCAATGGTTGGACCCTGGTCGGGTGCCGCCGATGTCGTTCCGAGCACCATCACGACACTGTCGAAATCTACGTCCAGCTCTTCCGCGACGATCTGTGCCAGCGAGGTACGGATGCCTGTGCCGAGATCGACATGGCCGCAAAAGGCCGTGACGGTGCCATCGGCATGCAAGGCCAGATGGATTTCCGGGCGATTGGATGTGCCCGGCCGGATGACCAGCAGAATTTCGGGCGCATCGAAGTAATGTTCGAGCGGCTTTTCGCGGGGCCCGGTCATTGTGCGGCCCTCATCAAGTCCGCTGCCCGGCGGGCGGCGGCCAGGATCTCGACATGGGCGCCGCAGCGACAGAGCTGGCGCGCAAGCGCTGCCCTTATCTCCCCCTCGCTGGGGTTTAAGTTTCGCTTCAACAGACCTGCGGTGGCGATGATCATGCCGTTGAGACAGTAGCCGCACTGGGCGGCCTCCATTTCAATGAAGGCCTGCTGTACCGGGTGCGGATCGGCGATCCTGCCGAGACCTTCGAGCGTGACGATCTCACGGTTCTCCATGGCACGGCAGCTCAGCGCGCAGGACCTGACCGCGCGGCCATCGACCAGCACCGCGCAGGCACCGCATTCACCCAGTCCGCAGCCGAATTTCGGCCCGTTGAGTTCCAGATCGTTGCGCAGGATGTAGAGCAGGGGCGTCTCAGGCGCGGCTTGGATGATTCTCATCTCGCCGTTGACGTTCAGGCTGAGGGCACGGGTCGTCACGCGCTCAACCTCGCACGCAAGGTGGTTGAAGCCAGCGGCGAAGGAGCGCGCTGATCGGACAAACTGCATTCCCCCGTGGGCTATTTTCTTGCATACCCATTGCGGATATCTTAGCCGACAATCATTGGCACGCAAATGAATATTGTGCCCGTCCAACGCCGAATGGGATCCCGCTTCAGCAGATCTTGCGCAACAGTTCGATCAGCATCATGCGCTCGCCGGATGTGAGGGGCGCCAGAGTTTCGTCGGTGACTGCCATTGCGGTTTCGATATTGCGATCGATCACGGATTGGCCCTCGGGCGTGAGCGACAAGATGAGTCGGCGGCCATCACTGGGGTCCGGCGCGGTTTCGACGAAACCGCGCGCGACCAGTCGGTCGATGACGCCCTTGATCGTGGCGACGTCCATCGCGGTTTCGCGGCCGAGCTGGTTCTGGGAGCTCGGTTGAATTTCCTTGAGCTTGCTCATTGCCGCCCATTGCGTCGTCGTCAGCCGGTCACCCATACGTCCGGTGAAGATCGCGACATGCCTCTGGTTGGCCTGGCGTAGGAAGAAACCTATTTGCTGGTCCACCCGATATTCGGAGCGTTCGTCCGGGGTCTCGTCCTCAATTTCCATAACATTCTCTCTGGCTGGACGCGCGCCGTTCCGGATTGCGCCGTCACTTGGATTTGGTTTAACTAGTGAGACTCATTTGTCAACGAAGCATCCGTCAAACGTAACCCTCGCTTGACAGACGGAATTTCGAGTCCGATACTCATTTGCATACAAATGAATTTCTTCCGGTCTCCGGCACTGGAGCGAGATATGGTCAAGCAAATCGTCGAAGCCGCCGAGAATGGCAAAATCCGCTGTGACGCCTGTCCCGTGATGTGTTTCATCGCCGAAGGTAGATCCGGGGCGTGCGACCGATATGCCAATGAGCGCGGCGAGCTGATCCGCGTCGATCCGCTGACGATCATCGAGGGCACCGTGTCTGCAGGGGGCAAGATCGTGCCCTTCATGCCCGATCATCCCGAGGATGAATGGAACGGCGATCTGGTCAATGCGCGCAAGCCTTTCATCACGGCTGTCGGCGCCGGTACGACCTATCCCGATTACAAGCCCGCACCCTTCATCGTGTCGCAGAAGCAGAACGGCGTCGATATGGTCACCGTCGTGACGGAGGGAATTTTCAGCTATTGCGGCGCGAAGGTGAAGATCGACACTGACCGTTTTCTCGGACCTGAGGCGGCGGCCGTGCGTGTGGATGGCGAGCCCATCGGCCATGTGATGACGGGTGAATACGGTTCGCAGATGCTGTCGCTGGGCGGCGTGCACCATCTTACCGGCGGCTCGAAAAAGGAAGGCCGTGTCACCTGCGATGCGCTCTTGCGGCTCTGCAACAGCAAAGCCGTCGAGATGGTGATCGACGGCGGGGCAAGCATCATCGTCCAGGCCGGCAAGGCGCCCATCATCAACGGTGCGGAAGAGCATCGCATGCGGGTCGGCTGCGGTTCGGCGACGATCGGCATGTTCGCCAAGCAGTGGAGAGACATGGTCGACGAGGTCGTTGTTGTGGACGACCACATTACCGGCGTGCTTTCCGAGCACCAGGCCGGCAAGCTGCTCAATATTCCGCCCACAGGCATCAAGATCAAGGGCAGGCGCTCGACGCCAGGCCGCTATTTTCAGGTTGCCGAACCCGGCACGGGCTGGGGCGGCACGAATATCGACGATCCGCTAATCATCCTCGGCGACTTCGACCCGAAGACCGCCTATCCCGGCCTGCGCATGCTGATGGTGTCCACGACGGGCGAGCAATATGGCTACTATATTCTTGACGATCAGCTGAAGCCGCAACTTCAGACCCTGCTGCCGGCGGCGGTGCAGGAATCGGTCGAGATCATCGCCGAGAATTGCGAACCGGCACTGGCGACCGTGCTGTTCATGGGCGGAGCGGGCGGTAGCCTGCGCGCCGGCGTTACCACCAATCCGGTACGATTGACCCGTTCCGTCAAGGACGCTCTGACGCATGTGTCCTGCGGCGGCGCACCAGCCTATGTCTGGCCGGGCGGCGGCATCACCGTGATGGCCGATGTGACTGAAATGCCCAGCAATTCCTTCGGCTACGTGCCGACGCCGGCGTTGGTGGCGCCGATCGAATTCACGATGCGGTTGGCGGATTACGAAGCGCTCGGCGGCCATATAGAGGCCATTATCCCTATCGAGCAGGCGATCGAACTTGCCGAACGCAAGATCGCGCCGGTCGCGCAGGGGACATGGCCGACCTCCGAGCGCAATTTCAAGTGGGGCGCCCGATGAGCGGACCCACCGCCAACTATATCGACGGCGACCGCAATGGCCGGCTGCACCTGCAGCATGGACCGATCGACCTGATCATCGGCGTGGATGGCGCGATCTCGCTTGAGCTCGAAGCGTATTATCGCCACCATGCCTATGCGTTGGCGAACCGGCGGTTCCAAACGATTCTTGATGAGCTGGTTGCCGAATTGCCGCTGCTGAGAAACCAGGCTTTGCCAGATTCCCCGATGCCGGATGGACCGACCGCGCGGCGCATGATGGCCGCCGTGCGGCCATTTGCGGAGAGTCATTTCATCACACCGATGGCGGCCGTGGCGGGCTCGGTCGCGGATGAAGTTCTGGCGGCGATGCTCGCGGGCTTCACCCCCGAAAACCGACCGCGTCGAATCTATGTCAACAATGGTGGCGATATCGCGTTGCATCTCGATCCCGGTGCAGAATTCCGCGTCGGCATGTCTCGCGAAGACGGTGAGAGCCTCGGCGTCTTCGCGGTGGAGGCAAGTCAACCGACGCGCGGTGTCGCCACGAGCGGTCGCGGCGGGCGCAGCCTGTCGATGGGGATTGCCGATTCCGTGACGATCCTTGCGCGCAATGCCGCAGAGGCCGATGCGGCGGCCTCGCTCGTCGCCAATGCGGTCAATCTGCCCAGCCACCTCCAGGTGATGCGTGCGCGTGCGATCGATGTGGTCGAAGACAGCGATCTTGGCGAGCATCTGGTGGTCACCGGCTGCGGCGAGCTGACCTATCACGAGGTAGGTCAGGCGCTGGAGGCAGGGGCTGTTGAAGCCGAGCGCTTCATAGCAAGCGGCCTGATCCATCGCGCCGCGCTTTTCCTCAAAGACCGTGGCCGGATCGTCGATCCCGACCAGAACGATACGCCTGCATTGGAGTCCAAACGCTATGCCTGAACCCAAAATCCGCAAGTTCTTCACCACGGTCGAGGAAATCATGCATGAGGGCGGGCCGGTGGCGGGCAAGCCACTGAAGCGCGGCGCAGTGCTGGCGGTGATCGAGAACCCATTTGCCGGCGCCTACCATGAAGAGATTTCCGGCTTCATGAAGGATCTCGAACCGCTCGGTCTTGAGATGGCAAAGCGGCTGATCGCGGCGCTGGGCGGCGACAAGGGCGATATCCAGGGTTATGGCAAGGGTGCCATCGTCGGCCAGGCCGGCGAACTCGAGCATGGCGCGCTCTGGCATGTGCCGGGTGGCTACGCGATGCGCGAAGCGCTCGGTGACGCCAAGGCGATCGTGCCCTCGACCAAGAAGGTCGGCGGGCCGGGGACGCGGCTCGACGTGCCGGTCACGCATATCAACGCGTCCTATGTGCGCAGCCATTTCGATGCGATGGAGGTCGGTATTCCGGATGCACCACGCGCCAACGAGATCGTGCTGGCGCTTGTCATGACCACCGGCTCGCGCATCCACGCCCGTGTCGGCGGCCTTAAGGCCGAGGATATCAAGGGTCAGGACGGGCTGCGGTGAGTGCTGATATCCGCAAGCTCGCTGTCTTTATCGAAGAGGTCCATGGCGAGATGGGGCAGGCGATCTCGCCGCCGACACGCAAGGCAGCGGCCGTGGCGGTGATCCGCAACCCGTTCGCCGGGCGCTATGTGGCGGACCTGACGCCGCTGATGGAGATCGGCGCGGAACTCGGCGGACTGCTGGGGCTGAAATGTGTCGAGGCGCTGGGCATTTCGCCGTCGCAGGCCGAGAGCTATGGCAAGGCGGCGATGGTCGGCGAGGACGGCGAGCTGGAACATGCGGCGGCCATCCTGCATCCGTCGATGGGCAAGCCGTTGCGCGAGGCGGTCGAGAAGGGCGCGGCTCTCGTGCCATCTTCCAAGAAGCGCGGCGGGCCGGGCCAGGTACTGGATATTCCGCTCGGCCATAAGGATGCGGCCTATGTCCGCTCGCATTTCGACGGCATGGAGGTCTGGCTCAACGATTCACCGCGGCCCAGTGAGATCATGGTGGCGGTCGCGGTGACCGATAGCGGCAGGCCTCTGGCGCGCGTCGGTGGTTTGAAGGCGAATGAAATCGTGGGCAAGGACGGGCTTCGCTAAGAGCTTGACTTGCGCCGGATTAGCCGCCAAATTCATTTGTATACGAATGAAAATCGGGGAGCCGTCTTGTCAGAAATTCCTGGGGAAAAAGCCGCGCAAAGACAGGTCGCGGGCATCGATGTCGGTGGCACCTTTACCGATCTCGTACTCTTCGATTCCGCCAACGGGACGGTCCGGCTCGCCAAGACCCCGACCACGCTCGAAAACCAGGCCTTCGGCGTGCTCAATGCACTCGATGCCGCCGAAGCCGATATCGCGGCGCTCGACCTGATCGTGCACGGCACGACGACGACGACGAATGCCGTGCTGGAGCGCAATCTCTGCAAGACCGGCCTGGTCACCACGATGGGTTTTCGCGACGTGCTGGAACTCGGTCGCCGCACGCGGCCCAACGCATACGGCATGAAGGGCGAATTCCGGCCGATCATTCCGCGCGACCTGCGGCTTGAAATTCCGGAACGCATGGATGCCTCGGGCAGGGTGCTGACGGTGCTCGATGAAGACGCCTTGCGCGATGCCCTGATTGCGCTGATATCGGTGGATTGCGAGGCGCTGGTCATCCATTTCCTGCATGCCTATGCCAATCCTGCGCATGAACTGCGCGCCGCCGAAATTGCCCGCGAAATGTGGCCGAACGGCAATATTACAATGGGTCACGCGCTGCTTTCGGAAAGTCGGGAGTTCGAGCGCGGCGTGACTGCCGCCGTCAACGCCTCGGTGCAGCCGCTGCTTCGGCGCTATGTCGAGCGACTGGCCGACCAGCTTGCAAGCCGTGGCTACAAGCATGATGTACTTGTCATGAACGGCAATGGCGGCATGGTCTCGGCGCGCTTCGTGGCCAATGAAGCCGCGAAGACCGTGATGTCCGGCCCGGCCTCGGGCGTCATGGCCGCTGCCTATACCGGCCGCCGTGCGGGCATTCCCAACCTCATCACCTATGACATGGGCGGCACGTCGACCGATGTGGCGCTGATCCGCGATGCGGAGCCGGCCGTTTCCAACGAGATCGAGATCGAATATGCGATGCCGATCCATGTGCCGATGGTCGATGTGCGCACCGTCGGCGCCGGTGGCGGATCGATCGCCCGAGTGACGGCTGCCGGCCTGCTTCAGGTGGGGCCGGAAAGCGCGGGCGCCTCGCCCGGACCGATCTGCTACGGACGCGGCGGGCTACGGCCGACGATTTCCGACGCCAACCTGCTGCTGGGCCGGCTCAATCCGGCGCGGCTGAATTCGGTGCCGGGCGGCATGTCGCTCGACGATATCAGGGCCATCTTCCAGAAGGAGCTCGGCGACCGGCTCGGCCTCGATGCGACCGCAGCGGCAGATGCTGTGATCCGCATCGCCAATGCCCGGATGTCGGACGCCGTGCGGATGGTTTCGGTCAGCCTCGGGGAGGATCCGCGCGATTTCGCGCTGTTCGCCTTCGGTGGAGCCGGACCGCTGCATGCGTCGGCCATTGCCCGCGAACTCGGCATTCCCAGGGTTCTGACGCCATCGCGGCCGGGTATTACCAATGCGCTGGGCTGCGTCGTGGCCGACCTCAGGCATGATTTCGTCAATACGGTCAACCGGCCGGTGGCGAACGTCGATATCGACGCCGTGCATGCGCTGTTTGCGAAGCAATCCGAAGAGGGCAGGCGGCTTATCGGCAAGGAGGCGGTGGCGATCCGCGAAATCCGGGAGATCTGTTCGGTCGATATGCAGTTCATCGGCCAGACGCATCTGCTGCGGGTGCCGTTGCCTGGGCCGTCGCCAACGCTCGATGAATTGCAGTCGCGTTTCGAGGAAGCCTATTTCAACCGCTTCCATGTCGAGCTCAACGAGATCCGCGCCAATCTGGTCAATGTCAATACTTCGGTGATCGGCCGTCGAGCCGAGATCGACCTGTCGATGCTGATCGATCCCTCGGGCCGCAGGGCGACGCTTGCCGAGGCCAAGACCGGCACGCGACAGGTTTGGTTCGGCCAGTGGGTCGAAACCCCCGTCTACTGGCGTGACCATCTGCCGGCCGATGCCGAAATCTCCGGGCCCGCGATCATCGAGCAGATGGATACCACCATCATGATCGAGCCGGGCGACCACGCTGTACAGGACCATGACGGCAACATCATCATCACGTTAGGGACTCTGGCATGAGCATCGATCCAATCACGCTCTCGGTGATCCAGTCCGGCCTGCAGCAGGTCTGCGACGAGATGGATCTCAGCTTTTCCCGCGCGGCGTTTTCTCCCGTCATCGCAGAGGCCAACGATCGCTCGGACGGCATCTATTCGGCGGTGGATGGCGCGCTTATCGCCCAGGGTGCGGCCGGGCTCCCCGTGTTTGTCGGAACGATGCAGTATTCGACGCGGGTGCTGATCGAAATGATCGCGTCGGGCAAGGCGATCGCGCCGAAGCCGGGCGACATCTACATTGTCAACGATCCCTATCTCGGCGGCACGCATCTGATGGATGTGCGCTTTGCCATGCCGGTCTACCGCGACGGCGAAATCTTCTGCTGGCTGTCCAATACGGGCCACTGGCCGGATACGGGTGGCGCGGTGCCGGGCGGGTTCTCGGCGTCGGCGACCTCGGTGGAGCAGGAAGGCCTGCGCCTGCCGCCGGTGCGGCTCTTCAAGCAAGGCGTGCTCGACACCGAGATCTATGCGATCATCTGCTCCAATATCCGTGTGGCGGACCAGCGTATCGGCGACGTCAAGGCGCAGGCTGCAGCGTTGCTGGTGGGCGAAAAGCGCCTGACGCGTATTCTGGACCGTTATGGCGACGATACGGTGAAGGACGCGATCGAGGAGTTGCGCAAGCGGGCGTCCGACCAGATGCGCGCCAATTGCCGGCTGATCCCCGATGGCATCTACCGGTCCGTTGCTTATGTCGATAGCGACGGAGTGGTCAACGAGCCGCTGGAAATCCGGCTGGCGATCACGGCGAACGACGGCATCCTCGATTTCGATTTCACCGGCTCGTCCAAGCCCTGCGCCGGGCCGATGAACTCGGTTCTGGCCACGACGCTGTCGGCCGTTTACCTCGGTATGCGGCATATCTTTCCCGATGTACCGATCAGCGCTGGCGCTTTCGAACCCCTCAGGGTTAAGCGGCCGGAGGGCACATTCCTGGACGCCCAATATCCGAGGCCGGTTTCCGGCTGTGCGGCCGAAGTCAGCCAGCGCATTGCAGAGGCGGTGTTCCTGGCGCTGGTCAAAGCACTGCCCGATCGCGTGACGGCGGCACCCGCTGGAAGCTCAGGCAATTTCGCGCTTGGCGGCCATGACCCGGAGCGCAATCGCGGCTTCGTCATGTACCAGATCTCGGGTGGTGGCTACGGTGGCAACGCCGATCACGATGGTCTCGCCAACGGCTGTTCCACCATCGGCATTTCCAAGGCGCCGCCGGTCGAGATCATGGAACAGCAGTTTCCGGTTCTCTACCATCGTTATGCGCTGCGCGAAGGTTCGGGTGGGGCGGGCCGGCATCGCGGCGGGTTCGGGCTGGATTACGAGATCGAACTCAGGCGCGGTGAGGCGACGGCGAGCTTCGTCATGGATCATGGCCGCTTCGGCCCCCCGGGCGCGCTCGGTGGCGGGGATGGCCGGCCGAACTCCGTCGTGGTGACGCAGAGCGGCAAGTCCATGGTGCCGGAACATCTTTCCAAGGCACAGGATATCCCGCTCAAGCCAGGTGACCGCGTAAGGGTGGGCACACCGGGTGGCGGCGGCTACGGCGATCCCTTCACCCGCGATCCCGTTGCCGTGGCCGAGGATGTTCGGCTGGGACGCTACACATCCCAAGAGGCTCTCGACTTCTTCGGGGTGGTGATCTCGCGCGACTTCACGCCAGATGCGGCGGCGACGACATCACGGCGCGGTCAATAACCGGGAACATAATAGGGATCGTCCGACCCCACGCCATCGTCGCCATAGTAGTCGCGTTCTCTGTAGACGCGTCGGGGGCGATAGGGATCGTTGTCAAGGCCGTCATCTTCGTATCGTCGGACAGGCTCATAGATCTCCCGTTCCGCGACGGCATCGACCTGCTCGATCCCGGGACTGCGGAGGTTGGTCACGACGATGGTCGTGCCGTCGGGGACACGACCATAGAGATCGATGACATCCTGATTTATCATGCGGACGCATCCGGACGAGACGGACTTGCCGATCGTCCACCATTCCGGCGAGCCGTGGATGCGGTAGAGCGTGTCTTCCTTGCCCTGGAAGATGTAGAGCGCGCGGGCGCCCAGAGGATTTTCCAGCCCTGGCGGCATGCCACCATTGGCGCTGCTGTATTTGGCGAGTTCGGGTTGACGTGCCACCATCTCGTCCGGCGGCGTCCACTTCGGCCACTGGCGCTTGTACTGGATCTTGCCGCGTCCGGCCCAGGCAAAGCCCGCCCGCCCCAGGCCCACGCCGTAGCGCATAGCCTGACCATTGGGATAGGTGTAGTAGAGATAATGGCTTCCGACATCGACCACCAGCGTTCCGGGTGCTTCGCCCGTGGGGTCCGACACCATCTGGCGGTAGAACCTCGGATCGATCTTCTGGTAAGGAATGGCCGGCAGAGGGAACTGCTCATCAGGCATTGCGGCATAGAGCAAAGCGCCCTCAGCGCGCCGAGCCGCCATAAACTGCGTTGTTTCCGTGCGATTGGTTTCGCGCGCGGTCGTCGAGCATCCTGCAAGACCCACAGCCGCCGCACCGCCAAGACCGCAAAGGAATGTCCGGCGGTCTACCCCTGATTTCGACATGAAGACTCCAACGAAAACACGCGGGAATGGATGAATCGTGCCATCGATCCCATTAGACCAATAATCGCTGATATAGACGTTTGTTCCCTGGGAGAAAAGTCCGAGTCGCCGAGGGATTCTAAACCGGTGCCGTTGCGAGCGTCTCGACGGGCTTGACTGGGCCGCAAGGATGGTTGCGCGCTCGGCTGTTGATCAGGATTTCGCGGGGTGGGCATGGATCGGATCGATCCAATAGACCGCTTCCGGCTTCTCCACCGGATCGACATCGGTGATGTTGACCACGACGGCCGTATCGTCCGACCGCACGAGCACGCATTCCAGCGGATTGGCAGGGTCGGCATTGATTTCCTGATGCGGCACATAGGGAGGCACGAAGATGAAGTCGCCGGCATCGGCCTCGGCGACATATTCCAGCCGCTCGCCCCAGCGCATGCGCGCCTTGCCCTTGACTACATAGATGACGCTTTCGAGCGCGCCGTGATGATGCACGCCGGTCTTCGCGTCGGGTTGGATCGTCACCGTGCCTGCCCAGATCTTCTGGGCACCGACGCGCGCGGTCGTAATCGCGGCCTGCCGGTACATGCCCGGCGTCTGCGGCGTGTTGTCGTCGAGCTGATTGCCCTTGATCACGCGAATGCCGTTGTGCTTCCAGTGCTCGGCGTCGTGATGATGATCGTCGTGGCCATGGTCGTGCTCGTGGTGATCGCCCATGGTGTTCCTCCGCGTTTGACGCCGATTATAGGCCAGCACCCGGCATTGTCACGCGCCTCCAGCGCCCTGACGAAGCGAAGACTCATGGCGTGCGCTATTGTATGCAATCCTTATAAAATTGACTGAAAAATAGGCGATCTGATCATGTGGTGGAATATTGATCCGCCTGATACCCATGGTTTGGCTATCGCTAACGGAATATGACTTCTTAAACATAATAAATTCAGTGCCTTAAAGTTTTTCTTCAGTGCGTTCCAGTCTGGCATACAATTTGCGTTTCTCTTTGCAGGGCGCATCACGCGCCGTTATCAAGGGGAGAATGCCATGTCATCATTTGAGATTTCCCGCCGCTCGCTGATCAAAACCGGTCTGGCCGGTCTTGCCGCCTCCACGCCGCCGCTGTCTTTCGCCAGGGCACAATCCGCCGTCATCGTGGGTATCGTCTATGTTGGCCCGCGTGACGACTTCGGCTGGAACCAGGCCCATTCGGTGGCCGTCGAGGCGCTCAAGCAGGTGCCCGGTGTCACCGTGGTCGAAGAGGAAAACGTGCCGGAGACTGACGCGGTCTCCAAATCGATGGAATCGATGATCAACATCGATGGCGCCAACCTCATCCTCGCGACGTCATTCGGTTACTACAAGCCATTCGTGCTCGAAATGGCGGCAAAATATCCGGAGGTCGCGTTCCGGCATGCCGCGCCGCTGTGGAACAAGGATGGCGATCCGAAGAATGCTGGTTCATACTTCCCGTATCTCAATCAGGCGCATTATGTAAACGGTGTTGCGGCCGGGCTCTCGGCGCCGGGTGGCAAGATCGGTTTCGTCGCGGCCAAGCCCATTCCGTCGGTTCTTTCCAACATCAATTCCGTGTTGCTGGGCGCGCGCAGCGTCAATCCCAATGCCACCGTCCGGGTGATCTTCACCGGCGAATGGTCGATGCCGGTGCGCGAGGCGGAAGCCACAAATGCCCTCGTCGATGCGGGTTGCGAAGTGATTACCTGCCATGTCGACAGCCCGAAAGTGGTCATCGAAACGGCCGAGGGCCGTGGCGTCAAGACCTGTGGCCACAACGCCTCGCAGGCATCGCTGGCGCCCAAGGGCTTCATCACCGGCGCCGAATACAAGTGGGAGACGATCTACAAATCCTACGCCGCCGACATCGCTGCTTCTAAGCCATTGCCGAATTTCCTCGTCGGCGGCTACGACAAGGACATGCTGCGCTCGACGCCCTATGGCGCGGCGGCGACGCCGGAAGCCATCAAGGCCGCCGATGCAGCCATTGCTGCCCTGACCAAGGGTGAGCCGATCTACAAGGGCACGCTCAAGGACAATACAGGCAAGGTCGTGGTCGAGAAGACCTACGACAATTACGACCCCTATCTCGACGGCATGGGCTGGCTGCTTGAGGGCGTGCAGGGCTCGACGACCTGATTCATCGCGGTGTTGACCTATCGGGTGGCAAGTGCCGCCCGACATCGAAATCTTGGCAGGAGACGGTCATGACGATCAGCATAGATGCGGCGGCGGGCATGCCGGCCAGGCGGGGGCAGTCGGTTGCGGGCCTGAAGTTCGCCGAAGCGATCATCATTCCGGTGGCGGCTCTCATCCTGTCGGCGCTGCTCTTTTCGATCTTTTTGCTTTTCCTGGGCAAGTCACCGCTGATGTTCTTCGGCCTGATCTGGACGGGCGGCTTCGGGTCGAGCTTCTCCTTTCAGAACACGCTGCAGCGCGCGGCGCCCCTTGTCCTGACCGGACTGGCTTTCGCCATTCCGGCGCGGATTGGCCTGACCATGATCGGCGGGGAAGGGGCTCTCGTTTTGGGCGGGTTTTTCTCGGCCGCCGCCGCCATTCCGCTGGTGTCGAATTCCGTGCCGGTGTTCCTGACGTTGCCTGCCATGGCGATATCGGGCATGCTGGCGGGCGCGTTCTGGCTGGGCCTGACCGGCTGGCTCAGGCACTATCGTGGCGTCAATGAAACGATCGCATCGCTGCTGCTTTCCTATATCGCGATCGCCATCATGAACTTCTTCGTCGAAGGCGCGCTACGCGATCCGGCTTCGGCAAACAAGCCTTCGACCATGCCGATCGGCGATGCCTACCGCGTCGGTGCCATGCCTGGCACTGATGTGCATTGGGGGCTGGGCGCGGGCATCATTCTCGCGATACTGCTGCATCTGCTGATGACCCGGACGACTTTCGGCTTCGCGGCGCGAATGACCGGCGGCAATCCACGTGCGGCGCTCGCACAGGGCCTGCCTGTCGGGTTCCTGCTGGTGACATCCTGCGCCATTGCCGGTGCCTGTGCCGGGCTCGCGGGCTTCTTCGAGGT
>Ga0164290_1002101_pt1 | contig 17173 bp, 18 predicted proteins | sample Micstemetagenome_FD_108782 | JGI IMG/M metagenome (GOLD analysis project Ga0164290, IMG submission 108782) | Contaminated culture microbial community from soil near Moab, Utah, USA - Microcoleus steenstrupii SON62 (Illumina Assembly) | ecosystem: Environmental > Terrestrial > Soil > Soil crust... | reverse complement strand
GGTTCCGACGCTTCGCTCGACAAGGGCTACGCGTCTCCACCGGTTGCTCAACCCGCGCCCTACGGCGTAACAGAAACGGTCGAGGCTCTAATCGCCGCTGGATGAAAGCTCAGTGGCAGGTCAGTGGGCGGAAAGTTCGCGCATCACGCATTTACGATGATCGCTTAACCGCGCCGTCAGCCACTAAGCTGTTCGGGTGTCCCGTCAGTAGAAATCGTCAACCACGGCCATCGAGAACGCGACACCCGCGACTGCGGCCAAAAGGGTAGGGGCGAGATCTTGGTCGGCCGAGGCGTGATTCAGACTCGCGAGCACGGCTTCTACCGTTGCGGCGCGCCGGGCAGGCGGATCGGGGTTTCGGGCATGTTCGAGATCTCGTCCGTAGAAAGGTGGACCGGCATGGCACTGGTGACGTGCCGGCCGATTCTGGCGGACTTGATGCACGGCACCAATTGCTATCCATCACGGGCACATTGTCGATAGTGCTGTATCAGCCCTTCGCGGCGGTCAAAGGCGGTCGTAAACTTGTGTCACGAGCCCGAAACGACTACCTTGCAACCGCTATGAGCAAACACTTGGCATCCGTCCTGACCACCGTGAACGCGCCCTACAGCGTGCAGTTGGACGACGCGGCGCTGGCGCATTGCCTTGCGGATCTCGACCTGGCCAAACAGCATCCCGGACATGTCAGCACCTTTCTCGGCGAGGTTTCCCCCGCGCTGCAGGTTGAGTTCGCTGCCGTGCATTACATCCCGGTCGTCGACCTGAAGGCGTTTGCCGCCGCATTCTCTGCCTGGTCCGGCGAGAGCTATCCGCTCGCTGCATGATGGCTGGACAGAGCGGCCGGCGTCCTTCTGAATGGCGGTGGCTTCTCCGCATCGCCGTCGACCAGCTTCGAGAGAATGCCGGCGGCTACGACTTCGAATGGTCGTTCGGTGGTGGAACGGCGATGATGATCCAGATCGGGCATCGTCAAAGCCATGACGTCGATATTTTCCTGGATGATCCACAATTGCTCGGCTTTATCGATCCGTCCAGAAGTCGGCTCCGGTTTGATGTGGCGCCATCCGACTATCACGGAGACGGGCTTCGGTTTCAGAAGTTCGCTTTCGAGGGTGTGGGAGAGATCGACTTCATCGTTGCCGGTGCGCTGACCAGAAAACCCTTCGAGACACGTGAAGTGGAGGGCAGGGCCGTACGGATCGAGACCGTCCCCGAGATCATCGCCAAGAAGGTCTACTACCGCGGCTCGGAGGCGACGCCGCGTGATATCTTCGACATCGCTGCTGCAGCACGGTTCCAATTGGAACCCGTCGTCGATGCTCTTCGCGAGTTTCCGGAGCGCGTTTCCAAAACCAGGGAGCGGCTAGAGAAGCTGAATCCGGAGTTTGTCGACCGTGCCGTCGCGCAGCTGATGATCATGCCTGACTACGAAGCGTCGGCGACCGATTGTCTGGATGCAGCGCTGGCTGTCCTCGATGAGGTGTTGTCGTCGCCTAAGAAGACGACCTGACCACCTATTCGCCAATCGAGCGGGGGAGGGGAGGGGGGCCTCTTCTAGAGCCCCGACGCCTTGGTGAGATTGACGCGAAACCGATCGCGTCGCCGCTGATATTTGCGGGTCATCTCCGCGGAGGCATGGCCGAGCTGCTTTTGCACGTAGCGTTCATCGACTTCGGCCGACGAGGCGAGGCCGGATCGCAACGAGTGTCCAGCGAACAGCTTTCCGCGTTCGCCTTCCGGCAGATCGCCACGCACGCCTGCCGCCAGCGCGGTCCGCTTGACCAGGCGAGCGACTTCCTGGTCGTTGAGCCTGTCCGATCCGACAGACTTGCCCTGTCCCGTCACCCGGCGGAACAGGGGGCCGTGGATGATCCGCGCGAACTTCAGCCAGGTTTGCAGCGCCACGACAGGGCAGGTCGCATCGGATGAGCCGCGCCCGACCTCCACCTCGCGCCAGCCCGTCTTACCCCGCAACGTGACCACCATGCCTTTCTCCAGGATCTCCACCCAACCGGAAGAATCTTCGGTCTGATCGCGGCCGACGTCCAGACCGACAACCTCGGAGCGGCGCAGGCCACCCGCAAAGCCGAGCAACAACATGGCGCGATCGCGTAAACCGCGTAGCGTACCGCGATCCAGCGTCTCCAGCATGGCGATTAGGTCCTCGGGCAACACCGCTTGTTTCTGGCGGGGCGGGGACGCATGCTTGTTGCGGATGCCGGCCATGACGGTCGCGATATGCCGATCCTTGCGCTCGAGCGGCTGGCCACGCTGGGAATAGTTCCAAGTCAGGGAGGACAGCCGGCGCTCAATCGTCGACACGGAGTTAGGCCTTGTATCCCCGGTCACCTTTCCTGACGCGCAGGCAGTGATGTAAAGACCGACCACCTGGGGATCGGATGGAAACATCTCGACACCTTGGCGGCGGCACCAGCTGGCAAAATGGCGCCAGTCGGACGCATAGGCACGCCGCGTGTTGGCGGAGCTTGCCGCCTCGATGTAGTCGCGTGCGCGACCGGCAAGCGCGTCGAGATGCCCCGGCAGGCGGGGATTGGCGACCGCCGGAAGCGGGGAAGGGACTTCGGCCGAGGGCTCGTCCGGCACACAGCCCATCTCCATGACGACATCGACGATGTCGGGCAGTTCGCCGCCCAGAGCGTCATCGGTGCCTTCCGACGCAGCTCGGGCGGTCGACAGCCGCGCGGCCGAAACATCCTCTGCCGACTCTGTGCTGTGGGACGGCGCGGAGGGTCGCGCGAGGCGATTTTTGGGCTTCTGCTCGACGTTTTGGGCCATTCTCTATATAAGGATAAAAACGACGGATAAGGCAACATTATCATTCGTTATTTTTCCACGACAGGCGCGGCGGTTTACGCATGAAGCGATTGCCAAAAGCGCCGCCATGATCCACCCTCTTCACGACGATGATTCTCCGGCCCAAGCCTGCACAGCCTCGCCTCGCCGCCGTCCCCTGCGCGACGCTCGCCGCCCCCGGCGCGACGATACCGACGTGGCTTCGGCGCGCCGTCCCCGATGCGCAAAGCCTTGCCGCGCACAGTCTTGAGGACGTCGCGATCGCCGCCGGTGCCGCCATCGGCGCGCTCGATGCGGTGGTCCGCCGGCGGGAGCGATGGGCCGGCGCATGGCGCCAGCGGCTTGCGCTTGCGGCGGCGGCCAGGACGGTGCGCGAAGCAGGGCGCGTCGAGGATGAAAGCGCGCTGCGCGATGCTGTGCTGCTGACGAGAGCCGGGGATAACGTCGGCCCCGCCGGCCGCATGTTTTTGGGCTGGCGCCGGTTGGCGACACGGCCGCCGGAAGATCTGCTGACGCGAAAAAGCCTCGGCGCGGTGATGGAGGAATTTGGCCACGCACTCGACGATGAAGCGTTGGGTCACCTGGCGGGCGAACTTCGCCGGCTCGCCGCGGGCGGGATGGTCGACATGGTGGTTGGCGCCTTCGCCGTGGCCGAGAGCTTTCGCGTTGGGCGCACCGGCGGCGCCTGGCTCGCCGATGCGCTGCTTTCGCAACGGCTGGGCTGGCCACTCGCGGTGCCGCTGTTCGGTGCGGAGGTCAATGCGGCTGGTCCGCCTCCTCCGCGTCAATCCGGAACCGCTATCGCGGCGAGCAGCGGGGATGAAAGCGCCCGGGCGAAAGGCTTGCTGGCCGCGCAGGCGCGCGCGGCGCTCCGAGCCGTCGACCTGTCCGCCGAGCTTGGGCGTCGCGCGGACCGGCTGCTTGCGGTGGCGCCAAAACTGCGGGCCAAGGCGGCCGATGCCGTCGTCGAAAAGCTCTTGTCCGCTGACGCGGTCGTCGCCTCCGAAAAGATCGCTGGCATGAGCGACCGCGGCCTACGCCGCCTGTTCGATCGGCTGTTCGAGCTCGGCGCCGTCCGCGAGCTGTCTTGCCGACCAACCTTCCGCATCTACGGGCTGTAAAGAGGATGGCGGAGGCTGCGCGCAAACGAGGGGGCAGGGCGGACGACGATGCCCTGTTCGATCGAGAGTTGGATCATCTTCCGCCGGAGGCGCGCTGGCGCGAGTGGATGCATCGCGTCGAGGCCACGATTTTTGCTGCGAACGAACCGGTCGGGCGCGAGACACTGGCAAAAATCGTCGGCAAGAGCTGTAGCATCGAGCTTTTGATCGACGACATTCGAGAAGAACTGCGCGGCCGGCCCTATGATCTGGTCAGCATCGCCGGCGGCTGGAAACACCTGACCCGGCCGGCCTATGCCGACGCCATCCGGGCGGCCGTCGGTGGAGGCGAGAAGGCGACCAACCTGACGCAGTCCGAGGTGCTGGTGCTGATGTGCATCGGCTATTTCCAGCCGATCACGCGCGGAGAGCTTTCTTCCTTCTTCGGCAAGGAAGTGTCGCGCGACCTGATCGGCCATCTGCGCGGCGCCAAGCTCATCGCGTCGGGACCGCGCAGCCCGACGCCCGGCGCACCCTATACTTACGTCACGACAAAAGAGTTCTTGCTGGAGTTCGGGCTCGACACGCTGCGCGACCTGCCGGATTTCGAAGCGCTCGAGGATGCCGGGCTGCTGTCGAAAGAGAAACTGCTGGCCGGGGATATCATGCCGGGGTTTTCGGACGCTGGCGAGAGTGGTGCAGACGCTGCCGTCGACGAATAACTAACCTGGGTCAGGGCCGGAGGAGCCGGCCGCTGATCGCGGGCTTGCGGAACTGGAAGGTCGCAACGGGCCTTGCCGGGGGCCGATCACCGGCCAGGCGCAGATAGGCCGTCAGCAAATCGGCAAGACCGGCACGCACTAGGCTGGGTCGGACGTTCGGATCTCGGCCTCGTCTGATGTTTGTCCAGGAAGTCGGTGAAGCGCGCGATCAATCCGTCATGGGTGCCCGCCGCCAGCATAGCCCGACGTCGATGCGCGACAGCAGCGTCCTCGTTGCTGATGAACCAGTCCAGAGGCCCAGTCGCCAGCCCGTTGAAGCAGCGGATGCGCGCCGACGCCGATAGGCTTGTGAGGCTCCTTGACGAGCTAATGTCGGTGACAACTGGCGCACGCAGCAGCCGCGAAACCAGATTTTTGACCGTCGGCGAGCGTTTGGCCACCCTCGACGCTGCAAATATCCACGATGGCACGTTCGAGCCGCCGCGCCGCTGCGTTGACAGAGGCCTTTGGGGCGGCACGCAGATCGAAGCCACATCGCGCGCAGAAATGCTGCGGGACAAGGGACCACAACGCTACACCTACAGCCGTCAGCGCATCGGCCAGATTGTTCGGTAGGTGGCCAGAGAGGCCGGGATCACCAAGCGGGTTTATCCGCATCTGCTTCGCCACACTATGACGACGCTGCCCTTCTCGCCGCCGATATTCTCGATAGCGGTTGTGGGTCGAAGGAGGAGGTCACATCTGCTGATGCATAAGCGTGAGATGTTGGTCCTGCCGCAGACGCTCGTTGACTTTCCGCCGTTCGAACGGTCGTCCCAGGAGGTCTGACCGCGCCTTGATCCGGAAAAGCAATTCCTGCAATTCGTCCTTTCGGTTCGCCTCGTCGACGATCGCGAAAGATCGAGTGTCGTCAATCTCCTGGATGAACTCCAGCGCGATGGCGAGATCCTCGTCCGGTCCAGCCCGAGCGCCTCGTCTCGCCGCCACATCCAAGTGTCCGGACCTCCGCTATCTTCCGGCGGGTAATCGCCGTCACCACCGATGCAACATGGATAACGCCTCCGGGTTTTGGCTGCGCAGCGCTCTTCCAAACGGACCTCATGCTCCCAGGGAATGTTGAGATTCGTATTCGTACAGGAACCGGCTGCCCTTGCGCAGCTTCAGGTCGTCGAGCACCACGTCGGCGGTTCGGCGGTCAACTCCCATGAGCCGTACCGAACCGTGTGCACGATGAACTGATACAGATGGATGCTGTTCGCCATGGAACTCGCGCAAGGTCATGGTCGATGGCACCTGCACCCGGCGCCAGACCATCGGGCTCAGACCTTTCAGCCAGACACGGAATTGCAGGACCGTCGGTGACCCGTCAGGCGTTTCTGCTTCACTGAACGGCGATGATGAACGTCTTCTCTTGTGGAGCGAATTCAAAACTGCGGACCTCGGTGGAAATCATCGCCCAGCCTATACCGCATTCGACCGGCTCAGGCGGTTGCCACATGATTCCTTATGCTCTCCGGCGAGGAGGGCGATCACAAGCTCCGCGAAGGACGATGGTGGCTCGTCCCGTGGCGGGCGAAGGACGTTCCCAAGGGTGCGATGTTCAATGCCCGGTCCGAAGAGGCGGACAGCAAACCTGCCTTCCGCGACGCCTTCCAATCCAAGCGCTGTCTGATCCGGGCCGACGGCTTCTACGAATGGACATTGAATCCGGGCCGACAAAGGGAAAGACCCCTGGTACATCTTCCTGCCTGACCGTCGTCCGTTCTCCTTCGCAGGCTTCTCCATTTCCACCTCAAGCCCGTTACCTTGCTATTGTGCAGTGCAGCAACGATATTGCTGCAAGCGCGTTGCACACTCTCCCGTCCTAATCCGGGCGTCAAACAAGGGTCGGCTTCATGCGGAAAATGTCAGATACGATTGCGCGCCTCGCGGCGATGCGCGCCCGGCCATCCTCGCCTCTCGCGGATTTCGGTTCCGGCCGTCTGGAGGACCTCACCGGATTCGGGCCCAATCCGGGCGCGTTGAACGCGAAGATCTACCTTCCAAAGGGTCGGCTCGAAGATGCGCCGCTCGTCGTCGTTCTCCACGGCTGTACCCAGAACGCAGCCGCCTACGACCACCATTCCGGCTGGTCGCAACTTGCCGACGAAGCCGGCTTCGCGCTACTCTTTCCCGAGCAGCAACGCGCCAACAATCCCAACCTCTGTTTCAACTGGTTCCTTCCGGCCGATGCCAGGCGCGGGTCGGGCGAGGCGCTTTCGATCCGCCAGATGATCGAGACGATGGTTGCTGCCCACGGCCTCGGTCGGAATCGCGTCTTCGTCACAGGCCTCTCGGCAGGCGGGGCGATGGCCGCAGTCATGCTGGCGACCTATCCGGAGGTGTTTGCCGGTGGCGCGATCATCGCGGGGCTTCCCTACGGCAGCGCAACGACCATTCCGGAGGCGTTCGATCGCATGCGCGGCCACGGCGGCCCTTCGGAAAAGGACCTGCAGCGGGTTCTCAGCGGTGCCTCCGCTCATCGAGGACCCTGGCCAAGGATCTCGATCTGGCATGGGACCGCCGACCATACGGTTGCCCATTCCAACGCGGAAGCTATCGCGGCGCAGTGGCAAGGCGTCCACGGCCTCGAAAAGACACCAACAAGTTCAGAGGTGTCGGGCCGGCGTGCAAAGCGTCTTTGGCATGATGCTACGGGAGAAATAGCCCTCGAGATAAATACTGTTGCCGGCATGGGCCACGGAACACCGCTGGCCAATGACGGTCTCGGCGCTCCAGGGCCTTTCATGCTCGATGTCGGAATCTCTTCCACACGCGAGACCGCTCGGTTCTGGGGGATCGTGGCAGCGGAAGAGAGCGCCACCGCGGGATCGAGGCAGCAGGTGTCCGGCGGCGAGAGGCTGTTAACCCATACATCGCCGCCGGATATGGGACAGGCGAGAACGAAGTCGCCAGACCCAACTGCCATCAACCGGTTCCCGCGTCATCCGGCACCGGCTGCCCCGGGGGTGAAGAAGATCATCGAAGTCGCCCTCCGGGCTGCAGGATTGATGCGTTAGGCGCACGGCAATCGCACGCGTCAGCCTGGGGGACTGAATACGGGTGTGGGCTGCGGCGTGCAGGCGTGCAGGCCAGCCAAGGGAACGTGGTGGTCTTCGTGTTCGTTGACTGTTTTTGAGCGAGCGGTCGCCATGCACCTCTTCCAGATACTCCTTCCCCGGGCGGACAATGCCGGCCAGCCCTTCACCCGGACGATTTCGACACACAGGTGCCTTGGATTTACGGAGCGACACGGCGCGCCCATGGCTCCTAGGGCTGGATGACGACAACGATTCATACCCAGACAAGACCGATGGCGACGACACCTACCACGATCGCAGTCAGCGTTAGGGGCCAGCCCGCTTTCAGGAAATCGGAAAAGCGGTAGCCGGCGAGACCCATGACAATCGTATTATTGTGGTGACCAATAGGCGTGAGGAAATCGATCGAGGCACCGAGGGCGACGGCGATCAGGAAGGGCTCGGCGGGCAGGCCGGCCGAATCGGCAATGCCGATGGCAACGGGGCCGAGCACGATCGCCGTCGAGGCGTTGTTGACGAAGGGCGTGATGACGACGGCGAGCGCCAGCACCGCCGCCACCAGCGTCAGCGGCTCGCCGACCGGAAGCATGGCCACCAGCCGCGAGGCGAGCACGGCCCCCGCTCCGGTCGTCTCCACGGCAACGCCGAGCGGGATCATGGCAGCGAGCATGATCAGGATCGGCCAGTCGAGCGCGGCAAGCCCCTGCCGCAGATTGAGCACGCCGGTCGCGGCAAGGACCAGCACCACCAAGCCGAAGGCGAACTCCGGCGGAGCAAGTCCGGCCACCGCCAGAACCACGCCGGCGCCGAAGACGAGGACCGGAACCCACGGCCTGGCGATCGCCGGCTTCGCCGGCCGGGGCCACAGCGGCAGCAGCTCAGCCTCCTCGATGGCGTCGGCTATCGCCTCGTGCTCGCCCTCCAGATAGAGGATATCGCCTATTCGGAGCTGCAGGTCGTCGAAACCTCCTTCCAAGCGCGGGCTCTGCGCGGCCACGGCCACCACCCAGACGCCCCGCGCGGAAAAGCCTTCCAGCGCGCCGACGCGCGAGCCGGCCAGCATGCTTTCCGGCATCAGGACGGTCTCGACGCGTTCGCCGCCGGCGGACGCCGGCAAGGCGAGCGTGCCGTCCGCCAGCCAGCCCTCCAGCCGCGGCATGTCCGTCTCCATCAGGAGGATATCTCCTGCCGCGAGCCGTGTCCCCTTCCGCTGAAAGAAACGGCGGCGGCCGCCACGCCGAACGCCGTGGATGCGGGCCGGAAAGTCCGCCGCGGCAATGCCGGCAAAGGCGGAGCCTGACGGGATGCCGACCTCCGTCACCAGCTGCGGGCGGCTTGGCCAGGAAGGCGCGGCGAGGCCGCGGGGGTGGTCCCCAGCGGCAGGCGCACCCACAGCAGAATGGCCGCGAGGCCGGCGATCGCGACCGGAACGCCGGCCCAGACGAAGTCGAAGAAGGCGAAGCTTCGGCCGGTGCGCTCCGCAAGCTGCTGGCTGACGATCAGGTTGGCGGGCGTGCCGATGACGGAGCAGAGGCCGCCGAGCAGGGCCGCGATGCCGTCCAGCAGGCCGGAGCGGCCGAGCACCTGCACGATGAGCAGGATTTCGACGACGGTGACGAAGCTCGGGTTGGCGAACCCGTGAATGCCTGGTCGGGAGCCATTAGCCCCAGCCCGAACCCGACGCCGAGCCCGCCAAGCGCCACAACCTCCATGCGGATGCGGTCGAGCGCGAAGACGACGAGCATTCCGCCGAGCAGAATGAGTATGGCGGCCTGGTCGAAACTCATCCCGCGCGAGCCCTCGAAACGGCCGTGGCGCGTCCGCCGCGGCCTCCGCGCGAGCGATAGCATGGCCGCGCGGGTCGAGGCGACCCTTCGCGGTCCGAAGTGATCGCTTATCGGGACGTCACCCTTCCGCCAGCGCCGACTCCTCGCGGGCCCCGGACACAGGGGACGTCTCGCCGGCGGACCCGTGGGGCGTCTCGATTCCGGCCGAAAACAGCTTCCAGTGCTTTGGCCGGAAGGCGATGCGGCTCCTGTCGGCGGCCGGATGCTCTATCGGCAGCTCGATCTCCACGCGGCTTCCCGCGCTGCCCACTTCGAGCTCCACCCGGCGGGTGCCGGCGACGCGGCGGCTTGCCGCACAGCGGGCCTATCGAAAGGCCGCGCGAGAAGTCGCGAATGCCATCGTTCGCCTGTAAGCGGACAGCTTCCATCGTTAGCCCTCCAGGACCGGAAGAGCTTGTCCGGTAAGCTGCACCAAATGGCGCAAATTGCCTGATCACTAGTCTAGTTTCCGTCCACAAACGTGCTGCATTTAGCAGCGTTTACAATGGGTTGTGCCAGGGCATCGATGCCCTTGGCGGGCATGGACGGCAGCCGGAGCGCTGATTGTCGACAAACTGCTATTATCGGTAGAGGCAAGTTTAGCGGCAGGTAAACCCGCCGTCGACGGGCAGTTCGACTCCGGTCACGAAGGAAGCATCGTCGGAGGCGAGCCAAAGCGCGGCATGAGCGATTTCCTCTGGCCGGCAAAGCCGCCCCAGCGGGACCGCACTCAGAAGGGCCGCTTCGTTGGCTTTCGCCTCATCCGGGTCTCCCTTCCGGCTGGTGAAGCCCATCAGCATCGGCGTATCGGTAAGGCCGGGGCACACGACGTTCACCCGCACCTTGTCGGGGGCGAAAGTCTGCGCCAGCGACTTGGTTAGACCGACGACGCCGAACTTGGCAGCGGAGTAGATGGGGCTCAGACGCGAGCCGACGACGCCGGAAATCGAGGCGGTGAAGATGATGGAGCCACCGCCGCGCTTGCGCATGTAGGAGATGACTTCACCGGCGGCGAAGACGGCTGAATCGACGTTGAGCCTCATGGCGAGCCTGTACTGCTCCACATCCAGATTCTCGATCCCCGCCGGCCCGGGAATGCCCGCATGCGCCCACAGGACGTCGACGCTACTGCCGAGCTTTGCTGCGGCTTCGTGGATGCTCGACCGGGCCCCTTCCACGGTGGAAAGGTCCGCGCATACGGTGTGGATCGGCATTCCCGCCGCCGCCATATTTTCCGAGAGTGCGTCAAGCGTCGCCCGATTGACGTCAACGGCGGCGACGTTGGCGCCCTCCCGGCAGAAGAGTTCCACGCCTGCCTTGCCCATCCCGGACGCAGCAGCGGTGATGATGGCAGATTTCCCTTCGAGTCTCATGCGGTGTTTCCTTTTCAATTGGCGTAGGCGTCGGCGAACTGGCCGGAGGTGCTGATGACGGTAGTGCGCGTTTCCAGGTAGCTGTCGAGCGCTTCAAGCCCGTTTTCTCGGCCCCATCCGCTTGCCTTGAAGCCGCCATAGGGCGTGGTCCAGCGGATGTAGCGGTAGGTATTCACCCACACGATACCGGCCCTGATGCGCGCGGCGACGCGATGGCCGCGGCCTATGTCCTGCGTCCACAGGCCTGCCGTCAGCCCGTATGCGGTGCCGTTAGCTGTTGCGACTGCCTCGTCTTCTCCTTCGAACGGTATGATGGAGGCCACCGGACCGAATATCTCTTCCTGCGCCAACCGCATTTCATTTCGCACGCCCGCGAAAACCGTTGGCTGTACAAAGAACCCATCTGCCAGGGCTTCTAGAGTCAGCCGCTGGCCGCCCGCGACAAGTTCCGCACCCTCGCTCTGGCCGAGCGCGACATAGGTAAGCGTCTTGTTCAATTGCTCGGCGCTTGCCTGGGGTCCCATATGGGTAGCTTCATCGAGCGGCATGCCCACACGAACCTTGCTGGCGCGCTCAGCAAAGGCCTCCACCACGCGTTCGTAGATGGGACGTTCAACGAGTACGCGCGAGCCGAGCGCGCAGCTTTGGCCACACACCGCCCATGCCGAACTGGTTGTCGCGTTCAGCGCGTTCTCGAGGTCGGCGTCGGCGAATATTATATGCGGAGCTTTGCCGCCGAGCTCGAAAGAAAAGCGCTTCAACGTGTCGGCGCCCGATTTGAGGATGGTGCGTGCTGTAGCGCCTTCGCCGGTGAACGAGATCTTGTCGACGGCGGGGTGCTCGACGAGATACTCGCCTGCTCCGTCCTTGCCATAGCCCGGAACAACGTTGACGACGCCTGCGGGAAAGCCGGCCTCCTCAAACATCCTGGCCAGTTCCAAGGCTGTCACCGGCGTCAGTTCCGCGGGTTTCAGAACTACCGTGCAGCCGGCCGCCAGTGCGGGCCCCAGCTTCCACGCGGTCGTCAGCATGGGCGCATTCCAGGGTGTTATGGCCCCGACCACGCCGACCGGCAAACGCGACGTGAAGACATGGACGCTGTTGTCCATCGGAATGCTGTGTCCCCAGATCTTGTCGCAAAGGGACGCGAACCAGAAATACCAGTTGGCGTGTGCGCCAACATCGGCGCGTGTCTCGCGCAGCGCGCGGCCGGAATCGCGGCTTTCGAGCTCTGCGAGCTGTGGCGCCTTCCGCTGGTAGATTTCCGCGAATTTACGCAGCAGCGCCGCGCGCTCATGTCCAGCCATGCGGCCCCAAGGTCCTTCAAGGGCCTCACGAGCAGCCGCGACGGCCCTGTCGATGTCCTTCCGCCCCCCATACGCCACGCGGGTCCACGCCTTGCCAGTCGCAGGATCGATGCTGTCGAGGTGCCCACCGTCGATCGGTTCCACCCAATCACCACCGATATACAAGTGAGGATAGTGCCGCAGGCCTGCCTGCGCGCCCGAATTCATGTTCATCCCTCTCCCTCCCGAAAACTGACAGCTTACGCAGTTGAACTATTTGTGCGCATATATGGACGGCAGGTCAACGACTATTGTGCAAATTGGCGGAGAAACGCGATGAAAGGGTCGGATTCTGGGATGCATGGCCTTGGAAATTGCGCTATTTGGGTTTCCGAATGGGCTGGCGCGGAAGAGCAATTTGACATGGTCGTGATATCCTTGTACAGGATTTGGAACAATCTGTTTGGCCGATGATCGAAGGGAGGAATCGAGCGTTGGCGATGATGTTGTCCAGCAGACACGACAATTTCACCGTGCAGTCCGGTTCGACCGGGTTGGTGCGGGAGGTGAGCCGGTGAGCTCTTCGCAGGACACGGAGGTGAATGGCGAGGCGCTGCAACCTGCCGCAAGCAGAGCGTGGATGGAACGCTTTGCCAAGTTCGAGGAGCGGCTTACCGACTGGCTGCTCGGGAGCGCGGCGGCGCTCCTGATAGCCAGCACATCCATAGCGGTTGTGAGCGTGGTTCAGCGCTACGCCTTCCGGACCTCCTTCAGCATCGTCGAGGAACTCTGCCGCTTCTCGCTCGTATACGGTGTGTTGCTCGCCTTCGGGCCGTTGATCGTACGCAACATGCATCTCTCCATGGCGATCCTCGTAGATTTGATGCCTCAACGCATGCGACAGCTGGCCGATCTGGTAGTCCATCTATTCCTGACGGTTCTTCTGGCTTTCCTCTTCGTCGCCGCCTGGCAATGGGAGATGGGCCTTGTTGCGATGGGAATGCTGACGATGTCGGGCGATATGCGCGCCTGGATCCCGTCGGCTGCACTGCCGCTGGGCATTGCCATCGCCTTTGTCTACGCGGCGTTGCGCGTCGTTCGCGTCGCTGGCGGCAACCAGTACGTCAGCGGGATTTCCGAACAATGACAACACTTGCCTTCGGCGCCTTCATCGTTCTGCTCGTCCTGGGCGCCCCCATCTGGTCGGCGATGCTCGTGGCCGGCCTCATCATCACCGTTTTTGACATCGGCCTGCCGATGCAGGCGGTCGTCTCGCAGCTATATATCTCGATAGACAGCTGGCTCCTGTTGGCGGTTCCCTATTTTCTTTTCGCCGGCAACCTGATGACGAGCCTCGGTCTCGCCGGCCGTCTGTTCCGGTTCGTCGAAAATCTCCTGGGCCACATGCGTGGCGGCCTGCCGGCTACGGGCATCGTCACCTGCGCCATCTTTGGCGCGCTATCCGGATCGTCAACCGCGACCGTCGTCGCAGTCGGCTCGATGCTCGTCCCCTATATGCTGAAGGCAGGCTACAGCCGTCGTGATGCGCTCGGCATCATCGCCGTTTCCGGCACCCTTGGGCAGATGATTCCGCCGAGCATTTATATGATCCTGTTCGCCGCCATGACGCAGATGGACGTTTCTCGGCTTTTCCTCGCGGGGATCGCGCCGGGACTCGTAATTACCGTGGCGCTGGTCATCACCGCGGTGCTGCTCAACGCGCGCAGTGGACAAGAGCGGCGGGAAAGGGCGAGCTTTCGTGAGATCGCTTCGAGCTTTCTGCACGCGCTGCCTGCACTCATCATGCCGGTCGTGGTGCTGGGCGGCATCTATTCGGGCATGTTCACGCCGACCGAGGCCGCGGCGATCGCGGTGGCATATGTTCTCGCCGCAAGCGCGATGTTCGAGCGCGGCAACTTTTCCTTCGCCCGGATTTTCGAAAGTGCACGATCGGCCGTCATCACCACTGCGGTGATCTTTATCATCCTTGGCGGCGCCACGGTGTTCGCGAACGGCCTGACCTTCGCGAATGTGCCTCAGGCCTTCACCCAATACATGACTACGCTCCCGGTGAACGAACACGTCACCATGGGGCTGATCCTGGTCATCTTCCTCGTTTTGGGGACCGTGCTCGACCCGGTGCCGATCCTCTACATCACGATCCCGATCGTCTTCCCCGTGGTGCTGGCGCTCGGATATGACGGCATGCACTTCGCCATCCTCACCATCGCCTGCATGATGGTGGCTCAGGTTACGCCGCCGATCGGCATGAGTCTCTTCGCGCTCAGCGGCGCATTCCGGGTACCCATTGGCGAGGTGATGCGCGGCGCGCTGCCATATCTCTACGCGCTGCTGGCATCCCTGATTGTGCTCTGGGCGATACCGCCCTTCTCGACCCTCGCAAACTAGCGCCTCGCGGCGTCTCAACCGGAGGCTAAGCCTCCAAGCAAAAGGGAGTGAAAACGTGCTTGCAAGAATGACGGCCTCAACGCTGATTGTCCTGGGCGCCCTGACCACCGCGACCCATTCTATGGCGAAGGAGTTGCGGTTCGCCCACGCCTATCCGACCGCCTCCCAACATCATCGCAATGCCGAATGGTTCACGCAGCAGGTTACCGAAAGAACGAATGGCGAGGTGACCTTTCGCCTGTTCCCTTCCGCGCAGCTCATGCCCATCAATCAGGAACTGCCGGCGATCCTGTCCGGTCAGATTTCGATGACCTACTCGATCGCGCCGGTCGTTGCCAGCGTGGAACCGCTCTGGGGTGTTTTCGATCTTCCCTTCCTCTTTGATGTCTCGCTTGACGATCTCAGCCATGGAAAGCGCTTCTTCGAAAGCGAGCAGGGTATCGGCGTGCTGGCCGCCGCTATGGAAAAGCGCGGGTTCAAGCTCGTCACCATCGCTCCGACCGATTATCCCAGCAGCTTCTACATGACAGCGCCGAACGCGCCGAAGACCATCGAGGACCTGAGCGGAAAGAAGGTCCGTTCACCGGGCGGGCAATTGTCGCAGGTTGCGGGTCAGGAATTCGGCTACAGCCCCGTCGCCATTGCCGGCGCCGAACTCGTGCCAGCCCTCGCGCAGGGCGTGGTCGATGGGGGCATTCTGCCTCCGGTCTACGCCTATGACAACAAGCTCCCGGTGAAAGGTCTCAACATCGCGCCGTTCATGTGGGCGGGCGTGACGCCCATCATCATGTCCCTTGCGGAGTTCAACAGCCTGACGGAGCAGCAGCAACAGGTCCTGATGGCGGTTGGCGCCGAACTGCGCGACCGTTCGATGAAGCAGGTCGAGGAGAGCGCCAATAAGGCGATCGAGGGCATGAGGGCAGATGGCGCCGATGTCGTCATTCTTTCAGGCGAGGAGGCCGAACGGTGGCGCGAAACCGCCAAGCCTGTCTGGGAGGCTTTCCTTGCGAATAACGGGGAAGAGGCCAGGATGCTCATCGATGAAGCCGTCAGGTTGCGCGACACCCATTAGGCGGACGCGGTCTGCGACATGCAAATGGTAATCGGGGCTCCGGCGCATCGGCTTCCGGGCCCCTATTGCTTGGTGGATGTTCGGGAGAGCTGGACCTCGCGCGCTCCACCCCGCGGAAGCGAGCAGCCTGTGCACATACGTCCACATCTGGAATGGCGCGTGCATGATGCGGCATGGACTGTCGTGTTTGCTATACAGAGAAGCTGCAAGATTTAGATGGAGCCGATGATCCGACCTTACCAACATTCGCTTGCTCCGTTGGAAGCCGCTCATTATTGTCCATGATATTGGACATTTTCTTGTGGAGATTCTCGGTCTGAAGGCCTTCAGGATCATCAGCGCGGGCAGGATGCGCGGTGAGATGAGGATCCCGCTTGACGACCTGAGCATGGTATTGTGCGGATAGGCAGGGAAAGCCGGGATGCTGGTCAAGCAAGCTGCGAACGTTCTGGATTTGCTGGAGTTCTTCGCCGAGCGAAAGAAGGCGGCAAGTCTTGCGGATGTTTCGAAGCATTTCGGCTGGCCGCGCTCCAGCACGTTCAATCTCTTGTCTACCCTGGTGTCGCGCGGCTTCCTCTACGAGCCAGAAGCGCGAGGGCGCTTCTATCCGACACCGCTCTGGTTGACCTTGGCCCAAGAAGTTGCTTCCGCCGAACCGGTGCCGGAGGCGTTACTCGCCTTGCTCGCCGATCTCGCCAACAAGAGTGACGAAACCGTCTGGATCGCGGCACCAAGCGGCCAGCATGCCGTCTTCCTCGAGGTCGTCGAATCTAAAGCCTCAGTGCGTTACACGGCCAATGTGGGTACGCGCGTTCCGCTTCATGCGACGGCCACCGGCCAAGCCATCATGAGCCAGCTCACATCCTCCCAACAGGCGTCACTGCTCCGCAAGGCCGTATTTAAGCGCTACGGCGAAGGAACGCCGATGAGCATCGAGGCCGTGGAGACGAGCATACGTCAATCTCTCCATCGCGGCTGGTTTGTTAGTTCGTCGGCATTTACTCCGGACCTTGGCGGCATCGCGCTGCCCATCGTCTTCGGCGAGAGAGTCTTTGCGATAACCGTGGCCGGGCCGTGGTTCCGCGTCGGCGAGCGGCTCGAAGAGTTCGCCTATATGATGCATGACGCGGTGGCCCTTCATCTGGGTCCCGACTACATGAAGAAGAACATCAAGGGATTGCGGCTGCTGCAGTCCGGCGCGAGAGCGCAGGTAGGTGCCATGGAGCGTGTTCGCACTTCCTGAACAACGATACCTGTTTTCGGGTTGTACGAGCCGGCATGGTGCCTCTACCAACGGGATCTGTATCGCGACAAACTGGATGAGAAACCGCTCTCACCTTGATTGTCGCGCCGCAGGGATCGCCAGCTAGGGTCCGGACCCATAAAGGGGTTTCATCGAGCGGCGTGACGTGATTCACCGTCTCCGATTGGAGGAGAGCGATGAATCGGGACCAGTTCTGGCTGACGGACGAGCAGTTTGCGAAGCTG
>Ga0164290_1002100_pt1 | contig 17183 bp, 19 predicted proteins | sample Micstemetagenome_FD_108782 | JGI IMG/M metagenome (GOLD analysis project Ga0164290, IMG submission 108782) | Contaminated culture microbial community from soil near Moab, Utah, USA - Microcoleus steenstrupii SON62 (Illumina Assembly) | ecosystem: Environmental > Terrestrial > Soil > Soil crust... | reverse complement strand
GTCGCCGGCGACCAGGCCTTCACCTTCGTCAGCGTCTTCAGCTTCCAGGCCGGAGAAGCCACCCTGATCTACGATGCGGGCGTGGGCCAGACGATCCTGCGCCTCGACATCGATGGCGACGGCAAGGCCGACTACCAGCTGCGGCTCGACGGCGATGCCGGCGCGCCCAACCTGATCACCGGCGCCTCGACGCCGGCCGAAGGTGGCTGGCTGCTCTGACCCGAAGATAGGACTGAAAAATTCCACTGCCAGGGCCCTTTGGGCCATGGCATGGAAGCGCCTTCAACGGCTTGAACCGCTCGGGGGGAGCGGTGAGGCGCGCGGGGGGATGCGGCGGATCGGGGAAACCCGATCCGCCGCCTTTCGTTCGGGGCCTTAGTCCCTGTCCTGTTCGAGCCAGTCGGCCGACTGCATCTCTTCCAGCCGCGACACCGTGCGTTCGAACTCGAACGCCCCCTCGCCCTCGGGGTAGAGATCGCGCGGGGCGACCTCCGCCAGGGTCACAAGCCGCACCCGGGCCTCGTACAGGGCGTCGACCAGGGTGTTGAATCGCCGGGCCGCCGAGCGCCTGGCCGGGGTGAGGCGCGGCACGTCTTCCAGAAACAGCGTATGGAACCGGCCCGCGACGGCGAGGTAGTCGTTGGGCCCCAGCGCCGTATCGCAAAGACTGGCGAAGCTGGCCCGTAGCAGGCCGCCGCTGGCCCGAGGCAGATGGATCTTGCGGCCCAGCACCTCGAGGCTGGCCCCCGTCTCCGGCTGGCCGTCCAGCATGTCGGCCCAGAGCGCGTCGAAGGTCCGCTCGTTGTCCGGATCGAGGGGCGAAAGCCAGACCCGGGCGCTCTTCAGCCGGTCCAGGCGAAAATCCGTCGGCCCCTCCACGGCCACCACATCCATGCGGCTCTTCAGCATGTCGATGAAGGGCAGGAAGAGCTGGCGGTTGAGGCCCTCCTTGTAGAGGTCCTCCGGCGGTCGGTTGGAGGTGGCGACCAGGGTCACCCCCCGATCGAACAACGCCTCGAACAGTCGGCCGAGGATCATGGCGTCGGCGATATCGGTGACCTGCAGCTCGTCGAAACACAGCAGCCGGGCCTCGCCGGCGATCCGTTCGGCGGTGGGAACAATGGGATCGTCGCCCTTGCTCTGGCCGAAGCGCGCCTTGCGCGCCGCCGTATCGCCCTTTCGCCAGGCGTCGATATGGCCGTGAACCTCGCCCATGAAACCGTGGAAATGGATGCGGCGCTTGCGCGACACCTGGGCGCTGTCGAAGAACAGATCCATCAGCATCGACTTGCCGCGCCCCACCGGACCCCACAGATAGACGCCCTTCTGGGACTTGGGCTTGCGACCGAACAGGGTGAAGCCGGGCTCACCGGCCTGGTCGAGGTCGGCTTCCAGGCGGGACAGCGCTTCGACCGCCCGCTCCTGCGCCGCGTCCGGCTGGATCTCGCCCGCCTTCAGGCGATCACGATAGGCGGTGCGGACGGAGGACGGCATCGCTGGTCCGGTTAGCGCGGGCAAGGCCGAAGCGCCAGCCTCTAAGGCGCACGGTCCTTGGCGCCCAGGTCCTGGCGCACGAAGCGATAGGTGCGGGGATCCTCACAGGCGCAGGCCCTCATCTCCCCGTCCTTCGTCCACCAGATCACCGTCGGATACTTCACGCCGCTCTCACCGACCTGCACTCCATTCGCCGCCAATAGCCGCCTCAGGTCCGCCACCCCCTTGCGACCGGCCTCGACGATGGCGGTGCGGGCCAGGTCGCCGTCGGCCGGCGTCAGTCCCGGCGCGGTCCAGGCCTCCGGCGCCACGCTGTTCCACTGTTCCCACAGCGGCCAGTTCTGGTGGTTGAGCCAGAGTTCGGCGACGGTCGTGCGCTCCGCCGCCGTCGATTTCGGCTCGCCGCCGACATCGGCGCGGGCGACGGCGATGATGCGGGTATCTACCCCGGCCGCCTGCAGCTTGGGCAGCTCCTCGGCGACGTATCGGACGCAGTCGGGGCAGCTGCGGAAGACGATGATGTAGGCCTTGGGCCCGCCGAGGCCTGGCGTGACATAGCCGCTCGAGTTGAGGAGGTTGGCGATCTCCGTCTCGCTCTTCTTGATCGTCTGCGGATGCCAGCGGCCGTCGAACCACCACCATGCGACGACGGCGCCGATGGCCAGAAGCAGAATCACCACCAACCAGAAGATCAACTTGCTCAAAGGCGCGGCTCCTTGCGCGGATCAGAGGAGTCTCTATCCCTTGCCCTGTAACGCGCGGCAAGCCGCCGCCGCCCAATCCCGTGAGTCGCCTTGGCCGAACGCCCACCCTCGCCGTCCCTGTCGCAGGTCCCGCTCAGCCCTGGGCTCTATCTGGTGGCGACGCCGATCGGCAATTTGCGCGACATCACCCTGCGGGCCCTGGATGTGCTGAACGCCTGCGATGTGGTCCTGGCGGAGGATACCCGGGTCACCGCCAAGCTGCTCAATGCCTACGGCCTGAAGAAGAAGCTGGAGCGCTATGACGAGCATTCGGCCGCCCGGGCCGAGCCGAAGATCCTCGAGCTTCTGGCCGACGGCGCCCGCATCGCCCAGTGCAGCGACGCCGGAACCCCGATGGTCAGCGACCCCGGCTCAAGGCTGGCCATCGCCGCCATCGCGGCGGGCCACACTGTGGTGCCCATTCCCGGCGCCTCCGCCCCGCTGGCCGCCCTCACCCTGGCCGGCCTGCCGACCGAGCGGTTCATGTTCGTCGGCTTCGCCCCACCCAAGAGCGCCGCGCGCAAGACCTTCCTCGGCGATCTCGCCAACGTCCGCTCGACCCTGATCTTCTTCGAAAGCGGCCCGCGCCTGTCCGCCTCGCTCACCGACATGGCCGCCGTGCTCGGCGACCGCCCCCCGCCGTCTGCCGTGAACTGACCAAGCTTCACGAGACCTGCATTCGCGGCCGCCTGTCCGAGCTGGCCGCCGACCCCAAACTCGACGACCCCAGGGGCGAAATCGTCATCGTTGTCGGTCCTGGCGAGGACGAGGTCGCCACCGAGGCCGACGCCGACGCGGCCCTGGCCGAGGCCCTGACCCGCCTTGCGCCGGGCGAGGCGGCGTCCGAAGTGGCCAGGGCCCTGGGCGTCAATCGCCGCGAACTGTATCGCAAGGCGCTGGCCCTGAAGGACAGCCGGTGACCCAGGCGCGGAGCCAGCGCGGCCGCGCCGCCCGCCGCTCCGGCCGCCGGGCCGAGGTCTTCGCGGCCCTGGCCCTGATGCTCAAGGGTTACCGCATCCTCGGCTTTCGCCTGAAGACCCCGCAGGGGGAAATCGACCTTCTGGCCCTCAAGGGACGCGTCCTGGCGGTGGTTGAGGTCAAGAGCCGCACCACCCCGGAGGCTGCCCTGGAAGCGGTCCGCATCGACCAGCGCCAGCGCCTGCGCCGGGCCGGCGCCCAGCTGGCGGCCAACCGCCCGGCCCTGAAGGGCGTTACCGTGCGGCTGGACCTGGTCGCCCTCTCCCCGGGCAAATGGCCGCGTCATGTTCCCGACGCATGGCCAGACGGCTACTGACGCGGCTATGAGGGACGCATGACCCGTCAGGATGCGGAAGAGCTGTTGGCAGAGGCAGGCAAGGCGCCCGATGACGCCTTTCCCCTGTTCGACGCCGCCGTGGCCTGCGCCGTGCATGAAGATCCCGACCGCGACACCGGCCCGACCCTCGACCTCGGCCGCGAGGCCGTCGAGCGCCTGGCCGCCCGCCTGGAGAACGAAAGCCCGGAGGAAGCCATCGCCGAGGCCATGGCCGGCGACCTGCGCCTCGAAGGCGACGTCATCACCTACGAGAGTCCGGCCAACGCCGACCTCATCCATTTGACCGAGCGCCGCAAGGGCCTGCCGGTGATGCTGGGCGTCGTCTACATCCACGCCGCACGGGGCTGCAAACTTCAGGTGCATGGCGTCGACTTTCCCGGCCACTTCCTGCTGCGCATCGAGACCAGCGGGGGGCCAATGGCGCTGGACCCGTTCAGCGAAGGCCGCATCGTCCTGCCTTCCGAACTCAGCCGCCGCGCCCTGCGGGCCGGCCTGACCCCCGATGTGGCCAGCCGGCTGGGTGCCCTGATGGCCCCGGTCAGCGACCGCGCCGTGCTCATCCGGCTGCAGAACAACATTTTCGCCAGAGCCCAGCAGCGCGCCGACTGGCCCGCCGCCGAACGGTCCGCCCTGCGCCGCGCCCTGCTCAATCCCGCCGATCACCGCCCCTGGCTCGATGTCGCCCGCGCCCGCGAAGGGCAGGGGGCGCTGGTCGGGGCGCAGGAGGCGCTGAGCCGCGCCACCATCCTCGACGGCGGCGCGGCGGTCTCGGCCCGCGCGGCGCGTGAACGCGTGCGGATGCAGCTCAACTAAACGCCTCCACAGGGAACCGGGGCTGGCGAAATGCTCCGCGACCCCTCAAGTATGCCGCACACAGTTTCGGAGCTCCCATGACCTTGCGCGTCGCCGTCCAGATGGACCCGGTCCACGGGATCAACATCGATACCGACACCACATTCCTGATGATGGAGAACGCCCAGGCGCGCGGTCACAGCCTCTGGGTCTACACCCCCGACAAGCTCAGCCTGGAAGAGGGCAGGGTCATCGCCCGGGCCATTCCGGTGACCGTCCGGCGGGAGAAGGGCAACCACGTCACCGCCGGTGAGCCGGTCCTGCTCGACCTCGGCGCCGATATCGACGTCGTCCTGATGCGCCAGGACCCGCCCTTCGACATGGCCTACATCACCGCCACCCACTTCCTCGACGCGGTCCACCCCAGGACCCTGGTCGTCAACAACCCGACCGAGGTGCGCAACGCCCCGGAAAAGCTCTACGTCACCACCTTCCCGGGCGTGCAGCCGCCGACCCTGATCACCAGCGACGTCGACGCCATCCACGACTTCCAGGAACGCCACGGCGACATCGTGCTGAAACCCCTCTACGGCGGCGGCGGCTCGGGCGGGGTGCGGCTGAAGAAGGGCGACCCCAACCTCGACGCCCTGCTGGAACTGCACGCCCTGATCGGCCGCGAACAGGTCATCGCACAGGCCTTCATCCCCGCCGTCAGCAAAGGCGACAAGCGCATCCTGCTGGTCGACGGCCTGCCCGTCGGCGCCATCAACCGCGTGCCGGCCGATGGCCAGGTGCGCTCGAATCTGGCCCGCGGCGGCCGCGCCGAGGCGGTCGAGTTGACCGCCCGCGATCTGGAACTCTGCGCCATCATCGGCCCGGATCTGAAGAAGCGCGGCCTGCTGTTCGTCGGTATCGACGTCATCGGCGACTACCTGACCGAGATCAACGTCACCTCCCCGACCGGCGCCCAGCAGCTCAAGCGTTTCGGCGGGCCGGACGTGACCGAGGCGATGTGGGACCGCATCGAGGCGATCCGCGCGAGCGCCTGAACTTGTCCAGGTTGCGTATCACTGGTTTCTGATTAAGGTTGTCCTGGGATAACCTTCAATCAGCGGGGCTTTCGTTGCGCAAATTCACGATCCTGGGACTGGTCGCCGTCATGGCGGTCGGGTCCACCGGCTTTGGAACCGTCAGAGCCCTTGGCCAGGATGCCGAGCATGAGCACATCACCCGCCAGGCGATGAACCACGGCGGCGTTCCGCTGCTGGAGCCGCTGACGCTCGGCGAACTTGCCGGCAGGAACGGGACCTTCGGCGCGGTCGGCGCGCCGGACAGACCCGGCCGCGACCTGATGTCCTCCGAAGAGAACCACTGCGACGGCGGCGACTGGTACGACGAGAGCGGTTATCCGCAGAGCAAGGCCAACGCCCAGAAGCGGCTTGAGGCCTGCCGCGCCTACATCTTCGCCCGCCTCAATGACGCGGTGAGTGCGGCCGGCGCCCTGGTCGAGCAGAACACAAGCGGCAAGTGGGTCGTCAGGGCGGACCAGATGCCGACCGTTTCCAGCCCCTGCCCCTATTCGGGCAAGAAGAGCCTGGCCAAATGCAATGTCCTGGAGAACGTCGGCCTGGCCCTCCACGCCGCCCAGGATTTCTATTCTCACTCCAACTGGGCCGATCGGGCCGACACCAGCAAGGCGGTCGCCCGCGACAACCCGCCCGGACTGGGCAACGGCGTTCCTGCCCCGTGGCTCGACCCCAGAACGCCGGATACGGCCTTTCCGGCCGGCCTGATCAGTGGCTGCTACGAAGGGTTTCCGGAGTGGAGCAACTGCAACTACGGCTTCTTCAAATCGCGCGTGAAGCACGGCTATCTGAACAAGGATACGCCCGGAAAAGACCGGGCCAGGATCAACGGCAACTTCAACCAGGTCTTCAACCTCGCCGCCCTGGACAGCGGCAACAAATGGGTGTGGCTGGAGAGCAGGATCAACGAGACCTATCCCGGCCCACAGGGCAGGGCCATCGTCTGCGGCCTTCGCAAGGACGCCGCCGTCAGCTGCCCATGATCGTCGGATCCCTCTCGTGGCAGGGCTGAACGGCCTTGACCCCCGCCTCGATTGACTGGGTGTTCGGCGACCTGCGCTTGTGACGGCTAGGTGACTGTTTGTAATGGATTTCTTGTCACGTTCTGTCTTTGTTCTTGCTTTGAGCCGCCCGTTGTGCTGGACTTGTGGATAAGTGGCATAACTTCAACGACTTAGCAGGGGCGAGTTGGAACATGGTCGCCAAGGTGGTCACCGTCGCCTTCCAGGGGGTCGAAGCCCGGCGTGGCGACGTCGAGGTCCAGCTGACCGGCGGCGAGACCGCCATCGTCATCGTCGGCCTGGGCGACAAGGCGGTGGCCGAAAGTCGCGAGCGGGTTCGTGGGGCCTTTACCGGGCTGGGACTTGCGATGCCGGCCCAGCGGGTGGTGGTCAATCTGGCCCCGGCCGATCTGCCCAAGGAAGGCAGCCATTACGACCTGCCGATCGCCCTGGCGGTGATGGGCGCCATGGGCATCATCCCGCATGACGCCCTGAACGGCTGGGCGGCGATCGGCGAGCTGTCGCTGGACGGCAGCATCTCCGCCGTCGCCGGCGCCCTGCCCGCCGCGATCGCCGTCGGGGCCATGGACCTTGGCCTGATCTGCCCGGAGGCCTGCGGGCCGGAGGCGGCCTGGGCCGGCGAGACCCGCATCCTGGCCCCTCGCTCGCTGATCAGCCTGATCAACCATTTCCGGGGCACACAGATCATGTCCGCCCCGCGTCCGGGCGAGGTCATCCAGTCGACCGGCGGTCCCGACCTGCGCGACGTGAAGGGCCAGGAACAGGCCAAGCGGGCGCTGGAGATCGCCGCCGCCGGCGGTCACAACCTGATAGGGTTGAGGCTTGAAGACCCCACGGCTATGAAGCGCTTATGCCAGTTGCGTACAGCTACCTCCGCTTCTCCAGCCCTGAGCAGGCAAAAGGAGACAGTGCCCGTCGCCAGAACGATGCCGCCGAACGGTATGTGGCCGCCCATGGGCTCGAACTGGACCGATCACTGAGCCTCAAAGACCTGGGCGTGTCCGCCTTTCGGGGACAAAACGCTGAGCTCGGCCGCCTCGGCTACTTCCTACAGGCGATCAAGAAGGGCATCGTTCCGCCCGGGTCGTTCTTGCTAGTCGAGAGCCTAGACCGCATCAGCCGCCAGACGGTCCTGTCAGCCATCGACACCCTCCGGCTCATCCTCTCTGAGGGCGTCACCTTGGTGACACTTACAGACGGCGCGGCCTACACCAAGGGGACGATAGAGACCAACTTCCCCCAGCTGATGATGGCCTTCTTGACCTTCGCGAGGGCCAACGAAGAAAGCAGCATCAAGGCTATGCGGGTGCAAGAGGCGTGGGACCGCAAGAAGCGCGATGCGGCCACTACGCCGCTCACTAAGGTTTGCCCGGCATGGCTGAGGCTCAGGGATGACCGGTCAGGCTTCGAGGTCATTCCCGGCCGTGGCGAGGTGGTTCGGAGGGTGTTCGAGATGGCAGCCGAAGGCATCGGCCAGCACGCGATTGCCGCCAAGCTCAACACCGAGGGAGTGCCTCCGTTCGGAGACCCTCGCAGAAAGCCGGGGCAGCACTGGCACAAGAGCTACGTGGCCAAGATGCTTTTCGGTGATGCCGCCCTTGGCACCTACGTTCCTCACAGCGGCCAGCACGTTGACGGCCGCATAGTTCGAACCCCATGGGCTCCGGTACTCGGCTACTATCCTGCCGTCGTGGATCATGAATTGGCTCGACGCGCCCGACTTGTGACGGGTCCCGGTAAGAACCCTAAGCGAGGGCGTCATGCAGCCCTGCCCGTTCGCAACATCTTGGCCGGTCTAGCACGCTGCCCCCTGTGTGACGGCACGATGACGAGGGTCTCGAAGGGAAGTCGCGCCAAGGCTGGCAAGCCATATCTGGTGTGCGCCAAGGCAAAGGCCGGGGCAGGATGTGCCTACCGCGCCGTTCCCTATGAGCAGGTGGAAGTGGCCATCCTTCAGCGGGCCGACGAATTGGTGCTGAAGGACACACTGGAGGATCAAGACCCGGAACTTGACGCATTCCTAGCCGAGAAGGCCGACCTCGTGAGGCGCAGGGAGAACCTGCTTGAACTTGTGGAGACTGGAGACGCGTCAGTGCGTGAGCGGTTCTTGTCACTGGGGGAGAGGCTAAAGGCCGTTGAGGCATCGGTTACAGACCGGACCGTGCATCGTGAGGCGAACCGAGAGCCTCTCGTTGAGAGCCGCATGGGCGACCTCAGGGCCGCTTTGAAGGCGGACCCCTTCGACCTTGAGGTGGCGAACACCGCGTTGCGCCTCTGCGCTGACTCGGTCGTAGTCGATTACCCAGCTGGTGATCTTCTCGTTTCGTGGCGTCACGGTGGAGTTACCGACTTGACCTTCGCATGGCCGGACGAATGAGAAAAACAACAGATGGCCCAGGGGCTCACCGGGTGGACTAGAGGTCCCTATGAAGGGTCCTCATTGGAGGGAGGGCCATGGCCATCATCACCCTTGGACCCCCTAGGGCTCTCTGCGGGTGCATAGATGGTCTTACAGGTGCCACCTATGAGGTCCTCTGTCCCTATCACCTACAGACCACTACTTCCTCCTGTAGGGCCACCCAATCGATGCCCATGGGTGAGCCTCATGGATCACTGCACTATCACCTGCAGACCTCATCTTCCTCCTGTATGGCCACCTAATCGATGGCCATCGAGAGGCTCGTGGGTCACTGCACTATCACCTGCAGAACACCTGTTCCTCCTGTAGGCCAACCTATATCCTAGAGCCCGGCCGGGTTGGAGGTGACCGCATGAGGCTCCTCGTTTGGGCCGCTGCCACGGGAGTGCTGCTATTCGCTTCTCCCGCGCTCGCCGACCCCTGCAAGGCCATCCCTGACAAAGGCCCGACGCCTCCTGAGGTTCGCGCTGGAGCGGTCTTCAATGGTCCGGTGGTGTACGTGGGGGATGCCGACAGCCTGTGTGTGAGCATCGACCCTAAGATCATCCTATGGGTGGAGGTCAGGCTAGCCGACTTCTACGGCCCCGAGCTTCAGGAGCCAGGCGGTAGGGCGGCCAAGGCGACCCTGGAGCGGATCGCCATGGGTCGAACCGTGACCTGCACTGCGGGCCGCCGCAGCTATGACCGCGTGGTCGCTCGCTGCACGCTACAAGGTGTCTCGTTAGGGGAGCGGATGAGGGCCGCAGGGGTGGCTGAGGGGGGCCGTGGGCGGGACCGCTAGGCGTCTGGCGTCTTGTTGGGTGAGTTGCCGTCGCTTGCTGGGGCCTCGTCCGCTTCCCCGTCGGTCGGCTCGGAAGGGCGCAGCCACGGCGGGGTGTACTGGATCGAAGTGGACTCCTTCGGGGGCCGACAGTCGTCCTCATACAGGTCCGGGTCTTCCTTCCATGACTTCGTCACTTCTCGCCCTCCTCACGCTTCGCCAACCACACTAGGCCCCTCGCGGGACGGAGCAAGGGCAGCTCAGGGGGGGGCTCCCTCAGGGCCGATAGCGCGGCGGCCTCGGAGAAGACTCTAGGAGTCCCCCTGAGGCCCCCCAGCCGGTGCGGCTAGGTGAGGTGCCGGCAGGGTGCCGATGGACTCCTAGGGCCGTTCTGGAGTCTTCTAGGGGCCTTCTGCTTGCGGGGCTTGGCCCTTGCTGGAGCACTGCCGATCGCATGACCTTCCCCGCCGTCCCGAATGCCGCCGAACTCGTCACGCGGGCGCAGGTTCTCGCAATCCCATCGCCCGTTCCTCGCTCGCCGGGCATCTACGCGTGGTACTTCGACGCCGTGCCTCCGACCATCGACGCCAGCGGCTGCCATACGATGGACGGCCACACCCTCCTCTACGTCGGCATCTCTCCAAAGGAGCCTCCCCAGAATGGCCGCGCCCCTTCGCGCTCTACTCTGAGAGACCGGCTACGGACCCACTACGCGGGCAACGCCGCTGGATCGACACTACGGAAGACCCTCGGGTGCCTGTTGCAGGATGAGCTTGGCTTCCCCCTCCGCAGGGTCGGGTCTGGGCTTAGGTTCACCCTGACGAACGCTGGCGAGCAAGCCCTATACGCGTGGATGGCGAGACACGCCCGGGTGACGTGGTTGGCCGTGGAGCGACCGTGGGAGGTCGAGCGGGAACTGCTGCAGGGCGGGCCGCCGCTGCCCCTGAACATCAAGGACAACCCGTGCGCCGCCCATGTGCTCCACTTGTCGGCTGTCCGGAGGAGAGCGGTCGAAGCTGCTACTGCGCTACCGGTTGTCCACCTGGACGGCCCTCGAAGAGCACGGCTGGGGGCGGCTCCTTAGCGTTTCCAGTTATACCTCTGGGAGCGCCCTGGGAGCCACCGAGCCCGGCCGTAGGTGAAGCCATGGACAGCGGCCGCCATTGGGCCATCAACGCATAGGGCATGCCGTAGGTGAAGCCGTAGGAGACCCGTTCACCTTCAGCTGTGGCCGTACTCCGAGGACCCGCTCGAAGTGGGAAACGAGGACGGCAGAAGCCGCAGCCTCATCCTTGGCGGGGACGATCAGGCTGTCATGAACCGGCAAGGCGGGGATACCCTGCGCCACGAGGTCCAGGACCGCGCCCACGACGGCCTCGCTCTCCTTGAAGGTCAGGTCAGCCCAGCTGATGCCGGTGTCCTCCAGCCTTAGCAGCAGTGGGTACCGGGCCATGACCTTCGCACCGACAGAGGCGGCCTTGTTAAATCCGGACAGCGTCCGACCCGTGCGCTTGCGGTGCTCCTCGTTCGCCGCCTTCGGCCAACGCGTCACCGGACAGCCTTTACCGAGGGTCGCCGTCAACCATGCCTTAGCGACTTCACGGTCCACGCCGAGCCCTTCGTAGGCATCCTCGCCGATGTCCAACGGGGTCCCGAGGAGGGCGTGCAGAACGGTCAGATGGGAGGCCTTGATGTCGATCTCGACCACCGGGTCTCCGTTAAGCGTCATGGCCAGCCGAGTGGCCTTCTTGGCGGTCTGGTAGGCCCCCCCGTAGGCGTACAGACGCCCGCCCTTGTCCCATCGGTAGTTGGGGGCATCGCCCATCGCGAAGGCCCTGTGAAGGCCGTGGAACTCGGCACCAGAGATGTCCACGGTGTGGAGGAAGTCGTTGATGCTCTGAACCTCGGCTGACAGGCGACGGGTCTCCGATGTCTCGGTGATTGTCATTGGCCGCCCCGCTATCTTTGCCCCCCCGGTCCGCGTGGCGCTGCTCTTGAGGGCCAACAGCGGGCGCGCCTGGGGAGGCTCCGGAGCGAAGGTGAAGTGATCCCCGAGCGTCTCTACGAGGATGCATGAGGAGGCGGCCATCTCCACCAGCTCGGGGGTCGCCCGGTAGCGGGAGGCCTTTCGGTTCAGAACAACGGTGACGCCGGTGTCGCCCCAGTCCGTCGTGTCATCTTTCTTGAAGCCCGCCACCGTTTCGACCAGCCCGAGACGACTTAGGCCCTTGGTGACGGCTACGAATGCTGGATGGGTGACCGGCCCGCCGGTGAAGCTCTTGGCATGACGGGAGCGATAGACGTATCCGCTGTCAGGCAGACCGGGAGAGGCCTTCAGGAGGTCAGCTAGGAAGGCACCTAGGGCGTTCTGGAAGGCGGCTTGGGCACCAGCCTTGCGCTTGCGGGCTCTGCCGCTGAAGGATCGCTCCAAAGCCTCTATGGCGTCTGCCAGGGTCGCCACGAAGGCGATCGATGATGGGGAGGTTGGCACACCCCGAAGGGTCGCCATCGGTGCCGCCTTGAGGGCGTCACGGCGTGATTGGCACATGCAGTTCTCTTGCTGATGGAGGGGTCTCGCAGTCGGCGCGAGAAGACAGGATGGGCGCGAACACCCCACCCGAGAGACGCGAGGATCGCCGTAGAGGCGGTTCGCCCCTCCCTCTATGGCCACCTGATCGACAGGCGGCGGCGCACTACCTGAAGCCCGCGTTTCTCCGCCAGTACCCAAGCTTGATCTGCGCCTGACGGAGGTCCGCCGATCTATCGATGGGCTCGCGTTGGAGATCGCAATGAACGCGAGGCGAATAGTCCGCCAGGTCGCGCGCCCAGGTGCCGGTCTTGATCAGGTCTCCTCGGATGATGGCGTGCATCCGCTTGGCGATGGCGTAGGACGGAAAGGATGCTCGGACCCGAAGGCGCTCGCCCGTGGGGCTGATGCGGCTATGGATCACAACGTCAACTTGGAAGCTGTTGCCGCGAATTCGAATAGTCATTGGGAAGTCCCTTGTGCTGAGCGGGACCCCCTAAGAGCACGCAATTTCCGGTCGAACCAACAGCGAAAAGTGCCCCGGATGGAAAGTCTGGTGCCGAGGCAATCGACTGCCGTCAGCGGGGCGCGATCAGGCTGGTCCAACGTCTCGCCTGACATTTTAGTGAGGGCACATACTGCGGCACACATTGGCCATGGCAGCCGGTGCCCTCTCCTTTAGCCCAACCTAAACCCGTGCGGCCGCCTCGTACCGCTTCACGGTCGCCTCCGAGATCGCGAAGTGCGCCGCCGTTGCGCTGATGCTGGCCTTGTTCGCTCGTCGCCACTCCCGGACGGTCACCGCGTCAGCCGCCTTCGGACGGCCTAGGCTCTCCGCCCCGCGATGGGTTTTCCCGGTGGCAGCCAACGATGCCCGCGCCGCGCTCCTGCCCGACTCGCACCGCTCCACGATCCGTCGGCGCTCCATTTCGGCGACCTGTGCGAGGACAGCGAGGATCAACTCCCCAGCACCCCGACCGATGGCCCCCAGGCCATGAACGTTGACCGTCACGCCCTTGTCGAGGAGCGCCCTGACCGTGGCCTGGACATCAAGCGCGTCACGCCCCAGCCGGTCCACCGCATAGACATAAACGGTGTCATCAGGGCGCACGAACCGGAGCAGCTGTGAGAACCCTGGCCGGTCGGCTGCGAGGGTCGCGCCGCTGACGCCCTCGTCGCAGAACTCCTTATCAAACGCTCCTCCCATCGCTCCGCTTTGGGCGGTGACGCTCTGATCACGGGTGGAGACACGGTAGTAGGCGATACGCTGCACGGGGATGCTCCTAGCGCAAAAGATACCCAACGAGTTTCCCTAGCTCGTAAGGTGGCGCTAAAGTGCCGTCAAGGTATCTTTTGAACCCCGGCGCCAAACTTACAACTTCTGACCCTGGCCACGCAGTCGGGGAGCTTGCTCATTCCCTCCGACGCCCGGTAAGCCGTAGCCCAGTTGTAGGGCGTAGGGTTCCGATGAGTGACGATGAGAAGACCGGTGGCATTTCACCGGAGGAAGCCAAGGCGAACCGTGGGTGCCTGGTCTTCATTGCGATTGTCTTGGTGGCGTTGGTCGCGATGTGTGTGAACGGGGCATCGAAAGAGAACAGAGAAGCTCGTCCGACAAGCTCGTACACCGCGCCCGAGCGCAATCCATCAACCGACTGGGCACCCCCTAGCGGCTACGAAGAGAGTACACGCGAAAGCGGTATCACGCCCAGCGAGGCGATGGCCGCCGACCTCATCATCTGTCGCGAGACTGGACAGTGCCCAGCCGGGCTCACCCAAACCCAAGCCCGAGACATCATCTGCCGGCGAGTGGGTGACTGCTAGCGAGGACCTTGCCTCGCCGCCGACATCATCTCCTCTAGGCCCCAGTCTAGCCCGGAGCTCGTTGGCCTGATCAATGAGTGCTGTGATGGCACGTGTGATGTCACCGCCCGCGAACCCAACTCCGCGCATCATCTCCGCGACCTTCTCCTGCTCACGCTGGGAAGGCCTCACTCGCTCCGTTTGATTATCTCCATGAACCATTCGGTGGAGCTTTTGCCATCGACTTCTACGTCCCCCCTGGAGACGCGATCAAGCTTGCCGTTGAGTGATACGAACTCGCAGATTTCAGAAGTCCTGATGGGAGTGCCGTAGGCATTGGGTGCATCGAAGGATAGCAGCCGTCGGAATAGGACTGGCTTTAGGAAATCGGCCGTGGCCTCGTCCAAGCTGGAGCCCCGCCCCTTATTGCGCTCCCTTTGAATGTACTGCGCACCTGTGAGCGGAACGTTATCCATCGCGGTAATTTCTACCCGGCGGTAATCAGATGGCGAACGTAATCGCTCTTTTACTACGGACTCACAAGCAGATGTAAATTTCTGCTCGGCACAACCCCCCAATATACTAACAGTAAATAGCAGTCCTGAAAGGGACACTATAAAGCGTACATATGTCAAAACTTGACCCCCGGTATTTCTCGCGTGTCAGCGTTATTATGTTTTTCAATGGGATGGCAAGCTCACATTCTGTATCGTTTCGTGTTGTCGAAATTGAAGGCGGCGAACGTGTGGGACGGGAAAGCGCTCAGCGAACCTGCTGAACCTCATCAAGAGCGCCGCGACGATGGACTGCCGGGCCTCCGACATTATGAGTTCAGCGGGCCTGTAGGAGGGATTGGGGGTACGGGGGGAAACGGCGCGTGCTGCGCCTGTCATGCCGCCTCGGAAATGTGTGATGCTCTCCAGCTTTGGATGGTTTGACCGCTGGAGGGCTGAGGATGGATCGAGAGGATGAGCGAAGGAGACTCGAGCGCGACCTGCGGGGTGCTTACTCAGCGGCCAGACTTCTAGCCAGGAGGCAGGAACGCCTCATCGGGTGGATGGCCGGAGGTTTGGTGCTCGCATGTATGTGTCTCTCGCTACTAACGAACTCCTCACCGTTGGATGACGAGCTAGGAAAATGGGGCATCGGACTTGGGATTTTCGTCAGCACGGTTGCTGGCCTCCGCTGGAACCACGTGAGAGACCTATGCTGCGATCAGCGAGAGGTTTGCGATAAGCTGAGGGGCCAAGTCGAGCAAAGGGGCTTTGAAGTGTCGGCTGATGGCTCTGTCGGCTACCCGAAGCCGCTTCCCTAGCCCTGGGTGCCTACGGTGGCGGCAGAGTGCATGATGATTGAACCGACGCATACGCGCCCTCCCGCAATGGCCTGGGCCGCGCCGCTTGTGCTGCTGATCGTGGCGGTGGGGCCATGGCCCTACGGCTTCTACACGCTCCTGCGGCTGGCCGTGTTCTGTGCGGCGGCCTTCCTGGCCTACTCATCGCTAGCCAAGGGCAGCCCGCGACCGAGGCTCGGCTGGGTCTTTGTCGGGTTGGCCCTGCTCTACAATCCGGTCTTCAAGGTCCACTTCGATAGGGAGACCTGGAGCCTGATCAATCTTGTATCGGCCGTCCCGTTCGGTGTCCTCGGCTGGTTGAACCGCAAGACCTCGACCTGAGGCCCTCACAAATTTCCGGGGCGGCATGACAACACTGGCTGACGCGTCCTCCCCCTGTTGTCCCTTCAGTTGGGCCTACGGTGAGCGACTGGCCTCTACAGCCGAACCGCGATGTTCGGATGCTTGGCACGATTGATCAGCGTCGTTTGATCCACGGTCGCGTCCATGGTCCAGTAGTGGTGCGGGCCGATGTCGAGATACCAGCGCACAGCCCACGCCGCGCGATTGGCGGGGCGGACCTCCGCTTGATAGCCAGCCTCTTCGATGTGCCGGACAAAGGCTTTGAACGCTGCGATGTCAGGGGTCTCGGCCCTCAGACAATACCAGTGCGGCCACTGCGGCATCGTCTTGGCGAAATGCCAAGTCTGGGCATCAACGAACGCGTTGGCTTCCTGGTCGGTCATGACACCCGGTTCGAATTACCCCTGCGGAGTTCTGTCCACCTACCGTAGTGTGACCACCGATACCCCGATGAAAAACGATTGGAGTGACCGTGTTTGGAGATTTCTTCCTCATCGAGCGTGAGGGCGATGAGCCGGTCCGGGGCGAGCGTCTGGCGTTCGGGGAAACCAACGGTCGAAACGAGGCATGGCTTCGGGACACCCTGTACGACCACCCGGAACTGCTGCCGGTCAAAGACATCGATCCAGCCTATGGCCCACTGACGCCCCTGTGTACCGAACTGCGGACTGAGGCCGGTCCGCTCGACATCGCCTTCATCAATCCGTTCGGGCGGCTCACCCTTGTCGAGTGCAAGCTTTGGCGGAACCCCCAGGCTCGCCGTGAGGTCGTCGCCCAGGTGCTCGACTATGCTCGGGCGATCAGTCGGTGGTCTTATTCCGACCTCCAGCGGCAGGTCTCGGCGGCCTCAGGGCGAACCGGCAATGCGCCGTATGAACTTGTGAAGGCCAGTCACCCGGACCTTGTGGAGCATGAGTTCGTCGATGCCGCCGCCGCCGCCCTTCGCTCGGGCCGGTTTCTGCTCCTGATCGCCGGGGACGGCATCCGGGAGGATGTCGGCGCTCTCTCCGAACTGATCAACAACAACGCAGCAATGGGCTTCTCGTTCGGGCTTGTAGAGGTCGCGCTGTATGGGTTCGGAGACGTCTCGCTGGCCATTCAGCCGCGCGCAATCGCCAAGACCCGGATCATCGAGAAGACCGTTGTCGTTCTGCGCGACCCCGGCGGCGCGTCCATGGCTGCCGATATCGACATCCCGCCCCTCGGCAATACCACGCCTCCGTCTCAACGCCCGAACCTCGGCGAAGGAGAAAAGCAGGCGGAATATCGCGAATGGTATCGACCGATTGTCGAAATGACCTTTGACGATCCGGACCAGGAACCCCCGAAACTCTACTACCCGAACAACATTCGCGTTCACCTGCCGTGGCCCAAAACTTGGCTTTTGGCAGGGTCGGCAGCAAGCGGGAGGAAGTGTTTCGTGGCGCTCGTAGAGGGCGGCCAAGGGAACTCCTTGACGCCGCTGCTGGGCAAGCTCCGCGATGAAATCCTGGCCCAACTACCGCCCGGTGCCTTCGCTCGTGGCGG
>Ga0164290_1002099_pt1 | contig 17232 bp, 18 predicted proteins | sample Micstemetagenome_FD_108782 | JGI IMG/M metagenome (GOLD analysis project Ga0164290, IMG submission 108782) | Contaminated culture microbial community from soil near Moab, Utah, USA - Microcoleus steenstrupii SON62 (Illumina Assembly) | ecosystem: Environmental > Terrestrial > Soil > Soil crust... | reverse complement strand
GGCGGCCTGCGCCAGCGCCTCGATCTCCCCGAGCGTCGGCGCGAAGGTTTGACGATCGGTCATGGTCCGCGACATAGGCAGACGCCCGACCCCTGCCAAGCCGGAGGCCCGAACATGGTGGAGAAGCTGACCCAGGCCGAGCGCGACCGGCTGCTGCCGACGCTCGACGGCTGGACCGTCGACGAGGCGCGCGACGGCATCCGCAAGCAGTACCGCTTCGCCGACTTCCGCCAAGCCTTCGCCTTCATGACCCGCGTCGCGCTGCTCGCGGAAAAGGCCGACCACCACCCCGAATGGTCGAACGTCTACAATCGGGTCGACGTGCTGCTGACGACGCACGACGCCGACGGCCTGTCGATGCGCGACGTCGACCTCGCCCGCGCGATCGACGGCTGACCCCAAGATCCTCCCCCGCAGGGGGAGGATCGGGGCCCCGCCGGCCGCCACGCGTCGGTCCCGTCGGGGCGTCGCCGCCCCGGGGGCCGGCCGGCGCGCGTCGGACCCGTCGTCGGCTGCGCGCCGCCGCGGGCCGGCCGGCGCGCGTCGGTCCCGACGGCGGACCTGTCCGCCGCGGGCCGGCCGGCGTTACCTCGGCGCCATGCGGATGGCGCCGTCGAGGCGGACGTCCTCGCCGTTGAAATAGCTGTTGCGGCACATCTCGACCGCGAGGCCGGCGTATTCGGCCGGGTTGCCGAGGCGCTTCGGGAAGGGGACGCTCGCGGCGAGCGCGGCCTTCACGTTGTCGGGCGCGGCGTTCATCAGCGGCGTGTTGAAGATGCCGGGCAGGATGGTGTTCACCCGGATGCCCTCGCTCATGAGGTCGCGCGCGACGGGGAGCGTCATGCCGACGACGCCGCCCTTCGACGCCGAATAGGCCGCCTGGCCCATCTGGCCGTCCTCGGCGGCGACGCTCGCGGTGTTGACGATCGCGCCGCGCTCGCCGTCCTCCATCGGGTCGAGCGTCAGCATGCCGGCCGCCGACTTCGCGATGCAGCGGAAGGTGCCGACGAGGTTGATCTGGATCACCATGTTGAAGGCGTCGAGCGGGAAGTGCTTGATGCCGCCGGTCTGCTTGTCGCGGCTCGCGGTCTTGATCGCGTTGCCGACGCCCGCGCAGTTGATCAGGATCCGCTCCTGGCCGTTGGCGGCGCGCGCCTTCGCGAAGCCGGCGTCGACGCTTTCGTCCGAGGTGACGTCCACCTGGCAGAAGACGCCGCCGATGTCGGCCGCGACGCGCTCGCCGGCCTCGGCGTTGCGGTCGAAGATCGCGACCTTGACGCCTTCGGCGGCGAGCGCCCGCGCCGTCGCCTCGCCGAGGCCGCTCGCGCCGCCCGTCACCACCGCCGAACAACCTGCAAGCTTCATGGACCGCCTCCGCTAGATGGGTTCGCGTGCGTTATGGCGGCAGGGCGACCGCCTGCCAAGCGGCCGCGCCGCTCGCAATTGCGTCAGGTGATCGGCGGCTGGCTCGCCGGCTTCACGCGTCGCGCCGCCACCTGTTCGCGGTAGGCGAGGTAGATGCTCGAGGCGAGGATCACCGCGCCGCCGACGAGCGTCACCGCGTCGACCGGCTCGCCGAACGCCCACCAACCGATGAGGATGACGACGCCGAAGCGCAGGAAGTCGTAGGGCATCACCGCCGTCGCGTCGGCGGCGCGGAAGGCGTAGCTCGTGGCGAGCTGGCCCGCCACCGCGCACGCGCCGACGCCGACGAGCGCCGCCCAGGTGCCCGCCGACGGCCAGGTCCAGTAGAAGGGCACCACGACCGCCGAGATCGGCAGCATGAGGAAGAAGGTGAAGGCCGCCACCAGCCGCGGGTCGTCGGTGCCCACGAGCTGCTTGATCGTCACGAGCGAGAAGGCGGTGGCGACGGCGGCGAGCACCGCGGCCGCGATGCCCGGCGTGAGCGGCACCTGCCCGGGCTGGAGCACGATGAGGACGCCCGCGAAGCCCACCACCAGCGCGCTGATCCGCCGGATGCGGATGCGCTCGCCGAGGAACAGCGCCGCGCCGATCGTGGCGAACAGCGGGGCGGCGAAGTTGATCGCCTGCACGTCGGCGAGCGGCGCGTGCGACACCGCGTAGAAGGTGGCGTAGGTGGCGATCACGCCCGAGGTCGCGCGGCGCAGGTGCGCCGGCCAGCGCCGCAGCGAGGCGCGGTCCCAGGCGTTCGCCGCGATCGGCAGGATGACGAGCGCGCCGATCAGGTTGCGGAAGAACACGATCGCGAAGGGATGGAGCTCCGCGCTCGCCGCCCGGATGAAGCCCCAGACGCCGGCGAAGGCGAGGCAGGCGACGATCATCCACGCCGGCCCGCGCAGCGCGGGCGGCAGCCGGTCGACGTGGTGCGCGGGGCCTCTCACCGGGCCGGCTTAGAGCATCGGGGGCGCGGGTTCACCCGCGATGTTGGCCGGCGCCTCGTCACGGCGCGTCCAGGCCGCGCGCGAGGAGGACGACCGCCTCGGCGCCGGCCCGGCGGTCGCGTGCGATCGCCTCGTATTCCGGCGACGTCGCCCACGCGCGGAACGCCGCCTCGTCGGGGAAGGACATCAGCACGAGCTTCTCGCGGTCCCACGCGCCCTCGACCACGCGCGGCGCCTCGTCGGCGGCGAGCAGCCGGCCGGAAAAGCGCGCGAACACCTCCATGAACCGCGCCTGGTAGCGGTCGTACGCGGCGCGGTCGGTGAAGCGAAGCTGCGCGACGGCGTAGACGGTCATGGGCCGGCCCCTCCTTCGAGAACCAGCCTAAGGTCCCGCGCGCCCCGCGGGCAGCGGGCAGAAGTGAGAGCGGAGCTAGCTGTCGAGCAGCCGCGACAGGTGCGCGATGTCGCCGTCCAGCTCGCGGTCGCTGGCGCGCAGCTCGTCGATGCGCTTCACCGCGTGCATGACCGTGGTGTGGTCGCGCCCGCCGAAGCGCCGCCCGATCTCGGGCAGCGAGCGCGGCGTGAGCTTCTTGGCGAGGTACATCGCAACCTGCCGCGGCCGGGCCACCTCGCGCGCGCGGCGCGCCGACATCATGTCGGCGAGCTTCACGGTGTAATAGTCGGCGACCTTGCGCTGGATCTCGTCGATCGTGATTTTCTTCTCGTGCGCGCGCAGCACGTCGGCGAGCACCTGGCGCGTGAACTCGAGGTCGACGGCCTTGCCGACGAGCGTGGCGTAGGCGACGACGCGGTTCAAGGCGCCCTCGAGCTCGCGCACGTTCGAGGTGATGCGCCGCGCGAGGAACTCGATGACCTCGGGCTCCACCTTCACGCCCGGCAGCCGCTCGAGCTTGGACATGAGGATGTTGAGCCGCAGCTCGTAGTCGGCCGGGTTGATGTCGGCGACGAGGCCCCAGGCGAGGCGCGACAGGATGCGCTCCTGGATGCCCTCGAGGCTCTGCGGCGAGCGGTCGGCGGTGATGACGAGGCGCTTACCGGCGCTGATGATCTCGTTCATCGTGTGGAAGAACTCTTCCTGCGTCGAGTCCTTGCCGGCGATGAACTGGACGTCGTCGATCATCAGCAGGTCGACCGAGCGCAGCCGCTGCTTGAAGGCGATCGTCTCCTTGGCGCGAAGCGCGGCCAGGAACTCGACCATGAACTTCTCGGCCGACATGTAGGCGACCTTGGCCTGCGGGTTGCGCGCGCGCAGCTCCCAGCCGATCGCGTGCATGAGGTGCGTCTTGCCGAGGCCCGTGGTGCCGTGGAGGAACAGCGGGTTGAAGCCGATCGGCCCGCCCTCGGCCACCGTGCGCGCCGCGTTGTACGCGAGCTCGTTCGACTTGCCGACCACGAAGGCGTCGAAGGTGTAGCGGTCCTCGAGGCGGAGGCCGACGTCGGCCGGCGTCGGGGCGGGCGCCGCGTCGGCGACCGTTCCGACGACCGACGAGTCGCCCGGCGTCATCGGCGCCGCCTCGGAACCGCGCTCGCGGATCGCCGGCTGGACCGTCAGGCGCACCGAGCGCACGTCGGGCAGCTGCGCCGTCCACAGGCCGCGCAGCCGCTCCAGGAAGTGGTTGCGGATCCAGTCCGCCATGAAGTGGGTGGGGAGCGAGAGCGTCGCCTCGCCGTCCTCGACGCCGACGAACTCGATCGGCTTCAGCCAGCTGTCGAAGGTGCGCTGGCCGAACTCGGCGCGCAGCACGGCGCGAATCGCTTCCCAGGCCGTCTTCGAGTCGTCCCCGCCCCCGAGGAACAATGACGAGACGCGCGCCGTCGCCTGTGGATTCGTTGCCATCTATTCCCTCGCGCCCGATTCGCCGCCCCCGTGCGAACCGGTCAATCCGATCAACCGCGCAACCTCGAACGCAACCCTACTCGTCGGCTCGACGCCCGCGGCAACAAGTCAACGTCACCGCTGCAGGTCTTGCCGCACCTGAAAAACCAAGGCACCGGCAAATAGTTCCTACGAACAACCCGCCTCGACCATTAACTCTATTCAGCGCACGATCATGAGGCCGCCGTCCGAATACTTGTCGGAGCGGCGCTCATCACCGTGCGTACTAAACTGATTCGGGGCAAACCCCCGCCGGCGCTCAGGCCGGGAGCGACTCTAAGCGGCGCGCGGACCGGGGATCAAGAGACTCAAAGTTCACAGAACCGAAATAAAGCGGCTTGACACCACAACCGCCCGTTTTTGGCGGATTTCCGCGCAAATAACTGATTCCGTTGGCGAGTTTTCCACAGGCTTTACGCGTTCCCGATTCGTCGCGCGCGGGCACGAAAAAGGGCGCCGCGAGCCTGCCCGCGGCGCCCTTCGAAGCTCGTGCCGGACGGCTTAGGCGAGCGCCTTGATGCGCTTGGCCAGGCGCGCGATCTTGCGCGACGCGGTGTTCTTGTGGAGCACGCCCTTCGACACGCCGCGCATCAGCTCGGCCTGCGCGGCGCGCAGCGTCTCGACCGACGCGTCCTTCGCGCCGCCCTCGATCGTCGACTCGGCCTTCTTCACGAAGGTGCGGATGCGGCTGACGCGCGCCTTGTTGATCTCGGCGCGGCGATCGTTGCGGCGGATGCGCTTGCGCGCCTGGGGAGTGTTGGCCATTCGGTCCTCGAAAAACTCTGATCACGCGCGGCCCAAGGCCGCGCGCGGCGCGAACGTCGACCCGCGCCGGGAAAGCGCGCTCAATATAGTGCGCGGCGCGTCGGGTCAACGGGTCCGGCGGGCGATTCCGTGGGGAATTTGGCGCCGCCGCGGCGTCGGTCCGGATGGCGGGCGGTGCCCGGTGCCAGCCGTCGGTCCCGCCGGCGCGGCTCCGCGCCGCGGGCCGTCCGTCCGCCGTCGGTCCGGCCGCGGGGCCGGGCCCCGCGCCGGCCGTCCGGCGCTACCTATGCGTGAACTTCGCTTCGCGCTTCTCGACGAACGCGGCCATGCCTTCCTTCTGGTCGGCGGTGCCGAACAGCCCGTGGAACAGCCGGCGCTCGAAGCGCACGCCCTCGGCGAGCGTCGTCTCGTAGGCGCGGTCGACCGCCTCCTTCGCCGCCATCGTGGCCAAAAGCCCGTAGCCGGCGATCTGCTCGGCGGCCGCGATCGCCTCGTCGAGGAGTCGGTCGGCCGGGCAGACGCGGCTGACGAGGCCGATGCGCAGCGCCTCGGCAGCGTCGATCATCCGGCCGGTGAGCACGAGGTCCATCGCCGTCGCCTTGCCGACCGCGCGGGCGAGCCGCTGCGTGCCGCCGGCGCCCGGGATGACGCCGAGCTTGATCTCCGGCTGGCCGAACTTCGCGTTCTCGGCGGCGAACGCCATGTCGCACATCATCGCCATCTCGCAGCCGCCGCCGAGCGCGAAGCCGTTCACCGCGGCGATCACCGGCTTGCGCGTCCGGGTCAGCTCCTCCCAGGTCGCGGTGATGAAGTCCTCCCCGTAGACGTCGGCGAAGGACTTGGGCGCCATCTCCTTGATGTCGGCGCCGGCGGCGAACGCCTTGCCGTGGCCGGTGAGCACGATCGCGCCGACGTCGTCGTCGGCGTCGAGCGCGCGCAGGACCTGCGTCAGCTCGCTCGTGAGCCGGTGGTTGAGCGCGTTCAACGCCTCCGGCCGGTGGAGCGTGACGATCCCGACGCGCCCGCGCGTCTCGACCAGCAGCGTCTGATAGTCCGGCATGTCCTGTCCCCTATTGCTGGCAGGCCGCGCAGAAGAAGCTCGACCGGCCCGATTGAACCACGCGTTCGACGGGGCCTTCGCACACGGGGCAGGCCTCGCCCTCGCGCCCGTAGACCCGCCACTGCTTCTGGAAATAGCCGAGCTCGCCGTCGACCTGGACGTAGTCGCGCAGGGTCGAGCCGCCGGCCGCGATCGCGGCGCCGAGCACGTCCTTAATCGCCGGCGCGAGCTTCTCGGCCTCCGCGGCGGTCACGTCGCGGCCCGGGCGCCCCGGGTGGACGCCCGCCATGTGCAGCGCCTCGCAGACGTAGATGTTGCCGAGCCCGGCCACCACGCGCTGGTCGAGCAGCAGCGCCTTGACCGGCGAGGCGCGCCCCTCGAAGGCGCGCGCGAGGTGCGCCGCGTCGAGCGCGTCGCCGAGCGGCTCGGGGCCGAGGCCCGCGAGCGCCGGGTGCGCGGCGAGCGCCTCGGTCGGCACGACGTCGAGCGAGCCGAAGCGGCGAGCGTCGTTGAAGGCGACGACGTTCCCGGCGTCGGTGGTGAACACGACGTGGTCGTGCTTCTCGATCTCGGGCGGGTCGAGCCGCATGCGGCCCGACATGCCGAGGTGGAAGATCATCGTGTCGCCGCGGTCGGTGTGGACCAGCCCGTACTTGGCGCGGCGGTCGAGCCCGGTGACCGTCGCGCCGACGAGCCGCTGGCCGAGGTCCTGGGGCAGCGGCGAGCGCAGGTCGGGCCGGCGGGCCTCGACGCGCGCGAAGCGCCGCCCCCGCCAGATCGGCGTCAGGCCGCGGACGACCGTTTCGACTTCGGGGAGCTCGGGCATCGGTGCCGCGGGACATATGCCCGCGCGGTCGAGCCGGCAAGCCTCGCGGACCGGGCGGGCGGCTTACGCGCTGAACTCGACGCGCGTCGCCGCGCCGGGGCCGGGCGGGGTCGACACCGTGCCGTTCAGCTGCGCGGCGAGCCCGCGCACGATCTTCGTGCCGAGGCCCGAGGGGTCCGGGTCGGCGGGCAGGCCCGGCCCGTCGTCGGCGAGGGTCATCGCGCAGCGGCCGTCGGGGAGGCGTCGGAGGTCGATCGTGATCGTGCCGCCCGCCCGTCCCCTGAAGGCGTGCTTGAGCGAGTTGGTCATCACCTCGTTGACGATCATCGACAGCGCCGTCAGCCGCTGGAGATCGAGCCGCACGTCGTCGGCCTCGACGCGGCAGACGACGCCCTCGGCGCCGCTGCCCTCGACGAGGTCCGCGCACAGGTCGCCGAGGTAGGCCTGGAGCGGCCGGTCGAGCGCGGCCGGGTCGTGGATGCGCCGGTGGAGCCGCGACATCGCCTCGAGCCGTTGGATCGCGTCCTCGAAGATCGCGGGCGCGGCCGCCGGGTCGGCGGCGACGCGGCGCTTCTGGAGCGCGAGCAGCGAGGCGACGAAGGCGATGTTGTTCGCCACCCGGTGCTGGAGCTCGGTGAACAGCGTCCGGTGGCGGTCGGCGAGCCGCGCGCTCGAGGCGCGTTCGGTCTCGAGCCGCTGCGCGGTGCGCACCAGCATGTGGATGATCGCGATGTCGACGCCGACGATGAACGCTAGAAGCCGAGCGCCACCGCCGACAGCCGGTCGACGGTGAAGCTTCCGAAGGGCGGGATGAACCAGAACCAGGCGGCGAGCCCCGACAGCAGCGCGCACAGCAGCCCCGCCCGCGTGCCCGCGACGAAGCTCGTGATGATCACGGCCGGAAAGAAGGTGAGGTAGGGGAAGCCGGCCGGCAGGCTGCGGTCGAGCGCGAAGCGCGCGACGAGCGCTGCGGCGAACGCCAGCAGCGCGAACCCGTGGCCGAGCCACGGGTTACGCCTGAGTGTCGCCTGACCGGAAAGATAGCGCTCCATCGCCGCTCCCTCGACGCAGCGCGCTCTATGCGTCGGCCGGGGTTCCAAGCACAAGCCGACAGCGTACAGAGCCGGCCGCCCGGCCCGCGGCGTCTCAGGCCACGTCGCTGTGGACGGCGAAGCCGTGGAGGAGGCGGAGCAGGGCGGCCACGTCGGCGGCCTTGCCGGCCGGATCGCGCGCCGCGCCGCGCGCCGCCTCGACCTGGGCGCGCACGTAGCCGCTGGTGCCGGCGTAGGCCATCGTCCAGTCGCCGAAACGGCGGGCGGCGATCTTCTCCTGTCGCACGATCTCGACCGCCTCGTGCCGGGAGTCGCGCTCGATGTCGCGCATCAGGAGCAGCACCGCGTCCACCCCGCCCTCGAGCACCTGGGCGAAGCCGGTGCCGGTGAACAAGAGGGCCCCGCTTATGCCCTCGCGCGCGTTCCGCTCGCGGGAGACGCGCACGATCGCGCGCACGGCGTCGTCGGCCTCGGCCTCCGGGAGCCGGCTGCGGCTCACGTAGATCAGTCGGAGCATCGTCGAGCCCTCCTCGCCGGCAGCAACATAGCGCCGGCGCGGCGCCGATCCTTAATCCAGGTTAGGATCCGCGGACGGGCCGCGCCCCGGCTCGATCCGGAAGAACAGCGCGAGCCTGAGGCTTTCGGCGATCCGCGCCGCCTTGGCTCGGATCGCCTCGGCGTCGGCGGGGTCGAGTTGGTCGCGCGCCGCCGCCGCCCACAGCGCGAGCCAGCGGTCGAACATCGCGGCATCGATCGCGTCGGCGTGCGCCAGGTGCGCGGCCATCGGGCTCCCCTTGTAGCGGCCGCTGCCGAGCATCACCGACGACCAGAAGGCGGTGAGCTTGGCCAGGTGACCGGGCCAGTCGTCGACCGCCCGGTCGAACAGCGGCCCGAGCCGCGCGTCGGCGCGCACCGCGGCGTAGAAGGCCTCGACGAGGCTGGCGAGCTGCGCTTCGGTCGGCACGGTCCCCTCTTTCAAAGCGTCGCGACGACGACGAGCACCGCGAGCCCGAAGCCCGCGACGCAGGCGGGCACGATCAGCACTTGGCCGATCACCGCCCCGACGCCCATCCGGCCGACGAGCGTGTCGAGCCCGCGCGACCGCAGCCGGGCGAAGCTCGGCTTCGGCGCGGCCGCGCCCGTCCGCACCGCGCCGAACACTGCCGGCGTGCCGAGGTACACCGCAAGGTAGACGGCGCAGACAGCGAGCAGGAGCGGCATGCCGGTGCCGGTCCCGAACGCCACCGCCATCTCGACGAGGAAAGCGGCGTAGGCGCAGCCCATGGCGACGAAAACGCCGCGGGGCAGCTCGAACGAGCGGGCGCCGGGCACCGGCCGGCGGGGCGGCTCGACCACCGCGTCGGCGAGCCTCGGCGAACGCGGCGCGGGCGCGCCGACGTCGTCGCCGGCGCGGCTCAGCAGCTCGAGCGAATAGGCGTCCATGTCGCGATCCGATCTTTAAGGTTCATTCCCAGTACATGTTTACGCCCGCTATAAGATGTGCTCAACCTACATCTTATGGTGCGACCGCGCGCCGCACTCGTTCCGGAAGGCCAATGAAGCTCAGCCGCTACACCGACTACGCGATCCGCGTGCTCACCTACCTCGCCGCGCACGAGGACCGGCTCTGCTCGATCCGCGAAATCGCGCAGTGCTACGGCATCTCGGAGAACCACCTCATGAAGATCGTGCACGACCTCGGCCGCGCCGGCTTCATCGCGACCTCGCGCGGCCGCGGCGGCGGGCTGCGCCTGGGCCGGCCCGCGTCGGCGATCGTCGTCGGCGAGCTCGTGCGGCACACCGAGGACGGCTTCGACCTCGTCGACTGCGCCCGCTGCCTCATCGGCTCCGCCTGCGGGGCCACCGCCGTCCTCCGGGAGGCGACGGACGCCTTCCTCGCCGTGCTCGACCGCTACACGCTCGCCGACGTCGTCGACCAGCGCCAGCGCCTCGCCGCGCTGTTCGGATCGCTCGCCGACCTCGCCGAGACCCCCTGACGCGCGCCGGGCCTTGTCACCCGCCCTTGCGCGGCGTACGGCGGACGGCCTCGAGGTCGTTCACGAAGTCGTTGCGCCAGGCGACGACGTCCTCGCGCTGGACCGCGTGCATCATCGCCTCCCAGCGGCGCTTGCGCTCGGCCTTGGGCATGTCGAGCCCGCGCGCGATGGCGTCGGCGATCTCCTCCTGGCTGTAGGGGTTGACGAGGATGGCCTCGCCCATCTGGAGCGCGGCGCCCGCGAAGCGCGACAGCACGAGCGCGCCGGGGTCCTTGGGGTCCTGCGCCGCGACATATTCCTTGGCGACGAGGTTCATGCCGTCCCGGAGCGGCGTCACCAGCCCGAGCGCGGCGGCGCGGTAGATGCCGGCGAGTTCCTCGCGCGAGTAGCCCTGGTTCACGTAGCGGATCGGCACCCAGTCGACGTCGGCGTAGGCGCCGTTGATGCGGCCCGACAGCGCGTCGAGCCGGCCGCGGATCTCCTGGTAGGAGCCGATCTCCTCGCGCGTCGGCGGCGCGATCTGGAGCATGAACACCCGCCCCAGGCGGGCGGGGTCGTTCGCGAGCAGCCGCTCGTAGCCGGCGAAGCGCTCCTCGAGTCCCTTCGAATAGTCGAGCCGGTCGACGCCGACGATCATCTGCCGGCCCTCGATGCTGCGCCGCATCCGCTCGTGCATCGCCGACGCGGCGGCGCTGCGCCCGGCCTCGGCGAACTCGGCGGCGTCGATCCCGATCGGGAAGGCCCTGGCGCGGGTGCGCCGGCCGGCCGCGGCGACCGAGCCGTCGGGCCCGAGCGTCGCGCCCAGCTCCTGCTCGGCGTACTCGCGGAAGGATTCGAGCCACTCGCCGGTCTGGAAGCCGAGCAGGTCGTAGTCGAACAGCCCGGCGACCAGCTCGTCGTGGTGCGGCAGCGTCGCGAGCAGCCGGCGCGGCGGCCAGGGGATGTGGAGGAAGAAGCCGATGCGGTTCTCGATCCCGCGGCGGCGCAGCTCGCTCGCCAGCGGGATCAGGTGGTAGTCGTGCACCCAGATGAGGTCGTCGGGCTCGATCAAGGGCAGCAGCGCCTCGGCGAAGCGGCAGTTCACCCGCGCGTAGCCGGTGCCGAAGGTGCGGTCGTATTCGGTCAGGTCGATGCGGTAGTGGAACAGCGGCCACAGCGTCTTGTTCGCGTAGCCGTTGTAGTACTCGTCGACGTCCTGCTCCTCGAGGTCGACGGTCGCGGTGGTGACGCCGGCGACGCGCTGCATGTGGAGCGCGCCGCTGAACTCGGCGACGCGCTGGCCGCTCCAGCCGAACCACACGCCGCGGTACTCGCGCAGCGCCGCCGCGATCGCGACCGCGAGGCCGCCCTGACTGCCCGCGCCCGGCGCGGCCGACGGCGGGTTCACCCGGTTCGAGACGACGATCAGGCGGCTCATCGCACGGCGCTCCACGGCTTGCTCAGGAGGACGGCGCAGTTGATCAGGCCGACGAGCGAATAGGTCTGCGGGTAGTTGCCCCAGAGCTCGCCGGTGACGAAGTCGGTGTCCTCCGACAGCAGGCCGGCGTGGGTGAGCCGCGACAGCGTCGCCTCGTAGAGCTCGCGCGCCTCGGCCGAACGCCCGACGAGGTGGAGCGCCTCGATGAGCCAGAAGGTGCAGAAGTTGAACGCGGTCTCGGGCAGGCCGAAGTCGTCCTCCTCGGCGTAGCGCAGCATGTGCGGCCCGCGCCGGAGCGCGCGCTCGACCGCGTCGAAGGTCGCCCCGAAGCGCGGGTCGTCGGGCGACAGGAAGCGCAGCTCGACCATCTGGAGAAGGCTCGCGTCGAGCTCGCGCCCGCCGAAGCTCGCGGCGTAGTGGCCGAGCCCGGCGTTCCACGCGCGGTCCTCGATCGCCGCGCGCACCGCGGCGGCGCGGCCGCGCCAGTGCCCGGCGCGGTCGGCGAGCCCCAGGGCGTCGGCGGCGTTGGCGAGCCGGTCGCACGCCGCCCAGCACATCAGCGCCGAATAGGTGTGGACCCGCGCGATGGTGCGGAACTCCCACAGCCCGGCGTCGGGCCGGTCGTGCATCGCGAACGCGCGCTCGCCGACGCGTTCGAGCGCGTGGAAGTCGGCGGCGCTCGCGACGCGCAGCAGCCGCTGGTCGAAGAAGGCCTGAACGTTCGACAGAACGATCTGGCCGTAGACGTCGTGCTGGATCTGCTCCTGCGCCTGGTTGCCGACGCGCACCGGCCCCATGCCGCGGTAGCCCGGCAGATCCTCGGCGATGCGTTCGGTGAGCGTCGTCTCGAGCCCGACCCCGTAGAGCGGCTGGATGTGCCCGCCGCCGGCCTGGTCGACGATGTTGCGCAGGTAGCCGAGGTAGCCCTCGAGCACGTCGAGCGCGCCCAGCCGGTTGAGCGCCTGCACCGTGTAGTAGGCGTCGCGGATCCAGCAGTAGCGATAGTCCCAGCAGCGGCCCGAGCCCGGCGCCTCCGGGATCGAGGTGGTGAGCGCGGCGACGATCGCGCCCGTCTCCTCGTAGACGCAGAGCTTGAGCGTGATCGCGGCCCGGATGACGACCGCCTGCCATTCGACCGGCGTCGCGAGCCCGCGCACCCAGTGCTGCCAGTCGCCCACCGTGTCGTCGAGCATAGCGCGCACGGTGACGCGCAGGTCGCCGTCGAACGGCTCGTCGGGCCCGAGGAAGAAGACGAGCTCGTCCTCGAGCCGGAACCAGCGTTCCGCGAGCAGGTGCCCGACAGGCGCGTTCGTCGTGAGCCGCATCGGCGCGCCGTCCGCGAGATAGCGGATGTGGTTCGACCCCGAGGTGCGCTCGGGCGCGCGCCCGCCCCAGCCCGCGGTCGGGCGCAGCCGCACCCGCAGCCGCGGCGATCCGGCGAGCGGGCGGACGACGCGGACGAACGCCGTCGGGCGGTAGGTGCGCCCGCGGCGGCGGAAGCGCGGCGCGAAGTCGATCAGCTCGACCTCGTTGCCCGCGCCGTCCGCCAGCACGGTGCGCAGCACCGCGGTGTTGCGGACGTAGGACTGGGTCGCCTCGACCTGCCCGTCGATCTCGACCGTCCAGTGGCCGGCCGCCGCGTCGTCGCCCGGGTCGCGTCCGCCGAGCAGCGCCGAGAAGAAGGGCTCGCCGTCGACGCGCGGCAGGCAGCCCCAGACGTAGCGCCCCTGCCGGTCGATCAGCGCGCTCACCGTGCAGTTGCCGATCGGCGCGAGGTCGACGCTGCCCCAGCTGCCCGTCATCGGCCCGCTCCGCCGTCGAGGCAGGCGGCCAGCCAGTCGGCGACCGCGCCGACGTCGGGCAGCCGATGGCGCGCCGCGGTCGGCTTCGGCGGCCCGACCAGCACGCCCGCGCCGCCGTGCGCGGCCGCCGCCCGGAACCCCGCTTCGTCGGTGTCGTCGTCGCCCACGAACCAGGCTCGCGATCCGGCGAAGGGCGCTTCCGCCATGAAGGCGGCGAGCGCCGCGCCCTTGTCCGCGCCGGGCGTGCGGAGCTCGACCACCATCTTGCCGGTCTGGAGCGCGAGCCCGTGCTCCGCGGCGAGCGCGCGGGCGAGCGCCTGCGCTGCCTCGGCGCGATCGGGGGCCTGCCGGTAGTGGAGCGCGGCGCTCAGCCCCTTGTCCTCGACGAGGGTGCCGGGCGCGTCGGCCCCGAACGCGCGGAACCGCTCGACGGCGCGCGCGACGCCCGGAGCCGGCTCGGCGCGCGAGCGGCGCGCGCCGTTCCGCCGGTCGAGCCCGTGCACGCCGGCCACCGCGGCGACCGAGCCGCCGGTCAGGCGGTCGACGTCGGCCAGTTCGCGCCCGCTCACCACCGCCACGCGGCCGGCGAACGCCCGCGACAGCCGGGCGAGGAGGTCGAGCGTGCGGCGGTCGAGCTCGACCTGCGACGGGTGCGGCCGGATCGGCGCGAGCGTGCCGTCGAGGTCGAGGAACAGCGCGTCCCGGCCGGGATCGAGGATCGGCGGCGGCGGGAGCGCGTCGGGGGCGGGATCGTGGGGTGCCGTTCGCGTCGCCATCCAGAACCCGTGTCCCGATCCCTCGCCCACCGGAGTCGTCCACCCGGTCAACCCGGCAGCGCCGGAATGGTTCAGGCGCGCGGAACCGCCGCTGTCCGCAATCGGACGCTAGGCGTCCGCCGGCGGACAGGCGCGACCGCTCCCGCGCGACCCGGCCGCCGAGATATCAATGGCTTGGCGTTTGGCCGGAGCCTTGCATGCACCGCTCCGCGGTGCAGGGGCGGCCAAGGGGACCAGCGGCGATGTGGCGGCACTATCTGACGATCGCGCTCCGGGCGCTGTTCGCCGACCGGTTCTTCACCTTCGTCAACCTCACCGGCCTGTCGGTGGGCCTGGCGGCGGTGGCGTTCATCTTCCTCCACGTCTCGCACGAGCTGGGCCACGACGCCTGGCTACCCGGGCACGAGACGCTCTACCGCGTCGACACCGTCGAGACGCATCCCGGCCGCGCGCCGCTCGAGATCGCGCGCGCGCCCGGTCCGATGCGCGACGCGCTCCCGAAGGCGTTTCCCGAGATCGCCGGGGTCGCGCGCGCCTACCCGACGCCGGGGAGCGTCGTCCGCGGGGCCGAGCCGTTCCGCGAGACGATCCTCGTCGCCGACCCGAACTTCTTCGAGCTGATGCGCCTGCCGCTCAAGGCCGGCGATCCGGCCCGCGCGCTCGCCGCGCCCGGCTCGGTCGCGCTCAGCGCCCGGGCCGCCGAGAAATATTTCGGCACGAGCGACGCGGTCGGCCGCCGCTTGACCGTCCGCACGCCCGAACCGCGCGACACGACGGTCGCGGCGGTGTTCGCCACGCTGCCGGCCGACAGCCACATGGCGTTCGACGTCGTCGTTCCGTTCGACGCCTATTTCGGCGTGGCGGGCGAGGACGTCCGGTCCATCCCCGACAACTGGGGCGGCGCCTATTTCCACACCTACGTCCGCCTGGCGCCCGGCGCGCGGGCGTCCGACGTGGAGGCGCGGTTGCCCGCCTTCGTCGACCGCAACCTGCCCGGCTGGCTCACCGACCTGCTGAAGACCCGGCCGCGCGACTTCTACCGCTTCCGGCTCGTGCCCGCGCGCGGCGTCCACTTCGACGGCGGCGCGCTGGCGGCGATGAAGCCGCCGGGCAGCCGCACGGCGCTCGGGGTGCTGTCGGGCGTCGCGCTCCTCATCCTCGCGATCGCGGCGATCAACTTCGCCAACCTGACGACCGCGCGCTCGACGCTGCGCGCCAAGGAGGTGGCGCTGCGCAAGGTCGTCGGCGCCAGCCGGCGGCAGATCTTCGTCCAGTTCCTCGGCGAGGCGCTGCTGACCACCGCGCTCGCCGGGCTCCTGGGCCTGAGCCTCGTCGAGCTCACGCTGCCCTATGTCGCGGGCGGCCTCGGGCTGGGCGCCGGCGACCTGCGCGCCGACGGGTGGCGGCTGTGGGGCGGCCTCGCGTTCGTCGTGCTCGTCACCGCGATCGTCGCGGGGCTCTACCCGTCGATGGTCGTGTCGCGCGTCCGGCCGGCGCTGGTGTTCAACCGCGACCACGCCCGCGCCGCGGGCGGCGCGGTGCGCGGGCTGCTCGTCGTCGCGCAGTTCGCCGTGTCGATCGCGCTCGTCGCGGTGACGATCGGCATGGCGCTCCAGATGCGCTTCGCGCGCGAGCTCGACCTCGGCTTCGACGAGGCGAACCTGCTCGTGGTGCGCGTGCCCGAGGGGCCCGGCCAGGCCGGGCTAGCCCGCGCCTTCCGCGACGCCGCCGCCCGCCTGCCCGGCGCGGTGGACGCGGCGCTGTCCTCGGCGGTGCCGTCCGACCCTTCGGAGGACAACATCTCGGTCCGCGTGCCGGGCGCGGCGCGGCCCGTCCAGGTCGGCTACCACCGCGTCGGTCCCGACTTCTTCCGCACCTACGGCGTGACGCCGCTCGCCGGGCGCGCGACCTCGACGCGCGGTGCCGACGAGGCGCGACGCGACGCCGTGATCAACGCGGCCGCCGTCAAGCGGCTCGGCTTCGCGAGCCGGGCGGAAGCGGTGGGACAGATCCGGCAGGTCGGGTCGACGGCGTTCGCGATCGTCGGCGTGGTGCCCGACCTCCACTTCCGCTCGCTGCGCGACGAGGTGCGCGACGAGCTCTACGCGATCGAGGACGAGCCGGGCGGCGTCGTGACCATCCGCTTCCGCACCGACGACCTTCCCGGCTTCCTCGCCGCGGTGGACGGCGCGTGGCGCGAGCGGGCGCCCGCCGAGCCGATCGATCGCGCCTTCCTCGACGACGCGCTCGCCGCCCTCTACGCGCGCGAAGCCGGGCAGGCGCGCCTCGTCGGCGTCTTCTCGGGGGTCGCGATCCTGCTGTCCTGCCTCGGCCTGCTCGCGATGGCCGCGTTCGCCGCGCAGCGCCGGACGAAGGAGATCGCGGTGCGGAAGGTGCTCGGCGCCCGCACCGGTGACGTGGTGCGCCTGCTGCTCTGGCAGTTCTCGCGGCCGGTGCTGCTCGCCAACCTGATCGCCTGGCCGGTCGCCTGGCTCGTGCTGCGCCGCTGGCTCGACGGCTTCGCCTACCGCATCGACCCGCCGGCCGTCGCCTTCGTCGGGGCGAGCCTCGCCGCGCTCGGCGTCGCGCTCGCCGCGGTCGGGCTCCACGCCTGGAAGGTCGCGCGCACCAGCCCCGCGCTCGCGCTGCGCCGCGACTGACCGGCGGCCGGCCGCCGCCTCAGGCCGCGCCGGCGCGGCACAGGACGCCCGCGCCGCGCCCGGTCGCCAGCGCGCGCCGCAGGCGTTCGGCCTGTTCGGGCTCGACGCGGCGCGGCGCGTGGTCGGCGGTGAAGACGCCGTCGCCCCCGAGGCACGCCGCGATCGTCAGCGCCGACAGGTAGCTGCCGACCGGCGTCGGATGGTTGCCGTCGGTGTAGAGCCGAAGCCCCGGCTCGACGGCGGCCGCGATCCGCCACGCCGCGCCGCTGTCGAAGAGCGCGGCGGCGGTCCGATCGGCCAGCCGGCGGTGGTCGGCGCCGATGCGCTCGCCGTAGTCGGCGACCGGCGGCGAGCCGCGCGCCGCGAGGAAGCCCGGCGCGTAGTCCCAGTTGACCACGAGCGCGACGCGGGCGCCGCGCCGCCGGGCCTCGCTCACGAGGCGCTCGCCGTAGGCGAGGAAGTCGGCCCGCTCGGGCTCGCCGAGGTGCGCCCAGCTCTGCGCCTGGATCACGACGTCGTCCCACCGCTCCTCGGCGAGCCGGCGGCGCGCCTCGGGGTCGTTCCACAGCGTCTCGAGCGAGGCGCCGGGCAGCGCGCGCATCGCCACCTCGTAGCGC
>Ga0164290_1002098_pt1 | contig 17236 bp, 14 predicted proteins | sample Micstemetagenome_FD_108782 | JGI IMG/M metagenome (GOLD analysis project Ga0164290, IMG submission 108782) | Contaminated culture microbial community from soil near Moab, Utah, USA - Microcoleus steenstrupii SON62 (Illumina Assembly) | ecosystem: Environmental > Terrestrial > Soil > Soil crust... | reverse complement strand
GGGGGTGGGCAGCGACGGTGCGGTAGCCCACCCCGCTGCGACTAACGAGCAAGCTCGCAAGTCTCGCTGCCCCTCCCGCAAGCGGGAGGGGAGAAAGTCAACATCCGCTTCCCACCCCAAAGCTGACCTACGCCTTCGGGCAATCGCCTGTCTTTACAGACACGCCTCCAGATACGGCTGGTCGAACCCATATTGCCGCGCTTTTTCCAGCGTGTAGGGACGCAAGCCCATCGAGCGATATTCGCCGACGATCTTGCCGTCCTTGTCCTCGTCCAGATATTCGAACTTGAACAATTCCTGGGTGACGATGACGTCGCCTTCCATGCCGATCACTTCGGTGATGTTGGTGACGCGGCGCGAACCGTCGCGCAGGCGCTTGATCTGGACGATCAGGTCGACCGAGTCGGCGATCTGTTTCGAGATCGCTTCCTTCGGGATCTTGATGTCGCCCATCAGCACCATATTTTCCATACGGCCGAGGCATTCGCGCGGGCTGTTGCTGTGCAGCGTACACATCGACCCGTCGTGACCGGTATTCATCGCGGCGAGCAGGTCGAAACATTCGGCGCCGCGAACCTCGCCCATGATGATGCGGTCGGGGCGCATTCTGAGCGCGTTCTTGACGAGATCGCCCATGTGGATCGCGCCGTTCCCTTCAAGGTTCGCGGGGCGCGTTTCGAGCGGCAGCCAGTGCGGCTGTTGCAGGCGAAGTTCGGCGGCGTCCTCGATCGTCAGCACGCGTTCGCCGGGGTCGATCATCTTGGAAAGGGCGTTGAGCATGGTGGTTTTACCCGAACCCGTGCCGCCCGAAATGACGATGTTGAAGCGGCTGGCGCCCGCGATTTTCAGCGCGGTGCACATCTTCTGGCTCATCGCGCCCCATTGGCACAGCATGTCGAGCGTGATCGGCTTGGCCGAGAATTTGCGAATCGAGATGGCGGTGCCGCGCAAGGACAGCGGCGGGACGATCACATTGACGCGGCTGCCGTCCTTCAAACGCGCGTCGGCGAGCGGCGTCGTCTGGTCGACGCGGCGGCCGACGAGGTTGCAGATGCGCTGCGCGATCTGGAACAGATGCTGTTCGTCGCGAAACTGGATCGGCGCGAGCATCAGCTGACCCTTGCGCTCGACATAGGTTTGATAGGGACCGTTGACCATGATGTCGGAAACGTCGGGATCGGCGAGCAATTCCTCCAGCGGGCCAAAGCCGAGCAGTTCGTCGACGAGCACCTTCTCGAGCGCGAATTGTTCGCGCCGATTGAGCGTGATGCGAAGCTCGGCGAGCACTTCGAGGATGATCGGGCGAAACTCTTCGGTCAGCTCGTCCTTCGACAGCGTCGCCGCGGCCTCGGGATCGACACGCTCGAGCAGGCGCGGCAGCACCTGTTCCTTGATCTTGTGGACGCTCGCCTCGAACCCCTGCGCTTTTTCGGGTTCGGCCATCTCGGCGGTCGAGCGCTGGTTGAGTCGTTCCATCGCATCGTCTTCGGGCGACAGCGACGACGGCATCGGCAGCGGGGTTTCGGCGGGCGTGTCAATCGCGGGGAACTGGGTTCCACCGGGTACGGCGGCGCCAGTCTGCATCGGCTTCGCCACGCCAAAGGCGGGGCGGCCAGCGGCTCCGGGTCGGCGTCCGAATGCACTCATTCGCTTTATCCTGCTTTCCAAATTCCTTCGGGCATGATCCGCAGCCGCGGACGCACCCTCATCGGACAGGGTGAATAAATCGGAAACTTTGACATTGTCCTAATGCGATCGGACTGGAGATGCAGAGGCGGCGGTTTTTGCGCCGTGCCGGTGTCCGCTTTGGGGTGGATTCCTGCCTTTCCCTTATCCGTCATCCCGGCGAAGGCCGGGATCTCGCCGGTGCGGTAAACCGATAGGGTGAGATCCCGGCCTTCGCCGGGATGACGATAAAGTTGAGGGCAACTACCGGTCGCAAGCCGCTATTCGCACGAGGGCTGAATGCGCTGCCCCCCAACGAAAAAGCCCGCATCCGGTCGGGATGCGGGCTTTCGATCGCCGTGGACGGGCGAAAAAATCAGCCGGCGATATGCTCTGCCAGCACGGTGAGGCCCGCTTCATTGACTTCGGCAAAGCCGCCTTCGACCTCGATCACTTCGGGCGCGGCGCCCTGCGACGCATAGATGGTCAGCGGGCCATTGCGCAGCGTCGCCATGAAGGGCGCATGGCCTTCGAGCACCGAAAAATCGCCCTCGGTCCCCGGAACGGTGACCATATGGACGTCGGCGGACCGCTCGAGGCGGGCGGGAGTGACGAGTTCGAACTTCAGAGCCATGTCTTCATTCCTAAAGCCCTCTCCCCTGAAGCGGAGAGGGCTATTGTTACGCGTCTTCGGCGAGCTTCGCGGCCTTGGCGACCGCTTCGTCGATGCCGCCGACCATGTAGAAGGCCGCTTCGGGCAGATGGTCATATTCGCCGTCGACGACCGCCTTGAACGACTTCACCGTTTCCTCGATCGGCACGAACTTGCCGGGGATGCCGGTGAAGACTTCGGCGACGTGGAAGGGCTGCGACAGGAAGCGCTGGATCTTGCGCGCGCGGGCGACGACGAGCTTATCCTCTTCTGAAAGCTCGTCCATGCCGAGGATCGCGATGATGTCCTGCAGCGACTTGTACTTCTGCAGCGTTTCCTGAACGCGGCGGGCGGTTTCATAATGCTCCTGACCGACGACGGCGGGCGTCAGCACGCGCGAGGTCGAATCGAGCGGATCGACCGCGGGATAGATGCCGAGTTCCGAAATCGCGCGGCTCAGCGTCGTCGTCGCGTCCAAGTGGGCGAACGAAGTCGCGGGCGCGGGGTCGGTCAAGTCGTCCGCGGGGACGTAAATGGCCTGCACCGAGGTGATCGAACCCTTGGTGGTCGAGGTGATGCGTTCCTGCAGCGCGCCCATGTCGGTCGACAGCGTCGGCTGATAACCCACCGCCGAAGGAATACGGCCGAGCAGCGCCGACACTTCCGAACCCGCCTGCGTGAAGCGGAAGATGTTGTCGACGAAGAAGAGCACGTCCTGGCCTTCCTGGTCGCGGAAATATTCGGCCATGGTCAGGCCCGACAGCGCAACGCGCGCGCGGGCGCCCGGGGGTTCGTTCATCTGGCCGAACACCAGCGCGACCTTCGACCCGTCGGGGGTCGGGTTGCCGTCGGCGTCCTTGGCGATAACCCCGGCGTCGAGGAACTCGTGATAGAGGTCGTTGCCTTCGCGGGTGCGTTCACCGACGCCCGCGAACACGCTGACGCCGCCATGGCCCTTGGCGATGTTGTTGATCAGTTCCTGGATGAGCACCGTCTTGCCGACGCCCGCGCCGCCGAACAGACCGATCTTGCCGCCCTTGGCATAGGGCGCGATCAGGTCGATGACCTTGATGCCGGTGACGAGGATCGACGCTTCGGTCGACTGGTCAACGAACTCGGGGGCCTTGGCGTGGATCGGCGCGCTCATGTCGCTGTTCACCGGGCCGCGTTCGTCGATCGGGTCGCCGATGACGTTGAGGATGCGTCCGAGCGTCTGCGGGCCGACGGGGACCGAAATCTGCGCGCCGGTGTCGCGAACCGGCTGGCCGCGGGTCAGGCCGTCGGTCGCGTCCATCGCGATGGTGCGGACGGTGTTCTCGCCGAGGTGCTGCGCGACTTCGAGGACGAGGCGGTTGCCGTTGTTGTCGGTTTCGAGCGCGTTCAGGATCGCGGGCAGCTCGCCGGTGAACTGGACGTCGACGACGGCGCCGATGACCTGCGCGACGCGGCCCGTTGCGGTGCCGGTGGCCTTGGGTGCGGCGGCCTTCTTCGGCGCAGCAGCCTTGGGCGCGGCGGCCTTTTTGGCGGGAGCCTTCTTTTCAGGGGCGGGTGCGGTTGCCATGGGTTTTTTCCTTGCTTGGATAGCTTAGAGCGCTTCGGCGCCAGCGATGATTTCGATAAGTTCGGTGGTGATCGCCGCCTGGCGCGTGCGGTTGTAAACGATGGTCAGCTTGTTGATCAGCTCGCCCGCGTTGCGCGTCGCATTGTCCATCGCGGTCATCGACGCGCCCTGTTCGGACGCTGCGTTTTCGAGCAGGCCCTTGAAGATCTGGATGGTGACGTTGCGCGGCAAGAGGTCGGCGAGGATCGCTTCCTCGTCGGGTTCATATTCAACCGAAGCCCCGGACCCCGATCCGGGGGCGGCGCCTTCCGGCGGCGGGACCGGGATCATCTGCTGCCCCGTCGCGATCTGGAGGAGCGCCGAGCGGAACTTGGAATAAAAGAGATGCGCGACGTCGAAGGCGCCGGCTTCGTAAAGCTCCATCAGCTTCGCCGAAATCTCGCTCGCCTGCTCGAAGCCGATGTCGCGGATCCCGGTCGTCTCATATTGCTCGATGATCTGACCCGGAAAGAGGCGCGCGATCACCGGGCGGCCCTTGCGGCCGACGAGGTAGAAGAGAACCTTCTTGCCCTGTGCTTGCAGTTCGAGCGCCTTGTCGCGCGCGGCCTTGACGATGTTCGAGTTGAACGCGCCCGCCAGCCCGCGGTCGCTGTTGAGCACGACAAGCAGGTGCGTGTCGCTCTTGCCGGTGCCGGCCAGCAGCTTCGGCGCCGAATCCGACGCGCCGACCTTCGACGCGAGGCTCGCGACGACGCCTTCGAGCCGCTCGGCATAGGGACGCGCGGCTTCGGCGGCGGCCTGCGCTTTACGCAGCTTCGCGGCGGCGACCATCTTCTTGGCCTTGGTGATCTTCTGGGTCGATTTGACCGAGACGATCCGCCCTTTGAGTTCCTTCAGACTGGCCATAAGTCCCGTCTTTTACCTTTGTTTCGTCACCCCGGCGAAGGCCGGGGTCTCACCGTCGAGATCCCGGCCTTCGCCGGGATGACGAGGTGGGGGGGTTATGCAAAAATCTTGGCGAAGGCGTCGAGCGCGGCGACCAGCGCCTTCTTCGTGTCGTCGCCCAGATCCTTGGTGTCGCGGATCGCCTTCAGCACATCGGCATGGTCGCTGCGCAGATAGGCGAGCATCGCCGCTTCGTAGCGCGACACGTCGGTCGTCGCGACATTGTCGAGATAACCGTTGGTGCCGGCAAAGATCGACGCGGTCTGCTCCTCGAACGGCATCGGCTGGAACTGCGGCTGCTTCAAAAGCTGCGTCAGGCGCGCGCCGCGGTTCAAGAGCTTCTGCGTCGAGGCGTCGAGGTCCGAACCGAACTGCGCAAAGGCTTCCATTTCGCGATATTGCGCCAGTTCCAGCTTGATCGAGCCCGACACCTTCTTCATCGCCTTGGTCTGCGCGGCCGAGCCGACGCGGCTCACCGACAGGCCGACGTTGATCGCCGGGCGGATACCCGCGTTGAACAGGTTGGTTTCGAGGAAGATCTGGCCGTCGGTGATCGAAATCACGTTGGTCGGGATATACGCCGACACGTCGCCTGCCTGCGTTTCGATGATCGGCAGCGCGGTCAGCGAACCGGCGCCATTGTCGCTGTTCATCTTTGCCGCGCGCTCCAGCAAACGCGAGTGCAGATAGAAAACGTCGCCGGGATAGGCTTCGCGGCCCGGCGGACGGCGCAGCAGCAGCGACATCTGACGATAGGCGACGGCCTGCTTCGACAGATCGTCATAGACGATGACGGCGTGCATCCCGTTATCGCGGAAAAACTCGCCCATCGTGCAGCCGGTGTAGGGCGCGAGGAACTGGAGCGGCGCGGGCTCCGACGCGGTCGCGGCGACGACGATGGAGTATTCCATCGCGCCATTTTCTTCGAGCTGGCGGACGATCTGCGCGACGGTCGAGCGCTTCTGGCCGACCGCGACATAGATGCAGTAGAGCTTCTTCGACTCATCGTCGCCCTTGTTGATTTCCTTCTGGTTGATGAAGGTGTCGATCGCAACGGCGGTCTTGCCGGTCTGGCGGTCGCCGATGATCAGCTCGCGCTGGCCACGGCCGACGGGGACGAGCGCGTCCAATGCCTTGAGGCCGGTCTGGACGGGTTCGTGGACCGAGGTGCGCGGGATGATGCCCGGCGCCTTGACCTCGACGCGCATGCGCTTGTCGGCCTTGATCGGCCCCTTGCCGTCGATCGGGTTGCCAAGGCCGTCGACGACGCGGCCGAGCAGGCCCTTGCCGACGGGGACGTCGACGATCGTGCCGGTGCGCTTGACCTGGTCGCCTTCCTTGATCTCGGCGTCCGAGCCGAAGATCACGATGCCGACGTTATCGGCTTCGAGGTTGAGCGCCATGCCCTTCACGCCATTGGCGAATTCGACCATTTCGCCGGCCTGGACATTGTCGAGGCCGTGGACGCGGGCGATGCCGTCGCCGACCGACAGCACCGAGCCGATCTCGCTGACCGTGGCGTCGGTGCCGAAATTGGCGATCTGGTCCTTGATGACCTTGCTGATTTCAGCGGCGCGGATTTCCATTGTTTAGCCTTTCATCGGGGCATTTGGCGTGCGGGCGTTCAGCCCTTCATCGCCTGGGCGAAACTGTTGAGACGGGTACGGATGCTGCCGTCGATCAGCTGGCTGCCCAGCTGGACGACGAGGCCGCCGAGGATGGCGGGATCGACCGTCGTCGCGACCTGGACGTCGCGGCCGACACGGGTCTTGAGATTGGCGGCGAGCGCGTCGAGCTGCTCTGCCGTGAGCGGGTGCGCGCTCGTGACCTTTGCGGTCACTTCGCCGCGATGCGCCGCGACGATCGCGTCGAATGCGTCGATCATGCCGCCCAGATCGGCGAGCCGCCGGTTCTCGGCGAGCACGCCGAGGAATTTGCCGGTGAGCGAATCGAGCTTCATCGCCTCTGCGACCGCGGCGACCGCCCTGGCGGCGTCGGCGCGGCTGACGACGGGGCTTTCGACAAGCGCCTTGAGATCAGCCGATTCGATCAGGCCCGCGCGCAGCGCCGAAAGGCTTTGCTGGACGCTGTCGATGGCATTCGATTCGCGCGCCAGATCGAACAGCGCGCTGGCATAGCGGCCCGCGAGGCCCGCCGTTATGTTGCCCTGAATGCCGCCGGAATTCTCCACGCGTGAAAGTCCTTTTCTGCGATCCCGTGGGGGATGGTTGCGCGGATTTGACCGGCGTCCGAAGACACCCCCGCTGCAAGGTCGCGGCGCGCGTAGCAACGATTCTGTTGCAATGCAAGGTGAGGGTGGGGGCTAGTTGCAGGCTGTTTGCGGAATCATGGCCGCGGCTTGGGCGTGCATTGCTTTGAGGCGTTTCAGCAACGCCCGATCGCGCTTTGGCAATGACTTGTTGAGGCTGTCGATGTCGCCGTCATCTTCAACCGCTGTGTCCCAAGCAGCTTGCAATTCGTCGGCTTGCTCTTCTGTGCAGACAAAATCGCTTTTCGAGGGGGAGCCGGTGATTACTATTCGTCCGATGCAGGCCTGTTCGCCAAGTTCGGGGTAACAGGTGATCTGCCCTTGCAGCGGAACGCTTGATGTCGCGCTTTCCTGCTTTTCCAGCGAAGTGGTCAGCCGTTCCAGCTCGCGACCGAGCGCTTTCGTGTCGCGTCCCGCCATCGCGCACATACAAGATTGCTCGGCGATCTTGGCAATTCGTTCGAACTGCATTGCCTTGTGTTTGGGGTCCGGAGCCGCAGGCATCGGTGCACCCGTCGGCGCATCGCAACTTGACAGCATGATCAGGACTGTCGTCGTGAGCGCTAGGATTCTTGCTTGCATGATCGCTCCTGCCGATAAACGACAGCTTGTCGAATAGCATGGGAAATGACGATGGGTGAGATGATTCGGATGACGATGGACGATGGCGCCGGGATCGCTGTCTATCATGCCGAGGCGACAGGCGAACGCCGCGGCGGGTTGGTGCTCATCCAGGAAATCTTCGGCGTCACCGATCATATCCGCGAGCTTTGCGACGAATATGCCGCCGACGGCTATGAAGTGCTCGCCCCCGCGCTGTTCGACCGCGAGCATCCGGGGTTCGAGAGCGACTATTCGGGGCCGCAGTTCGAGCGCGCTATCGAGCTGGCGCGCAAGCTCCATCCGTTCGAACAGAGTTTGAAGGACGCGCAGACGTGCATCGACGCGCTGAAAGCGAAGGGGCCAGTCTTCATCACCGGCTATTGTTATGGCGGGTCGGTCGCGTGGCGGATGGCGCAGATCAGCCCCGATCTGGCGGCGGCATCCTCCTATTACGGCAGCCTCGTGCCGACGATGTTCAAGGACGAGGCGCCGCGCTGCGCGACCATCGCCCATTTCGGCCGCTTCGACGGCGGCATCCCGATGGAGGGGGTCGAAGCGCTGATCGCGCAGGATCACCCGACTGCGCAAATCTTCGTTTACGAGGCGGGACACGGCTTCAACAGCGACCGCCGCAAGGATTATCACGAACCGAGCGCGGACTTGGCGCGCGAGCGCACGCTGATGCTGTTCGAGGCGTGCGGGGGGTGAAAGCAAGGGCCGCGGAGAGGCTCGCCGTTACGTTTCGTTCGGAATCATGCGGCGCCTGACGGCCGGTTCCGGGTGGGCAGCTGCCCTATAAATCCGTCATGCTGGCTGCGGCGATGGCCTCGCTGTTTCAGCATCCATGGCCTGACCTCTGATCCGGCGCTGCGCCGGAGGAAACGAATGGGCTATGGACCCTGAAACAAGTTCAGGGTGACGAGAATTGAGAGGTCCGCAATCGGTCGAATCAAGACCGTGGCCCCTTTTCGCGTCAGGGCGCGGCCTCCATCGCCGCCCGCTGGCAGCGATAGACGAGCCGTTCGTTGGGGGTGGCCGGAAGCGCGCTGCGGATCGCGTCCTGCTGTGCGGCGAGGCCCGCGAGTTCGTCGGGGTCGGCGGTGCAGCTCTTGAGCGTGATCGCGGCGCGCGTCTCGCGGGCCTTTGCCATCGTCTCGGCATCGAGCAGATAGCGTTCGACGCGATAGTCGCGCCCCGCGGCGTCGATCGAGGCGACGGTGACGGTCGCTTCCTCGTTCGGCACCAGGATGCGCTGCCAGCGGCCGTCGGCCCCGCGCGTATATTGGGTGCGGCCGTTGACGCAGCCGCCCTTGCCGATGCGGATCGGCACGTCGGTCGTCGCCGACACGGTGATGCGGCTGCGGTCGGGACGGATCGTGCAAAGCAGGCTGCCCTCGGCGAGTTGCGGCGCCTCGCTTGCGGGGGTCTTGGCCGCCTCGTCGACGACGTCGGCATGGGCATCGGGGCGGGTGACGAACAGCACCACCGCCGCGAGCATCAGCGCGCCGCCGCCGCCGCCCGCCAGCTTGGCATGGCGCAGATTCTTCTGGCTGTAGAACATCAACCCGGCGCCCGCCGCGAGCGCGCCGATGACGAACAATACGCCGGCGAGCGCGATGCGATTTTCGCGCGCGGCGAGCGCTTCCTCTTCGGCGCGCGCCTGCCTGAGTTCGCGGTCGAGCTTTGCCGCAGCATTTTTGGCGGCACTGGCCTCGGCTTCGGCGCGCGCCTCGGCCTCGATCGCCGCGCGTTCGCGTGCGTCGGCCTCGGCCATCGACAGGCAGGTCGTGCCCACGCTGCCATATTGCTGCCCCGCATCGGCGAGGAAGCGCGTGAGTTCGCGCCCGGCGATCGCAAAGGCAAAGGGCGAATCGCCGTCGTCGGCACGGGTGATCGCGGTGTTGATCCCGACGATGCGCCCGCACTGGTCGACGAGCGGCCCGCCCGAATTGCCGCGCGAGATTTTCGCGGTGTGGATCAGCATGGCGACGCCGTCGACCGCCTGCATGTTCGAAAAATTGCCCTCGCTGCGCGTCGGCGTGCGCGGCGTGATATAGTCGTTGGCGCTGCGCGCGGTCGCGAGGTCGACATTGCCGGGATAGCCGAGCGCGACGACATCGGCGCCCGATTCGAGCGGGCCGGTGTAGATGGCGGCGGCGGGCAGGCGTCCCTCGGTGATCTCGACGAGCGCGAGGTCGCGCGCGGTGTCGATCGCGATCAGCTTGCCGGCAAAGCTCTTTTGCCCCTCCGACGGAACGACGCCCAATGCCACATTGCCTGGGTAGCGCGCCGCCGATTCGACGACATGCGCATTGGTGACGATGCGCGTCGGCGAGATGGCGATACCGCTGCCATGGCCAAAACCGACGACCTCGCCGTCCATCATCGCGACGGTGACGACGCGCACGACGCTGCGCGACGCGGCGCTGATGTCGTCGGCGGCGCGCGCGGGGACGGTGAGGGTGAGGAGGGCGAGCAGCAGCGCGAGGAAGCGGGTCATGGCGCGGCAGACTAGTCGAGCAGGCTTTGAACGCAAGCATCGGGACGCACCGGTTGGCGCGGCGTGCCAGAACAGCGGCGACCGAAGAAGAAGGAATGATCCAATGACCTACAAGATCGAGGGGCTCTCCCCCGACCGCTTTGCTCCATTGTTCGCGATGGACGATACCGAACTGGCCGCCCGCAATGCCCGGCGCGTCACCGCGACCGCCGATCGCGGCTGGCCGTGCCGGATCAGCCTCGACGATGCGAAAGCGGGCGAGGATGTGATCCTGCTCCACCATGTCAGCCACGACGTCGATACGCCGTTCCGCAGCGCCTATGCCATCTATGTGCGCGATCGCGTCGAAACGGCGACTTATTGCGACGCACTGCCCCCGGCGTTCGTGGGGCGGACGATGGCGTTCCGCGGCTTCGACGCCGAGGGTATGTTGGCAGCAGCGCGTCTGGGGCCGGGGGAAGATGGCGATGCGGCGATCCGCGAGCTGTTCGCCGACCCGCGCATTGCCTATATCCACGCGCAATATGCCACCAATGGCTGCTTCGCTGCGCGCATCGAGAGGAATTGATCATGGCCTTCTCCACGATGACCGACGACGAATGCTGGCAGGCGGTGCAGGCGCGCGACAAGGCGTTCGACGGGCGCTTCGTGACCGGCGTGCTCACCACCGGCATTTATTGCCGACCGAGCTGCGCCGCGCGGCATCCGCTGCGCGAAAATGTGCGCTTCTTTGCCGATGGCGCGGCGGCGCGTGCGACGGGGCTGCGGCCGTGCAAGCGCTGCCTGCCCGACGATGTCGCGCGCGACGAAAGCGCGGTGATCAAGGCGATCGCCGCGATCAAGGGAAGCGAGGAGCCGCTCGCGCTCGCGGATCTCGCCGCGCGCACCGGCTATTCGCCGACGCATTTCCAGCGCGTCTTCACCCGCCACACCGGCCTGTCGCCCGCCGCCTATGCCCGCGCGCTGCGCGAGGAGCGCGCACGGGCGGCGCTGAGCGAGGGGGTGCGGGTGACCGACGCGATTTACGACGCCGGCTTTTCGGGGCCGTCGCGCTTTTACGAAAATATGGAGGGACGTATGGGGATGACCCCGTCAGCATGGGTGAACGGCGGCAAGGGTGTCGAAATCCACTGGGCGGTCGTGCCGACCAGTCTCGGCGACATGCTCGTCGCGGCAACCGACAAGGGCGTGTGCCGCCTGAGCTTTGCCGAGGGACGCGAGGCGCTCGAGGAGCGTTTTCCCGCCGCCACGCTGGTCGAAGGCGGCGAAGAGTTTGCCGCGCTTCTCTCGCAGGTAATTGAAGCCGTCGAGGCGCCGACGCAGGGTTTCGACCATATCCCGATCGACGTGAAAGGGACGGCGTTTCAGGAGGCGGTATGGCGCGAACTGCGCAAGATTCCGGCGGGCGAAACGCGCAGCTATGCCGACATCGCCGCCGCGGTCGGCAAGCCCAGGGCGGTGCGCGCGGCGGGCAGCGCGAACGGCGCGAACAATGTCGCCGTGCTCATCCCCTGCCACCGCGTCGTGCGCGGCGACGGCTCGCTCGGCGGCTACGCCTATGGCCTGCCGATCAAGGACGAACTGCTCCGCCGCGAAGGCGCGCCGGGCCAGCGCCGCCTCGACGAATTTTGAAGGGAGCGCGCCATGGATAGCAAACAAGCCGCGCTCGCCGTCTGGCAGGCCTTCGGGACGCGCGATGCCGACCGGATTCGCGCCGTGCTGACCGACGACGCCGAATGGCTGGCCCCCGCGGGCAATGCGACCGCGACCGCGCTGGGCGTCACCCATCATATGATCGGCGCCGAGGCGATCGTCCGCTTTCTCCTCGACGATTATCCGCGGCTCTTTTGCAACGGGATGCGGATCGAGCCGATCTCGCTGACCGCCGAGGGCGACCGCGTCGTCTTTGAGCAGCGTCATAGCGCGACGCTCGCGGGTGGGCGCGATTACGCGCTCGACTATGTCTTCATTTTCGAGATGCAGGGCGCGCGCGTCCGGCGTATTCGCGAATATATGGATACCAGAAGCGGGCATAGCCAGGTCTTTGGCTCGGCATCGCCCGTCCCGATCGTCTGACCCACCCCTCCATCGCCATCGATGCCCAAGGAGCTTATTGCATGACTGACAAGATTGCCCGTTTCCGCGCGCTGCATATCCCCGGCGACCCGCTGATCCTCGTCAATATCTGGGATGCGGGGAGCGCGAAGGCGGTCGCCGCGGCGGGCGCGAAAGCGATCGCGACGGGCAGCTTCGGCGTTGCGGGCGCGCAGGGGAGCGCCGATGGCGAGGATTTCCCGCTCGAAGATGTCTTCGCGAACCTGACGCGCATCCTGTCGGTCACCGACCTGCCGGTGACGATCGACATGGAATCGGGCTATGGCGCCGATCCGGCGGCGGTCGACGTCTCGGTCGGCCGCGCCAGGGATGCGGGCGCCGTGGGGATCAATATGGAGGACCGGCTGCCCGGCCAGTCCGACCTCTTGCCCATCGCCGAAGCGGTGGCGCGCTTCCGCGCCGCGGCCGACACCGGCATTTTCGTCAACGCCCGCTGCGACGCGTTTCGCGGGCAGGACGTCGCGAAGGATGGCGATGCGCTGGTTGCCGCGACGCTCGAACGCGCGCGCGCCTATGCCGATGCTGGCGCGGGGTCGCTGTTCGTGCCCTTCCTGCTCGACCCCCGCTGCATCGGCGCGATCTGCGACGCTTCGCCGCTGCCGGTGAACATATTGCGCGGCAAGGGCGGCCCGACGCACAAGCAACTCGCCGAGCTTGGCGTCGCGCGGATCAGCCACGGGCACCAGCCCTGGGCGGGGGCGATGGAATGGCTGAGCGCGCAGGCCGCGCAGGTTTTTGGCGGCGCCGAGCCCGATTATTGATCGGCGTCGGCCGCCGCGGACAGGTTGGCGTCGCCCTTTCCGGCGTCGCCGCTCCTTTTGCGCATCGTTTCGATCTGCGCCAGAATCTGTTCACCTTGCCCGCCGTCGTGCGGGTCGAACGCCACCACCTTTGCAAGGCGGGTCGCTCGTTCGAAATCGCCATTGCGGGCGAGGGCAAAGGCATAGGCGATGCGCGCGCTGGCGCTTTCGGGGCCCAACGCAAAGGCGCGTTCGAGTCCGGTGACCGCAATTTTCGGCGGGGTAACGCCTTGCCGCAGAAAGCTGTCATAATAGGTATAGAGCGGGACCGGGTCGTCGGGGTCGGTGTTGTTGGCGAGGATGATCGGCTTTCGCGCCGCCGCCCAGTCCGCGTCCGAAACCGTATCGCGCTGGCCAAGGTCGTGGATCATCATTTCGCCCAACAATATATTGGCGCGAACATGCTTCGGCTCGATCGCGAGCGCCTTGTCCACTGCCGCGCGCGCCGCCACGGCGTCGCGCTTCTCGTCGCCCAGATCCCATTCGGCGCGCGCCAGTTCGTACCAGACACCGGCGCTGTCGCCATATTCGGCGGTGAGCTTTTTCAGTTCGTCGCGCACCTCGACCAGTCGTTCGCTGTCACGCGCGCTCCGCCGTTCCAGCTGCCATGGCAAAAGCGCATCCTGCGCATTGGACAGCGCCTTTATGGTGATCGTTCCGGGGATCGGAACGGGGGCGGCCGATGTCATATAGGTGAGCGGGCGTCCGAGATAGCGTTGAAGGTCGCGATCGAGCGCGGCGAGGTCGCCAAAGGCCGCAATCGCCGCTTGCTCTCCATCTGCGCCGCGATTGATGGCGTCGATATAGGCGGTCAGCTGGCCGCTCCGATCGGGATGGTAATAAAGCATGTGCGTGAGCAGCCATGCCCGGCCGTAATAGACGTCCATCTGGCCCGACGAGCGCATTTCGCGCGGTTGCTTCAGCAGCAAATCCGCCACCGGGATGCGCGGCATGTTGACCAGCCCGTGCGCCCGGAAATAGGCGGGACGACCGACCTGATACTGGCCCTTGCTGGTGAAATCGGTCGTCGAATAGAATTCGGCGAACCCCTCGATGAACCAGGCCGGAAAGGCGGCGCCGAAATAGCGTTTCATGAAATGATGCGTATATTCGTGGAACAGCGTTTGCTGCGCCGCGGACGTGCCTTTGAACTCGATCACCTCGCGATTTGAAACGGCATAGCTGCCGTCGAGGTCGGCGCTGTAAAATCCCGCAATCGACGATCCGGACTCGCCCGTTGCAAGTCGCCCCGCGTCGGCGGCGCGGGGCACCAGATAGATGGTCAGCCGATTGGGTTCCTTGCCGCCCGGAACCCGGAGTCGTGCGCGCAGGGTGGCGTCAAAACGCTGAAGATTTTCGGCGAAGCTGCGCAGCGACCGCTCGCTGCTTTCGCTGTAGATGATGAAATTGTCGGTGTCGGCGCGCAGCCACTTTGCCTCCGCGCCCGTCGTTATCGTGGCGGCGATCAGCGCAGTGGCGGCGATCGTGGCTTTCCGCATCTGTGGTTCCCCCCGGACGTGACGATTCCGGCCGGGATTTTGACGGCGCTCCGTACCGATGTAAACAGCGACGTTTAGAGCAGCGCACGTTTAATCAGAGCCATCTTTCCGTTCGTGTCGAGCGAAGTCGAGACACCCATCGACCTTGCGCGATGCCGAGGGGTGTCTCGACTTCGACCAAAGGTCGAAGTTTACCCTGAGCGCCTGCAAGGCAGTCGAAGGGCTCGACACGAACGGAATTGAAGCGTCGCCGATTTAGCGCACGACGCTCTAAACGAAACTATAGGGATCGACGTCGATGGCGAGCCGCGCTTTTGCGGGCCAGTCGATGCTGTTCACCCAGCTGCGGATCGTGCCCTGCAGGTCGAAACTGCGCGGGGCGTGGAGCAGCAGGCGAAAGCGGTGGCGGCCGCGCAGCATCGCCAGCGGCGCGGGGGCGGGGCCATAGACGGCGAGGCCGTCGGCGACCGGCGCCTTGTCGCCCAGCCGCCTGGCGACGCCACGCGCGACGTCGAGGTCTTCCGACGAGATGATGAGCGCGGCGAAGCGCCCATAGGGCGGCGCGCCCGCCCGCCGCCGCGCCGCGGCCTCGGCGGCATAGAAACCGTCGCGGTCGCCCGCGACCAGCGCGGCCATCACCGGGGCCTCGGGCACGCGCGTCTGGATCAGCACGTCGCCGGGCTTGACCCCGCGCCCGGCCCGCCCCGCGACCTGCGCGATCTGCTGGAAGCTGCGTTCGGACGCGCGCAAATCGCCGCCGTCGAGGCCGAGGTCGGCGTCGACCACTCCGACGAGGGTGAGATTGGGGAAATGATAACCCTTGGTGACGAGCTGGGTGCCGATGATGATGTTGACGAGCCCCCGTTCGACATTGGCGACGAACTCGGCGGCTTTCGCGGGCGACCAGAGCGTGTCCGAGGTGACGATGGCGGCGCGCGCTTCGGGAAAGCGCAACGCCACCTCGTCGGCGATACGCTCGACGCCGGGGCCGCAGGCGACAAGGCTGTCCTCGTCCTCGCATTCGGGGCAAAGCCGCGGCGGCGGCATGACATGGCCGCAATGGTGACAGGCGAGGCGATGGACGAGCCGGTGCTCGACCATCCAGGCGGTGCAATTGGGGCACTGGATGCGGTGGCCGCAGGTGCGGCAGAGGGTCAGCGGCGCAAAGCCGCGGCGGTTCAAAAAAAGCAGGCTCTGCTCGCCCTTGTGGAGCCGGTCGGCGAGCGCATCGACGAGCGGCGGCGCGAGCCAGCGGCCGCGGTCGGGCGGATCGCGCCGCATGTCGATCGCGGCGAGACCGGGCAGCGTCGCGCCGCCGAAGCGGGCAGGGAGGCGGATGTGGCGATAGCGCCCCGCCTCGACCATCGCGAGGCTTTCGAGCGCCGGGGTCGCGCTCGCGAGGATGACCGGCAACGCCTCGAAATGCCCGCGCATCACCGCGACGTCGCGCGCGTGATAATGGACGCCATCCTCCTGCTTGAAGCTCGTCTCATGCGCCTCGTCGACGACGATGGCGCCGAGATTCGCATAGGGGAGGAAGAGCGCCGAGCGCGCGCCGACGATAATCTTCGCCTCACCGCTCGCGATCGCGTGCCACGCGCGGCGGCGCTCGGTGGAGCGAAGTCCGCTGTGCCACGCAACGGGTTCGCAGCCGAAGCGCGCGGCGAAGCGGGTGAGCATTGGCTCGGTGAGCGCGATTTCGGGGAGCAGCACCAGCGCCTGTTTGCCCGCTTCGATCGCGGCGGCGATCGCCTCCATATAGACTTCGGTCTTGCCCGACCCGGTGACGCCGTCGAGCAGCAGCGTGTCGAACTTTGCGGCGGCGACGGCATCGCGCAGCTGCGCGGCGGCGGCGGCCTGCTCGGCGGACAGGTCGGGCGGCGCGAAGAGGGGGTCAGGTTCGGGATAAGGCTGGTCGGCGGAGACGGTCACGGCTTCGAGCGCGCCGGTCTGGACAAGCCCGCGGATCACGGCCTCGCTCACCTCGGCAAGCGCGGCGAGTTCGCGCACGATGCCCTGCCGGTCGCCGATCTTTTCGAGCGCGAGCGTCCGCTGCGGCGTCATCCGCTTCGGGATTTCGCCGGTTGCGCGATATTCGACGATCGGACGGCGCGCGTCGGCAAAGGCGACGCCGGGCAGCACCATGCGCAGCACTGCGCCGGGGGGACTGAGATAATAGTCGCTGGTCCATTCGACGAGGCGACGGAGCGGCGCAGGCACGGGCGGGACGGGCACGATTTCATAGAGGTTGCGCAGCCGGTTGTCGCCGACCGGATCGGGCGCGCCAAAGCTTTCGTCCTCCCACACCACCCCGCCCATCCGCCGCGGACCCAGCGGCGCGACGACGACGCTGCCGAGCGGCGCTTCGCTCCCCTGCGGCACGCGATAGTCGAGCGGGCCGAGAGCAGCGGTGAGCAGGAGGACACGGGCGCGGATCATGGATGAGGGAGGATATAGGGTGGCGGATAGAATAGGAAAGCGGCGTGGTCGGCGATGACGGGTTTCGGCCGGAAGCTGCCATTCTCTCCCCTCCCGCTTGCGGGAGGGGTCGGGGGTGGGCAGCAGCGTGGCAATGGCCCACCCCGCTGCGACTAACGAACAAAGTTCGTAAGTCTCGCTGCCCCTCC
>Ga0164290_1002097_pt1 | contig 17260 bp, 16 predicted proteins | sample Micstemetagenome_FD_108782 | JGI IMG/M metagenome (GOLD analysis project Ga0164290, IMG submission 108782) | Contaminated culture microbial community from soil near Moab, Utah, USA - Microcoleus steenstrupii SON62 (Illumina Assembly) | ecosystem: Environmental > Terrestrial > Soil > Soil crust... | reverse complement strand
GCAATGGCCTGTGCAGCTACGCCCTTCGGGCTCCGCTGCACAGGCCATTGCTTACACTGCGCTCATGCGCAACAAAGCTGCTGGGCTCTAATCCCCGCTGGTGGAAACCAGGGGGTCACGTCACAGGATTTCGAGACATCGAATTTTTGGTCGCAGAAAATTCCATTCTGCAGCGCGTTGTCGCAAAGCTGCCTTCCACGAACTCACCAGTATATTGCGACCACTTCGACGTCGAGAAGGTTTGCTTCTTCCATTTGGGCTTCAAGATTATCCGGTCCAGTCAAGTGTCGCCTCTCTTGAGATGGCTGCGGGAACAGTGGGATTTCCAAGCTGTTTCGAATGTTCTCACGCAGTTCCAAATCGGCGGACGACTCGATTGTCAGACCAGTGCGGTCTTCGATCATCGCCCTGACGGATGCGAACGCCGACCTTTGCCCCTCAGCGGTAAAACCGTCGACAGCAAGGCTGGCGATCGCCCGATCCAACTCGGAGAGCTGGTCACTGGTGAGGCCATGATCGATTTGCCCAAGCAACTTATCCTGGTACTTGGCCAAGGCAAAAGTCAGCTTTGCGGTTGCTGGGTCCATGCTTTCTTCACTTCGACCGCTGGTCGATTGCAACATCGCAGTCCGGCTGGCGACCTCGATCTGCTTGGCTAAATCTGGAGCCAGTTCCTTGAAAATATCTGCGGCCTTTATCGGGTTCCAATCGTTTTGAATGCCATTCTTTGATAGCCTGCATAATATAGTGAACTCGTTGTCGGCGAACAATATTCTGCGAATATCTTTCCAGTAGCCTAGATGCTCTGTAACGCCAACGATTCTCAAGAGTGAAAAATCACCGTTCAAGTTTCTGGCGACACCCTTGTGAACTATAAATTTTTCTGCACCGCGCTCAATTACCAGATAGTCTGATACTACTCCGTCTACCGGTATTAGGCCAGCCAGTAGCTTACTGACTATTTTATTGGCATTCTTCGCTTGATACAGATCCTTAAATTTAACGTGATCCATGAAAAGCATTGGACTTTCATCAAACATTTCGGAAAACTCAGCTATCATGGAGCTGATCTGAAAGATCCACGACGCCGACAATTTGACCTTGAACTCGACCAGATCGCCTCTCGCCAAATCTCCAGCATTGTGAATTGCCTTGGAGAATTTACCCGAAAATAGATCCTCGAGTGAGTCTGCCGCTTCGATAGCTTCTATCGGCTGTATTTTCCGGAGCTTGGGCAGCTTATGCAGTTCGCGGAAAAGCGATTGAGCAGTAGCCTTCCGCAGTGTTTGCAGGGCACTGCTATTAGTGGTTTGAAATCGGGAGCTGATCTCGGCAGAAGGTAAAACCGGGCTGTTTGTTGAAATTTTTCCGCCGGTCTCTGAGATTTTCTCATTTCCCATCTGCGACGTGATGTTCTCGGTGATCTCGCCTTTCTGCGAAGCTAAAAGACTACCAAGGCTGACTTCGTCCAGGTAAACAAACTCTCTCAAAGGTTCCGATGCTTCTTCCGGACCTTTGCCAAGTTCAACGTTTTTACGCCCTATCCAGGGGAATTTACGCTTGAAACTAATCATCTACGACCGGCTTTCCATTTTTCGATCGGGTCGGCGCGCAACGCGTTCGTAAGCTTGGGCCATATCTTCGCCAGCGATCCGCGAGCGTCTATCTGATGCGGCGATCATGGCGGCTTCCGTCCAGATTGACGTCAGGCGAGCAGCCGACCAATCGTGCGACCTTATAGCGATATCGACGAGGGGGAGGTCTTCCGAGCATTGGATTCTACGGGCGCCGATTCGAAGAATTTCAAGACGATCCAGAATGGTTGGAAGTCCAAACTCGATCTCCCAGTCGAAGCGGCCAGGCCGGGTGAGGGCTGGGTCGAGAGCGTCGGCTCTGTTTGTGGCGGCTATGACGACCGTCGCATTTTTGCTGGAATCGAAACCATCCATCAGAGTCAGAAACTGCGCTACAAGTCGACGGGATGCTTCGTGGGAGTCTCCTGTTCGGCTTTCCGCAATACTGTCTATCTCGTCAAAGAAAATGATCGACTTTCCCGAGTCCGAGTTTTTTGCGTGATCGAAGATTTTACGGAGCAAATCTTCGGTATCTCCAACCCATTTGCTGACGATCGATGGACCGCTTATGTCGTAAAAATTCGCACCAGCTTGATTCGCGATGATCCGCGCCAGATGTGTTTTCCCGGTTCCAGGGGGGCCTGTGAAAAGTATGCCCTTGACGGGACGAGCTCCAATGGCTTCGAGTTCGGCATGACGTTCGAGCTGGGTCTCAATGAGTTCCTTTGCTCGAATGACCACATCTCGGTACCCGCCAAAATCATCGAACGTCAAACCATCACTTTGAGGCCGGACCAAAAATGAACCTGGCGAAATTTGTTCGTCTGCGGGGTGTTGACGTACCCGGAGTGGCTCCTGTGCAACCACGCGGTTGATTGCTGACGTCGAACTATCGATTTCGACGGTAAAGTCCGGCTTCACCTCCAAATTGCTCGGATTTCCTAAGACCAGAAGGGCGTTCCCGGACTCTCCGAGGATGGTTCCGTCATCCAGAATCGTTCTGACAACTGAGGTGAGAAGAGACCGAGGCCAGACCTCTTCAGGGACGATTACCCATCCTTCGTTATTGGACAGAATAACGTCATTCTTCGCCAATGTACCTAGTTCGATATTGGTCAGGCGAGCAGTTCTTCCATCGGCGTACCTGACGAAAACTGTCCCGGACTCTTCGTCGATATGGATGACACGGAAAAGGTCGCCCTTGATTTCGGCGCTATCAGCTCGGCTCATACAACCCAGCCTACACTCACGCTGAATTCGGTGGAAGCCTGTACAAGCTTTCTGATTGAAGACGAGCTGCTAGCAGTGCTTGATCTATTACCGTCTTTGGCCAAAAGTGAATGTAGGTCAGGTTTTGACAGCTCCATTGCAGTCGGGGAACGACAGCTATGTTGGTTCGGGCTGCCGGCAGTCACGCGCCCATTCGGTCGTCGGAGGATCAATCTAGAAACCCGAAAAAGGCGGACATCCGTGCGTCTTTGTTCTACTGACGATGTCATGGAACAGCATTCTACGGCTATTATTGATCAGCCAGTGGTATCACGACCCCGTGATTCCTTCGACGTTCTTCTGCTACGAGTGGGTAGCGTCTCCGGAGTATTAGCCATCTGTGTGCCATTACCAGATCTTGATGGGTCGAGTGCATCCGTCCACCGTATTCGATAGGCCTCAACGTCGCTCAATTCGACCTCGCGCTGGAAGCTCGCGTGCATGGTGCCGCGCCAGGGATTCTCAGCATCCGGCTCGAACCGGAGCGAAACCGGCAGGCCGTCACCATAGTCATGGTAGCGCAGCCGGCGCAGCAACTGAGCGGGGAGCAGATAAGCCGCGCCGTAGGCGGTCTGCGCCCGATAGACTGGCGTGTCGTTCATTGTGAACTCGTAGCCTTCGACCTGGCCTTCCTGGCGCGTGATGACCAAGTCCGCCGGCTTGGGCGCACTGCCTTGGCGATGCGGCCAGAGCCAGTCGAGCAGCCATTGAGGGTCGGTCACATTGCCGATCACCAGAAGCGGATCATGGCCGGCCTCCCGAATCCGGACGCTGCCGTCGCGCACCGCGTTCCAGAACTCGTCCGCCGTTCGACCTTCAATCTCCTGAAAGTCCGCCTTGCACACGACATCCCACCAGACAACGGCCGCAACCTGGCCCGACATTGCGTCTCGCCACCATTCCTCTTCGTTGACGACCGCCTGCGCCATTGGAGGGTCGGTATAGGCGCCTTTGCTGAGGCCGCCAGCGCGTAGCGTGAAATTGGCTAAAACGGCAGCCGTCGGCACGATCTCCGCGAACAAATGGCGGGGGAATGCGGTTGGCGTGAATGCTTGGGAGCCCGCGGCGGCGGCCACCGCGCCGACGCGCGCAGGATCGATCTGCGCGTCAACTATGGCTTGGTCGCGATGGCCGGTCAGCACGCCGAGCGACTGTTCGACAAGCTGTCGGGCGTGGTCGCGCCGCACGTCGAACGCCGGCCCATCGTCCGGACCGACCAATGCGGCTAGCAAATTTCCATGCCTGTCGGCGTCGATCCCTTCGAACGCGGCTATCAAGGACCTGAGATAGCTCTCCCGGCGCCGCAGCGCCTCGTCGTCGGCTAGGGTAAGAAGGCGGCGTAGATCGCCGTCGATCGCCTGTGATCCCTGCGTCGTCGCCATGATCGCGATCGCCTGCGCTTCCGGCAACGCCTCGAAGGAGAGACCGCCGCTCGAGCTGTATATACGCATCGAAACCCAAGGCGAATCCCCGAGCTGGCCGAGACCTTCGAGTAGATGGTCCATGCGTCCGGCATAACTGTGTTCAGCGAACCGCTCGCCCGACCCTGTGATCCTGAGCGCTGATATCAGGATGTCCGCGCCTGACATGCCTCCATCGTCATGAACGCCGGCATCGCCGCGATCGTGCGGTTCGCCATGCAGCAGCATGCGTGCAGCCCGCGTCGCTGTTTCAGCGGCCCCGGCATGGATCGCCCAATGGATGAACAGGCTGGCGAGGACGACGACATGATCGCGCCAGGCATTGTGCATGATCGCGCCGAACACCACTGGCGCGGCAAGAGTGTCGCCGCTCTGCGTCAGCGGTAAGTCCTCGACCCGTGACCAATCAAGTTCCAGCGTTTCGAGCGTCAGCCCCTCGGACCGCACGCGCCAATAGGCGCCGCGCGTGTCCCACGCGCGCTCGGCCTGTATCCGCCAGTGAAGCATCAGGTCGCAGGTCCAGCTTGTCGCGAGCGTATCGCCCAGCCAGACGGCGCGCGCTGTCATTTGCGTCGTGGCCTGCAGATGCGCGCCTACATTTTCCGCAATACGCGTGAGGTCGTCCCATTTCCGACCCCCGCGTTCGCGCCGGTCTGGCGCCGCAGCGATGACCTGGAGCAGGCGTTCCCAACCAGCGACCAGTTCACGCCAAGCACGCGCATAAGTCTCCTCTTGGCGCGACAGCGCGTAGGCACGCTTGCCGCCCGCGCCCGGCGGCGTTTCCGCGCGATGCTCTCCCAGCGCCCAGTCGATCAGTCGGTAGGCAATGCTCTGCGCCATCCACAGTATCGGCTGCAGCGCCTTGGGCGTCACCTCGCTTGCCACGCGCCTGTAGATATGGGCAGGTGCATGGGCGATCCGGCCCATGAACTCGGCCTCGTCTGGCAGGCGCTCGACGGCGCGGCGGATCATGTCACGGTAGGCGCGTGCCCATTCCTCGGCGAGTGCCCTGCCGAACAAGCTCTGTCCGGATTCGAGCTGCGCGTAGCTGATGTCCTCGTCGGAGAGCTGCGCGAGCCGATAGAGAAAGGCATGGAACGCGATCACCTCGCCGAGCTGATCGGCAAACTCGTCAGCCTGACGGGTATCGATGAGGGCGATGAGGTCGGCGATCATCTCGCGCAGGATCGCGCCGGTTTCGCTGATGGCGCCGTCCTCGGCGGGCGCCCTGCGGAACCTGAGCGATGCCCGGACCGCCCAGCGCGCCACTGGACCCAGTGGAAGCGTTGCGCGGGCGAGCACCTGATCACCTTCATAGTCCTGGCCGGGCTGCAGCGGGATGACGAAGTCGTGGACCTGTCCGCCATCCGACCCGCGCGCCTGCGCCAGCCATGCGCGAACGATGGGCGCCAGTATCGCGAGGCGCACGTCGACCAGCCGCATCTTCCGACGCAAACGGCGACTGACACGAGGCTCACCGCCGTCCCAGAGCGCGGAATACCACGTGCGGGCGCGCTCGCCCGTTGCGAACGGGTCGGTCTCGTCCCCGGCCGGAAGATAGCCATAGCCAGCGACATTGGCCCATCGGTTGGCGGTGACGGTTCCGGTCAGCTCGCGCGGCCAGATCACATTGGCAACATAGGCTCGCATGATTGGCGCGCGTCGTTCCGGGTGCAGGAAGGCAATCGTCCGCAGCACGAAATAGGCGAGCGCGCCGACATTGATCGCAAACCAGGCGAGGTTGAGCAGTGTCACCGCGGCGCCCGCATCGCCCATCTTCGCGGCGAACGGGAGTTGTGCGGCGATCGCTACACACAGCAGCAACGAGCTTACGCCGACGAAGATCGCGCTCGACGACTCGATGTAGATCGTGAGGCGGGAGGCGAACGAAGCGCGCCCTCGATTGAGCAGCCCTACAAAGGCGATGACGAGGGGGAAGACCAGCCCGACCAGTGCGGCCTGCACCGCGAGTACGGCGATGTTGACAGTCCAGAAATCGCGGACGCTCGCTTGCTTATCGGTGGCGAGCGTGAAGCTGGGTAACCGATCGAAAAGGGTGGACAGGACGGCGAAGGCATAGAGAAGCGCGACAATCGCCAACGCGCGGATGGGGTGACGAACGATCCACATCGCAAGCCGCATGAGGCGCGGATAGCGATGGGTGCGAAACTCGGGGTTGCCGCGCAGGTGCCGCGCAACGATACGGCGCACCAGCTTTGCGAGCCCCGGTTGGAATAGGCCTCGGATAGTTTCGGCCAGCAGGCAGAGCTGCGGCCACCCGTTGGTGAGGACGCTATGCATCAACTTCAAGATCGGACATGATTCCCCCCCTTTCGTCGGCCGGTTCTCGAACTCCGGGAATGCCCTGACCATCCTAATGCATCAAGTCCTTGCCCTTGGACACGAAGCACTCTGCCATTAGCTAATTACGATGCGGTTGTTGACCTACGGTTACTTCGCCAACATCTCCTTCGCTTGTTCGATTGGCTGAATCGGATCTTCATGAAGTGACCCGAACCGCCCATTCGCAGAACGATGAATCGGGTCGATACTCATGCGGGAACGGTCGCTATGTTGACGGCAGTCCTCATTGGAAACGATGCAGCGTCCGCTTCTTCGATTGCGCCGGGAGTTTTCGGATTTTTCCGTCTATGGCCCCGCGCTCGGCTCGGCGTGTCAATCAGGAACAACCAATGACCCGCGGCCTTCAGCCAACCATTGACTGATCTTGTCACCGACCTGTTCGCCGCCATGTTCCTTGATCGCGCATTCCCACACGACTGCGGTTCGCCATCCCGACTGATCGAGAGCGGCAAGCGTCCTTTGATCCCTGAGTACATTCTGCTGGAATTTCTGCGCCCAGAATTCCGGTCGAGTGGCGGGCGTGGTCGTGAATCGGCAGCCTTCGTGACGATGCCAGAAACATCCATGGACGAACACGACGGCCCGAAATCTCGGAAAGACCAGATCGGGCCTGCCTGGCAATCCCTTGTAGTGCAGCCGGTATCTCAGGCCCCTTGCATGCAGCGCCTTTCGAAGGACGAGTTCGGGCTTCGTGTTTCGCCCCTGGATCCCCGCCATCATTCTGGACCGCGTTGCCTGGTCGACAACGTCGGCCATCACGAATTCCCCTGGCTAGATCCGCCGGTCCTGGTATGTGGTTGAACCATGAAAGGAATTGTCGGGCGGATGACCAGAAGTTTCAAGACTGTTGATCTGTTTGCGGGGCCGGGAGGTCTGGCGGAGGGTTTTTCTTCGCTGCGAGATGAAGCGGGAAACCGAATTTTTGACATTGCGCTTTCTGTCGAGAAAGAGTCCTCGGCATTCGCTACATTACGTCTCCGCAGTTTTGTTCGGCAGTTCGACAAAGTCCCGCAGACCTATTATGATTATATTGCAGGCCGGATCTCGAGAGATGACCTGATCGCGCAACATGAAGCCGAATGGGCCGCAGCGGTTCGTGAAACCATGATGCTCGAACTGGGCACGGAAGCGGCAACAGCCGCGCTGGATCCGGTGCTTGACGAAATTCGCGAAGCGGCTGGAAACGAAGCGATCCTGATCGGGGGGCCTCCCTGCCAAGCCTATTCGCTTGTTGGTCGCGCCCGCAATCGCGGCATCAAGGGGTATGATCCCGCCGAGGATCATCGTCACTTCCTCTATCGTGAATATATCCGGATCATCGGGAAGCTGAGGCCGGTCGCCTTCGTGATGGAGAATGTGAAAGGGATGCTGTCTTCCAGGGTCGAAGGCAAAGGCATCTTCGATCTGGTATTGTCCGACCTGCGTTCTGCGGGAGGCAGTCCCGACAGCTACACGCTCATCCCTCTGGTTGCAGGTGGCAAGGGGCGCCACGGCGGCCATATCATTCGGTGCGAAGACTATGGCATACCCCAGAGCCGCCACCGCGTGATTCTTCTGGGCATTCGCTCCGACCAGATTTCGAGTGACGACAGCGGGATGCTCTCCGGACATACGCTGGAACCCGTCGCCACTCAGGCGACGGTATCGTCGGTCCTGTCCGGCATGCCGAAACTTCGCAGCGGTCTCAGCCGTACCGAAGACGGCCCCGAAGCGTGGCGCAAGGCTGTCATCGCGGCCTATCGAGCGGCCGCCTCTGCCTGCCGCAATGAAGGCACCTGGTTGAACCGCGTTGCCGACACATTGACCGGTCACGCGCGCGATCTCCAGGAAATCGAGGAGCTTCCGCCGCGGTCCAGCAGGCAGATGACATCGGCATCGGACAACCGGCTGGGGGCCTGGCTGAGCGATCCGGAACTGCGAGAACTCCCCAATCACGAAACCCGTGGGCACATGGAGAGCGACCTCGCGCGATATGCCTTTGCCGCGGTGTTTGCCGAGCTCTTTCAACGTTCTCCCAAGGCGGATGAATACCCCGCTCAACTGGCTCCTGCGCATGGGAATTGGGACTCCGGCAAGTTCGCGGATCGTTTCCGGGTGCAGCGCTGGAACGCGCCCTCCAGCACCATCACCAGCCACATATCCAAGGATGGGCACTACTTCATTCACCCCGACCCGACTCAGTGTCGCAGTCTGACCGTGAGGGAGGCGGCGCGTTTGCAGACGTTCCCAGACAACTACTTTTTCGAGGGCAACCGGACCCAGCAGTTCGTCCAGGTGGGGAACGCTGTTCCACCACTCCTTGCTCGTCAGATTGCAAACATTCTCAAGAACTTGCTTGCATAAGCGCGAATGTCTCGATCGGCAGACTTTATGCACATTCTCACAATATTCTCGAAATGTAATCGAATGGATTGACGAGAAGCGCGAATCGTGACACATTTCCAGCATATTGTGAGAATGTGAGGTTTATATGCGCGACAAGCGTCAAAAGTTCGTCGAGCTTGCGGAGGCAAGGGTCAACAAGGCGCTGAAGGACATTCAGCTGATCGGCAATCTGTCCAACAGGTCGGCTTATGAATTCAGCGAGGCTGACATCCGAAAGATCTTTGGCGCCCTGCAGAAGGGCCTCGAAGGTGCCAAGGCGCGCTTTTCGAAGGAAAGCGAGGGCAGTGGCGGCGAGTTCCGGCTGTAGGCGTGAGCGGTATCTTCAGATCTGAATGTGGGGTTCAAGCATGAGTGGCTGGTCCTGGATATGGCCTTCGGTCGGAGGCACGCCCATAAATCAGGGGCTCGACAGCGAGATGTTCGACCGCGTCGACTATCCCTATTCGGAAACCTTCGTCCGAGAGGCTATCCAGAACAGTCTTGATGCCCGGCTGGACATGACAAAGCCGGTCGTCATCCGCTTCTCCTTCCATGAAGATCGTCTTGGAAAACGCGGGGCCTTCCTCAGGCAGGCAATGGAACACCGTCAGCGAGCCAACCTGCCTGTGCCAACAGGCTGGGCCAGTGAGCGGATCAAATGGATCGTGGTCGAGGATTCGAACACCAAGGGTCTGCTTGGCGATCTGAAGGATCGAAAAGGCGATTTCTGGGGGTACTGGCTCAACTTCGGTCTCTCGAACAAGACCGGCACCGGACGGGGAGGCAGAGGTATTGGGCGGGTGACCTTTCTGATCGCCTCACAGATGCACACCGTCATTGGGCTGACCCGGCGCTTCGACGACAAGGCCCTTGCCGCATGTGGCATGTCTGTACTGAAGGCCGATCAATATGGATCGGACTTCAAATCCACTCATGCATATCTTGCTGAAAGCGAAGAAAACTCGATTTACAGGCTGCACGATGGAGCGGATTTTCACGCATCGCTGGTCGATGCATTCCGGCTCTCGCCTTACCCCCAGGATGCCAATCTGACAGGGCTTTCCCTCGTCATCCCGTTCCCTCACGACGAACTGGATGAGGACGGCATTCTTGCCGCTGCGATAGATCATTTCGCTCCGGCAATTCTGAATGGAACCTTGGTCGTCGAGGTGGGTGTGGATCGCCTCGACAAGGATACAATCAAGCAGGTTGCGCCCTGTGTGTCGCAACACATCAAGTCGAAGCCAGTCAAGGGCGGGACCAGCCGTTATCTGGCAATGATCGATGCTGGTCTTGCCGGTTCAAAGTCGGCCATCCAGCTGCCGGATGCCAAGGCAAAGTTGGCCGATCACCGGGAACTGCCCGATGCAGAACGCTACCGAGAGAAGCTCGCCAACGGCGAGACGATCGCCTTCGAGCTCACTTTCCCGATGACCAAGTCTGGCCAGACCACGGAAGTTGGCTTGACGATTGTTGCTGCACCGACACCGTATGGCAAGATGCCGTTGGACCGCCTCTTCCGGGAAGGGATGAGTTTGCCGGATGTTCGCAGCCGGCGGCCCGCTGACATTGATCTCGTCATGCTGATCGATCAGGAGCCGCTGGCTCAATATCTCAATTTCTGTGAAGGCAAGGCGCATCTCGACCTGCTTGAATCCAAGGAGGTTCGGACGAAGCTCGCCGATGCCGGCTTTGATGGAATACACGTGAAGCGGCTGGTGAAATCGCTTCCGGACGATCTTCGCGAGTTCTTGACCGAAGAAAGTGCAGAGCCGGACACTTCGGTGTGGGAGGGATATTTTTCCGTGCCGGACCCGTCCAGTCCGAAGAAGAAAGTGCCGAAGCCCAACGAGAAGGATCCGAATCCGGATCCTCCCACTGTTGTCGACCCGCCGCCGGCCAATGCAAGTGCGGTAACGGTAGACGCACTTGAAGATGGCTTTCGCCTCAATTCCAATGTCGACTATACAAAGTTTCCGGCCTTGGCGGACGTCACGGTTGCCTATGCGGATGGGTCGGGCAAGCCGACATGGAGCGAGTATGATTTCCGGTTCGAGGATCTGGAAATCCTTTCGGAAAACTGCACGCCCAGCTTCACGGACAATCGTCTGCGAATTCAGGACTGGGTGTCCAGCAGCATGATCGAAGTCAGAGGCTTCGACACTCGCCGTGAACTCGACATACGCATAAGGACCGAGAGCAATGCGTCGGCGGATTAGGCTCACCGGGAGACGCCAGCTCAGCAAATCTGTCGTCAGGGTCTCGCTGACCGAGATCGGCGGAAAGCCGCTGGTGACCATGACCTTGGTCAGTCCCGATGCATTCAAGCAATTCCCACAGAATGCACGGGTTTCCTTGCGCCTCGTCGAGAACAAGCGGGTCGAGATCGTTGATCTCGGAACGATTGGCAAGATGAGCAGCAGCCGGGAGCTGCAATCTCAGGGCTTTGTCGCGCCGAGTTGTCAGCTCCGAATAGCCGATCCGGGCACGAAGGCCATGGGACTGCTGCTCGCCAGCACTGACAGCTGGACCTTGAAGAAGAATGACCACAAGGATCAGGAAAGCAGCAAGGGCATTCTGCTGTTCCTCGCGGATGATACGGCTCCCCAGTCATGGAAGCTCGAGATCCGGGAATCGGACTATCCCTTGGTCAAGGTGGACAAGCGTATAGCAAACGCAGCGATGTGGGCCCGCAACGATCCCGTTTTTGTCGGCGCAGTGCTTCCCAGCGTCGTGAAACAAGTCTTCGAGGAAATCCTGCGAGGAGAATATTCCGACGATCTGCCTTGGGTCGAGGACTGGCTGAAATGGGCTGATTCCATCATGCCCGGCGACAACCCGCCGACAGATCCTGAGGAGAAGGACGAGAGGCAGAACTACATCGAACGTCTTCTGGATTCCTTTTGCTCTCGCCACAACCTGGCAGACCAGCTGCTTCAGGCAACCCAGCCGGGAGACGCCGAATGACAGAATATCCAGCCATATACGAATTCACACCGATGGGGCTGGTCGCTTTCAAGCGGATCTTTGAGGGAGACCTGTCGGAGAGCGCCATCAATCCTGTCGACCCGCAATTTGCACTGCCGGTCTCGGGCACCAAATCGATCAGCGATGCTCCTGCCGCAACTTCGAAAGAGTTGGCTGCTCGAGTGCTTCAATCACTGGGTCCCGAGTGGACGCATGTGTTGCCCAGAGCCGGCATCTGGGCCTGGCTGACATTCATACTGCGTGACGTTGTGTTCCCGAAAAACTCCGAAGGCGACAGGAAGCCAAAGGAAATCCATCGCTGGTATCCGAGTAGCCCTGGAGACTGGCAGAAGGCCCAGCGCCATCTGATCCGGATGCCGGTGGTCCTGTTGGGCAGCCTCGGCGATGCCGCTGATCACCTGCTGTGCGCCCACCCCTCGGTTCTGCCTGAAATACGCGAGCAGCTGACAAGTCAGCAGGACATGTTCAGCATGGAATTCCAGAGAGCGGCCCGTCAACTTTATTTCGATGATGGCAAGAACGGGCTGAAGCGAGGAGCGGGCGGCAAGACGGCCGGTACGCCTCGACGGCTGGCCAAGGTGCGACAGCAGCTGGATGTCACCTGGAATCTTTTCGATTTGGATGCAGCGCACATCGTGAAACTGCTTCCCAGGGAATTCGATCGCTTCAAACCCAAGACACAATAGGCACCCGAAAGGCGGACGCAGAAAAAATGGCCTATCCTTATGTATTGGCGCAGGATGCGATGGCGAAGCTGCGGGAGGCGATCTATCTGCTGCTGAACGAAGCGTCGGCATCCGGCTTGAAGAACGCCCAGATCGGCCGATCGCTCGGCATATATTCAGGGCACGTCGGCCACGAAGGGCATATTTCCCGTACCGTTCTTGCATTGATGGAAGCTGAAGGGGTGGTCGAGCAGAACGCGGAGACGAAATGCTGGCGCATCCGCGACAACAAGACCGGTGATGGTCCAGGCAACAATCAGCAGTGATGCTCGGCGGGTTGGCGCGGTTTCTGCATTGCCTTTGATGAAAGTCTGATCCTCGGGGACGAGCTACGATCTTGAGATCAGCTGAGTCTGTGGCGCAGTCCCATCTCGTGGACATCCAGCAGATCGAATCCCGATCGTGTTCCCACAACCGTCACGCGCTGACCCACCAGTTTCCGCACCCGGCGCCACGACATTATGTCGAGCGCCCAGACCCCGCCACCATCAACGTGCAGTTCAAAACCGCGGGGGGCGAGGTGTAGTATTCCGGTGACCGTATGACGAGCGCCGCGCGGCATCGAGCCCTCTCCGAATGTAGACAATAAGTGACACAACGAAGGCTTCCGCGCCGAACGAAGTCAAGCGGAATGTCACTGATCGTCTGTAGACGGATCGACTGCGGGCGCGTGTTTCTCTGGCGATGGACGATGTTCGCCAGCGGCTCGCCGCCAATTTGAGAAAACTGCGTCAGGACAAGGGCCTGAGCCAGGAAGCCTTTGCCGATGAGGCGGGGCTGCACCGCACCTATGTGAGCGACATCGAACGCGGCGCGCGCAACCCCACGATCACGGTCGTGGAGAAGCTCGCCCATGCGCTCGGCGTATCGATGGGCAAGCTGCTCGACTGACGGCGCTCAGCGTTCGTCGGGATGTACGACCGAGCGATTGTGCAACTCGACCATCGCCTGCCATTCTTCCTTGCTCATGGTTTCGGGCACCACCAGCCAGCCGCCCTTGACCTCCGCCGGACCATGCCGATCGTGCAGCCGGTCGATATCGGCCGCCGCCCGCACATCGCCGCTCAGCGCCTTCCGTCGCAACGCCAGGAGCACCAGTTCGGCCGTGGTCAAGCGACGGATCTTGCCATCGATCTTCACCTTGTGCTTCTCCATCGCGATTTCGCGGACGATGGTCTCGACATTGCGTGCACCCTTCCGTCGTCCCTTGCGGGGGGCGGGATTGCTCGGGCCGAAAGGACGGCCCCTGGGCTGAGCATCGCGCTTGTCAGCTTCGTTCACACCCTTGCTCACAGGTCCGGATACCCCCTTGCTTCGTCATAATGCCGATCCTCGTCGCTCCGGTTCGCCAGATAGCGCTCCCGCGCCCACGCCTTCTGCTTCTCGTTCCAGGGCGGCGGCCCGACATTCTCGGCGAGATCCAGCGCCATGGCCCTTGGCATGCTGTTGGGGAGCAGCAGCACACCCCCGCCAATGCCGGAAGGTGGCGCCTCGAGAACGCCATGGCGATCGAACTGGGCGATCAGATAGCGGATCGCCCGCAGATCGTCGTCCTTGAGCGCCTTTCGCACCATCTTGCGCAGGACAGCCTCCCTGGGGGAGACCGTCCGCGCGCGCCCTTCCTGGATCGCGGTCATCGGCTCATCGAGAATGGCGCGCACATCAATCGCGCCCTTTTTCCTGGGCCGACCGCCGGGATTACCCGACTGACCGGGCTTGAACTGCCGGTTACGGGGCGGACGGCCCTTGCCGACGGTGTAGTCGCTCATTCTGCGGCCTCCTGGAAGTCGGTCAGCCTCTCGGCGGTGACTTCCTCAAAGCTCCGGCCATCAGCGTCGAGCAGGGTTTCGAGCCCGCAGATGTCGCGCATGCGGTGGATGATCACGTCACAATAGGCCGGATCAATCTCGATGCCGTAGCCGCGCCGACCGGTCCGGTGCGCGGCGACGAGCGTGGTGCCGGAGCCAGCGAATGCGTCGAGCACGGCGTCCTTGCGCCGCGAGCAGTCAAGGATTGCATCCGCGACCATCGCTACCGGCTTCACCGTCGGGTGCATGGCCAGATCCTCATCGCGGCTGGCGCCGAAGCTGTTGGCGCCGGCATAGGTCCACACATTGGTACGGTAGCGGCCGTGCCTGCCCAGCTCGACATTGTTGACGTGCGGCGCCGTGCCCGACTTGAACACGAACACCAGTTCATGGGCGGAGCGATAGAGCGAGCCCATGCCGCCGTTGGTCTTTGCCCAGACGCAGAGATTCTTGAGCTCGGTATAGGCGGCCTCACCAGCCGCGAGCATCTCGCCCATGTGGCGCCAGTCCATGCACTGGAAATGGATCGCGCCGTCGACCGAGAAGGCGGCAAGGTGGCCGAACACGCCGGTGAGGAAATCGGTGAACTCGGCGCTGGACATTTCGCCCGATGCCATGGCGAATTCGCGATGGCGGACATTGCCGAGTCCCGACACATGCCCGCTGATCGGAACATTATAGGGCGGATCGGTGAACACCATCGCCGCCTTCTCCTCGCCCAGCAACGCGGCGTAGGTTTCCACGAGCGTGGCATCGCCGCAGATCAGGCGATGCGGCCCGATGCGCCAGATGTCGCCAGGATGGGTGACGGCGGGTCCGGTGGCGGGTTCGGGAACCGCATCGGCGGGATCATCGGCGTCGCCATCAAACGACAGCTCGCCGATCAGCACGTCAATCTCGGGCGGATCGAAGCCGGTGATCGTCACATCGAAGTCGATGTCGAGTTCGGACAGATACCTGAGCTCAAGCCCTAGCAACTCGCGGTCCCAGCCGGCATTCTCCGCCAGCCGGTTGTCGGCGATGACATAGGCGCGGATGTCGGCCTCGCTCATGTCGGCGAGGCGCACCGTCGGCACGTCGGTCATGCCGATCAGCTTCGCGGCTTCGACCCGGCCGTGGCCGGCGATGATGCCGTCCTCCTCGTCGATCAGGACCGGGTTGGTGAAGCCGAAGCGCCGGATGGACGCAGCGATCTGCTCCAGCTGCTTCTTCGTGTGCGTGCGGGGATTGGTGGCGCGGGGGCGAAGATCGCCGATCGCGCGATAGATGATTTCAAGCCTAGCCATGATGGGCTCCGTGTCGCTACCGGAGCCTGCCACATGAAAAAGGCGTGGGCTCCGGATGTTGATCCGAAAACCACGCCTCACCCATGCTCGGCGGTGGACCTTCTTGGGCGGGGCCGAACCCATGTCCAGCTTGACCGCCCCGCAACGGCGCGATCATCGCGGCCCATGCCGCGCGTCGTCAGTCCCGTCTAAGGCGCTGCGACCATAAGCCGACGTCGCAAGAATTTGAAGAGCAAAAACCCGCACCCAGCAAGAACCTCACGCTGTTTTGATATACGAGGCACACCAGATGCAATAGTCATTGACCATGACTCTGGTCCTCTCTTTCACCAGCCCTGCCTTGGTGGTGCACTCATCAGATCGACGGGTTACCGCCACAGCGAGACATGGTCGCAGCTGGGTTCACAGCCCTGTGGAGAACAAGACCATCATCTTTCGCGGTAAGGATGCGGTTGGTGTGATAGGGTACACCGGATTTGCTTATGTGAAGCGTCAACCTACCGACCAGTGGTTAGCCAATGTGCTCGCGCCGCAGCCTGCGGGCCAACCACAACTTGGCGAGTTCGCTTTTGGAGGGCGCGGTATAGGCCCGGCCAGGTTGAAAACCCTCATACATCGGCTGCGTGAAGCTATACGGAGTGAAGCGTCTTTTTCGGCGAAACCGGGCCTGACTATACTTGTATCCGGTTATCGACAGCGTCGAAAGAAGGTTATCCCTTTCGCACTTGAGCTCAATTCGTTGAAACCCTCTTGCGTCCAATGGAGTCAGATGCGCCTCCCTCGTTCTCCTCGGGAATTCGTTGGTTTTGCCTCTGTAGGTGACGCCTTGCCGCCCAGCGAGATTATGTCAGATTTCGAGAAAGGCTGTGCGGCAAGCGCTCACGAAGACCTCGCAACCAAAGTCAGAGAGGGATTGGTAGCAGCAACTCGTGCCCGCGCTAGAAAGAGCGCCTTGGTCGGCTCAGATTTGATGCTTGTCACGATTCCCCACCCATCGATTGAGCGAAAGATATACTGGAGATATGAAGCAGACGAGCAGCGGATGGAGGAAATGATCGTCCGAAATGGAAAGGCGATCAAGTTCCCTGCGATCTACACGCCTTGGATTTTGACTGTAGACTCTGTGACATGCCCTGGAAATGGCACTGGCGGCTGGACCATGCAGGCGAGTGACTACGAAATCTTTTGTGACACGCCTAATGTCAAGACTTCGGCGGGCGATGGTGTGATCGAAGATGAGCAAGGCAACTTTCTTGCAGTATTTGGTCATCAGCGCCGGCGTCCACCGCCCGCATGATGGATCTGTATATTCGAGAGCCTAACGAAAGCGGCGACCTTGTGATCTTCCCCCGGTTGCGCGGACACCAGGGTTAGCCCGTCATGCGTTGCTCGGCCTGTTCGGGGGTGAGATACCCGAGGGCCGAGTGCATGCGGTTCCGATTATAATAGCCTTCGATATAT
>Ga0164290_1002096_pt1 | contig 17260 bp, 12 predicted proteins | sample Micstemetagenome_FD_108782 | JGI IMG/M metagenome (GOLD analysis project Ga0164290, IMG submission 108782) | Contaminated culture microbial community from soil near Moab, Utah, USA - Microcoleus steenstrupii SON62 (Illumina Assembly) | ecosystem: Environmental > Terrestrial > Soil > Soil crust... | reverse complement strand
TGTTACCGAAATGGTTACACCCGGTGTTGCCACCAACGATAAATTACTCGATCAGGGCAATAATAATTTTCTGGCTGCCATTCATTTTACAGAAACAGAAACGGGTATTGCTTTTCTCGATATCTCCACAGGAGAATTTTTTATTGCAGAAGGCAATGCAGAATATATTGATAACCTGTTACAGGGTTTGAAACCTGCAGAAGTTATTTTCCAGCGTAATTACCAGAAGGCTTTTAAAGAAACACATGGCAACCGCTTCTACACCTATACCATGGAGAGCTGGATATTTGATGAAGCTTTTACAACAGAAAGTTTACTCAAACATTTTCAGACCCACACTTTAAAAGGTTTTGGCGTAGAACATCTGTCAAAAGGTCTTGTTGCTGCAGGCGCCATTTTATATTACCTGAAAGAAACAGAACATCCCAACCTGCAACATATCAGTTCCATTCAAAGAATGGAGAAAGATGATTTTCTGTGGATGGACCGCTTCACCATCCGCAACCTTGAAATACTCAGTACCGGAACAGAACAAGGCAATACCCTGCTCAAAGTAATTGATCACACAGTGAGTCCGATGGGTGCCAGATTATTGAGAAGATGGTTGATATTCCCTTTAAAAGATGCAGCCAGCATCAGGGAGAGATTAAATACAGTTGAATACTTTTTGCTGCATACAGAAACACGTAAACCACTCTTACAGGCCATAGAACAATGTGGAGATATTGAACGACTGGTAGGTAAAGTACCCAATAAAAAAATAAATCCAAGAGAAGTATTACAACTGGCAAAAGGTTTGCAACTGGTAGCCCAAATAAAGGATCAGTGCAGTACTGCTACAGATCCTTTGCTCCTGCGTGCGGCTAAATTGTTAGACCCCTGTGAGACGCTGATAAAATCTATTACTGAATCATTAACAGATAACCCACCTGTTGCTGCCAATAAAGGTGAAGTATTCAGAGCGGGTATACATGCCGAACTTGATCAGCTCCGCAGTATTGCTTCCGGGGGAAAAGAGTTTCTGATCAATATTCAGCAGCGCGAAGCTGAGAGAACGGGTATCTCCTCTTTAAAAATCAGTTTCAACAATGTATTCGGATACTATCTCGAAGTCACCAATTCACATAAAAACAAAGTACCGGCAGACTGGATACGGAAACAAACACTGGCCAATGCAGAGAGATACATTACACCTGAACTAAAGGAATACGAAGAAAAAATTGTTGGAGCGGAAGATAAAATATTAGCGATAGAACTTGAGTTGTATGATCGCTTATTACAGAACTTACAACCTTATATTGTAGCGATTCAGCAAAATGCACAGGTACTGGCACAATTAGACTGTCTGATTTCTTTTGCAGAAACAGCTTTGCTCTACGCATATAAAAAACCGGAACTGCATGAAGGTCATATACTCGATCTGAAAGAAAGCCGCCACCCTGTTATTGAAAGAAATCTTCCACCGGGAGAAACCTATATCACCAACGATATTTTTTTAGACCCCTCAGCACAACAGGTCATTATTCTTACAGGGCCCAATATGAGTGGTAAGAGTGCCATTCTCCGACAGACGGCGCTGATTACTTTGATGACACATATCGGCAGCTTTGTACCTGCTGCTGTTGCCAAAGTACCACTTACCGATAAAATTTTCACCCGTGTAGGCGCCAGTGATAACCTGAGTGGCGGTGAATCTACTTTTATGGTGGAGATGAATGAAACCGCCAGTATCATCAACAATATATCTACCCGCAGTCTTATATTACTGGATGAAATTGGAAGAGGTACTTCAACGTATGATGGTATTTCCATTGCCTGTAGCATTGTGGAATACCTGCATGGTTCGCCACATACACCCAAAACATTATTTGCCACCCACTACCATGAATTGAATGAACTGGAAGAAAAATTACCACGTGTAAAAAACTTCCATGTTACCAACAAAGAAGTAGGCAACAAAATCATCTTCCTTCGTAAACTGGCCCCCGGGGGCAGCACGCATAGCTTTGGTATTCATGTGGCCAAAATGGCGGGTATGCCCCCTGAATTGATTCAGAGAGCCAATGAAATTTTAGCGCATCTTGAAGAAAAGCATGTGGATGAGGGAAGTCCGGAAGTCCGAAAGACGGAAAGTCCGAAAGAGAGATTACAGCAGGCTGTGAAAGAAATCAGTGGTCCTAAAATGCAGCTCTCTATTTTTGATGCGCACTCCGAAACCTTCGACGATATCCGCAAAACACTCAGCGAAATAGACATCAACAGGCTCACACCTGTGGAGGCATTGATGAAGCTGAATGAGATAAAGGAAAAACTGAAGTAGTGAATAGTGAGCAGTGAGTAGTGAGTAGTGAGTGAATCATTTTATACTCACTACTGACTACTCACTACTCACTATTTGACTTTTGCCTTTTCACTTTTGACTTAAACTCATAAATACCCCGTCCACCATCTTTTATTATGTTGCTTGAATGTATCATATCGTTTACACAACGGATTAAGACCTGCTACTACGGCAATCCATATCAGGTATACTATTGGTAAAGTGAATCCAAAATCATTGGGTCGGAATGCAAAATTACCGGCTGCCATATCACTTAATGGTCTTCCTACAGCGAAGAACGCAACAATACAAAGTACATGAATAGTAAAGAAGTGTAAGAGATAATAAAACATCGGTACACGACCATAAACGCTTACCACATTTGTCCAGCCGGCTTTTACTTTTTCAAGCCAGCTGAGTAATAATAAAGCAGGGCCTAAAGTCATACACAAATACAACAAAGATGGCGGGTATTTGGTAACATTGAAAAAAGAAATAATGGTCATGGTATTATCTTTCTGGGTAGACCATGGCACCAGATCGCCATACACATTCACCCAGCGGAGTATAAAAAAAGCGGCGATGGTAGTAAGTCCCCAACCAAGTAATAAGCGTTTTCGTTTGGCTGCATCAAATTCTTTTACATACCATGCACCCATGCAATAACCCAATAGCATTACTCCCGGCCAGGGTATCAGTGGATATAACACAGCAAAAAATCTTCCTTCTGCATAACTGGTAAACATCTGCTGGTGAAAGAATGCATGCCAGAATGGAATTTCATTCATGTTATTGTAATTGAAACCATCGAGCATATTATGCCCGGCAACCATTACGATACCAATAATGAATAGCACACGCAGTGGCAGATAGATCAGAAAAGATAAGAGTACCATCGATAATCCGATGACCCAAATTACCTGAAAGAAGATAAAACGGTATAGGGGATCAAATACAATGATAAAATTGACGACAACAATTTCCAACACCATCAAAAACAGCCCTCGTTTGAGCAGGAAGGAAGACAATTCTTTCTTGGTCTTTTTTTGTCCGGATAAAAAAGCGGAAGTACCTGATAGGAACACAAAAATGGGCGCACAATAATGTGTAATCCATCGTGTAAAAAACAGTACGGGTGTTGTAGTGGCCGGATTGGCAGGGTCTTCAACCATGGCAGAGATATGAAAGAAGTCGCGTACATGGTCGAGTGCCATGATGATCATTACCAGCCCACGGAGGATATCAATAGAAGATATTCTCCATTTTTCGGCAGTCAGGTTGTTGGTCATGGGAAGGGTTTGAGGAAAAGATACGAATTAAAAAATTATTCGCTACCATTCTCCACCGGATTGAAATCCGGTGCAGGGAATGGGGTGTTGGAATCCAAAACAATCCAGCTAAAAACAACAAAGCCCCACATTTCTGTGAGGCTTTGCAGGATACAGACATATTATGCCATAAAACAAAAAAGTCCCAGCTTTTTGTAGCTGAGACTTTCTGCGGACCGGACGCCCCCACAGTACTGTGGGGGGAACCCGTCCCCACAATACTGTGGGGATGACTGGGCGGCATTCTGTTTATTGGAAATAAGCTACAATGTTTTTAGGATGTACAATTAAAGCCTGAATTCTTTCAGTTGTTGCCTTCTTTAAATTTTTTTCACGAATCAACGCCTCTTTCTTTGAGCCCATTTCTTCAACATAAACTAGTCTCCAGGGTGTTTTTGTGGATGTATAATGTGATTCTTTGTTATTATGCTGCACAAGTCTTTGCAAAGGATTTTCTGTAAATCCCTTGTAAAAACTATCATCATTTAGACTTTGTATGATGTAAACATAATATGCCATAAACAAAAAAGTCCCAGCTTTTGTAGCTGAGACTTTCTGCGGACCGGACGGGACTCGAACCCGCGACCTCCGCCGTGACAGGGCGGCATTCTAACCAACTGAACTACCGATCCGTGATTACTGTGAAAACAGTTAAATCATCCTAAAAACATCCCTTTCAGTCCGTTTTCGGGACGGCAAAGATAAGGGTAAAGACTTTTCATAAACAAATCTTTTCAGGAAAAAATCTGAACCCCTAATTTTACCGTTCTAAACGATCATTATGCCCCAATACCCAAACAGACAATTCCTTGATTTTGAGAACCCTATCAAGGAACTGTACGAACAAATTGAGGATACCAGAAAACTCGCCGAAAAGAACCCTAAAATAGATTATACAGCTACCATACAGCAACTGGAAGACTCTATCCTTGAAAAAAGAAAAGAGATCACCAGACACCTTACTCCCTGGCAGCGTGTGCAACTGAGCCGTCACCCGGACAGACCCTATACACTCAAGTACATCGATAAAATGTGTACCGATTTTGTGGAGCTCCATGGCGACCGCAATTTTAAAGACGATAAAGCCATGGTGGGCGGTTTTGCAAAACTCGATGGAGAGACCGTGATGTTTATTGGTCAGCAGAAAGGTACCAATACCAAACTGCGCCAGTTGCGCAATTTTGGTATGGCCAATCCTGAAGGTTACCGCAAAGCTTTACGTTTAATGCGTCTGGCCGAAAAATTCAATAAACCCATTGTTTGTCTCGTAGATACACCCGGTGCCTTCCCAGGACTGGAAGCAGAAGAACGTGGACAGGGTGAAGCCATTGCCCGTAATATTTATGAAATGATTCGCCTGAAAGTGCCGGTGATCGTTGTAATTATTGGCGAAGGTGCTTCCGGTGGCGCATTGGGTATTGGTGTAGGCGATAAAGTGCTGATGATGGAAAATACCTGGTACACTGTTATCTCTCCTGAAAGTTGCAGCTCCATCCTCTGGCGCAGTTGGGATAAAAAAGAAACAGCCGCTGAACAATTACGTCTCACGGCTACAGATATGAAAGGATTTGGACTGGTAGATGAAATTGTACACGAACCATTAGGAGGTGCACATTGGGATTATGCCGAAGCAGCTGATATCCTGAAATCTTATCTCACCAAAACCCTGAATGAGATCAGAAGCATCAACCCAACCGAGCGTATCAACAACCGTATTGAGAAATATGGCAAGATGGGATTCTGGGAAGAAGCGGTATAAAAATGTCCAATAAGGAATAAAGAATAAGAAATAAGAAAGTAGGTTATATCATTTAAAAGAGTCTTGATAATGTCTTTAGAAACACAATTAAGGGGAACGGGTGTAGCATTGGTAACACCTTTTAAAAAAGACCTTAGTGTAGATTTTGATGCACTGGGAAAAGTAATCGATGCCATGATTGGTGGCGGGGTAGAATACCTCATTACTTTGGGAACAACAGGCGAAACCCCTACCCTTGAGAAACAGGAGAAGAAAGACATTGTAAACTATACTTTTGAGAAAGTAGCAGGCCGTGTACCTGTAGTAGTAGGTGTTGGTGGTAACAGCACCCATGAAGTAGTGAAAGACCTCGGTTATTTTCCTTTAGACAAAGCTGCTGCGGTATTAAGTGCAGCACCTTATTATAACAAACCTTCGCAGGAAGGCATTTTTCAACATTATAAAGCGGTGGCCGAAGCCTCTCCAAAACCCGTTATCTTATACAATGTTCCGGGAAGAACGGGGCGCAATATGAGCGCTTCTACTACCCTTCGCCTGGCACATGAAGTAGCCAATATTGCCGGTATGAAAGAAGCCAGTGGCGATATGGTTCAATGTATGGAAATTCTACGCGACAAACCCGCCGATTTTCTGGTGGTGAGTGGTGATGATGCGCTGGCCATGGCACAGATTGCCTGTGGTATGAATGGCGTTATCAGCGTGGCCGCCAATGCATTCCCTAAACAATTCTCCGATATGGTTCGTGCGGCATTGAAGCATGACTTTATAACAGCCAAGCAACTCAACGATCCTTTATTAAAAGCATATGATCTGATGTTTGCTGAAAATAATCCATCAGGTGTAAAAGCCTTTATGTTTGAACAGGGTTTGATTGAAAATGAAGTGCGTTTACCTGTTGTGCCTTTGAGCAGTGGATTGCACCAGTCTGTTAAACAGTACTTAGCCAAGTAAAATATCTTCCTGCTGACCGTTTATGGGTAATGTTTGGCCTATGCGTCAAAAATTGCGAACAATCGGTTAATCTGCAACAGTTCGTGCTTGCAGCGACTGAGTATTTTGTAGTATGACCAATTAAACCATTGTATCATGCTGCGTATATGCTTATCAGCCTGCTGTTTATTTTCGATCATTGTAACCAGTGCTCAGACCGGCAGACAAAAAATTGTTCAAAGTTTTTCTTCAGCCGTTATTTCCACTCCTCCAGCCGAATTAAAACTTGATACTTTTTATAAAAAATACACCGACGCATTCGGCATCCCCGTTGTGTCTTCTCATAAAGTACCAGATGATGCTTTACTGGTTGCCAGAGATATCATCAATTACATGTTGTTGAAACGTACCGATATCCGTACAGCCCTGGTAAAGCAGGGTGCACGTTTATTGATCATGGCAGAAACAGAAATGGAAACCGATTTACCGGAAAGAAGCAACTGGAAAAAACCCACCAGAGAAGACCGGCGCCTCACACCCGGTGAAAGAGAAAACTATGACAAGCCCGGAGGTATTGCCAGCATGACCGATAGAGAATACTGGAACAGAAGGGCACGTGGTATGGGCGGCACGATAACTTCCTGTGCGGAAGAAAATATTTTAGGCTATGCAGGTACCCGTTACTATGGTGAAAACATTCTGGTGCATGAATTCAGCCACAATATTATGAGCGCCATGCGTGTAGCCGACACGGCCATGCTGCGACGCATTAATACCGCTTATGCAAATGCAAAAGAAAAAGGCATGTACAAAGGGCAGTATGCCATTAATACGGTTGCTGAGTATTGGGCAGAAGGCACACAATGGTGGTTCTGGTCGAACTATGAATTTTATGATGGCGACAAACGCATACAGTCGCCCGATGACCTGAAAACATATGACCCCGATTTGTATGCTTTACTCGACGAGGTTTACTGGGGACATAAAATCCCCACTGATGTGTATCATGGAAAGAACGTAAGACCAGCAAGAAGAAATTAATCTCAGCGTAACCTCTGCGCCCTTCTTTCTCTGCGGTGCCTTTCCTTCGTCAGGGTGACGTTAGGAACCCCACCGCAGAGAAAGGAGAACAGGGAGTTTACGCAGAGAACTATATATTTTTTGTGGTTTCTTTTAACTGTTTGTTCATGTACGAATAGGCTTTGCTGATGAGTTTGCTGTATGATGCATCTTCAAAAGTCATGACTTCACCGGTTTGTTTATGAAAGAGGTTTAGCACCATCAACTCCTGGTCGTTCATGGAAAGGTCAATATGATAATATTGAAGAACAGCTTTTAGCTTGGTGGTGTTACGCATCCATAAAAATACACAAAGCCGGCAGGATTTTTCAACGCATCATTTTATAAAGCGCATATTCAACACCTCTCAACTCTGCCAGTCCTTTCAAACGGCCAATGGCAGAATAACCGGGGTAGGTTTTCTTCTGGAGATCATCCAGCATCTGGTGCCCGTGATCGGGGCGCATGGGTATTGAAATATTTCTTCGCTGCTGTATCTGTAATATTTCTTTAATTACTGCATACATATCGGTATCACCCCCCAGATGAGCTGCTTCATAAAAATTTCCTTCCGCGTCTCTTTTGGTATTGCGCAAATGCAGGAAATGAACACGGTCGCCAAATCGTTTAAGCATAGCAATAATATCATTGTCTGCCCTTGCCCCATACGATCCTGTGCAAAAACACAAACCATTGGCAGGAGAATCAACAGACTGGAGCAGGAAAGCAGCATCTGCTTCAGTGCTCACAATTCTGGGCAAACCTAAAACTGGATATGGCGGATCATCCGGATGAATGGCCATTTTTACACCAGCGGCTTCAGCAACAGGAACAACCTCTCTTAAAAAATAAACAAGGTGCTTACGCAATGTATCAGCATTAATACCTGCATAGTTTTCCAATGCATCCAAAACCTGTTGTGCTGTAAAAGCTTCATCGCTTCCGGGCAAACCCAGCAGGAGGTTCCTGAATAATTGCTCCTGTTCATCTTTGTTCAGGCTATTCAGATAGGCTGCCGCAGCTTCCTGATCGGTCAAACTATGTTCTTCTTTTGCACCGGGTCTTTTGAGCAGGTATAAATCAAATGCAATAAATCCGAGTCTGTTAAAATAAAGAGCTTTGCTGCCATCAGGCATCGTGTAGGCAATATCTGTTCTTAACCAGTCGAGTATGGGCATAAAATTATACGTAACAACTTCTATCCCACAGGCAGCAAGGTTTTGCAGACTTGTTTTATAATTGGCAATATGTTCAAGGTATTGGCCATTCTGCTTCTTAATATCTTCACTCACCGGTAAACTTTCCACTACCGTCCAGGTCATTCCGGCATCTTCAATCAGTTTTTTACGTTGCTTAATTTCATCGGTTGTCCATACAGCTCCTACCGGTATATGATGTAAAGCTGTAACTACTCCGGCACAACCTGCCTGTCTGATATCTGATAGTTTCACCACATCCTGTGGCCCGTACCATCTCATTGTCTGATGCATTAACATACAATAAAATTACGTTTAAAAAAAGATGCGGCTGAAGCATTATGCATCAAACCGCATCCCATGGTCAGGTTTATGATTTGTTTATATAAATCAGATATAACGGTTAATCAGGTTCTCCAGGTATTCCTGTCTGCCACTTCTCATTGCGGGTTCACCCTGCTCTACTGCATAGTTCCGGAGGTCTTCGAGGCTCAGTTTACCTGCTTCAAACTCTTTTCCTTTTCCATTATCGAAGGAACTATATCTTTCTGTTCTGATTTTCTTGTAATCAGACAGGTTCAATACTTTATCTGCCACTACCAATGAACGTGCAAATGTATCGATACCGCCAATATGCGCATGGAAGAGATCTGCTGAATCAGTACTGTTTCTGCGGATTTTCGCGTCGAAATTAATACCACCACCTGCAAAACCGCCGGCTTCCACAATAACCAGCATTGCTTCGGTGAGTTCGTTTATATTATTGGGGAACTGATCAGTATCCCATCCATTCTGGTAATCGCCGCGGTTGGCATCAATAGATCCCAATGTGCCTGTATCGGCCGCAATTTGCAATTCATGCTGGAATGTATGTCCGGCCAGCGTTGCGTGGTTTACTTCAATGTTCAGTTTAAAATCGTTCAACAAATCAAACTGACGTAAAAAACCAATCACGGTTTCGCTGTCATAATCATACTGATGTTTACTGGGTTCACAGGGTTTGGGCTCAATAAAAAATGTGCCTTTAAAGCCCTGTTTACGCGCATAGTCTTTAGCCGTATGAAGAAAGCGTGCCAGGTGTTCTTTCTCACGTTTCATATCGGTATTCAGCAAACTCATATATCCTTCACGTCCGCCCCAGAACACATAGTTTTGTCCACCCAATGAAATAGTGGCATCTAGTGCAGCTTTTACCTGTGCCCCGCCATGTGCCAGCACATGAAAATCGGGATTGGTAGCCGCACCATTCATATATCGTCTGTTGGAAAACAGGTTAGCCGTTCCCCATAAGAGTTGTATACCGCTTGCTTTTTGTTTTTCGGCAAAGTATTCGCTGATGGCTTGCAGTCTTCTTTCATTTTCTGCTACATCATTCCCAAAATCAACTGCATCTACATCATGAAAGCAATAAAAAGGAAGACCCAGTTTGGTCATGAATTCAAATGCCGCATCAGCTTTATCTTTTGCTCTTTCAACAGCATCTGTTTTCTTGTCCCATGGAAAAATATGAGTGGGTTCACCAAAGGGATCTGCACCACTGCCGCAGAAGCTGTGCCAGTAAGCACAGGCAAAACGCAGCCATTCTTTCATGGTTTTTCCGGATACCACTTTATTTTCGTCGTACCAGCGATATGCGAGCGGGTTATCAGATTCCACACCCTCATACCTGATCTGGCCGATGCCTTTAAAATACTCTTGTTGACCTAATACGATTGACATAATTCTTAAATAAGTGTATGATACAATAAAGATATTTTTAACTTACTGAAACGGGTTCATGGCTTTTCAGCATTTCAATTCTTGTTTGTAATGATTCTTTCCATGCTGCATAACGTTCTTCATATAAACCCACATGAGACGGAGTAATATTACCAAGGGGCTTTCTGCCTGCAGCAGCTTCAGCGGCACTGGAAAAAATGCCGGCTCCCATTCCTGCTCCTATGGCTGCACCGTAACTTCCATCTCCGTCATAAAACTCAACAGATACCTGATTCACACCAGCGAATGCTTTTGCAAATACATCACTCAGAAAGAGATTGGCCCTTGATGCACGTACTACCTGTGGGTTCATTCCATTCTCCCGCATGATATCGAGGCCATAACGGAAAGAAAAAGCAATGCCTTCCTGTACTGCTCTTACCATATGTGCTATGCCATGCATATTCAGATCAATCTGTTCAAAGTGAGCGCCGACTATCTGGTTATCCAACATCCTTTCGGCACCATTGCCAAATGGTATGGCGAGTAAACCCTCTGCTCCAACAGGTACGGATGCAGCAGCTTCATTCAGTGTTGAATAAGATTGTGAACCGCCCGTGATGGTTTTGATCCACCGGTTGAAAATACCTGTTCCATTGATGCAAAGCAGTATACCAATTCGCCTGAGTGCTTCACTATGATTTACATGGGCAAAACTGTTGATACGGGAATAAGGATCATAACCCAGCTCATCACTCACACCATATATAACGCCCGATGTTCCTGCAGTTGCAGCTACTTCACCTGGCTCCATTACATTTAACGAGAGCGCATTATTGGGTTGATCACCTGCTTTATAAGCAACCGGTATGCCTGCCTTTAACGACAAACGGCTGGCCACTGATTCTTTCAGGTAACCATGCGCAGAAAACAAAGATTGTATATTGGGAATAAGCGCATGATCGAATCCGAAATAACGCATGATATCTGTCGATAATCCTTCCTGTTTAAAGTCCCAGAAAATACCTTCCGAAAGTGCAGCGTTAGTGGTGGTAATATCACCGGTCATTTTAAAGGCAATAAAATCGCCGGGTAACATAACCTTGTGTATTTTATCGTAAACAGCCGGCTCGTACTCCTTTACCCATGCCAGTTTGCTTGCAGTAAAATTGCCGGGTGAATTGAGCAGCCTGCTTAAACAATATTCACGACCGATGAAGTCAAAAGCTTTATTACCAGTTTCAACTGCCCGGCTGTCGCACCAGATAATGGCATTACGCAACACATGCCCATCCTTATCTACCAATACCAATCCATGCATCTGGTATGCGATACCAATAGCAGTAATATCCTGTGGATCATAGTTACCGCTGGTATTGCATTTTAGTATAGCCTGTTTTACATACTCCCACCACTGATCGGGACTTTGCTCGGCCCAGCCAGGATGCGGGGTGATGATTTCTGCTTCTGTTTCCGGGTAATGCCCTGATGCCACACATTGGTGCGTAGCGGCATCGACAACTGAAACCTTAACAGAAGAAGTTCCAACATCTATAACTAATAATAACATTCCGTCAATAATTAATAATGATCAAGATACTTGAAACCTTGGATGGTGAAGCATGCTGTTCATCCTTATTTATCAAAACAAACAACTGTTCACATTTATTTTGATGGAAACAGCCCGTTCTTCATTCATCCATTATATTAATTTGATAATGATTTATATCAATTCATTTTCCTCCATTCTCATTATCACGAGACTCAAAAAAAGCAAGGAGAGTAAAACGCCAAACTCCCCTTGCCAATCGTCGGTCTAACCTGCAAGCAAACCACACCGGCAAGTGACCCTTATGACGCTTAATAACCAACCCGGTCCCGAAGAACCGATTACCATCCAATTCACCTTTCAGACGATGTCTGAATAGAATCGAACGGGATGGAACCCTATACTAATACAGTTTTGTTATGCTTTTGAAAAGTTGATACCTGCTGGTAATCTGTGTATTTATTACACAAATACTATCCATGAAAAATTGCAGGTGCAGTGATAAGGGAAGGGGGCCTGTTCGGGTAAAATGAACAGGATTTACTATTTAGTAGTTTCCACTTTCTCATATAACGCAGCAAGCAATTTCAGACATGATTTGATCAGTTATCAGTCATTCCAAGACGAATATAAGAGAATTTATCAAAAAATGTAACCGATTGCAATTTTTTTACAAAAAAATCCCGTTTTTGATCCTTATTAGGAGCCTTTCCACTACCTCATAGTCTGCACAAACGGATCAAAGCCAGAAACAAACCGCTAAAGGCTACACGGATAAAAAACTATAAGCAGCTTTCCCGGAAAACTGACCGCTAACGGCTAAACACTATTACGAAACTGCTGAAATGGTTGTCAGCAAAGCCTTTTAAACAGCTATAACAGCGGCATCTAAACCAGACGCTCCCTATTCTTTTTAACATGAATTAGCCAATATACTCACCTAAGCAGGTAAATTTTGAAAACTTACCTGCTTCAATACCTTCTGTCAATGCTTTAGTTCAGTTGGTTTCGTCTTCAGAAAAACTAAAATTTGATTTTAATTTTTTTTTGCGATTTTTATACAACCGATTGCAATATGAAAACGAAAAAGGAAGTCACCATCTATGATATTGCTCAAAAACTTGAGTTATCATCCGCAACAGTGAGCCGTGGCTTACAGGACCATCCCGCTATTAATAAAAATACCCGCAAGAGAATTCAGGAAACTGCCCGTGAACTGGGGTACAGACATAATAATTTTGCCAGTAATCTTCGCAAACAAAAGACCAATACCATTGGGGTACTTGTACACGAACTGAACAGTAACTTTATCACTTCAGTATTGGCCGGTATAGAAAAAGTTACTACAGAAGCCGGTTACGATCTCATCATTGCCCACTCCTCAGAAAGTTCAGTTAAAGAAGCTGCAAATGCCGTTAACCTTTTCCATAAAAGGGTTGACGGGCTCATTGCTTCCCTGGCCTTCGATACAGCAGACCTGGCTCATTATGCACTCTTTGAGGAAAAAGGTATCCCGGTAATTTTCTTTGACCGTGTGGAAGAAAAAGGGGAAAGCACCAAAGTAATCATCGATAATTATAAATGCGGTTACCAGGCAACGCAACACCTGATTGAACAGGGTTGCAAAAAAATTGTACTCGTTACCGCCAGCCTGAAACGAAATGTATACGCGCAGCGTCACAAAGGATATGCAGATGCCTTGTACGATAACAATATTCCTTTCAATAAAAAATATGTGCTCATAAAAGACCTTAGTGAGCAGTGTGGTGTAGAAGCCGCCTTTGAAATCCTTAAAATGAACCCGCTACCCGATGGTGCTTTTATAACCAACGATTTCTCCGCTGCCGTTTGCATGCAAACACTTAAAGAACACGGCGTGCGTATTCCTGAAGATATTGCTATTGTTGGCTTTAACAATGATGCGATTGGCAAGATCATCGAACCCCAGTTAACAACCATTGATTACCCGGGTATTGACATGGGGGAGATTGCAGCAAGAAACCTGATCAACCCCCTCAAAGGTTTATCCAACATAAAACATACCAATACTATTGTCATACGATCGAACCTGATCATCCGTCAATCCTCTCTCCGAAAAAAATAACCATTCAACAAGCTGCCGCCATACCATGAAAAAAATATTGTTCCTCTTTTTACTTATCTGCAGTTATTCTCAGTTAAATGCTGAGACCGGGTACGATTTATGGCTTCGCTATCAACCCATACAGGACCAGACCCTACTTGGCAAGTATCGCCAACAGATCAGCAGTATGTATGTTGATGGCAATTCTGAAACCATTCGCATGGCCAGAGAGGAACTGACAAATGGTTTGTCGGCCATGCTTCAGCAGAAATTTTCTTCCACCAGTTCAACGGCATCTGCTGCATCGCTTATTGCAGCAAGAGGTACATCTTCCCTCCTCACTACCGCAGGCATAAAAGAGTTACTGACACAAACAGGAGAAGAAGGTTTTATCATAATTTCCAAAAACATCAGCGGGAAAAAAAGAATTATTATATCCGGCAACACCGATAAAGCCATCCTGTATGGCGTATTTCATTTTCTACGATTGATTCAGACACAACATTCAATCAGTAACTTAGAAACAGTGTCTGTTCCGAAAGTAAAGCTGAGAATGCTGAATCACTGGGATAACCTTAACAGAACAGTGGAAAGAGGTTATGCAGGTTTCTCTTTGTGGAACTGGCACAGCTTACCCGGTTATATTGATCCCCGCTATAAAGATTATGCAAGAGCAAATGCATCAATTGGCATTAATGGTACAGTACTCACCAATGTAAATGCCAATGCCACCATTCTTACTAAAAATTATCTTGAAAAAGTAAAAGCACTGGCCGATGTATTCAGGCCTTATGGTATTAAGGTCTACCTCACAGCCAGGTTCAGTGCACCAATAGAAATTGGTGGTTTAAAAACGGCTGACCCATTAGATGAAAAAGTAAGACAGTGGTGGAAGGATAAAGTAAAAGAGATTTATCAGCATATACCCGATTTTGGAGGCTTTGTAATAAAAGCCAACAGTGAAGGCCAGCCTGGCCCTCAGGATTATAAAAGATCGCACAGCGATGGGGCCAATATGTTCGCAGAAGCGGTAGCGCCTTTTAACGGCATTATTATGTGGCGTGCTTTTGTATACAGCGCAGAAAAAAATGTAGACAGGCATAAACAGGCTTATGATGAATTTGTACCACTGGATGGCGCTTTCCACAAAAATGTAATGGTGCAGGTAAAAAATGGAGCCATTGATTTTATGCCACGTGAACCTTTTCATCCGCTGTTTGGCGCCATGCCAAAAACACCACTCATGATGGAGTTCCAGGTTACACAGGAATACTTAGGACAGGCCACCAATCTGGTGTACCTGGGTCCGTTGTTTAAAGAATGTCTCGACAGCGATACCTACACCAGTGGCAAAGGAAGCACGGTTGCTAAAGTGCTGGATGGAAGTTTTAATAAAGACCAAACACTTACAGGAATTACAGGTGTGGCCAATATAGGAACCGATGTAAACTGGACCGGTCACCCATTTGCACAGGCCAACTGGTATGCACTGGGTCGTCTTGCCTGGAACCATTCACTGAGTGCTGAAAAAATTGCGGATGAATGGTTGCGGATGACCTATTCCAACCATACTGCTTTTATTCAAACTGCATCAAAGCTGATGATGGAGAGCCGGGATATATTTGCTCAATATTCAAACCCCATTGGCTTACATCATATCATGGGAACCGGCCATCATTATGGGCCTGCACCCTGGGTGAATAACCTCAACAGACCCGACTGGAATCCTGTGTATTACCATAAAGCAGACAGCATGGGCATTGGTTTTAACCGCACTGCAACAGGTAGTAATGCACTAGTACAATATCATCCCGAAGCAAGAAAATTATGGGAGGATATGAATACCTGCGAAGAAAAAAACCTGCTATGGTTTCATCATGTTCCCTGTACTTTTAAAATGCGAAGCGGAAGATCGTTGTTGGACGAACTTTGTCATCATTATTATTCCGGCGCTGCCAAAGTAAAAGAGATGCAGCAATCATGGGCCAATCTCAAACCTTATGTAGATCAACAAAGATTCGACCAGGTTCGTTCATTGCTTAATGTTCAGTATGATGAAGCTGTATGGTGGAGAAATGCCTGTTTGTTATACTTCCAGACATTCAGCAAAAAACCTATCCCCGGTCAGTACGAAAAACCTGATAAAACACTGGATTATTATAAGAGTTTACGTTTTCCGTTTGCAACTGGAAATTAGTGAACCATAAAAACAAGTTTATGTCAACAGATAAAAAAATAGCGGTTGTTACCGGAGGTGGCTCTGGTTTGGGTTTCGCCATTGCAGATAAATTTATCCGCCAGGGTATTGAAACTATTATCGTGGGACGCGATATGGAGAAACTGTCGCAGGCCAAAGAAAAATTAGGTGAAGGAGCCCATGCAGTTAGTTGCGATCTCAGTAACCTTTCTTCCATACCGGCACTGGTAGAAGATATATTAAAACGTTTTGGTCAGATAGACATATTGGTGAACAATGCCGGTATCAATATGAAAAAAGTTTTTACAGAAGTAACTGATGAAGAGTTCCAGCGGATTCTTACCACCAATGTATCGGCCGTATTTGCCATCAGCCGTGAAGTGGTAAAACATATGCTTTCCAGAGAAACAGGCTCCATTATCAATATCAGTTCCATGGCTGCGCAATATGGTCTGCCAAAAGTAATTGCTTACAGTGCAAGTAAAACAGCCATTGATGGTATGACCAGGGCCATGGCCGTTGAACTATCACCAAAAGGAATTCGCGTGAATGCCATTGCACCTGGATTTATTTATTCTGATATGACTGCAAAAGCACTCGACAGTGATCCGGAAAGAAAAGCAAAAGTATTTAGCAGAACACCAATGGGTGTAATGGGTCAGCCTACTGATATTGGTGAAGCTGCTTATTTTTTAGCCAGCGACGCATCGAAGTATATAACAGGTGTTGTATTGCCGGTAGACGGTGGTAATAGTATCGGTTTTTAAAATTGTGTATATGAAAAGAACTATTTTTTTGATCATCGCTTGCATAGTTTCTGTTACATTAACAGGGCAGGCCATATTTTCACCTACATCAACAGGCAATAGCTTTGCACTGGGAAATACGGTTATTTATGTTGATAAATCTGAAGAAGCGCTTGTGCATTTAACAGCTACTCTTTTACAAAAAGATATTAAATCTGTAACCGGTATTACTGCTGAAATTACTGCTACTGTTCCAGAAAATACCGGAACCCTAATCTTACTTGGCACTACCGGCAAGTCGGCGTTACTACAAACACTTGAAGCAAAAAAACTGGTAACCACTAAAGAGATTCTAAACAACTGGGAGGCCTACCATCTTCAAACAATCAGTAACC
>Ga0164290_1002095_pt1 | contig 17266 bp, 16 predicted proteins | sample Micstemetagenome_FD_108782 | JGI IMG/M metagenome (GOLD analysis project Ga0164290, IMG submission 108782) | Contaminated culture microbial community from soil near Moab, Utah, USA - Microcoleus steenstrupii SON62 (Illumina Assembly) | ecosystem: Environmental > Terrestrial > Soil > Soil crust... | reverse complement strand
GGTTCGATGCGGCCCTATCTCGACGACGCCCTCGCCGCGCTCGAGAACGCGACCGTGTGGCTCGTCGGCAATCACGGCGGGAGCTTCGCCGACGCGGCGGCCGGCGCCACGCCCTACATGCGGATGTTCGGCATCGTGATCGGCGGCTACCTGCTCGCCCGCCAGGCCGCCGCCGCGAGCGAGCGTCTGGCGGCGGGCGAGGGCGACGTCGGCTTCTTAAGGGCGAAGATCGCCACCGCGCGCTTCTTCTTGGAGCAGGTGGTGCCGCAGGGCACCGCGCTCCTGGGACCGGTGACGCGCGGAAGCGCGCTGCTCTACGCGCTCGAGGAAGAGCAGTTCGCCGCCTGAGTCAGCCCAGCGCGGGCAGCCGGGCGATGGCGCTCGGGTCGCCGAGCGCGAGGAACGCTCCGTTCAAGAATTCGGGCTTGCCGTAGCCGAAAGGCCGCCGGTCGGGGTGGTGGGTCAGCCCACCGGCGGCGCGGAGCACCGCGTCGCCCGCGGCCGTGTCCCATTCGCTCGTCGGGCCGAAGCGCGGGTAGACGTCGGCCGATCCTTCAGCGAGCAGGCAGAATTTGAGCGAGGAGCCGCTCGGGCGCGTCTGCGCGTTCGCGATCGACGCGGCGTACGCCCGCGTCGCGTCGTCGAGGTGCGACCGGCTGGTGACGACGACCGGTGCCGTGCCCAGCGGGCGGGCGGCGATCGGCGCGCGCCGGCCGTCGCGCTCGCGGAACGCACCCGAACCGGCGGCGCCCGCCCACAGCGTCCCGTCGCGCGGCGCGAGCACGAGGCCGAGAACGGGCACGCCGCTTTCGATGAGCGCTACGTTGACCGAGTAATCCGGGCCGCCCCGGACAAAATCGCGCGTGCCGTCGAGCGGGTCGATCAGCCAGAAGCGCGCGGCGGGATCCGGTTTGTGCCCGGCGGCGCTCGCCTCCTCGCCGACGATGAGCGCTTCGGGCTCGAGCTGCCGGATCGCCGCGGCGAGGAGAACCTCGGCCTGCTCGTCGGCCACGGTGACCGGCGACGAGTCGGCCTTGTCTCGCGCGACGACGCCCGCGGCCCGGACGCGTTCGATGAGCCGGCCGGCCTCGCGCACGGCGGGGGCCAGCGCCTCGATCAGGGGATGCATCATGCGAGCGTCCTACGTGCTCCGCGCGAGCACGTGAAGGCGCGTCAGGCCGTCTCGCGCTCGAACAGGTCGGCGGTGGACAGGCCGAGGCGGTCGATGTGGCGGCGGATGCGCGGCCAGTCCTCGGCGAGGAACGCGGCGCGCTCGCTCTTCACGAGCTTATCGCGCGCGCCCGGCTCGACGAACAGGCCAAGGCCGCGGCGGGCGGAGATCAGGCCTTGGCCCTGAAGCTCCTGATAGGCCTTCGAGACGGTGAGCGGGTTCACCTCGCGCTCGGCCGCCAGCGCGCGCACCGACGGCAGCGGGTCACCGGCCCCATAGGTGCCGTCGATGATGCCGGCGACGATGAGGTCGCGGATCTGGAGATAGATCGGGCGGGCGTCCTGCCACATGACTGTTATATGTGCATATGACGGCGATACAGTCAACCGCGGCGGTCGGCTCTAGCCGCGCCAGAATCGGACGATGTCGCCGAGCGCGGGGCGGGGGCGCTCTTCGAGCGGCTTCGCCGGGCTGCCGATGAACATGAAGCCGGCGACGGTCTCGCCGGGCTCGCCGAGCGCGTCGCGAACGGCCGCCGAGTAGGCGGGCCAGCCGGTCAGCCAGTTGGCGACGAACCCCTGCGCGTGCGCGGCGTGGAGAAGGTTCATGCAGACCGCGCCGACGCTGAGCTGCTGCTCCCAGACCGGGATGTGGCTCGACGGGTTGGGACGGCTCATCACCGCGACGAGGCAAGGTCCCTGCCGCGCGAACTCGCGCATCGCCAGGACCTCGAGGCGACCGGCCTCGGGCTTCTCGGCGAGATAGGCATCGGCGAGCAGTTCGGCGAGCTTGCCGCGCGCCTCGTCGGGCACGACGACGAAGCGCCACGGCGCCAGCTTGCCGTGGTCGGGCACGCGCGCGGCGGCGCGCAGGATCGTCGCGAGCTGGTCGGCGTCCGGCCCGGGCGGCACCATGTCGCGCGCCTTGCCCGACCGGCGGGTGAGCAGGAGGTCGAGCGGGGTCGAGCGGTCGTTGAACGCGGTCATGACGCCGCGGTTAGCGGATCGGGCGCGCGGCGTCACCCCGTGCGAGGGTTCAGCCTGCGGCAAGGCAGGGCGGCGCATCGATTCCCGGAGACATCGCCGTCGGGACTATACAGCTCGGGCGCCGCGCGGCTAGGGTGCGCGCCGTTCAGGGGCGGCTCGAACCGCCCCGACGGGAGATCAAGGGGAGATACTGCATGGTGCAGCCAACGAGCTCCGCCGCGCCTGATACCGGTTTTCTGCCGACCGAAGCGAAGGGGACCTTCCTCGGTCATCCCAGAGGCTTGTTCGTGTTGTTCTTCGCCGAGATGTGGGAGCGCTTTTCCTTCTACGGGATGCGCGCGCTCCTCATCTTCTACCTCACCAAGCACTGGCTGTTCGACGACGGCAAGGCCAACCTGATCTACGGGTCCTACCTGTCTCTGGTCTACGTCACGCCCGTGCTAGGCGGCTATCTGGCCGACCGGTATCTCGGTCAGCGCAAGGCGGTCCTGTTCGGGGCGATCCTGCTGACCCTGGGCCATTTCCTCATGGCTTTCGAAGGGGGCGGCGGGCAGAACGATCCGGCGCTCAACATCTTCTGGGCGGCGCTGGCGTTCATCATCGTCGGCTCGGGCTTCCTGAAGGCGAACATCTCGGTGATCGTCGGGCAGCTCTACCCGCGCACCGACGTGCGCCGGGACGGCGCCTACACGATCTTCTACATCGGCATCAACGTCGGCGCCTTCATCGGAACGCTGATCGCCGGCTACCTCGGCGAGACCTACGGCTGGGCCTACGGCTTCGGCGCGGCGGGCGTCGGCATGCTCCTCGGCCTCGTGGTTTTCATGTGGGGCAAGCCGCTGCTCCTGGGCCGCGGCGAGAGCCCCGATCCCGCGCGGCTCGCGAAGCCTGTCGCGGGCATCAGGTTCGAGTGGATGCTCTATCTACTCAGCTTCCTCTTTACGGCGCTGATCTGGGTGCTGATCCAGTATCAGGAGCTCATCGGCACGATGTTCGCCATCTCGGCGCCCGTGCTGCTGGGCTACATCCTCTTCGAGGCGGCGCGCCTGCCGCGCGAGGACCGCCACCGCATCTTCGCGATCCTGTTCCTCATCGCGCTCAACCCGGTGTTCTGGGGGCTGTTCGAGCAGGCGGGCGGATCGCTCAACCTGTTCACCGACCGCTACGTCGACCGCGCGGGCGTGCCCGCGTCGCTGTTCCAGTCGATCAATCCCTTCTACATCATCGTCTTCGGTCCGGTCTTCGCCGCGCTGTGGACGACCCTCGGCCGGCGCGGGCTCGAACCCTCGACGCCGGCCAAGTTCGGCCTCGCGCTGCTCCAGGTGGGCCTTTCCTTCCTGGTGCTCGTGTGGGGCGCGCAGGCGGTCGGCGTCGACGTGCCGACGCCGGTCATCTTCATCTTCCTGATCTACCTGTTCCAGACCACCGGCGAGCTTTGCCTGTCGCCGGTCGGCCTGTCGGCGATGAACCGGCTGGCGCCGGCCCGCATGGCCAGCCTCATCATGGCTGCCTGGTTCTTCGGGACCGCCGGCGGCAACTACGTCGCCGGCCTCATCGGCGAGGCCACCGGCGGGGAGAGCGGCGAGGCGAGCAAGGAGTCGATCCTCGCCGTCTACCAGCAAATCGGCTGGATCACGATCGGGGTCGGCGTGGCGGTCATGCTGCTCGCGCCGTTCGTCCGGCGGCTGATGCACCTCGACACGCTGCGCGACGACGTCGACCACGGCCTCGCGGGCGAGCGCGAACTCGCCGAACCGCAGGCCCCGGGCGTCCATCCCGAGCGCGAGCAGCGGGCCTGACGGGCAGGAAGAACGGAACTCCACCCTCCCCCTCGCGGGGGAGGGCCTTTCTCGAAGAGGCGAAATGCAGAAGAACCTGACCTTGGCGGCGCTCCTGCTGCTGGGCGCCTGCGCCACCGCGCAGGCCGAGAAGCCGCAGTCGGCGTCGAGCGGCGGCGCGCCCGACGTCGCCGCCATCCCCGACGATCCCTATCCGTCGACCTACAAGCCCTACGGCTCGACCCCGACCTTGCTGCGGAACGTCAACATCTACGACGGCAAGGGCGGCAAGATCCTGAACGGCATGGTCGCGCTGGCCGACGGCAGGATCGTCGGCGTCGGCCAGTCGATCGAGGTGCCCGCCGGCGCCACCGTCATCGACGGCCAGGGCAAGTGGGTGACGCCCGGCGTCATCGACATCCACAGCCACCTCGGCAACTACCCGAACCCGGCGGTGGCGGCGCATTCGGACGGCAACGAGATTACCGGTCCCGTCCGGTCCGAGGTTCACGCCGAGCACGCGGTGTGGCCGCAGGACCCGGGCTTCACCCGCGCGCTCGCCAACGGCGGCGTGACCGCGCTCCACATCCTGCCGGGATCGGCCAATCTTTTCGGCGGCCGCGGCGTCACGCTCAAGAACGTGGCCGGCCGGACGATGCAGGAGATGAAGTTCCCCGGCGCGCCCTACAGCCTCAAGATGGCGTGCGGCGAGAACCCCAAGCGCGTCTACGGCGGCCGCAACCAGGCGCCCGGCAGCCGCATGGGCAACATGGCGGTCAACCGCCAGACCTGGGCGAAGGCGCAGGAGTACCGCCGCAAGTGGGCCGACTACAACGAGAAGGCGGACGCCGGTAAGGCGAAGCCGACCGACGCCCCGCCGCGCGATCTCCAGATGGAGACGCTCGCCGGCGTGCTCGAAGGCAAGATCCTCGTGCAGAACCACTGCTACCGCGCTGACGAGATGGCCAACGTGATCGATATGTCGAAGGAGTTCGGCTACAAGGTCACGACCTTCCATCACGCGGTCGAGAGCTATAAGATCGCCGACATCCTCGCTCGCGAGGGGATCTGTTCGGCGATGTGGGCCGACTGGTTCGGCTTCAAGATGGAGTCGAACGACGGTATCCGGGAGAACATCCCGTTCGTCCACGCCGCCGGCGCCTGCGCCATCGTCCATTCGGACGATCCGAACGGCATCCAGCGCCTGAACCAGGAGGCGGCGAAGGCGATGGCCGACGGCAACCGCGTCGGCCTCGGCATCGCGCCGGAAACGGCCTGGACCTGGCTCAGCTACAACCCGGCCAAGGCGCTCGGCATCGCCGACCGCACGGGCAGCCTCGAGCCCGGCAAGATGGCCGACGTCGTGCTGTGGAACGGCGATCCGTTCAGCGTCTACACGCGGCCCGAGAAGGTGTGGATCGACGGCGCGCTACTGTTCGACGCGACGAACCCGCGCCTGCGCCCCGTCAGCGACTTCGAGCTCGGGCAGCCGGGCGAGGGAGATGTGAAGTGATGCGCCTCAAGGCACTTCTGGGCGCGGCCGTCGTCGCGCTCGCCGCACCGGCGACGGCGCAGACCGTCGCCATCACCAACGCGAAGGTCGCGACCGGCACCGGATCGGCGGCCGTCGACGGCGCCACCGTCGTCGTCCGGGACGGCCGCATCGCCGCGGTCGGCGCTGGCGTGCCGGTACCGGCCGGCGCGCAGTTGATCGACGCGCAGGGGCGCTGGGTGACGCCGGGCCTGATCGGCGGCTTCACTCGGCTCGGCCTGCTCGAGGTCGACGCCGTCGACGACAGCAACGACGCCTCGGCGCGGACCTCGCCCTATTCGGCGGCGATCGACATCGCGCCGGCCATCAACCCGCGCTCGGTCAACATCCCGATCAACCGCATCGAGGGCGTGACGCGCGCGGTCGTCGCGCCGGCGCCGGGGCAGGACTCGGTGTTCTACGGACAGGGCGCGATCATCACGCTCGGCGACGCGACGGACGTCGTGACCAAGCCGCGCGCCTTCCAGTTCGTCGAACTCGGCGAGACGGCGGCGGACCTGACCGGCGGCTCGCGCGGCGCTGCGTTCGCGGCGTTCCGCACCGGGATGCGCGAAGCGCTCGAATACTCGCGCACCCGCACGCTGTTCCAGCCCGGCGGGCACCGCGAGTCGATCTACAACAAGCCCGACGTCGAGGCGCTCGTGCCGGTGGTGCAGGGCCAGATGCCGGTGCTCGTCCACGTCGAACGCGCCAACGACATCCTGCGCGTGATCGACCTCAAGCGCGAGTTCCCCAACCTGAAGCCGATCCTCGTCGGCGCGAGCGAAGGTTGGATGGTCGCCGATCGCATCGCGGCCGCGCGCGTTCCGGTGATCGCGTCGGCGATGAACAACCTGCCGACCAGCTTCGAGCGGCTGGGGTCCACCCAGTCGAACGTCGGACGCCTGGTCAAGGCGGGCGTGAAGGTCGCGCTCGGCATGATCGACGACGACGACGGACGCCAGATCCGCCTGCTGCCCCAGCACGCCGGCAACCTCGTGGCGGTGGGCAAGCTCCCCGGCGCGACCGGCGTCACCCACGAGCAGGCGATCGCGATGATCACCAAGGCGCCCGCCGACATCTTCGGGCTGATTGACGTCGGTTCGCTCGAGCCCGGCAAACGCGCCGACGTGGTCGTGTGGGACGGCGATCCGCTCGAGCTGGCCAGCGCGCCCGTCGCGGTTATGATCGACGGCCGCGAGGTGCCGCTGGTCTCGCGCCAGACCAGGCTGCGCGACCGTTACATGCCGAACCGCTCCAAGGAGCTGCCGGAGCATTATCGGAGGTAGACTCGATGGGGGGATTGCTGCTCGCGGTGCTGAGTTTTGTCGGTAGTCACGAGTTGCTTTCCCACCCGCTGCGCCGGCCGCTGGTCGCGCGGCTCGGCGAGCGCGGCTTCTTGGGCCTTTATTCGCTCGTCGCGCTCGCCACCTTCGCCTGGATGATCTTCGAATTCCGCCGGGCGCCCGACCGCCTCCTGTGGGTGGCGCCCGCCTGGGCCTGGACCGCGGGCGCGGTCGCGATGCTGCTGGCGTCGGTGCTGTTCGTCGGCAGCGTCGTCGCGCCCAATCCCGCGCTCACCGGCGCGGCGGGCGCGCTCGAACGCCACCCCGAGCCGGCGGGCGCGCTCCGCATCACGCGGCACCCGATGATGTGGTCGTTCTCGCTATGGGCGCTGGTCCACGCCGGCGTGTCCGGCCGGGCGGCGACCGTCGTCCTATGCGCGGGTATCGGCGCGCTGGCCCTGTTCGGCGCGGCGATGCAGGACCGCAAGAAGTCCGCGACGATGGGCGAGGCGTGGGACGCGTGGCGCGCGCGGACCGCTTTCGTGCCCTTCGCGCGGGGCATCGCTTCGCCGGGCTGGACGGCGATCGTCGGCGGCGCGATCTTCTATCTCTTCGCAACCTGGCTGCACCCCCATCTCGGGGCGCCGCTGGTCGGCATTTGGGGACGATGATGGACGTTCAGGGCAAGACGATCTGGGTCACGGGCGCGTCGAGCGGCATCGGCGAGGCCCTGGCGACGGCGTTCGCGGCACGCGGCGCGGCGGTGATCCTGTCGGGGCGGCGCATCGCCGAGCTCGAGCGAGTGGCCGGGGCAGTCGGCGGGGAGGCCCTCGTGCTGCCGTTCGAGGCGACCGAGTACGACGCCCTGCCGGAGGTCGTCGAGCGGGCGCAGGGCTGGCGCGGCGGCGTCGATCTGCTGGTGAACAACGCCGGCATCTCGCAGCGCAGCCTTGGCCTCGAAACCGAGTTCGACGTCTACCGCCGGCTGATGGAGATCGACTTTTTCGCGCCGTTGCGGCTGACGCAGCTCGTGCTGCCGCGCATGGTCGAGCGCGGGTCGGGCCACCTCGTCGCGATAAGCTCGGTGGCGGGCAAGGTCGGCTCGCCGCTGCGCACCGGCTACTGCGCGGCGAAGCACGCCGTGGTGGGTTATTTCGACGCGCTGCGCGCCGAGATCGACCGCTACGGCGTAAAGGTCACGCTGGTGACGCCCGGGTTCGTCCGGACGGCGATCGCGGCGAACGCGGTGCAGGGCGACGGCTCGACCCGCGGTCGGTCGGACGAGAACATCGACGCCGGCATCGACCCCGACGAGGCCGCCTCGCAGATCATGGCGGGGCTCGACGCCGGGCAGCGCGAGATCCCGGTCGGCAAACCGGGCGGCCCCGAGATGATGCTCCTGGACATGAAGCGTCAGAAGCCGGATGCCGTGTTCGACCTGATGGCCAACATGGCGAGGAACCTCTGATGGGCGCGATGCGGCATCGGACGGTGAGCGGCCGCATCCGCTACACCTCGAAGAAGGCGGAGATGCTCGACCGCGAGCGCGGACGCGAGACCTTCGCCTTCACGCACCATTCGGACGGCAAGGTCACGTTCCGCGCCCGCTGCGAGATCGAGGAGCCGGCGCCCACCGTCCACCGCGACGTCATCTACTCGCTCGACGAGCGCGGCCGGCCGATGGACCTCCACGTGCGCCTGACCGTCGGCGACCGCTTCATGGGATCGGGCTGGCTCCGCATGGGAAGCGACGAGGCGGGCGGCTTCATCGAGTGCGAAAGCTACGGGCCGTCGATCGGCCGGCTGTCGCAGCGCGTCGCGACGAACGGTCCCTACGACGGCTTCGGCACGCACCCGATCGTCGGCGACGGCTATCTCACCCGCTGCATGGACGTCGCCCGCGGGCCGCACCGCCGCAACATCCGCGTTTTCGTGCCGTCGCCCGACCACCGCGGCGCCACGCCGCCGATGATCGCCGAGGTGCGGATCGACCTCGAGTACGTCGGCGATGAGACGGTGACGGTCGCGGCGGGCACGTTCGCCTGCCGCCGCTTCCGCTTCCTCGACGACAGCGCCGACGGCATGGGCGGTAAGCAGCATCCGCCCTACGACATGTGGGTGACCGCCGACGACGACGCGATCTTCGTTCAGGGCGGCGTCGGCGGCTACATGCAGACGTGGTACGAGCTGGTGGAGCTGACGCGATGACGCGTCACTTTCGCGCCGGCACCGTCCAGAAGTAGATCATCCGCCCGTCCACCTCCTGGGTCTTCTCGGGCTTCCAGTCGCCCATGCGGAAGGCGTGGCTGACGATCCGGGTGCCGGGCTTCAGCTCCGCGAGCAGCTTGGGACGCAGCTTCTCGTTGAGGCTCTCCAGCAGATAGAGCGTTACCACAGACGCCTCGCCGAGGTTCGAGGTGAACAGGTCCGCCTGCCGGAAGGTGACGAGGCCGGTGACCCCCGCGGCGCGGGCGTTGGCGTTCGCCTCGGCGATGCGCTCGGGATCGATGTCGATGCCGACCGCGCGCACGCCGTACTGCTTGGCGGCGGTGATCGGGATGCGGCCGTCGCCGGAGCCGAGGTCGTAGAGCACGTCGCCCTTCCGGACGTTGGCGAGCTTCAGCATCGCGTCGACCACCGGCTGGGGCGTCGGCACGTAGATGACGTCGGGCGTGCGCTCTATGGCGGGCGCGGCGGCCGTGTCCTGCGCCCGGACGGCGGAAAGCGGCGCGGCGGTGATCGTCGCCGCGAGCATCAGGATCGTGCGTTTCATCGGATAGTCTCCTTCGCGCTTGCGTGGTTGAGGAGGGGTAGAAGGAGGGCGCCGGCGGCCAGCACCGCGACCCCCACGAGCGCGCCCCAACCGGTGTAGGCGAGGCTCGACCACAGCAGATAGGCGTTGGCGCCGCAGAAGATGAGCGGCAGCACCGGGTAGAAGGGCACCCGGAACGGACGCGCCGCGTCGGGCGCGCGCGCCCGGAGCACGAAAAGGGCGACGCCCGCCAGCAGGAAGAAGAACCAGAAGACCGGGGCCGTGTACTCCACCGCGAGCTCGAAGCCGTCGCGGGCGAAGGCGCCGGTCGCCACCAGCGCGAGGGCGATGGCGCCTTGCGCCACCAGCGCGTTGCGCGGGGACCCGCTGGTTTCGTCCCACCGGCCGAGGAAGCCGAGCGCCGGCACGTCGCGCCCGAGCGCGTAGGCCGAGCGCGCGCCGGTGAGCACCGTGGCGTTGGCCGAGGTCAGCGCGGCGACGGCCACGACGACGGAGATCGCGACCGCGCCGCCGGTCCCGAACGCGGCGCGCATCACGTCGGCGGCGACCGCGTCCGAGGACGCCATGCCGGCGAGCCCTAGCGCGCGAAGATAGGCCAGATTCGCCAGCAGATAGAGCGCGGCGATGATCCCGAGGCCGATCACCAGCACCCGCGCCATGCGGCGCCGGCCGTCGCGCAGCTCGGCCGACACGTAGACGGCCTCGTTCCACCCGCCGTAGGTGAGCAGGACGAACACCATCACGAGACCGAGCGACCCGCGGTCGGTCGCCGGCGTCGCCGGTCCGGGGTCGGCACCGGGCGCGAGCAGCAGCCCGGCGACGATCACGAGCACCAGGCCGACGACCTCGGTGATCGTGAGCCAGTTCTGCGCGCGCGTCCCCTGCCGCACGCCGAGCCAGTTGACGAGCGTGATGCCGACCACCGCGAGCGCCGCGTAGACCGCCGGGCCGTGGCGCCCGAGCGGCGCGACCTCGGACAGGTAGTCGCCGAACACGTAGGCGAGCACCGCCACCGAGCCGGTCTGGATCACCGCCAGCCGCGCCCATGCGTAGAGGAAGGCGAGCCGGGCGCCGAAGGCGAGGTGCAGATAATGATAGTCGCCGCCCGTATGCGGGTAGGCGCTGGCGAGCTCGGCGTAGCAGAGCGCCCCGACCAGCGCGATCAGCGCGCCCGCCGCCCACACGAGCATCAGCGTGGTGGCGCCGTCGACGCCGCCCGCCACCAGCGACGGTGTCCTGAAGATGCCGGCGCCGAGCACGATGCCGACGACGATGGCCACGGCGTCGCGGCCGCGCAGCGACAGGCGCGGCTCCGCGCGGCCGGTCGAGGCGGTCGGCGTCTCGTTCGCGTCGAGGCTCGTTCGCCGCACCCCTTGCCCTTCGCCTGTCATCGCCGCAACGCCGATACCGCCCGGTCGTTTCGGTCCGGTGACCAAGTTGCGCCGACCGGTTCCCGGCGCGCGCCAGTCAACCGCGCGACGTCGGCGTCATCCAAGCTTCCGCTCCCGGCCCCAACGGCCAGCCCAGCGCGATCCAGCCGAGGAGAAGCCCGGTTCCGACGACGAAGAAGCCGATCGAGTAGGGCAGCATCGCCGCGATGAGCGACCCCACCGAGAAGCCCGGCACATAGCGGGCCCCGGCCACCAGGATCAGCGGGAAATAGGGCAGGGTGGGCGTGACGATGTTCGTCACCGCGTCGCCGACCCGGTAGGCGGCCTGCGTCGCCTCGGGTGTGATGCCGACGAGCATGAACATGGGCACGAAGACGGTGGCCATGATCGCCCACTTCGCGCTCGCCGAGCCGATCACGAGGTTCAGGAAAGCGGAAACCACCACCATGCCGAACAGCAGCGGCACGCCGCCCAAACCGGATGCCTTGAGGGCGTCCGCCCCGGTGATCGCGGACAGGACCCCGAGGTTCGACCAGTTGAACATCGCGATGAAGTGCGCCGCCACGAACGCCAGCAGGATGTAGAGCGCCATGCCGCGCATCGAGTCCGCGGCGAGTTCGATGGCGTCGCGCTCGCGTTTCACCTGGCCCGTCGCGCGCCCGTAAACGAGCCCGAGGACCACGAAGCTGATCGCGATGATCGCGACGAGGCTTTCGTAGAAGGGCTCGAGCGATCCGGTCTCGGGGTCGCGGAGCGGTGCGCCGGCGGGCACCGTCAGCGCCGCGAAGACCGCCACGAGCAAGAGCGCCGCGACGCCGGCCCGCTTGAGCCCCGCGCGCTCGGGGTCGGAGAGTTCGAGCGACGGGGCATCGGCGGGGCTGGCCGGCGCCCAGGTGCCGAGCCTCGGTTCGACGAGCCGGTCGGTGATCAGCGCGCCGGTCAGGGTGAACAGCGGCACCATCGCTGCCATCACGAAATAATTGGCCGTGGCGAGGACCTGGTAGCCCGGGTCGATGATCCGGGCGGCGGTTTCGGTGATGCCGGCCAGCAACGGGTCCAGCGAGGTGATGAGCAGGTTCGACCCGTAGCCCCCCGACACCCCGGCGAAGGCGGCGGCGAGGCCGGCGATCGGGTGGCGGCCGGCGGCGGCGAACACGGCCGCGCCCAGCGGGATGAGGATGACGTAGCCGGCGTCCGACGCGATCGAGGACGTGAGACCGGCGAAGACGACCGCGGCGGACAGCGCCGGGCGAGGGACCTTGCGCACCAGGCCGCCGAGCGCGGCGGCGATCAGGCCGGTGCGTTCGGCGATGCCGATGCCGAGCATGACCGTCAGAACCGTCCCGAGCGGCGGGAAACCGGTGAAGGTTTCCGGCATCTCGGTAAGCAGGCGCCGGATGCTGTCGCCGGACAACAGGTTGACCGCTTCGACGCGCTCGCCCGTGCCCGGGTGGACTCCCGAAGCGCCGAGCCAGCTCGCGACGACGGATGCCACGACCACGAGGCCGCACAGCCACACGAACAGCATGACCGCGTCGGGCAGCCGGTTGCCGACCCGCTCGATCCAGTCCAGGAACCTCATCGTCCGCGTGCGCGGCGTCGCGACGGTCGCCACCGACGTCTCCCCTCAATCGCTCCCGCGATGAAAGTTGGGAACGTGACGGGGATGATACAAGATCACGTGGGCGTCACTTTAACGCCGGACCATCGCCATCATGGCCGGGCTGCCGTAGCGCGGCCCGGCGGTGGCACCGACCGGGGCGGCCGCGTCGAGTTCGCCGAGATCGGTGTCGCTGAGCCGCAACTCGGCCGCCCGCGCGTTCTCCTCGATCCGGTCGCGGCGCTTGGTACCCGGGATCGGCACGATGTCGTCGCCCTGGTGCAGGAGCCAGGCCAGCGCGACCTGCGACGGTGTCGCCGCGTGCCGCGCGGCGACCGCCATGACCGCTTCGACGGCGCGCATGTTCGCGTCGAAGTTCGCGCCCTGATAGCGCGGGTCGTTCCGCCGGTAGTCGCCTTCTTCATACTCCTCGGCGCGCTTCACCTGGCCGGTGAGGAAGCCGCGGCCCAGGGGGGAGTAGGGCACGAAGCCGATCCCGAGCTCCCGGCAGACAGGCAGCACGTCGGGCTCGACGGTGCGCTCCCACAGCGAATATTCGGATTGGAGCGCGCTGATCGGGTGGATCGCGTGCGCGCGGCGGATCGTCTCGGGCGCGGCCTCGGACAGGGCGAGGAAGCGAACCTTGCCGGCCGCGACGAGCTCGGCCATCGCGCCAACGGTGTCCTCGATCGGGACCTCGGGGTCGACGCGGTGCTGGTAGAAGAGGTCGATGACGTCGATGCCCAACCGCTCCAGGCTCTCGTCGCACACCTTACGGACGTTCTCCGGCCGACTGTCCACGCCCTGCGCGCGTCCGTCGACGATCCGGAAGCCGAACTTGGTCGCGATCACGAGGCCGTCGCGGCGCCCCTCGATCGCGCGGCCGACCAACTGCTCGTTGGCGTAAGGACCGTAGATCTCAGCGGTGTCGAAGAAGTCGACGCCGAGGTCGATCGCGCGGCGGACGGTGGCGACCGCCTCCTCGGCGTCGACCGGGCCGTACATCGCCTTCATGCCGGCGACGCCGGCCATCCCCATGCAGCCGAGCCCGATCGCGGAGACCTCGAGCCCTTGCGTTCCGAGCTTGCGTCGCTGCATGCGCTGTCCTTTCCTCATGCGGGTTCGAACTCTTCCGCGCGCGCGTCGCCGCTGCGCGCCGAGACCGTGGCAGTGACCGCGACGTCCATGGTGACGTTGCCGACGGTGCGGATGATGTCGGGGATGGTCTCCACCGCGACGAGCAGGCCGAGCGCCTCGACTGGGATGCCGAGCGCGAGTCCGATCGGCGCGATCGAGGTGTAGAAGCTGACCTGGCCGGGGAGGCTGACCGCGCCCATCGTCGTGATCGCGGCCGCCGCGACCGCCGCCGCGAGTTGCGCCGGGCCGAGCTCGACCCCGAACCAGTGCGCGACGTAGAGCGCGACCGCGAGGTTCATCGCGGGACCGGTCGCGCGGAAGAGCGCGACGGCGAGCGGCAGCACCACCTCGGCGGTGGCCGTCGGAACCCCGATCGCCTGCGTGCCCTTGAGCATCGCGGGAAGCGAGGCGAGCGAGGACCGCGTGCTGATCGCCACGGCCTGGCTCGGAACAACCGCGCGGGCGAAGCGTCCGAGCGGGACGCGGCCGCCGAACACGGCGACCGGATAGGCGGCAAGCCAGACGATGACGCCCACCGCCGATACGACGATCACATAGTGCAGCAGCGCGCCGAGCGCCGATCCGCCGGCGAGCGCGCCGACGACGAAGGCGAGCGCCGCGACGCCGATCGGCGCGAGCGCGAGCACCCAGTTGATCACGATGAGCATCGTGTCGGTGACGGCGCTGAAGAAATCGGTGAGCAGCGAGCGCGGCCCCTGCGGCAGGCGGGTGATGGCGAAGGCGAACACCGCGACGAAGACGATGAGCGGCAGGATGCTGTCGGTCGCCGCCGCCTGGAGCGGGTTGGTCGGCACGATCGAGCGCAGGAACTCGCCGATGCCGGGCACCTCGCCGGTGGCTTCGCTGCCGCGCAGCGCGGCGCGCAGCGCGTCGGCCGACTCGGTCGGCAGCGGCCAGAGCTCGAGGAACAGCGGCGTGGCGACCGCCGCGACGACCGAGGACGACCAGAGGACCGCGAGGAAGACGGCGAGCGCGCGGGCCGCGAGCCGCCCCGCGCGCGCCGCCGCGGCCGCCGAGGCGATTCCGGTGATGAGGAGGGCGACGACGAGCGGTACGATGGTCATCTGGAGCGCGCGCAGCCACAGGTCACCGATCGGCTCGGCCACCGCGACCGCCCGATCGACCCACGCGCCGCCCGCGGCGGCGGCGGCGATGCCGGCGGCGAGCCCCAGCGCGAGCGCCAGGAGCGCGCTCGTCGCGCTGAATCCCGTCCCGCCGTCCTGGGTGCCGTCCGGTTGGCTGTTTGTCACAGGCGATCGCTCCGTCGAATTTTGGCTCTTAGACCGGACGAAGACGTTATAAGCAAGCCGAGGGCATTGGGGGTTCAAGGTTGGGTATGGGACGCAAGTATTTCGGCACCGACGGCATCCGCGGGCTGACGAACAAATCGCCGATGACGCCGGAGATGGCGATGAAGGTCGGCCAGGCGGCGGGCGCCTATTTCGTGCGCGGCGGCCACAAGCACCGCGTCGTCATCGGCAAGGACACGCGATTGTCGGGCTACATGATGGAGTCCGCGCTGATCTCCGGCTTCACGAGCGTCGGCATGGACGTGGTCATGGTCGGGCCGATGCCGACGCCGGCGGTCGCGATGCTCGCCCGCTCGATGCGCGCCGACCTCGGCGTCATGATCTCGGCGAGCCACAACCCTTACCACGACAACGGCATCAAGCTGTTCGGACCCGACGGCTACAAGCTGTCGGACGAGGTCGAGGCCGAGATCGAGGCGCTGCTCGAGGACGCGCCGAAGCTCGCCGAGCCCGACCAGATCGGGCGCGCCCGCAAGATCGAGGACGCGCGCGGTCGCTACATCCACTTCGCCAAGTCGACCTTCCCCGAACGACTTCGCCTCGACGGGTTGCGCCTCGTCGTCGATTGCGCCAACGGCGCCGCCTACAACGTCGCGCCGACCGCGCTGTGGGAGCTCGGCGCGGACGTGGTGGCGATCGGCGTCGAGCCGAACGGATTCAACATCAACGAGAAGTGCGGGTCGACGCACCCGGCGGCGCTCCAGGAACGCGTCGTGGCGGCGGGCGCCGACCTCGGCATCGCGCTCGACGGCGACGCCGACCGGCTCATCATCGTCGACGAGAAGGGCACGATCGTCGACGGAGACCAGCTCATGGCGCTCATCACGACGAGCTGGGCGAAGCGCGGCGCGCTGAGGGGCGGCGGCCTCGTCGCGACGGTCATGTCGAACCTCGGGCTCGAGCGTTTCCTCGGCGGCGAGGGCCTCGCGCTCGAGCGCACGAAGGTGGGCGACCGCTACGTGCTCGAGGCGATGCGCGCCAAAGGCTTCAACGTCGGCGGCGAGCAGTCCGGCCACATCATCATGTCGGACTACGGCACGACCGGGGACGGCCTCGTCGCCGCCCTCCAGGTGCTCGCCTGCCTCGTGGAAAGCGGGCGGCCGGCGTCGGAGGCGCTCAGGCTCTTCGATCCCATGCCGCAGATCCTCAAGAACGTCCGCTTCAGCGGCGGGGCGCCGCTCGAGCAGGACATGGTCCAGCGCGCGATCCGCGACGGCGAGGCGCGGCTGAACGGCTCGGGCCGGCTGGTGATCCGCAAGTCGGGCACCGAACCGCTGATCCGAGTCATGGCCGAAGGCGAGGACCCGCAGCTCGTCGAGCAGGTGGTCGACAGCATCTGCGAGGCCGTTAAGCAGGCCGCGTGACCGGATCGGCGGAGGGGCGGGGCGAGCGCGCGCGCCGCGGGCGCGTGCTCATCGTCGCCGGCTCGGACAGCGGCGGCGGCGCCGGCATCCAGGCCGACGTGAAGTCGGTCACCATGCTCGGCGGCTACGCGGCGACCGCCGTCACGGCGCTTACCGTGCAGAACACGCTCGGCGTAACCGGCGTCCACGCGGTGCCGCCCGACTTCGTGCAAGCGCAGATGCGCGCGGTGCTCGACGATATCGGCGCCGACGCGATCAAGACCGGCATGCTCGGCGACGCGGCGATGGTCGAGGCGGTGTCCGACGTAATCGCCGGCCTCGGCGACCGGCCGGCGGTGATCATCGACCCCGTGATGGTCGCCAAGGGCGGCGCGCGGCTGCTCGACGCCGACGCGGTGGGCGCGGTGCGCGCGCGGCTGCTGCCGCTGGCGACGCTGCTGACGCCGAACGTGCCGGAACTCGAGGCGCTGACCGGCCGTCGAATCGCGACCGAAGCCGACGCGCACGATGCGGGCCGGTCGCTCGTCGCGGACGGCGTCGGTGCGGTGCTGGTCAAGGGCGGGCATCTCGACGGCGACGAGGTGGCCGACTGGCTGCTGACGCCGACCGAGGCGCACCGCTTCGCCTCGGCCCGCGTCCCGACGCGCCACACGCACGGCACAGGCTGCACGCTCGCCAGCGCGATCGCCTGCGGTCTGGCCAAGGGACTGACTCTCCCCGACGCGGTGCGGATCGGCCGGGACTATGTTCAGGGCGCGATTCGGGCCGCGCCGGGCTTCGGGGGAGGGCACGGGCCGCTCGGGCACGGTCATCTCCTGCCGTCATGAAGGTCGTGCCGAGCTTCGACCGCGAGCGCGCGCACGGCGGCGTCGTGGCGGGCGTCGACGAGGCCGGGCGCGGGCCGCTCGCCGGTCCGGT
>Ga0164290_1002094_pt1 | contig 17268 bp, 17 predicted proteins | sample Micstemetagenome_FD_108782 | JGI IMG/M metagenome (GOLD analysis project Ga0164290, IMG submission 108782) | Contaminated culture microbial community from soil near Moab, Utah, USA - Microcoleus steenstrupii SON62 (Illumina Assembly) | ecosystem: Environmental > Terrestrial > Soil > Soil crust... | reverse complement strand
GATCTACATGTTTAGCGCTCTGATTTGGATCTCGCCGCTGGCATCGCGCAGACGCACGCTATGCCAGCCGCCAGTGCCCTATTGTCTCGTCCCGACCCAAGGCACCCGGATCAGGACCAGCCTATGTAGATTCCCTCACAGCCTGGAGCTTGCGCCCCTTGCCCAGCCCATAGGCCGACTGTTGTGAGGCTCACCGGTGTTTAAGCGGCGAGTGCGAAACGTTCGTCGTTTGCAGTTAGTTTGTTTGAATCAGTTTTACGAGCACATTCAGCTCGACATGCCCTGCTGCGTGTCCGAACCCGCGTCGAAACCAGTGCAGCCCCAGGACCTCGTATTTTAGGCCTTCGCGCCCGTTTGCAAGAGCGGCAGCAATTCAAGCGGAGATGCGATGTGGGCATCCGCGCCCCAGGCAGCCCAATCTCCCGTGCCGCCGAGGTAGCCGTAGGTGGCGGCCACCGTGCCCATCCCCGCCGCCTGGCCCGCCACGATGTCACGCTCGTCGTCCCCCACGTAGACGCAGCGCTGCGCGGGAACCCCGAGGATGCGCGCAGCTTCGAGCAGCGGCGCCGGATGCGGCTTGGCGTGCGGCGTGCTGTCGCCGCCGACCACGGCACCCGCCGAGGCGAACAGCGGCATCAGCCGTGTGAGCGGCCCCGTGAACCTCATCGATTTGTTGGTCACCACACCCCAAGCGAGCCCGCGTTCGCGCAGCGCCGCGACCAGCTCGGCAATGCCGTCGAAAGCGTAGGTCAGCTGCGTCATGCGCTGCTCGTAGTTGCGGAAGAACTCCTCCCGGTACGCCTCGTACTCGGGATGGTCCGGCGCCATGCCGAAAGCGATGCCGAGCATGCCGCGCGCGCCGGCTCCGGCCATGGGTCGGTAACGCTCGGCCGTCAGGGAAGCGAGGCCGCGGTCGGTGCGCATCCGGTCCGCCGCGGCACCCAGGTCGGGCGCGCTGTCGATCAGGGTGCCGTCCAGGTCGAACAGCACCGCGCTCACGTCACGAAACATCGGGCCTTCTCGTCGCCACCAGGTAGTTGACGCTCGTGTCCGCACTCAGCCGGTAGCGGCGCGTCAGCGGGTTGTAGTCCAGGCCACGGCTCTGCTCCCAGTGGAGGCCGGCAGCGCGGCAGTGCCCCGCCAACTCGCTGGGACGGATGAACTTGAGGTATTCGTGGGTGCCGCGCGGCAGCAGGTTGAGCACGTACTCCGCACCGACCACGGCGAACAGGAAAGACTTGGGGTTGCGGTTGATGGTGGACATGAACACCCAGCCGCCGGGCTTGACGAGGCTCGCGCACGCCCGGACCACCGAGCCCGGGTCGGGCACGTGCTCCAGCATCTCCATGCAGGTGACCGCGTCGAAGGAGCCCGGCTGCTCGGCCGCAAGCGCCTCGACGCTGACCTCCCGGTACTCGATGTTGGGCGTGCCCGCCTCCAGCGCGTGCAGCTGCGCCACCCGCAAGGCCTTGGTGTCCAGGTCGATCCCCAGCACGTTGGCGCCCTTGCGAGCCATCGCGTCTGCCAGGATGCCGCCGCCGCAGCCGACGTCGAGGACCCGTCGGCCTGCCAGCGGGAGGTGGCTGTTGATCCACTCCAGCCGCAGGGGGTTGATCTGGTGCAGCGGCCGGAACTCGCTCTCGGTGTCCCACCAGCGGTGTGCGAGGTCAGAAAACTTGGCCAGCTCGGCCGGGTCGGCGTTCAACGTCATGGAGGGATTGTGGCGTGCCAATGAAAAAGGCCCCGCGAACGGGGCCTTCATGTTCCAAGCCGGAGGCTTAGCGGTTGGCGCGGGTGCCGACCACTTCGATTTCCACGCGGCGGTTCTTCGCGCGGCCTTCGCTGGTCTTGTTGTCGGCCACGGGCTGCTTCTCGCCCTTGCCTTCGGTGTACACGCGGTTCTTCTCGATGCCCTTGGAGACCAGGTAGGCCTTCACGGCTTCAGCGCGGCGGACCGACAGGCGCTGGTTGTACTGGTCGCTGCCCACGGAGTCGGTGTGGCCGACCGCGATGATCACTTCCAGGTTGATGTCCTTGACCTTGCCGACCAGGTCGTCGAGCTTGGCGCGGCCTTCGGGCTTGAGGACAGCCTTGTCGAAGTCGAAGAAGGCGTCGGCAGCGTAGGTCACCTTGGTGGCTGCAGGCGGCTGGGGAGCCGGCGCGGGGGTCGGAGCCGGGGCCGGGGCTGCGGCAGCCGGAGCCGGAGCAGGGGCCGGAGCAGCAGCGGGAGCGGGCGGGGGCGGCGGAACCAGGGCGCCGTCGCAGCCGCGGGCGGCGGTGGCAGGCGTCCAGTTGGCGTTGCGCCAGCAAAGTTCGTTGGTACCGTTCTTCCAAACGATCTCGCCGGTGCCGTTGACCCAGTTGTTCACAGTCCTGCCGCCGTCGGCAGCGGTCACACGGGTTTGCGCGCCCGCGGCAGTCGCCAGCGCAGCGGTTGCAAACAGCAGCGCCACTTTATTCAGTTTCTTCATGGTTCTCCTCTTGGGGAAAAAGCCGCAGCAGCGCTGCGTAAACACTACGTTTAAGGTGACCATCACCGAAAGCGTCGAACTTATTGTGCCACACGTCCTTACACAATCAACGGCTACTGAAGCTCAGCCACGTAGGACAAAACCTCTTTGGGCCCGGTATGTTGCGGGTTCGCGACAGGCCTTGCGGACGCGTAAAATCGACGGTTTCGCGCCCTCTTCTGCCCCTCCTTCATGACCCAATTCGCCAAAGAAACCCTGCCCGTCAGTCTTGAAGAGGAAATGCGGCGCAGCTACCTCGATTACGCGATGAGCGTGATCGTCGGGCGGGCCCTGCCGGACGCGCGGGACGGCTTGAAGCCGGTGCATCGCCGCGTACTGTATGCGATGCACGAGCTCAACAACGACTGGAACCGGCCGTACAAGAAGTCGGCCCGTATTGTCGGCGACGTCATCGGCAAGTATCACCCGCACGGGGACCAGTCGGTGTACGACACGATCGTCCGCCTGGCGCAGGACTTCTCGATGCGCCACATGCTGGTGGACGGCCAGGGCAACTTTGGCTCGGTGGACGGCGACAACGCGGCCGCGATGCGCTACACCGAGATCCGGCTGGCGAAGATCGCGCATGAGATGCTCGCCGACATCGACAAGGAGACCGTCGATTTCGGGCCCAACTACGACGGCAGCGAAAAGGAACCGCTGGTCCTGCCGTCAAAGCTGCCCAACCTGCTGGTCAACGGCTCGGGCGGCATCGCTGTCGGCATGGCCACCAACATCCCGCCGCACAACCTCAACGAGGTGGTGGACGCCTGCCTGCACCTGCTGAAGAACCCCGAAGCCTCCATCGACGAGCTGATGGAGATCGTGCCGGCACCGGACTTCCCCACTGCGGGAATCATCTACGGCATCAACGGCGTCAAGGAAGGCTACCGCACCGGACGCGGCAAGGTAGTGATGCGTGCCAAGTGCCACTTCGAGGAGATCGACCGCGGCCAGCGCCAGGCAATCATCGTCGATGAGCTCCCCTACCAGGTCAACAAGAAGACCTTGCAGGAGCGCATGGCCGAGCTGGTCAACGAGAAGAAGATTGAAGGCATCAGCCACATCCAGGACGAGAGCGACAAGTCCGGCATGCGCCTGGTGATCGAGCTCAAGCGCGGCGAAGTGCCCGAGGTGGTGCTCAACAACCTCTACAAGCAGACGCAACTGCAGGACACCTTCGGCATCAACATGGTCGCGCTGGTGGACGGCCAGCCCAAGCTGTGCAACCTGAAGGACCTGATCGACATCTTCCTGCAGCACCGCCGCGAGGTGGTGACCCGCCGGACCGTGTTCAACCTGCGCAAGGCCCGCGAGCGCGGCCACGTGCTGGAAGGCCTGGCCGTCGCGCTGGCCAATATCGACGAGTTCATCCGCATCATCCGCGAGTCGCCCACCCCGCCGGTGGCCAAGACCGAACTGATGAGCCGCAGCTGGGACAGCGCCCTGGTACGCGAGATGCTCACCCGCGCCAAGGAAGACGGCAGCGTCATCAATGCCGACGACTACCGGCCGGATGGCCTGGACCGCAGCTACGGCATGGGCAGCGATGGCCTTTACCGCCTGTCGGACACACAGGCCCAGGAAATCCTGCAGATGCGCCTGCAGCGCCTGACCGGCCTGGAGCAGGACAAGATCGTCGCGGAGTACAAGGAAGTGATGGCCGAGATCGACGATCTCCTGGACATCCTGGCCAAGCCCGCCCGCGTCTCGACCATCATCGGCGAGGAACTCACGGCCTTGAAGCAGGAGTTCGGCCAGACCAAGGTCGGCGCGCGACGAAGCGTGGTCGAGCACAACGCCCAGGACCTGGCGACCGAGGACCTGATCACGCCCACCGACATGGTGGTGACGCTCTCGCACGCCGGCTACATCAAGAGCCAGCCGCTCTCCGAATACCGCGCCCAGAAGCGCGGCGGCCGCGGCAAGCAGGCCACGGCCACCAAGGAAGACGACTGGATCGACCAGCTCTTCATCGCCAACACCCACGACTGGATCCTGTGCTTCTCCAACCGCGGCCGCATGTACTGGCTCAAGGTCTGGGAAGTCCCGGCGGGCTCGCGCGGCTCGCGCGGCCGGCCCATCGTCAACATGTTCCCGCTGGCCGAAGGCGAGAAGATCAACGTGGTGCTGCCGCTCACCGGTGAGTTCCGCAGCTTCCCCGCCGACCACTACGTTTTCATGGCCACCTGCAAGGGCACGGTCAAGAAGACGGCCTTGGACGAGTTCAGCAACCCGCGCAAGGCCGGCATCATCGCGGTCGACCTGGACGAAGGCGACTACCTGGTGGGCGCGGCGCTCACCGACGGCAAGCATGACGTCATGCTGTTCTCCGACGGCGGCAAGGCGGTGCGTTTCGACGAGAACGACGTGCGGCCGATGGGCCGGCAGGCTCGCGGGGTGCGCGGGATGATGCTCGACGAAGGCCAGGGCGTGATCGCCATGCTGGTGGCCGAAGACGAGCAGCAGAGCGTGCTGACCGCCACCGAGAACGGCTACGGCAAGCGCACGCCGATCACTGAGTACACAAGGCACGGCCGCGGCACCAAGGGCATGATCGCCATTCAGCAGAGCGAGCGCAACGGCAAGGTCGTGGCCGCGACGCTGGTGCATGCCGAGGACGAGATCATGCTGATTACGGACAAGGGGGTGCTGGTGCGCACCCGCGTGAGCGAAATCCGCGAGCTTGGGCGCGCCACCCAGGGCGTGACGCTGATCGGCCTGGACGAAGGCTCCAAGCTCAGCGGCCTGCAGCGCATCGTGGAGAACGACGCCCAGGCGGCCGAGGGCGACCCGGTGGACGCCGCTCCGGCACCCGGCGGCAGCGAAGGCTGAGGCCATGGCCAGAAGCCTGGGACAACTGCGCACCGAAATCGACGCGGTCGACCGTGAACTGCTCCAGCTGCTGAACCGGCGCGCCGCCCTCGCCAACGAGGTCGGCGAGCTCAAGCGCGCGGAAGGCTCGACCGTGTTCCGGCCCGAGCGCGAAGCCCAGGTGATCAACGGCCTGCAGGCCGCCAACCCGGGGCCCCTGAAGTCCGCCAACGTGGCGACGATCTGGCGCGAGATCATGTCGGCCTGCCGCGCGCTCGAATCGCCGCAGCGGGTGGCGTACCTCGGCCCTGCCGGGACCTTCAGCGAGCAGGCGGCGGTGCAGTTCTTCGGCTCCAGCATCGAGCACGTCCCCTGCGTCAGCTTCGACGAGGTGTTCCATGCGGCCACGGCCGGCACCGCCGACTTCGGCGTGGTGCCCGTCGAAAACAGCACCGAAGGCGTGGTGACCCGCTCGCTGGACCTGCTGCTGCAGTCCCCGCTGCACATCGTGGGCGAGATCAGCCTGCTGGTGCGCCACCACCTGCTGCGCCTGTCCCCTTCGCTGGAAGGCATCGAGGTGGTGCTGGCCCATCCGCAGGCCCTGGCGCAGTGCCAGGGGTGGCTGACCAAGCACCTGCCGGACGCGGAGCGCCGTGCCGTCGCCAGCAACGCCGAAGGCGCGCGCCAGGCGGCCTCGCACCCCGCCTGGGCCGGGATCGCCAGCGAACGGGCAGGCAGCGAGTTCGGGCTGCACGTTGCGGCGCACGCGATCCAGGACGAAGCGTTCAACCGCACCCGCTTTGCCATCGTCTGCCTGCCGCAGACGCTGGCGGCGCCGCAGGCCTCGGGCAAGGACTGCGTGAGCCTCGTGGTGTCGGTGCCCAACCGTCCCGGCGCCGTGCACGACATCCTGGTGCCGCTCAAGCAACATGGCGTCTCCATGACCCGCTTCGAGTCGCGCCCGGCGCGTTCGGGCCAGTGGGAATACTATTTCTACATCGACGTGCAGGGCCACCCCTCGCCGCCGCACGTGGAGGCGGCGCTCCAGGACCTCCAGCGGCTGTGCGCGTTCTACAAGGTGCTGGGCACCTACCCGGTCGGCGACTAACAGCACTCCTCAGGGCGGAAAGAAAAAAGATGTTCGAGCAGTTGGGTCTGATCGGCTGCGGCCTCATGGGAGGGTCGTTTGCGCTGGCGCTCAAGCGCGCCGGCCTGGTCAAGCGCGTGGTGGGCTACAGCAAGTCGCCCTCGACCACCGAGCGGGCGCGCCAGATGGGCGTGATCGACGTCGAGGCGCCGTCCGCACTGCTGGCGGTCTCCGGCGCGGACATCGTGCTGCTGGCCGTGCCCGTCGCCGCGACGGAAGCCACGCTCAAGGCGATCCGGCACCTGGTCAGCCCCAACATGCTGATCATGGACGTCGGCTCGACCAAGCGCGACGTGATCGACTCGGCCCGCCGCGTGCTGCGCGACAACATCGGTTCCTTCGTCCCTTGCCACCCGATCACCGGCAAGGAAGTCTCGGGCGTCGAACACGCGGACCCCGACCTTTATGGTGGCAAGCACGTCATCATCACGCCCATCGAGCGCACCCAGGTGGCCCACCTGAACCGTGCCACCGCGGTGTGGGAGGCCCTGGACTGCAAGGTGCTGCAGATGTCCCCGGACGCGCACGATTCTGCCTTCGCCGCCGTCAGCCACCTGCCGCACCTGATCGCCTTCGCGCTGATGAACGGCATCGTCCAACAGCCCCAGGGCAAGGAGTACCTGGCCCTGGCCGGCCCGGGATTCCGGGACTTCAGCCGCATCGCGGCGAGCGACCCCAAGGTCTGGCGCGACATCCTGCTGGCCAACCGCCAGGAGCTGCTGGCCCAAACCCAGCTCTTCCTGCGCAGCCTCAAGGCGCTGGAAGCCATGATCGACAAGGGCAGCGCCGAGGAACTGGAAGCCGCCATCGCCCAGGCCAGCGCGGCCCGCGCGAACTGGCGCATGACCGGCAGGAAGTGACCGTGTACGCCACGGCGTTCCTGGACATCCCCCCCCTGGAGAGCGCCGGCGGCGAGGTGGCCCTCCCCGGGTCCAAGAGCATCTCCAACCGCGTGCTGCTGCTGGCGGCGCTCAGCGCCGGCACCACCACGGTCCATGACCTGCTCGATTCCGACGACACCCGTGTGATGCTGGATGCGCTGCGGGCGCTGGGCTGCGGCATCCGCCACGACGGCAGCGCGGTGCAGGTGACCGGCCTCGACGGGCGGCCGCCCGCCGCGGCGGCCCGTCTTTTCCTCGGCAATGCCGGAACCGCCATGCGCCCGCTCGCGGCCGCCCTGGCCGTGCTGGGGGGCGACTTCGAACTCTCGGGCGTGCCGCGCATGCACGAGCGGCCCATCGGCGATCTGGTCGATGCACTGCGCCAGCTCGGCTGCCGGGTCGATTACCTCGGCACGCCGGGCTACCCGCCGCTTCGCATCGGCCCGGCCGCCTTGCGGCTGGACGCGCCCATCACCGTGCGCGGCGACGTCTCGAGCCAGTTCCTCACCGCGTTGCTGCTCGCCCTGCCCTTGGTCGCCACGCGCGACATCGTCATCGAGGTGGCAGGCGAGCTGATCTCCAAGCCGTACGTGGAAATCACGCTGAACCTGCTGGCACGCTTCGGCATCGCCGTGCGCCGCGAAGGCTGGCAGCGCTTCACCATCCCGGCCGGCAGCCGCTATGCCTCGCCCGGCGAGATCCACGTCGAGGCGGACGCCTCTTCTGCTAGCTATTTTGTAGCACTAGGCGCCTTCGCGGAGCGGGCTCCAGGCCTAAACGGCTTGAAGATCAAGGGCTTGGGCGCCCAGTCCATCCAGGGCGACATCCGGTTCCTGGAAGCGGCGCAGGCGATGGGAGCGCAGATTGCGGCCGGCCCCAACTGGATCGAGGTCAGCCGCGGCGCATGGCCGCTCAAGGCCATCGACCTGGACTGCAACCACATCCCCGACGCAGCGATGACGCTGGCGGTCATGGCCCTCTTCGCGGATGGCACGACCACGCTGGGAAACATCGCCAGCTGGCGCGTGAAGGAGACCGACAGGCTTTCGGCCATGGCCCGGGAACTGCGCAAGCTCGGCGCGACCGTGGAGGAAGGCCCGGACTTCCTGAAGGTGGCGCCGCCTGCCCAGTGGCAGCCCGCGACCATCCACACCTACGACGACCACCGCATCGCGATGTGCTTTTCGCTGGCCGCCTTCAACCCGGCCGGGGTGCCGTTGCGCATCGAAGACCCCAAGTGCGTCGCCAAGACCTTCCCCGACTACTTCGAGACGCTGTTCTCGGTGGTCCAGACGCCGGCGCCACGGGTGCCGGTGATCTGCATCGACGGGCCTACCGCGTCCGGCAAGGGCACCCTCGCCTCCCAGGTGGCCCAGCGGCTGGGCTACCACTACCTGGACTCCGGCGCCCTGTACCGCATCACCGCGCTCGCCGCCATTCGCTGCGGGCTGGCGCTGGACCTGGCCCATGAGCACAGCATCGCCCGGATGGCGGAGACCCTGCCGGTGCAGTTCACCGAGGGCAAGGTGTTCCTGGGCGGCCAGGACGTGACCGACGCCATCCGCACCGAGGAGGCCGGGATGAATGCGTCCAGGGTTTCCGCGCTGCCCGCGGTGCGCACCGCGTTGGTGGCCCTGCAGCAGAGCTTCCGGCGGCTGCCCGGGCTGGTGGCCGATGGCCGCGACATGGGCACCGTGATCTTCCCGGACGCACCCTTGAAGGTGTACCTCACCGCCAGCGCCGCGCAACGCGCCGAGCGCCGCCATAAGCAATTGATTTCAAAGGGAAATCAGACTACAATCGCCGCTCTTCGCGCGGACTTGGAGGCGAGGGACGAGCGGGATTCCACCCGCGCCGTCGCCCCCTTGAAGCCCGCGCAGGACGCCCTCCTGCTGGATAACTCGGAGCAATCGGTCGAACAGTCCGTGGCCCAGGTGCTCCGGTGGTGGGACGGGAAGCAGGCTTTTGAGCATCCGTAAGCAAAAGCCTGCCGTTTTTGCAGGTCCATCAGGCCCCTCTCGCGCGCCAGCGCACAGGCCGGATGGTTCATCAACCTAACCGCGGTCCCAAGCCGCACACCAATCGCCGTCCCAGCCTTAAAAACATCTGCAATGGTGCCGATGGAAACCTGAGCGACGTGCAAGGAACCTGAATGTCTGAATCTTTTGCCGCCCTGTTTGAAGAATCCCTGCAGCGCTCCGAAATGCGCGCGGGAGAGGTCATCACCGCCGAAGTGGTGCGTATCGAGCACAGCTTCGTGGTCGTGAACGCCGGCCTCAAGTCCGAAGCCTACGTGCCGATCGACGAGTTCAAGAACGACAAGGGCGAAATCGAAGTCCAGGTGGGCGACTTCGTGTCGGTGGCCATCGACGCCATCGAGAACGGCTACGGCGACACCATCCTGTCGCGCGACAAGGCCAAGCGCCTGGCCTCCTGGATGAGCCTTGAAAAGGCCCTGGAGTCCGGCGAATTCGTGACCGGCACCACCAGCGGCAAGGTCAAGGGCGGCCTCACGGTGCTCGTGAACGGCATCCGCGCCTTCCTGCCCGGCTCCCTGATCGACACGCGTCCGATCAAGGACCTGACGCCGTACGAGAACAAGACCATGGAGTTCAAGGTCATCAAGCTGGACCGCAAGCGCAACAACGTCGTGCTGTCGCGCCGTGCCGTGGTCGAGGCCTCGATGGGCGAAGAGCGCGCCAAGCTGATGGAGACCCTGAAAGAGGGTTCCGTGGTCCGTGGCGTGGTCAAGAACATCACCGAGTACGGTGCGTTCGTGGACCTCGGCGGCATCGACGGCCTGCTGCACATCACCGACATGGCCTGGCGCCGCGTGCGCCACCCGAGCGAAGTGGTGCAGGCCGGCCAGGAGATCACCGCCAAGATCCTGAAGTTCGACACCGAGAAGAACCGCGTCTCGCTGGGCTTGAAGCAGATGGGCGACGACCCCTGGATGGGCGTCAACCGCCGCTACCCGCAGGGCACGCGCATGTTCGGCAAGATCACCAACATCGCCGACTACGGCGCGTTCGTGGAACTCGAGCCCGGCATCGAAGGCCTGGTGCACGTGTCCGAGATGGACTGGACCAACAAGAACGTGGCCCCGTCCAAGATCGTCTCCCTGGGCGACGAAGTCGAGGTCATGGTGCTGGAGATCGACGAGGAGAAGCGCCGCATCTCCCTGGGCATGAAGCAGTGCAAGGCCAACCCCTGGCAGGAATTCGCGCAGAACACCAAGCGCGGCGACCGCGTCAAGGGCCCGATCAAGTCGATCACCGACTTCGGCGTGTTCGTCGGCCTGGCCGCCGGCATCGACGGCCTGGTGCACCTGTCCGACCTGTCCTGGAACGAGCCGGGCGAAGCGGCCGTGCGCAACTACAAGAAGGGCCAGGAAGTCGAGGCCATCGTGTTGGCCGTCGACGTGGACCGCGAGCGCATCAGCCTGGGCATCAAGCAGCTGGACGCCGACCCGTTCACCACCTTCGTGTCGGTGCACGACAAAGGCTCCGTGGTCTCCGGCAAGGTCAAGACCGTCGACCCCAAGGGCGCCGAGATCGACCTGGGCCAGGACATCGTGGGCTACCTGCGTGCTTCGGAAATCTCCCGCGACCGCGTGGAAGATGCCCGCAACGTGCTCAAGGAAGGCGACGAGGTGTCGGCTGTGGTCGTGAACATCGACCGCAAGACCCGCAACATCCAGCTGTCGGTCAAGGCCAAGGACATGGCCGACGAGCAGGGTGCGATGGCCAACCTGAGCCAGCAGTCCGCGCGTGAGAACGCCGGCACGACCAACCTGGGCGCGCTGCTCAAGGCCAAACTGGAGAAATAAGGTGAAAACACGGGTGGCCTGCGCCACCCGTGACCTTGCGTATGACCCGATCTGACCTCGTGGAGGAACTAGCCTCCCGCTTCAGCCAGCTCACCCACCGCGACGCGGAGTACGCGGTCAAGACCATCCTGGACGCCATGAGCGACGCGCTGGTGCGCGGGCACCGCATCGAGATCCGCGGCTTCGGCAGCTTCTCGATCAACCGGCGGCCGCCGCGGATGGGGCGCAATCCCCGCTCCGGCGAGAGCGTGCAGATTCCCGAGAAGCGCGTTCCCCACTTCACGCCGGGCAAGGCCCTGCGCGAGGCGGTGGACAAGCGCACCGAGGAGCTGGAAGCCAAGGCCTGATCCGGCTCTTACAATTCCTCGGGATCGAGGAGCGCAATGAAATACCTCATGTGGCTGCTCAAGGCAGCCATTTTTTTTACCCTGTTCGCTTTCGCGCTGAACAACCAGCACGAGGCCACGGTGTACTTCTTCTTCGGCACCCATTGGCGCGCGCCGCTGGTGCTGGTGGTGCTCGCAGCCTTCGCCGCGGGCCTGGTGATCGGGGCGTTGGGCATGGTGCCGCGCTGGTGGAAGCACCGGGCGGCCGCAGCGCGCGCGGCCAGCACTGCGCTGCCCGCTGCAGGCAGCCCCGCGGGGCCGCATGGAGTTTGACCTCAGCTGGGTACTGTGGGGCCTGCCCATCGCCTTCGTGCTGGGCTGGGTGGCGTCGCGCCTGGACCTGCGCCAGATGCGAATCGAGAACCGGCAGGCGCCCAAGGCCTACTTCCGCGGTCTGAATTTCCTGCTCAACGAGCAGCAGGACCAGGCCATCGATGCCTTCATCGAGGCGGTTCGCAACGATCCGGACACTTCCGAGCTGCACTTCGCTCTTGGCAACCTGTTCCGCCGCCGGGGCGAGTACGAGCGGGCAGTGCGCGTGCATGAACACCTGCTCTCGCGGGGCGACCTGAGCCGCACCGACCGGCATCGTGCCCAGCACGCGCTGGCTCTCGACTTCCTGCGCGCCGGGCTGCTGGACAGGGCCGAGGAAGCCCTGCGCAAGCTGGAAGGTACGGCCCATGAGCCGCAGGCCCTGCTGGCGCTGCTGGCCATCTACGAACGCTCGCGCGACTGGCCGCAGGCGGCCGAGATCGCTGGCAAGCTGGAGGCGGCGGGCCAGGGCGACTTCGGCGGGCGTCGCGCCCACTACCTGTGCGAGCAGGCCACGCAGGCGCCGAACGACCGGGCCGAGCAGCTGCTGCGCGAGGCGATGGCGCTGGCCCCGAGCTCCCCCCGCCCGGCGATCGACCTCGCCGCCCTGCAGCGGCGCAGCGGCGACCCACAGGCGGCGTTCAGCACGCTGGCGCAGCTGGCCCACTCCAGTCCGGCCGCCATTCCGCTGGCCGCCCGCGCGCTGGCCGAGACTGCGCAGGCCTGGGGCCGCCAGCAGGAGGCGCTGGAGATCCTCAAGGGCAGCTACGAGCTGTCCCCCTCGCTCGACGTGCTCGAAGGCATCGCGGCGCTGGAACCGCAGGACCAGGCGCGGCAGTGGTACGTCAGGCACCTGGAGCGCGAGCCTTCGCTGGTCGCGGCCGCCAAGTGGATCGCAGGGGAGAAGCTGGAGCATGAGCAGTTCCACCCGCAGGTGCAGCGTGCGCTGGACCATGCCGTGAAGCCCCTCACCCGCTACCGCTGCGCCGCCTGCGGCTTCGAGGCCAAGCAGCATTTCTGGCACTGCCCCGGCTGCCAGGCGTGGGACAGCTACCCTGCCCGCCGCGTGGAAGAGTTATGACCCATCCCACCCCACAGCAACTCTCGAAATCCCGCGTTCTGGTCGTCGGCGACGCCATGCTCGACCGCTACTGGTATGGCGCGGTGGAGCGCATCTCGCCCGAAGCGCCGGTGCCGGTCGTCAAGGTCAACCAGGAGGAAGAGCGCATCGGCGCCGCGGCCAACGTGGCGTACAACGTGGTCACCCTGGGCGCCAAGGGCAGCTTCCTGGGCGTGGTCGGCGACGACGAGCCGGGCCGGCGGCTGCAGGCGCTGCTCACCGGGACGGGCATCGAGGCGCACCTCAAGCGCGACCCCGCCCTGAAGACCACGGTCAAGCTGCGGGTGATCGGGCGCCACCAGCAGCTGCTGCGCATGGACTTCGAGAACGAGCCCGACCATGAAGCGCTGGCATCGCAGAACGAGGCTTTCGCCCAGCTCGCCCCCGTGCACGACGCCGTGCTGTTCTCCGATTACGGCAAGGGCGGCCTGGCCCACATCCCTTCCATGATCAAGCTCGCCCGCGCCGCCGGCAAACCCGTGCTGGTCGACCCCAAGGGGTCCGACTACGCCCGCTACGCCGGCGCCACCGTGATCACGCCCAACCGGGCGGAACTGCAGCAGGTGGTGGGCAGCTGGCGCGATGACGCCGAGCTGCGCTCCAAGGCCCAGCGGCTGCGCGAAGAGCTGCAGATGGAGGCCGTGCTGGTGACCCTGGGCGAAGACGGCATGACACTGTTCGACGCCGCAGGCGAGCAGCACGTGCAGGCCCAGGCCCGCGAAGTGTTCGACGTCACCGGCGCGGGCGACACGGTCATCGCCACCCTGGCCTCCCTGGTGGCCGCGGGCATGACGCTGCGCGACGCGATGCCCCTGGCCAACAAGGCGGGCGGCATCGTGGTCGGCAAGTTCGGCACGGCCACCGTCTCTTACGAGGAACTGTTTTCATGAGCGCAGCGCAGAACCGCTTCAAGCAAGCTCAGGCCCCCTTGGGGGGCAGCGCAGTACACAAGGTGACAAGCGTGGGGGCCCTATGACACGCATCGTGGTCACCGGCGCCGCCGGTTTCATCGGCAGCAACATCGTCAAGGGCCTGAACGAGCGCGGCATCGACGACATCATCGCGGTCGACGACCTCACCCAGGGCGACAAGTTCCGCAACCTGGCCGACCTGAAGATCGCCGACTATGTCGACGCGGACGTGTTCTACGACGCCTTCGCTGACGGCTTCTTCGGCCCCGTGGAGGCGGTCTTCCATGAGGGCGCCTGCAGCGACACCATGGAGACGGACGGCAAGTACATGATGGACAACAACTACACGTTGTCCTGCGGCCTGTTCCGCGCCTGCCAGGAGCGCGGCACCCGCCTGCTCTACGCCTCCTCCGCCGCGACCTACGGCGGCTCGGCCAGCTTCACCGAGACGCCGGAATTCGAGCAGCCGCTGAACGTGTACGGCTGGTCCAAGCTGCTGTTCGACCAGCGCATGCGCCGCGAGCTCGGGAGCAAGCTGGAACGCGCTTCGACGCAGGTGGTGGGCTTTCGCTACTTCAACGTGTACGGCCCCCGCGAACAGCACAAGGGCCGAATGGCGAGCGTCGCCTTCCACCAGTTCAACCAGTTCCGCGAGCACGGCAAGGTCAAGCTGTTCGCCGAGTACGGCGGCTACGGGCCCGGCCAGCAGCTGCGCGATTTCGTGTTCGTGGACGACGTCGTGGCCGTGAACCTCTGGTTCTACGACAACCCCGGCAAGAGCGGCATCTTCAACCTGGGCACCGGCCGGGCCCAGCCCTTCAATGACATCGCGGCGGCCGTGATCTCCTCGCTCAGCGACAAGGCCTACACCGCCGAAACGGCTGCCGCGCAGGGCCTCCTGGAGTACATCCCCTTTCCCGACGCGCTGCGGGGCAAGTACCAGTGCTACACGCAGGCGGACCTCTCATCATTGCGGTCCGCCGGCTGCCCGCACACGTTTGCCGATGTGCAAAAGGGCGTCTCGGCGTACATGAGCTGGCTCAGCAGCCGCGCCTGAGGTCAACGCGCCGGCCGCGGCGCCGTTGAAGGATTTCCAACATCCACCGGAGATCCGCATGTTCAAGAAATTCCTGGCCCTCGTGGCCATGCTCATCACCAGCCTGGCCATGGCAGCCGTCGACGTGAACAAGGCCACCGAAGCCCAGCTCGACAGTGTCAAGGGGATCGGCCCGGGCACCAGCAAGCTCATCATGGAAGAGCGCAAGAAGGCCCCGTTCAAGAACTGGGAAGACTTCATCTCGCGCGTCAAGGGCGTGGGCGAGACGCGCGCCGCGAACCTGTCCGAAGCCGGCCTGACGGTGGGCGGAGCCTCCTACAAGGCAGCCTCGACCGGCGCCGCCAAGAAGGACGAGAAGGCCGCGGCCAAGGATGACAAGAAGGAAGCCAAGGCCGCAGCCAAGGACGACAAGAAGGACGCCAAGGCAGCCGCCAAGGATGACAAGAAGGCCGAGGCGAAAGCCGACGCCAAGGCCACTGCGGCCGCGCCGGCCAGCAAGCCCGCCGCCAGCGCAGCCAAGAAGTAGTCCGCCGCGGCAGCGGCCTCATCCCCGCGAAGGCGGGAATCCAGGAAGCCCGCGTCCGCGGGCTTTATCGTTCCTGCGCGAGGACGATCATGTCCGTCACGCCCGGGTCCACTCCAGCTTGCATCAGCAAGGTGGTCACCTGCCCGCGGTGGTGCGTCTGGTGGTTGAAGAAGTGCGTCAGGGCCTTCCAGACGGGATGCTCGCGCTGGACACCCTTGCTGTTCGCGTAACGCATGGTCTGCAGCGGGAAACTTGCCGGCATCGCGTCCACCCACCGTTCGATGGCCGCGTCCAGCTGCCGCCGATGGGCCCTGAGGCCTCCCCACTCTTCGAACAGCACGGCTTCGTACATGGCCCCGGGCGGCAGGGCCAGCAGTTTCGGGTCCAGGAGCGCTCCCTGCCCGCCTTGCGCTGCGAGGCGTTGCAGCCAGAGCTGGTCGGCCCAGACGATGTGGTTCAGCGTGCCGTGGATGGAGCCGAAGAACGCGCCACGGTCCCGGCGTCGCTCGGCGTCTGCCAGCTGTTCACAGGCGCCATAGAGCCGTTCGTTGAACCACGCGTTGTAGCGCGCCAGGTACCGGTAGTTCTCGATCAGGGGCGTTGCGTCCATGCCGCTATTGTGCGGCGCGCCGGCGCAGCCACTGCACCAGGGCGGCCATCGCGAAGGCGGCTGCCAGCGCCAGCATGAACGCAGCCAACTTTCCCGCGGCGCCGAGCGCCGCGTACAACGCCACGAAGAACGCCGCAAAGCCGTGCAGGCCGCGCACGAACCCTCCCAGCAGGGACACGGTCGCCTCGGGGCCGTGCCGCGGCAGGGTGAAACAAGGCAGGACGCTTCCCGTGATCGGCACCGCCAGCAGCACGCCGCTCACGGCGGCCGGCAAGTGGTCGGCGCCCAGGACGATGACCAGCGCCATCGCAACCGCCGCAGCAATGCGCAGCACGAACTCCGCTCGCGGCACGTCCACGGCGCCTGGCGCGTGCGTGCTGGCAGGAGCGGCCCACAAGCCGAGGCCGGGTGCAGCGAGCGCCAGTGCGCAGGCCGCAGCGGGCGGGAGGGCGGCCTGGGTCAACGCCAGCGCGGTCGCCAGGTAGACACCCAGCGCGAGCGCCAGTCCCGCTGGCCAACGGAACCGGCGCGCTGCATGCGCAAACGCCACGATGTGCGCGATCGCCGCGGGCACGCACACCAGCGTGCCCAGCGCAATCGCCCGGACCTGCGATGCCTCGAGGTCCACCAGCAGCACCGCCACGATGGGCGCCGCGATCATGGGCATGCCCGCGACGGCGCCGCCGGCCGCATGCCCGAAGCGGCGTGCCGCCAGCGTGGACAGCAGCACCGACACCGCCACCAGCAGCAGCTTCAGCGCGAGCATGGCTGCGTGCCTGGCCCCGCCGTCACGCCGGTCGCCCGTACCCCCCGCCGCCCGGCGTGTGAATCTCGAACACGTCGCCGGGCTGCATCTCGGCCTGGCCGATATGGTCGAGCTTCTCGATGGCCCCGTTCATGCGGACTACGCGGTTGATGCCGACCTGTCCGGCCTCGCCCCCCGCCATCCCGAAGGAGCCGTGTTTGCGGCCGTTCGACAGGATGCTGGCGGTCATGGCCTCGAGGAAGCGCACCCGGCGCACGCCGCCGTCGCCGCCCCTCCAGCGCCCGCCGCCGCCCGAACCCTGGCGGATCTCATAGCTCTCCAGCCGGACCGGGAACCGGAACTCCAGCACCTCGGGGTCGGTCAGCCGCGAGTTGGTCATGTGGGTCTGCACGACCGAGG
>Ga0164290_1002093_pt1 | contig 17285 bp, 14 predicted proteins | sample Micstemetagenome_FD_108782 | JGI IMG/M metagenome (GOLD analysis project Ga0164290, IMG submission 108782) | Contaminated culture microbial community from soil near Moab, Utah, USA - Microcoleus steenstrupii SON62 (Illumina Assembly) | ecosystem: Environmental > Terrestrial > Soil > Soil crust... | reverse complement strand
GGTAGCTATCGCGCACGAGCGTCCAGACCTCGTCGAAGATCTGCTGCCGCTGCTCGGCGCCGACTGGCGCGAGGGTCGCGGTCGGCGCGAGCGGCACAAAGGTAGCGGTCGGCGGGGCCGGCGGGGGGCTCGGCGCCGGGGTGGGGCTGGGCAGGCGGGTGGGGCTGGGGGGGCTGGTGGGGCTGGTGGGGTGCTTGGGGTGATTGCGGCGGCAGGGCGTATGCAGCCACGAGCGAGATGACGCCAATGACGATGTTGCCGATCGCCGCCAGGCGGAACGACAGCTCGACGCCGACTTCCGAGATCAGGTAGAACCCGGCGACCAGTGCGCCGACGATGGCGCCGGTGGTGTTGATGGCGTAGAGCAGGCCAATGCGGCCGCCAATGCGTTCCTGGCGCGCCACCGCCGACTTGATCACCAGCGGCAGGGTCGCGCCCATCAGCGAGGTCGGGACAATCAGCACCAGGAACGCGACCAGGAAGCGGATGACGGTGATGGCGGCCAGTGAGTCTGGCAGCGACGGGTGCACCGAGACCCAGACGCGGGTCAGACCGTCAAGGATGACCGGCGATACGAACGCGGTGACGCCGACGAGCGCCTCGGCAACGCCGAACGCCACGAGCGGGCGGGTGATGCGGCTGGAGAGACGGCCGGCGACGAAGCTGCCCACGCCAAGACCCGCCATGAAGCCGGCCAGCACCGTGCTGGCGGCATAGACCGTGACGCCGAAGACGAGCGCCAACAGCCGCAGCCACATGACCTGATAGACGAGCGCGCAGACGCCCGAGCAAAAAAACAGGAGCAGGAGAAGCGGGAGGAGCCAGCGGGGGGAGCGCTGCGAAGCCGGGGTTTCTGCCACCGGCTTCGCAGTGTATCAAATTGCTAGAAGTTCACCTTCAAGCCGAACATCGCCCACCAGCGGTAGTACTCCTGCTGAACCGGGCGTTCGGTCGTACCTTCGAAGTATCGCAGCGGCGCGTTGGTCAGGTTCAGCGCATCGACATAGAGCCGGATGTTGCGGCTGACGCGCTGGCTGACGCTGACATCGAGCTGCGTGTGGTCGTCGTAGTAGATGTCCTGCGCGGCGCCGGCGCCGACGGCATCGACGTACTTGCCGTGGAAGTTCCACGAGGCGCGGCCCGAGAATCCCGATCGCTCGTACGAGACTGCGAAGTTGCCCAGGTGAGACGATTGGCCGGGCAGCGTCGATGTCGCGCTGCGGCCGGGGAAGGTCGCCGACGAATCGGTCCACGTATAGTTGGCGTAGATCCCCAGGCCGCTCAGCGGGCCGGGGAGGAACCGCAGCTGGTTCTGGAACGCGATCTCCATTCCCCACAGCGAGGCGTTGTCGCCGTTGCGCGGCTGCGTCACCTGGTAGGTGTCGCCGAAGTTCGCCTCGGCGAACCGGAACGGGAAGATGTAGTCGTTCATCCGCTTGTAGAAGAGGCCGCCCGAGACGACGCCCACCGACGACAGGTATCGCTCCACGAGGAAGTCCAGGTTGTCAGACGTGGTCGGTGTGAGGCTCGAGTTGCCGCGCGAGATCTCGCCGTCTTCCTGGAACACCAGTTGGTACGGCACCAAGTCAAAGTAGTTGGGCCGGGCCAGCGTCCGCGTGTAGGCCGCGCGGATGTTGGTCAGGCTGTCGACGGCCAGGCGGGCATGAAACGCCGGCAACAGGAAGCCGCTGGTATCGCCGCCGGTCAGCGGTCTCGTCGACGCGTAGTCCCCGCCATCGTCGTAGAGCACTTCGTAGCCGGTGTAGTCGACGTCGGTGGATTCGTAACGGACACCGGGCAGCAACATCAGCTTGTCGCCGAGGTAGAACTCGGCCATGGCGTAGCCGGCGAAGACGCGCTCTCTGGCTTGGTAGTTCTCGGCGTCGCCTTCGTGGTCAATCGTGATCCGCGACGCCGGCAAGGCGTTGAACAAGGTCCGCGAGCGCTCGGCGTCGATGCCCGGGAAGCCGGCGTAAGCCGGGTTGAAGAAGCTCAGGAACTTGTCGTTGTCGAACCCGCTGTCCTGGAGTTCAGGGAACAGCACCGCGGTTGCCGGCGAGGCCGTCGTCAACTCGAAGTTCCGGACCTTCTTCTTGTCGCGCACCTTGCCGCCGAACTTGATGAAGCTGGCCGAGCCGGCGCGCTGGCCTAGCGGCACCCGCAAGTTGAACGACGCGGTGAGGTCACGATCGGTGGTGTCGAAAATTTCGGTTTCCCAAGCGTTCAAGCGGGCCACCGCCGCGTTGTTGGCCGACGGATTAGGCAGGATGTTCTCCGGATCGATCGACGAGGCCGAGACGTTGGGCCGGAAGGTGATGCCGGTCTGGCGGAAGATCGTGTCGAGGCGGTTGGGCTGGTTCTCGTGCGACTCGGCCCAAGACGCGCGGTAGTCCAGCGTGCTGCGCCCCCCCAGGATGTGCTGGCCCATGCCCGACACCGAGCGGATGTGCTGATCCTGCTGCCGGTTCTTCAGCACGTGCTCGATCCGCGAGTTTGGTGGACGGAAGCGGATCCGGTTATTGACCTCGTAGTCCTTGAACTCATTGAAGATGCCGCGGAACACGAGACTGCTGTTGTCGCTGGTCCTGAAATCAGCCGCGGTGTTGAAGCCATAGCGTTCGCGATCGACCTGGTAGTCGCGCAGCTGCAGGTCCGACAGGTTGCCGGCCGCATACACCGCTTCGAAGTTCTCGGAGCCCTTGGTCACGGTCGAGGCGCTGCCACCCGCCAGCAGGCCGACGCGGCCGTCATTGAAGCGGCGGCCAGCGGTGCCGCTGAACTGGCTCTGTGCGGCGCTGTCCTGCAAGGCGTGATAACCGCCGGCGCCCGAGAAGAGCATGGTCGGCTTGCCGACCGCCTGCCGGGTGACGAGGTTTACGGCGCCGCCGATGGAGTCGGCATCCATGTCGGGGGTCAGCGCCTTCGACACTTCGATCGACTGCAATTGATCGGCTGGGACGGCGTCGAGCGCCACCTGGCGCAGCGCGCCCTCGGGCGCCGGGATCCGCTCGCCGTCGATCATCATCGAGTTGAGACGGGCTTCGGTACCGCGCACGAGCACGTAACGGCCCTCGCCCTGGTCGCGGGCAATCGACACTCCGGGAATACGCGAGGCGGCCTCGGCAGCGTTCGGATCGGGGAAGCTGCCGATCTGGTCGGCCGAGACGATGTTGGTGATGTTGAGCGCCGTGCGCTGCTGGTTGAGCGCGCTGGCCTGGCCTTCGCTGATCGTGTCGGAACTGACCTGGATGGTTTCCGAATAGCCGGCCGGCGCCAGCTTGACGTCAACGGTCACGTTCTGACTCGCGCCGATGCTGACCTCCGCGCGCTCCTCCTGGTGCCCGAGATACATCACGAACAGGGTGTACTTGCCGGCCGGGACGCCGACCAGTCGAAACGCGCCGGTGCGATCGGTGGCCACGGAATAGGCCGTGCCTTCCAGCATGACATCGGCGCCGATGAGCGGCGCGCCCGACACGCCGTCGGTGACCCGCCCGGTGACGCCGCCGGAGCCCTGCGCCAGGACGAGGCCGTCCAGGCCCATAACGAACAAGAGGGCCATGGCAGCCCACGAAAGGGGACGATTGATCATCCCGTGAAGGTAACGGGGCGAGTTGACTGGCCGGTGACGGCTACGTAACGGACTCATGACAGGCGCCGGCGATGACGTTCTTTAACGCAATCGTCACACCGGACCGGCGTGCCGGCCGTAAGATCGTGACCGCATGATTCGCTTTCTGATTGCCGGTTTGCTTGCCGCTGCCGTCCAGGTCACGCCTGCGCTGCGCCCCGCCGCGACGACGGCGCAGGTGCCCAACGATCCCGATGATCCGGCAATCTGGGTCAACGCGGCCGATCCCGGCAAGAGCTTGATCCTCGCGACCGACAAGATGCCGGCCGTCGGCGGCCTCTACGTATTTGGTCTCGACGGCAAAGTGCGACAGACCCTCGCGCCGCTCGACCGTCCCAACAACGTCGACGTCGAATACGGCTTCGCGATGGGGGGGCGCCGCATCGACATCGCGGTCGTGACCGAGCGGCTGAAGCACCGCTTGCGTGTGTTCGGGATTGCGGCCGACGGCAGCAACGTGCGCGACCTGGTCCCCAATGGGTTGCCGGTGCTGGCGGGACAAGCGGCGGACGCTGGCGAGCCGATGGGCATTGCGCTCTACAGGCGGCCGCGCGACGGTGCGATTTTCTCGATCGTGTCTCCGAAGACTGGCGGCCAGACCGAGTACCTCTGGCAGTATCGCCTGGACGAAGTGAAGGGGGCGATCACGGCCACCCTGGTGCGGCGCTTCGGGGCATTCAGCCGGCTTGGCGCCGCGGCCGGCGAGATCGGCGAGATCGAGGCCGTCGTCGTGGATGATGAGATGGGTTACGTCTACTATTCGGACGAGCGGTTCGGCATCCGCAAGTACCACGCCGATCCCGATCACCCGGACGCCGCGAACGAACTGGCCGTGCTTGGGCGCACCGGTTACCAGGGAGATCGCGAAGGCCTGGCCATCTACTCAGAACCAAACGGCGGCGGCTATCTGGTCTCGAGCGATCAAATGCCCGGGGCTACGCGCGTGATGATCTACTCGCGGTCGGGCAGCCCGAAGAACCCGCACGACCAGCCGCTGCTGGCAGCCCTTCCCACGGGTGCCGATTCAACCGATGGCCTCGACGTCACGTCAACCGCGCTGCCGGGCTTCCCGGCCGGCATGTTGGCGATGATGAACAGCGCGCCGAAGAATTTCCTGTTGTACCAGTGGTCCGAGGTCGCGGCGCGGTTACGCGCCAGCACCAGGGCGCCGCGGGGGCAGTGGTAGGAACGACGAAGTGCTGGCGACGTACTCGGCGTAGCCTGGCTTGGTTTCCTTCAGCGTCTTTTCTAACATCGCGACGCCCGAGACCCTGATCAGCAGGAACGTAATGACCGCGGGGCCCAACAGGCCAATCCAGCCGCCGGCGGCCACGCCGATCAGGCCGAGGCCCCACCACAACACCGCTTCACCGAAGTAGTTGGGATGCCGCGTGTAGCGCCACAGGCCGCTGTCCATGACGCGGCCCTTGTTGGCGGGGTTGGCCTTGAAGCGGCGCAGTTGCTCGTCGCCGATGGCTTCGAAGAGGAAACCGAACACGAACACCGCCAGGCCGGCGTAGTCCCACCCCCCGAGCTCGCGCGGCGCGCCGGTGGTGACCGCGTAGTAGATCGGCATGGCGACGATCCACGCGATCACGCCCTGCAACAGGAATACCTTGAAGTAACTGCGGATCCACCAGGTGTCGGGATTTTCGGCCCGCCAGGCCGCGTAGCGGAAGTCTTCGCCGTGGCCCAGGTTGCGGCTGCCGATGTGCACGGCGAGGCGAACGGCCCACACGGCCACCAGCGCCAGCATCACCCGGGCTCGTCCACCCGGATCGGCGGTGGCGAGGTAGTAACTGACGCCGACCAGCAGGATCAACGGCCCCCACGCGATGTCGACGATGCTCGAGTCGCGGACGGCGAGCGACAGCAGCCAGAGAAGCAGGCCCAGCGCGAGAACGGTCGCGAGACCGATCAACACCGGGGACCTACTTCGGGCGGTAGCGCGTCGACAGGTACTCGATCAGCGGCTCTTTCTCGGCGTCGCTCACGGTGGCGCCCCAGCGCATCATTTTCTCGACCGACCGGGTCCAGCCGATGCGCGACAGCTTCTGCTGCTCGATGATGTCGGCGTCGTGGCAGGTCAGGCATGCTCGCTGGTAAGACGCGGCGCCGGCGTCACTGGGTGCATGCGACGCGGCCGGCCGGGGCCCGTAGTTCGCCGCCAGGAACGGCTGCAGCACCTCGCGCTCGGCAGGGGTAATCACCGCGCCCCAGCGAACCATCTTGTTAACCGAATTGGTCCACCCGGTCAGCGACAGCTTCTGCGACGTGATGATGTCGCTTTCGTGGCAGCTGACGCAGCGCTGCTTCAGGATGTCGGCGCCCGGCGACTGTGCGGCGGCGGCGGAGGTGGCCAGGACGATCAGGACGATTGCGTGGCGAATCATTTGACTTCCACGCGGACGGAATCGTACTGATTCCACAGGTAGCCGGAGGGATTCCACTGCGAGACGGCCGGTTGCACGGCCCCCTTCGCATCGGTCGCGCGCGACAGTACCAGCACCGATTGTGGCGAGCTCACCGTGAACGTGTGCTCGAACCGTCGCCAGGTGTACTTGGCCTGTTCGCCGGTCAGCCGCGCCGGCGTCCACGTGGCGCCGTTGTCGACCGAGATGTCGACCTTGGCAATGTCGTCTTCACCGGCCCACGCGAAACCGCCGACGGCAATCTTGCCGGGCGCGAACGAGGCGCCTTCGGCCGGCGTCGTGATCAACGACTTCACGACCAGACCGGTCAGCGGCAGCATGTCCTTGGCGTCGACCGCGGCGCCCGGTGCCACCCGGCGGTTCGGGTAGCGGTAGCCGGTGGCCACCCAGAAGCTGGTCGAGTCGCCGGCCAGCACGTTCAGCGCGTTCAACCACTTGATCGAATAGGCGCCTTCCCAGCCCGGCACGATCGAGCGCAGCGGGAAACCGTGCACCGCGGGGATCGGCTCGCCGTTCATGGCATAGGCGATGATCGTGTCGGGGTGCATGGCCTTGGCCATGGGCACCTGGCGCACGAACGCCGGCATCGATCCCAGCGGACGATCGGCGGCGTGCATCTCGACGTTCTTGCCGGTCGACTTCATGCCCGCGCGCTTCAGCACGTCCGACAGCCGCGCGCCGGTGAAGCGGGCGGTGCTGACAGCGCCCTTCTCCCACTGGATGCCGGCGACTGCCGGCTCGAAAAAGGCACGCCCGTTGCCGGCGCACTCGAGCGTCACCGTCACGGTGACGGCGGGCAGCTTCTTGATCTCGTCGACCGAGAGCGACAGGGGCGAATCGACCTCGCCGCCGATCTTCAAGGCGAACGTCGCGGCATCGACCGTCGGCACCGGCAGGTGCGAACGGACATAGAAGGCGTCGTTCGGCGTGATGAACGAGTCGAGCAACGCCACCGGCGTCTCGAAGTCGGGCGGCCGCATGGAGCGGACGATCAGCTTCTCCTTGCCGAAGCGCTGCGCGGCGGTCGGCGCCTGGGCCAGCAGATCCGCAGGGGCCATGCGAGCGACAACCCCCGCCATGCCGAGTTGAGCCAGTAGGTCGCGTCGAGAAATCATGGGGGGATTATATGGGATAGGGCAGGTGGGGCGGGTAGGGCCGGTAGGGCCGGTAGGGCCGGTAGGGCCGGTGAGGCGGGTCGCGCGGGGGAGGGCTGGCGTAGAGGCGGGTCTTCAGACCCGCCTACCCCTCCAGCTTCTCAATCAGCGCCCGCCAGCGGCGGCGCGCCACCGTCATGGTGGTGCCGCTGGCCAGCGTGATCTCGCCGGTGCCGTCAGCAAACGGCTTGGCGTCGCGCACCGCGTCCAGGCGGATGATGGCCGATCGCGACACCTGGAAGAAGGTCGCGGCATCCAGCCGCTTCGCCAGCGCCGCCAGCGTCGGCTGCATGGTCAGCTGCTCGGTCAGCGTGATCACGTGCGTCACGCCCTCGACGAAGGTGAAGGCGACGACGTCCTGGATCGGGACGACGCGGAAGCGGGCGCCGCGGCGGGCGAGAAAGCGGGTGGGGGAGCCGCCCTTCGCCTGCGTGAGCTGGTCCAGCGCGCGATCCCGTCCGCGCGGCTGGGTCGCGGCACGCACCCGGTCGAGCGCGGCGGCCAGCCGGGCGCGGTTCACCGGCTTCAGCAGGTAGTCGATGGCCGACAGCTCGAACGCATCCACGGCGTACTGGTCGAACGCGGTGCAGAAAATCACCGCGGGTCGCGGCTGGCCGAGCGACGCGGCCACGTCGAGGCCGCTGGCGCCGGGCATCTGGATGTCGAGCAGCACCAGGTCGGGGGCCAACGCGGCAATCTTCTCGACCGATTCGACGCCGTCTTCGGCTTCGCCGACCACCTCCACATCGGCGTGCGCGCCGAGCAGTTGCTTCAACCGCTCGCGCGCCGGCTGCTCATCGTCTATCAGTAACGTCCGAATCATGGCAGCGCCCTCACGACGAGCGTCGTCACATCATCCTGATCCTGCCGGCTTCCGCGGTGGCTGCGCACGGCGTCGAGAATACAGGAACACAGTTGCGCCGTGGGCAGGTGTCCGTGGGAGGCCAGCAAGGCCGCCAGGCGATCCTCGCCGAACTCCTCGTCGGCGGCATCGCGTGCCTCGCTGACCCCGTCCGTGTACGCGACCAGCAGCGCGCCGGGCTCGAGCGTGATCTCGTGGGCCGCGAAGCGGCCGGCCTGGATCAGGCCGAGCGCCGGGCCCGAGGCATCGAGGCGCACCAGCGACGAGCCATTGGCGACCAGCACCGCCGGGTGGCCGGCATTGACCAGCGTCAGGCGCCGCGTGACGGCGTCGAGCGCGGCATAGACCGCGGTGGCATAGCGCGCGCCGTCGGTGGTGGCATAGACGTCGCGATCGACAGCGGCCATCAGCTCGGCAGGTGCGAGGCGGGCGAGTCTCGCCGCCGTGTGCACACGTGCCTGCACCGCCGATGCCACCAAACCCGCGGCCACACCCTTTCCCGACGCGTCGCCCAGGAGGAAAGCCCACTCCATGTGGCGTCCGCCTTTAGGCGGACAATCGCCGATCGAGAACATGTCGTAGAAGTCGCCGCCGACGCCGCGTGCCGGCAGCGACGCGGCCGCGCAGTCGAATCCGGGCACCACCGGCAGCGCACCGGGCCACATCTGCAACTGCACGTCCGACCCGGCGCGCACGTCGCGCTCGAGGTCCGACTGCCGCGTCATGCGCGCGCGGACGCGGTCGAGCGTGGCGGCGAGCTTGGCGCGCGACACCGGCTTCAGCAGGTAATCGGTGGCGTCGACAGCAATGGCGTCGAGTGCGTAGCTCTCAAACGCCGTGGCAAAGACGATGAACGGGCGCGGCTCGGGCAGCGAGGCCGCCAGGGCCGTGCCGCGCACCTCGGGCATCTCGACGTCGAGAAACAGCAGGTCGGGCCGGGTGTCGCGAATCATCTCGCGCGCTTCGACGGCGCTGCCGGCTTCGCCGACCACCACCACGCCTCCGGCGGCGGCGAGCAACTGCCGCATCCGCACGCGCGCGGGCGGTTCATCATCCACCAGGACGACGCGGATCATGCGGCCATCCTGGCGTTGGGCATGGTGATGCGGGCAATGGTGAGGCCGGCGGCTTCGTCCCGCGTCAGCGTGAACGTGGCGCCATCGCCGAAGTGGCCCTTCAACCGTTCGCGCACGCTGTGCAGGCCGAACCCTTCACCATCGCGGGACTGTCCCGGGCGAGGGGCGGCGACGAGCAGGTCGCCCCCCCGGATCGAAGGGCCGGTGTTGCGCACCTCGATCACCACCTGGCCGCTGGTGGTGCGGACGATCACGTCAATGCGGCCCGGCTCGCGCGACTGCGAGACGCCGTGCTTGACGGCGTTCTCGAGCAGCGTCTGCAGCAGCATCGACGGCACGTGCGGAGCGGGCAGCTGGTGATCGGAATCGATCGTGCACGCCAGCCGCTGGCCGAAGCGGGCCTGCTCGACATCGAGGTAGGCGCGCGCGAAAGTCAGCTCCTGGTCGAGCGGCGCCCACTCCGAATCGGAGCGGCGCAGCGTGTAGCGGAACACCTCGGCCAGTTGTTCCACCGCCTCGTCTGCGCGGGCCGGGTCGGTGTGGATCAACGACGCGATCGCGTTGAGCGCGTTGAACAGGAAGTGCGGGTTGATCTGCGCGCGCAGCGCCTTCAGCTCCGACTTGCTCGATTGCAGGCGCAGGTCCTGCGCAATCAGGTCCTGTTCCTGCCGCCTGCGTTGCAGGCGCAGGTTCTCGAGCATGAAGCCGAGCACACCGGCCAGCGAGCGCAGCAGCGCCAGGTCTTCGCTGAGCACGCGGCGCATGCCGGGCATGCGCAACACCGCGATGCGCACCGGCTGGTCCGACACCGGGCTGGGCATGGCCACTTCCGATTCGATGTCGAGGCCCGGCGGCGGCGCCTGCGCGCCGATCAGCACGGCAATGCGGGCGCCGAAGATCTCGCTGAGCTTGGCCTCGGCGGTGCCGAGCAGCATCTGTTCGTCGGTCGCCGGCTGCATGGCGGCCAGCACGTGCTTGACGGCTTCCACCGGCGTGAACTCGCGTCCCAGCCAGATGCGATCGAGCCAGCGCTCCATGCGGGCGTGCAGCCACGGCATGATCATCGCGATCGGCGTCAGCGCCACCGCGAACAGCCACGGCCGCGCCGCGCCCGCCGGCAGTTGCTCCAGCCAGGGCAGGGCCAGCGCAAACACCACGCCCAGCGTCGCGATGCTCATCAGCAGCAACAGGGCGCGTTTCACCACCAGGTCGTAGAACGCGAAGCGATTTTCGAAGTAGATCGAGGCAATCAGGAAGTAGAGCGGCGAGGCGCGTGCGACCCGTTCGAGGATGGCGCCGGCCAGCCGCTGCTGATCCACCAGGATCATCGCCGTGAAGATCAGCCCCAGCGTGGCATAGAGGACGAGCATCACCGTCCGCAAGTGCTTGCGCTCGGGCGCGGCCGGCCGCTGCCGGCGACGCAGCAGGATCGCGGTGGAGTAGAGGCTGGCCAGGATGAACAACGACCCGATCGACAGGCCAATCAGCGGTCCGATGTTGAACGGCAGCGTGATCGCGCCGGTGATGGCGGCAATGGTCGTGGCGCCGACGAGAGGCGAGAGCACGTACATGCCGATCAGCAAGTGCCGGTAGATTGCCGGCGCCGGCTCGTCGCCTTCGCAGATGGTCTCGCGGTAGACCGTCTGCATGATCACGGGCGGGAAGGCGTAGACCATGAAGGTGCCGAGGTCGAGCCACCCGCGCTCGGTCGCGCCGGTGAGGTTGCGGAACTCGATCAGCGTGTGCAGGATGAACCAGACGGTGCTGAGGCCGATGATGGCCATCGGCGCGTCATCCAGCTGCGGTTTCAGCCCGCGGCGGTTCCAGACCGGCAGGGTTTCGCGAATGCCGAGCACCGTCGCGGCGCCGTAGGCATAGGCGCCGAACAGGAAGATGAACAGGAAGACCAGGCTGACGTAGGTCATCGGGCTATTGGGTTATACGCCAAACCGGCGCCGGCCGGTCGCCCGGAGGGCATCGAACGGCGTACCTGCGGCGTCGAGCGGCGACAGGGTATCCTCGAGTGGCGTGAAGATCGCGTGATTACACGGTTCGCTCCGGCTCCCACCGGCTACTTGCACCTGGGCCACGTCGTGAACGCCCTGCACGTGTGGCAGGCCGCGCACGACCGCGACGGCCGGGTCCTGCTTCGCATCGAGGACCACGATCGCCAGCGGTCGCGGCCGGAGTACGAGGCCGCGATCCTGGAAGATTTGGCCTGGCTCGGCTTCAACCACGACGGCGCGCCGACCCGCCAGAGCGAGCGTGACGCCATCTACCGGAAGGCCATTCAGCCGCTGATCGACAGAGAGCTCGTCTACGGGTGCGCGTGCACACGAGCTGAACTCGCGGCGGGGGCCGGGGCCCGGGATCCGGGATCCGAGTTGCGCTATCGCAACACCTGCCGGGAACGCGCCATTCCTCTCACGGACGCCGTGGGATGGCGGCTGCGAATCGAGCCGGGCACCGAGTCGTTCTTCGATGAGATTTGCGGGCCGCAGGTGCAGGACCCATCGGCGCAGTGCGGCGACCTGCTGTTGCGCGACCGGCTGGGCAATTGGACCTACCAGTTTGCCGTGACGGTGGACGACCACCTGCAGCAGGTCAGCCACGTCATCCGCGGCATCGATCTGTTGCCGTCCACCGGCCGCCAGGTTCGGCTGGCGCGCCTGCTCGGGCGCGACAAAATGCCGCAGTTCGCCCATCACGGTTTGGTGATGAAATCGGCCACTGAGAAGCTCAGTAAATCCGACGGCGACAGCGGCGTTCGCGACCTGCGGGCGGCCGGCTGGACGGCCGAGGCGGTGCGCGACCTGGCGCGCAAATCTGTTAGGCTACCCCTATGAAGCACCTCCTGCTGGCCGCCCTCGTTCTCGCCGTGCTGGCTCCGGCCCCGACCTTCGCGCACCCCGGCCACGAGCACAAGCTGATGGGCACCATTACTGCCATCGACGGCAGCAAGGTGTCGATGAAGACGACCGAAGGGAAGGACTCCACGTTTGCCGTGACCCCGACCACGGCGTTCAAGCGCGGCAAGAGCAAGGGCGCGCAGAGCGACCTGAAGGTGGGCCTCCGGGTCGTGGTAAATGTCGGTGACGGCGCCGAGCCGTTGAAGGCGAAGGAAGTGCAGTACACCGTTCCGGCGACGACCACGAAACAGTAGGCGCGACCCTAGCGGTCGAGCACTTCGCGAATCTTCTGCCCCAGCGATTCGGCGGTGAACGGCTTGTGCAGAAACGCGATGCCGGGTGTCAGCACGCCGTGCTGCACAATCGCATCGTCCGTATACCCCGACATGTAAATCACCTTCAGGGCCGGGACCCGAGTGGTCAGTTGCCGCGCGAGGTCGGGCCCGCTGCCGCCAGGCATGACGACGTCGGTCAGCAACACGTCAATCGACTTCTCGCTGCTGAACAGGCGGACGGCCGCCTCGGCGTCGGCGGCGACCAGCACGCGATAGCCCTGGCGCTCCAGCAGGCGGCGCGTCAGTTGGCGCAGGCCGCTCGAGTCGTCCACCACCAGCACCGTCTCGGTGCCCGAACGTTTGCGCTCCGGCGCCGGCGGCTCGGTGGCGCCGAAAGCCGCAACGGCCATTTTCGGGAAGTACACGCTGACCGAGGTGCCTTGTCCGATGCTCGAGGTCACCATGACGGTTCCGCCACATTGCTTGACGATGGTCTGAATCGTCGCCAGTCCGAGCCCCGTGCCCGTGCCGGCCGCCTTGGTGGTGTAGAACGCTTCAAACAGGTGCGCCTGCGTCTCGGTTGACATGCCCGTGCCGGTGTCGGTGACCGTCAGCGAGACATAGGGGCCTGGCGTGACTGAAAAATGACTGGTCGAGTGGTGGCTCTCGAGCACGGCGTTGGCCGTGGCGATGGTCAGGCGGCCGCCCTTCGGCATGGCATCGCCGGCGTTGACCGCCAGGTTCATGAGAATCTGCTCGACCTGTCCGTGGTCGGCGTTCACCGCCGCCAATTCCGGCGCCAGGTCGATGACCATGGTGACGTCGCCTCTGATCAGGCGCCCGAGCATGGCCTTCATGCCGCCGACGACGGCATTCAGATCAAGGCGTGCGGGCTGGATGATCTGCTTGCGGCTGAACGCCAGCAGCTGGCGCGTCAGGCCCTGGGCGCGCGTGCCGGCGGTCTGAATCTCGAGCAGGTCGGCGCGGGTGGGGTCGGCTGGCGCGACGGTTTCGAGCACCAGCTCGCAGTAGCCCAGGATGACCGTGAGCAGGTTGTTGAAGTCGTGCGCGATGCCGCCGGCCAGCCGGCCGACCGCCTCCATCTTCTGCGCCTGCTGATACTGCCCCTCGAGCGTGCGGCGCTCGGTGATGTCGAGCACAATGCCCACGCCGTGGATCGGCGCCTGGCCGGTGTCAAAGCGACCGGCGCCGCTGTGCCAGCGCACCGTGCCATCCAGCCAGATCGCGCGATACGCCAGCGTGAACGCCCGGCCTGACCGGCTGGCCAGGTCGACCGTTTCGACCAGTGCCGCACGGTCTTCGGGATGCACCCGCGCCGTAAACGCTTCGAAGGTGCCTTCGAACCTGCCGGGCAGCAAGCCGTGGTGCGCTTCGAGGGTCTCCGACCACCGGAGCGATCCCGTCGCGTAGTTCAAGTCCCAGATGCCCACGCCGGCCGCTTCCAGGGCGAACTTGGTGCGCGCCTCGGCCGTTCGCAGGGCCTGTTCACTGGTCCAGCGTGCCAGGGTATCGCGGCCGACCAGCCACCCGGCGGCCACCAGGGTCAGCAGCGCGGCCACAAGGCCGAGCATGAGCACGGTGGTCAACTGTGTGAAATTGCGATCGGCCACGGCCTGGCGCTGGGTGAGCAGGCGGCGTTCGGTATCGCGAATGTCGTGAATGAGGTTGCGAATGGCTTCGTTCGGGCGGATGGTGTCGCGACTGGCGAGGCGCGATGACGCGGCCTCGGCGCCTTCCTGCTGGCGCAGGGCGACGATCTCGGCGCCGAACCGGGTTTTCTGGTCAATCAGGGTCCGCAACGCCGCGATCGACGCCTGTTGTTCCGGGTGGTCGATCGTGCTGGCCGCGACCGCCGACAGCTTCTCGCTCGCCGTCACGAGGCCGGCCTCGTACGGCTTCAGGAACGCGGGGTCGCCGACGAGCCCGTAGCCGCGGTAACCGGCTTCGATGTCCTGAGTTGCCGATAGCAGGTCCGAGAGTTTCTCGATGACGTCGTGCGTGTGCTGGACCCACTCGCGGCCGGAGGTGGACGTGGCCACGCTGCGATAGGCAACGAAACTGAGCGCGACGAGCATCAGTATCGGAACGCCGAATCCGAGCTGAAGCCTCCGTGCGCCGTTAACCTGGCCCAAGTGTGGCGCTACCGTATCACCGCTGGCTGTCTAATGCTGTGCTGGATTGCGCACGCTCGCCCTGAATCTCAAGGCGTCGGCATAAAAAGAGGCGCCGCTTCGCGTCGTCGGGCTCGCGGCTAACGCCGCTCGTCGGGCTTGCGGCTGACGCCGCTCGTCGGGCTTGCGGCTGACGCCGCTCGTTGGGTTCCACCTTCGCCACGGCTACGGTGGACGGGTCGTCGCTGACGCGACTCGTGGGGCTATGAACTACTCTCTGTGACTATGGCGATGCCCAGGACGCTGGCGGAGGCCGGAAAGTTCTTCGCGGTTCCCACAAACTGCAGGGAATACATGGTTTCCCGCCGTTGGCCGAATGGCGTCACCTGCCCTCAGTGCGGGTCGGACAAGGTCTACCTCGACTCGTCGCGCAACGGCTGGGAGTGCAAGACCCGCCACCCGAAGCGGAAGTTCACCCTGAAGACCGGGACGATTTTCGAGGACCCGGCCCTCGGCCTGGACCGGTGGCTGCTGACGATCTGGATGGTGGCCAATTCGACCGGTGGGGTAGGGAGCCACGAACTCGCTCGCGCGATTGGAGTGACGCAGAAGACCGCGTGGCTGATGCTGCAACGCATCCGCCTGGCAGCAGACACCGCAACCTCCTGACCCGCATCACTTCACGTCCGTGCGGCCCTCGGGTAACTTCGGGTTGCGTCCCGGTCGCATCGAACGTGGTTTCTCGGCCTTCCTCGCGTTCTCATCCGCGATCCGCTTATCAACCGTCTATTTGGAAACGGTCAAAAGAAGGTCGGTGAGATCGCGGAATGCGTGGTATTCCTTGGACGGTCTAGCCATGCTCTAGCAGCCCTTCTGCTATTGCCGCTTCAAAATGATTTGGCCCCGAGCCGTTGCGTATCCGACGTCGCTCTCGGATGAGGCCTGAAGCAAATACACGTGCGTCCCAGTGGCTCGCGGCAGTTTTAGTCGTCGAGCGATGGGCACGCATTGCCAAAAATCAACGCTGGCCAAGGGCCCCTTGACCGGATTAATCCACTCTGTCTCAACGCTGGCACGGCCGCTTGTTAAATCAAACACGCGCGCTCTTGCAGCCCCGTCCTTGCCGCATTCCTTTGCCCAGACCTCCACGTCAGCGTAGACATCAATACCTTCCAGATCGCCCCAGTCGAGCGGCACAGGGTGGCCAGCCAGATTGAACCAAGACTTATCATTCTGCGCCCCGGGGAAATCCACACCAGTGAGTGGGTATGTCGGTAACGGTCCGGACGGTGGCGCCGGAGTCAACACTTGTATCGGGGGCACGTTGACCGTTACGGATGGCGGTTGCTGTGTCTGGGCACGCACCTGCTCGACGCCAGTTCCGACCCCGTCAATCTTCGCGAGTAGTTCTGCTTGCTCGCGGCCGCTTAGCCATTGCTGTGTGACGGTGAGGGCAACGCCAGCAATACCAATGATGATGAAGCCTGCTCGATACCAACGTCGCTGCTGTGGCGTCTCGATTGGGTCAACGGTCAACTTGTAGCCCCAATAGGCAAGCATTGCTTGGAGTCCGCTGCTCAACAGCGTGATGGTAATCTGCGAATCCATAAGCGTAGCCTAACGGATCTCCCGCATCTTGTATCGGGCGGCATTGCCGCCGTTGCCTGACAAATTCGGAGACAACTGAAACCGCGCAGACGGTAGTGAGCGCCGCTAGAACGATGGCTACCAGGAGGCGCTCCACGGATCTCACCTGATGGGCAAAAATGAGAGGCCTCTTGGCCGCAGGCGCCCGCACTGCTCGGCGCCGTTTCAGGGGTTCTATCTGGGGGGCTGATGCCAAGGACGGCGAATTGAGAGCGTTCCAAGATGAGTCTTGAACCGAGGTCGCTCGGACGATGCGTCTGGCCGAAGTCGCGCGCTGCCGGCGCTGTGATGGAAACACAAGCCGAAGGCCGATCCCAGATGACGCGATTGCCACGCACTACTTCGTCTTGGCGACTCGCCGAAGATGCTGGATGGCCTCAAGAAACTCGTCCGTACGGCAGCCCCAACCAAACCGCCAATTCAAAAGAGAACGCGGGCCTATCCCGGCCCCGATCGGCGGACGATCTCCCACGCCAAGTATGTGATGTTCAGCATCGCTGAAATCAAGGTGAAGCATGCGGGACACAACGCAACTCTTTTGGGAGACTTCCCCCGGAGTCCGAGTTCGCCTGTCGCTAGCCCTTCTTGGGTTGGCCGTGATGCTGGCCGGGTTGGCTCTCGTCGCTATACCAACTCATTTCGGGCCGATCCAGATTCTTACCGGGCCAGATCCTCGCTCGGCTGCTCCGTCCGAGTTGCCTGTCATGGCCGTACCCTCGAACTTCAACTGTGAGAACTCCACGAGACCAACCCCTCCACCTAAGGTTTCACGCAGGATGTTCACCGCGGACTGCGCCGCCGTCTTGATTGCGGCGGAGGCGTTGGGATCTGCCGCAAAAATTACTCCGCGTACGCCGCCACCTCCACCGAGCGGACTGAATGTTTGGATGCGCGCGCCTGCGGCTTCTAGGCATCGAACAATTGCGCCGTTGACATTCGCAATGTCCGGATTGTCGCCGAACATTCCGACGTCGACTGTCTCGCCTTTCAAGGCGGCAAACGTCGCCGTCAGGCGTGTTCTCTGTGCATCCGTGATGACACGGTCTGGGCTTGATCCGATCCCGTGGACGGTTTAACTACGCTGCCTGAGTCAGTGCCCGTCGCTCGAACGCGGCCGGGCTGATCTGGCCCAAGGTCGAGTGGCGCCGCCGCTGGTTATAGAACACT
>Ga0164290_1002092_pt1 | contig 17293 bp, 11 predicted proteins | sample Micstemetagenome_FD_108782 | JGI IMG/M metagenome (GOLD analysis project Ga0164290, IMG submission 108782) | Contaminated culture microbial community from soil near Moab, Utah, USA - Microcoleus steenstrupii SON62 (Illumina Assembly) | ecosystem: Environmental > Terrestrial > Soil > Soil crust... | reverse complement strand
GCTGAAGTCGCTGTCCGACATGCTGAAGGGCAAGCAGGGCCGCTTCCGCCAGAACCTGCTCGGCAAGCGCGTCGACTATTCCGGCCGCTCGGTCATCGTGACCGGTCCGGAGCTGAAGCTGCATCAGTGCGGCCTGCCGAAGAAGATGGCGCTCGAGCTGTTCAAGCCGTTCATCTATGCGCGGCTTGACGCCAAGGGCTTCTCCTCGACGGTCAAGCAGGCCAAGAAGCTGGTCGAGAAGGAAAAGCCGGAGGTCTGGGACATCCTCGACGAGGTGATCCGCGAGCATCCGGTGCTCTTGAACCGCGCGCCGACGCTGCACCGCCTCGGCATCCAGGCTTTCGAACCGACGCTGATCGAGGGCAAGGCGATCCAGCTTCACCCGCTGGTCTGCACCGCCTTCAACGCCGACTTCGACGGCGACCAGATGGCCGTGCACGTGCCGCTGTCGCTCGAGGCGCAGCTCGAGGCGCGCGTGCTGATGATGTCGACCAACAACATCCTGCACCCGGCCTCCGGCGCTCCGATCATCGTGCCTTCGCAGGACATGGTGCTCGGCCTCTATTACCTCTCGATCGCCAACCAGAACGAGCCCGGCGAATACCGCGAGGAGGAGCGGACCGACCCGAAGACCAAGAAGAAGTACAAGGTGCCGGTCGGCGGCGTGTTCGCCGACATGGGCGAGCTGCAGCACGCGCTGGAGACGCGCGCCGTCACCCTGCACGCGAAGATCAAGGGCCGCTTCCGGACGGTCGACGAGAAGGGCAAGCCCGTCTCCAAGATCTACGACACGACGCCCGGCCGCATGATCATCGGCGAGCTGTTGCCGAAGAACGTCAACGTGCCGTTCGATATCGCCAACCAGGAGATGACCAAGAAGAACATCTCCAAGATGATCGACACGGTCTATCGTCACTGCGGCCAGAAGGAGACTGTGATCTTCTGCGACAAGATCATGGCGCTCGGCTTCAGCCATGCCTGCCGTGCCGGCATCTCGTTCGGCAAGGACGACATGCTGATCCCGGACACCAAGGCCAAGCTCGTCGCCCAGACCGAGGCGCTCGCGAAGGAATACGAGCAGCAGTACAATGACGGCCTGATCACGCAGGGCGAGAAGTACAACAAGGTGGTCGACGCCTGGGCCAAGTGCTCGGAGAAGGTCGCCGAGGAGATGATGGCCCGCATCAAGGCGGTGGAGTTCGACGACAGCGGCCGCCAGAAGCCGATGAACTCGATCTACATGATGAGCCATTCGGGCGCGCGCGGGTCGCCGACCCAGATGCGCCAACTCGCCGGCATGCGCGGCCTGATGGCGAAGCCCTCGGGCGAGATCATCGAGACGCCGATCATCTCGAACTTCAAGGAAGGCTTGACCGTTCTGGAGTACTTCAACTCCACGCACGGCGCCCGCAAGGGTCTGGCCGACACCGCCTTGAAGACCGCCAACTCGGGCTACCTGACCCGTCGTCTCGTCGACGTGGCGCAGGACTGCATCGTGGTCAGCACGGATTGCGGCACCGACAAGGGCCTCACCATGCAGCCGATCGTCGATGCCGGCCAGGTCGTGGCCTCGCTCGGCCAGCGTATCCTCGGCCGCACCGCGCTCGAGCACATCAACCACCCGGTGAGCAACGAGCGGCTGGTCAAGGCCGGCAAGCTCATCGACGAGCGTGATGTCGAGGCGATCGAGAAGGCCGGCATCCAGACGGTCCGCATCCGTTCGGCTCTGACCTGCGAGGTCAAGGTCGGCGTATGCGCGGTCTGCTACGGGCGCGATCTGGCCCGCGGCACGCCGGTCAACATCGGCGAGGCGGTCGGCGTCATCGCGGCGCAGTCGATCGGCGAGCCGGGCACCCAGCTCACCATGCGTACCTTCCACATGGGCGGCACGGCGCAGGTCGTCGACCAGTCCTTCGTGGAAGCCTCGTATGAGGGCACGGTGCAGGTCCGTAACCGCAACGTCGTGCGCAACTCCGACAAGCAGCTCGTGGTGATGGGCCGCAACATGGCGGTGCTGATCCTCGACGAGGCCGGCAAGGAGCGCGCGACGCACCGTATCGCCTACGGCTCGCGTATCTATGTGGATGACGGGGACAAGGTGAAGCGCGGCCAGCGCATCGCCGAGTGGGACCCCTACACCCGTCCGATCCTCACCGAGATCGAGGGCAACGTGGCGTTCGAGGATCTGGTCGACGGCCTCTCCGTGCAGGAGACGGCCGACGAATCGACCGGCATCACCAAGCGCGAGGTCATCGACTGGCGGTCCACGCCGCGCGGTTCCGACCTCAAGCCGGCGATCACGGTTCTCGATTCGAAGAAGAAGATCGGCAAGCTGTCGAAGGGCGGCGATGCACGCTTCCTGCTCTCGGTCGAGGCGATCCTGTCGGTCGAGCCGGGCGCGCATGTGAAGCCGGGCGACGTGCTGGCGCGTATCCCGATGGAAAGCGCCAAGACCAAGGACATCACCGGCGGTCTGCCGCGTGTGGCCGAGCTGTTCGAGGCGCGCCGTCCGAAGGATCACGCCATCATCGCCGAGATCGACGGCACGATCCGCTTCGGGCGCGACTACAAAAACAAGCGCCGCATCATCATCGAGCCGCATGATGCGTCGCTGGAGCCGGTCGAGTACCTGATCCCGAAGGGCAAGCCGTTCCACCTGCAGGATGGCGACGTCATCGAGAAGGGCGACTACATCCTCGACGGCAATCCGGCGCCGCACGACATCCTGGCGATCAAGGGCGTGGAGGCGCTTGCCTCCTACCTCGTCAACGAAATCCAGGAAGTCTACCGGCTGCAGGGCGTGGTGATCAACGACAAGCACATCGAGGTGATCGTTCGCCAGATGCTGCAGAAGGTGGAGATCACCGAGCAGGGCGACTCGACCTACATCCCGGGCGACCATGTGGATGTGATCGAGCTCGAGGAGGTGAACGAGCGCCTGGTCGAGGACGGGAAGCAGCCGGCCGCCGGCCAGCCGGTGCTGCTCGGCATCACCAAGGCCTCGCTGCAGACGCCGTCCTTCATCTCTGCGGCCTCCTTCCAGGAGACGACCCGCGTGCTCACCGAAGCGGCTGTCGCCGGCAAGGTCGACACGCTGCAGGGCCTGAAGGAGAACGTCATCGTCGGCCGTCTGATCCCGGCCGGCACGGGCGGCATGATGAGCCAGATCCGGCGCATCGCCACCACCCGCGACGAGCTCATTCTCGACGAGCGCCGCAAGGCTGCCGGCGTCGAGATGGTCGAGATCCCGGACATGACTCCCGCCGAGTAAGCTGGGCAGGAAGCCACAAAACGAAAGGCCGCCGGCTCACCGGCGGCCTTTTTTCATGAACGATGTGCGGCGCGCTTGCTCCCCGCCTACTCAGTCGAAGAAGGGCGCGACGACCTGGCGCTTGCCGAGCATGAAGGCGTCGGCAACGTGCTGCAGCGGCGCGACGTCCGCATCGGACGTGCCGGAATCGATGATCGCGGCGAAGCGCCGGTAGAGGTTCGGATATTCGGCCTCCGGTTCTTCATGCACGAGCCTGCCGTCCACGGCGAGCTTCGCCCCGCCGGATGACAGCACCATGCGGCCGGCAGCGGTGTCGGCGACGATGTCCCAGGTCTGCGGCCCGGTCTGCAGCCAGTCGAGATCCATACTCAGCGGCAGGCCGCCGTCGAAGGTGACGCGCGCCGCGACCGGCGCGTCGCGGTTCTCCGGAAAATCGAGCACCGCATCGGCCACGAAGAATGGCGGCAGGATGTGCGTGGCGATCGACAGCGCGTTGATGCCGGGGTCGAACACGCCGAACCCCCCTGCTGCCCAGATCCACGCCTGGCCGGGATGCCAGCGGCGAACATCCTCCTTCCAGATGATGGCTGCCGATCTCGCAGGGTTGGCCGCCAGGAAGGTGCGCGCCGCCTCGACGGCGGGCGCGTAGCGGGAATGCCAGCTCGCAAACAGCGACACACCTTTCGCGGCAGCCAGCGCTTTGAGGTCCTCGACCTCGCTGACCGTGGCGCCCGGCGGCTTTTCCAGGAAGACGTGCTTGCCCGCTTCGAGCGCCGCGCGGGCCGCGCGATAGCGCACCTGCGGCGGCTGGCAAAGCGATACCGCGTCGATGTCCTTTGTCGCCGCGAGCATCGCTTCGATGGTCGGGAAGCTTGGCACGCCGTCGACCTTGGAGTGCGGGCTGGCGGTGGCCAGCAGCCGATAGCGGGGATTCTTCGCGATCGCCGGCAGGTGCTGGTCGCGCACGATCTTGCCGACGCCGACGATGCCGAGACGTATGGGGGATGCCGCCATGAATAAACCGACGTTGAGAGAGGACGCGCCGTATTATCAGACAATATCGGGAGGGCAAGCCGGCGATCGAGCCGCCCGCAGTCAGCCGGCACCGCCGACCACGACGAAAGGCGCCCAGTTTGCCGGATCGGCATGCGCGCCGCCCTTGTCGATCTCGGCAAGCATGGCGCGGCGCAGCGCTTCGGCGCGGCTGATCGTCGGGTCGGACGCGACAGCCTCGACGGCACCCGTTGCCAGCTCGACCGCGGCGGCTGAATTGACCGGCCAGTGCGACACCATCAGCGTCCGCGCTCCGGCGTAGAAGAAGGCGCGTGCCAGGCCGGAAAGCGCCTCGCCGCCGCCGTCGCCCGCAGCGGTGTTGCAGGCCGACAGGATCACCCAGTCGGCGTCGAGTTTGAGCGTCGTCACTTCTGACGCGGTGAGCAGGCCGTCGTCTCGCTCGCTCGCAACTTCGGGCGGCGTGAGAACGATCGCGGGCTCGGCAAAGCCGGCGAGTTCGCCGGAGACCAATCCGTGCGTGGCGAAATGCAGGACGCGCGCCTTGGCCATCTGACCCGAATCCGAAAGGTCCTTCACCCCTGTCTCCGTCGCCGATGCGCCAAGCCGGATCGAGGCAGCGTCGGCTCCGAGCGCCGCGGCGACGGCGCAGGCCTCGTCGACCGTCTCGGGGAGGGGCTGCAGCTGCCGTACCGCGCCCACGTCCGCGCTTACGCCGCGGAAGAGCTCAGTCACCATGGCGCCGTCGCCAGCCGCAATCACCATGGGTTCCGCCGGAGGTCCACCGCAACCACCCTTGGTGAATGCGCGCTGATCCTCGCCGGAGCGGCCTGTGAGCAGCGGGTTGGCAAAGCCGAGATAGGGCTGCCGTTCGTCGGCGCCTGTGCGCGCTGCCAGCGCGCCGAGCGCATCGACCGAAGGCAGCACGGTGATCGCGTGGTCGCGGGCGAGCCAGGCAGCTTCCCTGTACCGGTCTGCCACGTCGGCGGCGGGCGTTTCGCTGACGAGCAACTGGAAAGGCAGGCCTGCAATCCGCTTAGACGGCACGACGACCAGGTCCTTGCCGTCGATCATGTCGGCGACCGGCGCGAGCAGTGCATCGTGCAGCGCCTTCGCTGCCTTCAGCACCTTGCCGGTACGGTCATCGCCTTGCTGCGTCGCGAGCGATTGTGCGCCGCGCGACTGTGGCCCGACACCCATCAGGTTTCGCAGGGCCTGCAGCGCGCCGCCGAGTTCGCCGCTGCTCCGGGTGAGCCGGACCCAGCGGGGCGAGCCGGTTTTGGGGACAGCCCAGAGGTAGGTTTCGAAACCGGTTTCTCCCAGCCGGGTGGTGTCGGCGTAGAAAAGCAGGACTTCGTTGTCGCCGAGCCGCGCCTGGACGTCGGCGAAACCGGCCGGTGTCGGCTGCTGCAGGTCGGCGAAGCTGGGGAATTCGCTTTTGAGCGTAGCGTCGATTGCCGTAATCCGCTGGTCGAGGGCAGCGAGTTCGTCTGCAACGGCCTGCTCGCGGATGCGATTGCGGTCGACCGCGGCGCGAAGCTCGCTTAGACGGCGGTCGCTGGCTCGCCAAGTGTCGACCAGGTCCTGCCGCTCGCGCACGAGGGCTGCCAGCCTGCCGCTGCCCGCGGCCTGGCGCACGGCGAGCTGGGCCAGCGCCCGTGCCGCCTCGGATTCGATCACGCGCTGGGCTACGCGGAAGGCGCGCTCCGCCAGGGCAGAGCGTGAGGCCGGCGCTGCCTCGGCAAGCCGGTCATACGCCTTGATCAGATGGTCGTAACTCGCCGCCCGCGCGATCGCTTCGTCCTCGACAGCGCCGGTGCGGTTGGTGAACGCCGTCTCTGAATCGATCGCCGCGATGCGGTCGATCAGCGCAACCGATCGCTCCATGAAGCCGGCAGCAAGGTCGAACTTGCCTGCCGCGAAAGCGGCTTTGCCGAGGCCGGCGAGCACAGTCTGGGTCTCGGAGCTCTGCGCGCCGTATCGTCGCTCGAGTTCGGCCAGCGCCGATGCATAGAGCACGCCGGCTTCTTCGGCACGACCTTGCGACAGCCTGATTTCGGCAAGCAGGCTGACCGTGCGCAGCATCGCCCGGCTCTGCGGCGCGTGCTCTGCGTAGACGGTGCGTGCCTCGTTGATGAGCCGCTCCGCTTTCTCCGTATCACCGAGCTCCACGCGCATTTGCGCAAGCGTCAGCATCAGGTCGGCCACGGACCTGGCGTCGGCATTCCTGTCCCGCGCCATTTCTGTCAGCGAGCGCTCGATGAGCTGAGCAGCTTCCTCGCGTTCGCCGAGGCTGAATTTCAGGAAGGCAAGCGCGCTGCGCGCGGCGGGGAGATGATCGCGCGCATCCTTGGCCGCCTCCATGATGGCGACAGCGCGCGTGAGCAGCGGCTCGCCTTCCTTGAAACGCTGCTGGCCGGAATAGAGCAGCCCGAGCAGCATCAGATCGTAGGCGGTGACGATGTCGTCCGGTCCATGCACGCGCTCGCTGATCGACAGCGCGCGTTTGCGGAGAATCTCGGCGTCGGCGCTGCGGCTCTGCCGATCGAGCGCGCTGGCGATCGAGCGCACTGCATCGGCGACGCCGGCCCCTTCCGGAACTTCGTTCTTCTCGCGCAGTGCGAGCAGTCGGCGCAGGACGGGTTCTGCTTCTGCTGGTCGATCGAGCCGGAGCAGGGTTGGGCCGAGCCGCGACAGGACGCTTGCCACCGCGGCGCTTTCGCTTCCGTCGGCCTGCTCGCGAATTCGGAGCGCACGGTCGTAAAGCGGCACCGCTTCAGCCGGACGATCGAGTGCTTCGAGCACACGGCCAAGTCCCTCGGCGGTTACGCCAATGCGGCGGTCTTCGCCGGCGAGGCCCTTCTCGCGCGCTGCGAGCGCCAGCCTGTAGAGCAACTCGGCTTCCGCCGCCCGCCCGCTCTGGCGGAGCAGGGTAGCAAGGCCGGAGCGGAAGGTTGCAAGCTCGAGGTCGTCCGCGGGAAAGGTCTTTTCCGCGCCGGCAATCGCTTGGCGATAAACGGGCTCGGCCGCGTCGCGGTTGCCGGCATCGTGCAGCTCCGCAGCCCGCTCGCCGGTCCACAGAACGACCGTGCGGTCTTCCGCGCCAAACGCCTTCGTACCGATTTCCACCGCGACACCCAGGGCTTCTGCTGCCTTGGCGTATTCGCCCCTGGCGTCGAACATGCGCGACAGCCGGAACCAGCTTCGCGCCACGTCGCCATGGTCGGGGCCGAGAAGCTTTTCGCGGATTGCGATGGCCTCGCGGTAGAGCGGCTCGGCTTCGTCGTAGCGTTTCAGATTGCGCAAGGTCAGCGCGAGGTCGGAGGTCGATTGCGCCGTGTCGAGGTGGTCCCGGCCGTGGATTTTCGTCCGCAGCTCGAGCGCCGTCCGGAAGTACGGCTCTGCCTGATCGTACTTGCCCTGGCTGTAGAGCGCATCGCCGACCAGACGATTGAGATCAGCGGTGACAGGCGAATCCGATCCGAGCTCGGTTTGCGCCCGATCGAGCGCAGCGCGGGCTGCCGCCTCGCCCTCGACCGGCTTGCCGTCATCGAGCATCGCCTGGATTTCGCCGGCGCGTGTCGCGAGCTCGTCAGCCGGCCCTGCCCACGCGGCCGGCGCCATGAGCACGGCGCCAAGCAGCGCCGCCGCGCAGACACTGCGACGCAATTGCGCGAACTTTTCCCGGGTCCGGTGGTCCTTCACCGCGCGAAACTCCCAAGCCGGCTGCCTTAGAGCCGGCTGACGTGGCGGCATGATGGCACCTGCCGCCGCAGCCGTGACTTGGTTAAAGCCGGCTTTCTTGGCGATAGCGGCGTGAGCCGCGCAGCTCCGAGCCATCGGCGACCGTCACCTGGAAATCGCCGTCGCCGAGCGGCGCCGTAGCTTTCACCTTGGCGCGGTTGACGATGGTCGAGCGGTGGATGCGCGCGCTGTCGATACCGGCCTCCGCCAGTTGCTCGGCCAGCGCAGTCAGGCTGATGCGGGCGAGGTGGGTCTGGCCGGCTGCCCGCACCTCGACATAATTCCCGGCGGCCGACGCCCAGTCGAAGGAACGCGCGTCGAGGAAGACCGTCCTGCCACCGCTCTTCAGCGTCAGCCGGCCTGTGGCGCGGGCGTCGGTCTTTGCGGCTTGCGCCTCGCGCCGCTGCTCTTCAATGCCGCGCACGAGCGTCAGCACGAGCAGGATCACGGCGAACGCCATCAGATCCTTGCGGTATTCGTAGAAGGCGTCCTGAAAGAAATCGTCGAAGAAGCTGTATTCATGGCCGAGCACCAGCGGATAGGCCAGCTTGCGCAGCAGCACCATGCCGGCGACGTGCAGCGCCGAAAAGACCGGACTCGCCAGCGCGTAGGCCAGGAGCGCACGCCCCCAATTGTCGCCGGTGAAAGGTATGCGGCGTTCGAGCTCGGCGATCAGCGGCACCAGCGCCAGAAACACCGCGATGCTGGTAAATTCCAGGATCCAGGGTATGCGCGGGTCGAGCCCGGCGCCGACCCGTTCGGCTTCGGTGAGCAGCGAGGCAGCGTTCACCACCGCAACCACAGGGAAGAACACGGCCGCGATGGCCCAGGCGCGGCGCAGGATGCGGCGGTCGAGATTGGCCTCATCGGTCAGCCGAGCGTCGCTCATCGCTGAACGGCCCGCCGCTCGTCCCGAAAGCGCCGCCGCTCGTCCCGGCCGCTCGTCACAGCCAGGCCGCTCATACCGCCGGCCTGCCGGCCGAACCATCGCGCTTCGGCAGAAAACCCGTGTCGCGGAAGCTTCGTCCGCATTCGCTTGATCGAAAGGACGAGCACCATGACTTCCGCAACAAATCTCCCGGTGCCGCTTGAGCGGGCCGGCACGTCACCGCGCCGCCATGATCTCGACTGGCTGCGCGTTTTCGCCTTCGGCATGCTGATCTTCTATCACGTCGGCATGTTCTACGTGACGTGGGACTGGCACGTGAAGAGCCCGTCTGCATCGCCGGCGCTCGAGCCGGCGATGGCGCTGGTGAACCCGTGGCGGCTGGCGCTGCTCTTCTTCATATCCGGTGTCGCCATCCGCTTCGCCACCGACAAGGCGACACTCGCCAAATTCCTGCCCAACCGCTTCATGCGGCTGTTCGTGCCGCTGGTGTTCGGCATGGCCGTCGTGGTCATGCCGCAGGCCTATGCGGAACTGGTCACCAAAGGCGAGATCGCACCTGGCTTCTTAGAATTCTGGCCAACCTATCTCACCTTCGGCGACTTCTCGATCATCGTGCCGACCTGGAACCACCTCTGGTACGTCATGTACGTGCTGGTCTACACGCTGCTGCTGGCGCCATTTGCCGGCTCGCTGCGGCGGCTTGCCGATGGTCCCGCCGAGGCCGGCTTTGCGTGGGTCTCCGCAAGGCCGTGGCGCATCCTGCTCCTGCCGGCGCTGCCATTTCTCGCCTACCGGCTTTTCCTCGATCCGATCTTCCCGACCACGCACGCGCTGGCCGATGACTGGGCCAACCATGCGCACAGCTTCACCATCCTCGTGCTCGGATTCGTCGCGGCCAAAAGCCCGGCCTTCTGGCGCGGCATCGACAGGGCCCTGCCTTTGGCTCTCGGCGCCGCGATTGCGCTGGGCGCGATCCTGCTGGCCGCACGGCTCAATTGGGAAACGGTGATGGCGAGTGAATCGCTGAAGACGGCGGTTCGCCTCGGCCGCGTCCTTTACGCCTGGGTCGTCATTGCGGCGCTGCTAGGTCTCGCCCAGCGCTACTTCAACCGGCCGGGCAGGGCGCTTTCCTATCTCACCGAGGCGATATTCCCCTACTACATCCTGCACCAGACGCTGATCGTCGTGGTCGGTTTCTGGCTGATCCCTTATGCGCTGCCGGCAGGCATCGAGGCTGCCGTCGTGGTTGGCGTAACGGTCCTGGGCTGCGTGCTGGGCTACGAGGTCATCCGCCGCGTCCCGCCGCTGCGCCCGCTGTTTGGGTTGCCGCTACGCCAGAAGGGCGGCGCCAAACCCGCCCGGCAGCACGTCGTCGCAATGGCGGGTTAGATCAGTTGCCTGAAAAATGTGTCGCGCTGCTGCTCATCCTCGAGCAGCGGCGCTTTCAGCTCGGCCAGCTTTGCCACCAGCTCCGACATGCGTTTCGTGCCGGCCTTGGCCTTGAGATGACGCAGATGCGTGTAGACCTTGTTAAAGCTGACATTGCGCGTACGCGCATAGCCGATCGTCGACATGCCCCGCGCCAAGCCGCTGGATTGCCGCGAGAGCGGCATCGAGTCGGGTGCGCGCCATCGCTACCTGGAATCGAGCCGCCCATGCTTCAGCCTGATGTCGCTGCCGCGTAGCCCGGCCACTGCCCGGCAAATGAAAGAGCGGCCGCCCGGTCTCGGCCGGCAGCAAAGACTTACCGAAGGTCGCGACGCTGTTCTTCGCTGAGCAACGGCGCCCTGAGCTCGGTGAGCCGGCCGATAAGTTCCGGCATGCGCCGGGCCCCGATCTTCGCCTTGATATGCCGAAGATGTGTGTAGACCGTGTTGAGGCCGACACGTCGCGTTCGGGCATAGTCGGCGACCGAGATGCCGTGCACGAGCGCTTCCGCAAAACTTGCTTCGGCCGCGGTCAGGCCGAACATCGCACGCGCCCTGCGGGCCAGCGAACGCCCATCCTGCAGAGACGGGTCGCGAACGAAAACCAGGGCCATCGGGCGGCCGGCGAAATCAAGCGGCGCCAAGCCTGCTGTCGGGATAGGACGTACGGAAACCATGTAGGGCGGCAGTCCACTCGGCCGGCGAACAGGAAAATCGCCCCCGGCCGGCGCAGCGTGATCGCCCGCGGCGAGCGCCTGGACGGAGGACAGCATCGTCTCGTAGCGGCCGCGTGCCTCCGTGTCCTGGAAGCCGAGCCGGCCATGGCCAAGGTGGATGCCATCGCGTCGTCGGAGCAAGTCGAGCGCGGCTTCATTGAGGTAGGACGCTACGCCGTCCGACCCCACCAGAACGACGCCGTCGGGCAGCCAGTGCAGCCCTTGCTCCAGAGCTGTCCGACTTGCCTTCGCGGTGCGTAGCCGGTGCCCGACATCGAAGGCTTGACGCAGATGCGGCAGAACATGCCTCAAGGTAGCGATCTCGCCAGCTCCGACATGGCCCTGCCGATCGCTCCGGTGAACCGATACGGCCGCGAACAGCCGGGATGTCGAAAAGATCGTGGCCGCAACGTAATATCGCAGGTCGATCGGGCGCAGGAATTCCTGGTAGTAGGGGTGACGGTCGAGCGCCGCGTCGTCCATCATCAGGTAGTCGTAGCCGATCTCGTCGAGGGAACGGTTGCGACAGAGCAACCGGCGCGGATTGATTGCCAGATAGTGGTCCATGTAGGGACCCTTGCCGTCGGCCGGCACGCCCATGGACCAGAAGTCCAGCAGCTGGTCGTCCCTGTCGATGACCTCGAACGTCGCTCCGACGGCGCCGACGAGGCCGATCATCGCCGCGAGCGCAGGCGGCCAAAGCGTTTCATCGAAACCGGCTGCGTAAATGGCCCCGATCGCGTGCAGAATCTGGTCCTGTTTCGGCATGCGCCCCCGTCTCCACGCGCGTGAAGATTGCATGCACGTCCGCCCCACCGAGGCTATTACTTCGTTGCCTGCGCGACAACATCCGTCGTCATCAGTTTTAGTGACGACTGCCTGTCGGCGCGCGGCTAGCCTCCGCATGTCGGCATAAATGAGAGCTGGTCCGCAAGCGGCCGCTTCGATGATCTTTCGCGGCAGGCCGCGCGCAAACCCCGAGGGGTCCGGTTTTGGGGCCGAAGTCCGGTGCAGGCGCGACTGACCTGCCGGCGCCATGCGCCAACCCACGCAAAGGAGGCGATGATGATAATGAGACCGCGATCTCTTATTGTTCTGCTCGTTGCAGTCTTTTGCCTGGGCGTGCCCGCCGCGCCTGCCATCGCCATGGACGCGGACGCGCTGAGCAACTCCGGGACCGTGCTGAAGCCGGCGAAAAAAACCAAGAAGAAGGCTGCCAAAAAGGACTGCCTGGTCCTTTTGAGAAAACTCGCGCGGCTCGAAGAGGAACTCGACGAGTTGGAGGAGGAAATCGACGGACTCGAGCGCAAGTTAGGAAAAGCCGAGGCGGCCGGAAAGTACGACGTGATCGAGTCGACCAACCGGAGGATAGAGCTCGCGAAGGAAGAGTATAAGCAGACGACGCGCGAGTCGAACGAACTGAAAAGGCAATTGCGCAGCGAGGGATGTAAGTTCTAGAAAATGCCGCATGAGGAAGAATGCACGCGGCATTTTTCCAGCATTTTGATTTTGCGCATGCCTCTTGCCCCGAGCTGCTGCTCACCTTCGAGAGACATGCGTTCGACGGTTCCTGGCTTCGCGCAAGCTGCCGCGGTGGGTCGGCCTCAGATCGGCTCCGTAAACGTCACGATCGAGACGTCACCTTCGAGCGCGCCTTGATACGCTGAAAGGTGCGGTTCCTCGTCGGGCACGCCTTCCATGTCGCCGATCTGGTCGAGCTCGGCCTCGGCATAACCCTCCTTGGCCAGCGCCTCGAGCGCGGTTCGCACAGCCGTGTCGTCGTCGGGCGCGACGAGCATGACATGCACGCCTTCCGAATCGCCGCCCTTCTTGCGCCAGACGCGGCCGGTGATGATGGTGACGGCCCGGGGTTCGTTGTCGTTCATTCGCTGATTCCTCAAGCATGACCCCGAAACTTGCCGGCTGCTCGGGCCATGCGGCAAAAACAACAGCCGGAGCGCGATACCGACTCGACTGGTCGGCCTTGCGTTCCAGCCCGTCCTTTCCCATTTAGGCTTCTCGCATGGCGGGGCATGAAATCCCAGTCCTGCGGCGCTGTTGATTTCGATCCAAAAGCGTTTGTGCGGCGCAACATTCTTGCCGTCGTCCACCCTCTCGCGAAAGCTTCCGCCACCGCGGATTTCTGGGATCTGAAGGGTTGACGGAAAGGGGCGTTGCGAGTAATACCCGCGCCGTCTGAGCCGATGTGAGGCTTTTCCTTTCGGGGCGCCGCGCCCTGGAGTTGGCCTCAAACAGGGTTCGTTCTACGAGCGAGAAGACATTTCCGGCGGGCATGAAGCGGGTTTCCGCTTCCTCTGCATTTTGTTCGGGCAAGACCGCGAAGGCGGTCAGTTGCCCGAATTTGCGTATGGAAATGGCGCCTTGCCCGGACGCCCGAACGGGTTCGACAGGTTGAACAAGAGGAAGGTTGATGCCTACCGTAAACCAGCTGATCCGCAAGCCGCGCACTGCGCCGGTGAAGCGCAATAAGGTTCCGGCCATGCAGCAGAACCCGCAGAAGCGGGGCGTCTGCACGCGCGTCTACACCACGACGCCGAAGAAGCCGAACTCTGCGCTGCGCAAGGTGGCGAAGGTCCGCCTCACCAATGGCTTCGAGGTCATCGGCTACATTCCGGGCGAGGGTCATAACCTGCAGGAGCACTCCGTGGTCATGATCCGCGGCGGCCGCGTGAAAGATCTGCCGGGCGTGCGATACCATATCATTCGCGGCGTGCTCGACACGCAGGGCGTCAAGAACCGCAAGCAGCGCCGCTCCAAATACGGCGCCAAGCGTCCGAAGTAAGGGTTTCCCGGCTTCGGCGCTTTTTTCTTTTTGCGCTGGGGCCACGAGGCAAGAGAGACAAAACACATGTCCCGTCGTCACCGTGCAGAAAAGCGCGAAATCAACCCGGATCCGAAGTTCGGCGATCTGGTCGTCACCAAGTTCATGAACGCCGTCATGTATGACGGCAAGAAGTCGGTCGCCGAGACCATCGTCTACGGCGCGCTCGATCAGGTGCAGGCCAAGACCAAGCAGGAGCCGGTCACGGTCTTCCATCAGGCGCTCGACAATGTCGCGCCGCACGTGGAGGTCCGCTCCCGCCGCGTCGGCGGCGCCACCTACCAGGTTCCGGTCGACGTGCGCCCTGAGCGCCGCCAGGCCCTTGCGATCCGCTGGCTGATCACGGCAGCGCGCAACCGCAACGAGCAGACGATGATCGAGCGCCTCTCCGGCGAGCTGATGGACGCGGCCAACAACCGCGGCACCGCCGTGAAGAAACGCGAAGACACCCACAAGATGGCGGAAGCCAACCGCGCCTTCGCGCACTACCGCTGGTAGTCGCAGGCAGGCACTGAACGAGGCAGCTCCCATGGCTCGCGAATACAAGATCGAAGACTATCGCAACTTCGGCATCATGGCCCACATCGATGCCGGCAAGACCACGACGACCGAGCGCGTGCTCTATTACACGGGCAAGTCGCACAAGATCGGCGAAGTCCATGACGGCGCTGCCACCATGGACTGGATGGAGCAGGAGCAGGAGCGCGGCATTACGATCACGTCGGCCGCGACCACGACCTTCTGGAAGGGTCGTGACGGCAAGATGCGCCGCTTCAACATCATCGACACCCCCGGCCACGTCGACTTCACCATCGAGGTGGAGCGCTCGCTGCGCGTGCTCGACGGCGCCATCGCGCTGCTCGACGCCAATGCCGGCGTGGAGCCGCAGACCGAGACCGTGTGGCGCCAGGCGGACAAGTACCACGTGCCGCGCATGATCTTTTGCAACAAGATGGACAAGATCGGCGCCGATTTTTACCGCTCGGTCGAGATGATCGGCTCGCGCCTCGGCGCGCAGGCCGTCGTCATGCAACTGCCGGTCGGTGCCGAGAGCGAATTCAAGGGCGTCATCGATCTCATTGAGATGAACGCGCTGATCTGGCGCGACGAGACGCTGGGCGCTGCCTGGGATGTGGTCGAGATCCCGGCCGACATGAAGGAGAAGGCCGCTCAGTATCGCGAGAAGCTCATCGAGGCCGCCGTCGAGATGGACGACGACGCGATGAACGCATATCTCGAGGGCAATCTGCCGTCCAACGACCAGATCCGCGCGCTGATCCGCAAGGGCACCATCGCGGTGAAGTTCTTCCCGATGTTCTGCGGCTCCGCCTTCAAGAACAAGGGCGTGCAGCCGCTGCTCGACGCCGTGGTGGAGTTCCTGCCGTCGCCGGTCGACGTTCCCGCCATCAAGGGCATCGATCCCAAGACCGACGCCGAGATCGTGCGCAAGCCGGACGACAACGAGCCGCTGTCGATGCTCGCCTTCAAGATCATGAACGACCCGTTCGTCGGCTCGCTCACCTTCTGCCGCATCTATTCGGGCAAGCTCGCCAAGGGCGTGTCGCTCGACAACACGGTGAAGGGCAAGAAGGAGCGCATCGGCCGCATGCTGCAGATGCATGCCAATTCCCGCCAGGACATCGAAGAGGCTTTCGCCGGCGACATCGTCGCGCTGGCAGGCCTCAAGGAAGTCACCACCGGCGACACGCTCTGCGACCCGCTGAAGCCGGTCATCCTCGAGCGCATGGAGTTCCCGGAGCCGGTCATCCAGATCGCCATCGAGCCGAAGACCAAGGGCGACCAGGAGCGGATGGGCATCGCGCTGCATCGCCTCGCCGCCGAGGACCCGTCCTTCCGCGTCAAGACCGACGAGGAGAGCGGCCAGACGATCATCGCCGGCATGGGCGAATTGCATCTCGACATCATCGTCGACCGCATGCGTCGCGAGTTCAAGGTGGAGGCCACCGTCGGTGCGCCGCAGGTCGCGTACCGCGAGACCATCACCCGCAAGCATGAGCAGGATTACACGCACAAGAAGCAGACCGGCGGCACCGGCCAGTTCGCGCGCGTCAAGATCGTGTTCGAACCGAACACGGAAAGCAGCGATTTCGAGTTCGAGTCCAAGATCGTCGGCGGCGCCGTGCCGAAGGAATATGTGCCGGGCGTGGAAAAGGGCATCAACAGCGTGCTGTCCTCGGGCCCGTTCGCCGGCTTCCCGATGATCGGCGTGAAGGCCACCCTGATCGACGGCGCCTACCACGACGTCGACTCCAGCGTGCTCGCCTTCGAGATCGCCGGCCGCGCCTGCTTCCGCGAGGCGGCCCCGAAGCTCGGCGTGCAGCTGCTCGAGCCGATCATGAAGGTCGAGGTCGTGACGCCGGAGGATTATGTCGGCAATGTCATCGGCGACCTGAATTCGCGCCGTGGCCAGATCCAGGGCCAGGAGACTCGCGGCGTCGCCGTCGTCGTCAATGCGATGGTGCCGCTCGCCAACATGTTCAAGTACGTGGACAATCTGCGTTCGATGTCGCAGGGCCGCGCCGCCTACACGATGCAGTTCGATCATTATGATCCTGTGCCGACTGCCGTCGCCCAGGAAGTGCAGAAGAAATACGCGTAATTGCAATAACTTACGCCAGAAACTGAAAGTAGGGCCGGCAACGGCCGAAGGAATGGAGACCTGAGATGGCCAAGGGAAAATTTGAGCGGACGAAGCCGCATGTGAACGTTGGCACGATTGGTCACGTCGACCATGGCAAGACGTCGTTGACGGCGGCGATCACGAAGTTCTTTGGCGAGTACAAGCCGTACGACCAGATCGATGCTGCACCGGAAGAGAAGGCGCGCGGCATCACCATCTCGACGGCGCATGTCGAGTACGAGACGGAGAAGCGTCACTACGCCCATGTCGACTGCCCCGGCCACGCCGACTACGTGAAGAACATGATCACCGGTGCCGCACAGATGGACGGCGCCATCCTGGTGGTTTCGGCCGCCGACGGCCCGATGCCGCAGACGCGCGAGCACATCCTGCTCGCCCGCCAGGTCGGCGTTCCCTCGATCGTGGTGTTTTTGAACAAGGTCGACCTGGTCGACGACGCCGAGCTGCTCGAGCTGGTCGAGCTCGAGGTGCGCGAGCTTCTGTCGAAATACGAGTTCCCTGGCGACGACATTCCGATCGTGAAGGGTTCGGCGGTTGCAGCGCTTGAGGGCACCAACAAGGAGATCGGCGAGGATGCGGTCCGCGCGCTTTTGAAGGCGGTGGACGAATACATCCCGACGCCTGAGCGTCCGATCGACAAGCCGTTCCTGATGCCGATCGAGGACGTGTTCTCGATCTCGGGCCGCGGCACGGTGGTGACCGGCCGCGTCGAGCGCGGCATCGTCAAGGTC
>Ga0164290_1002091_pt1 | contig 17298 bp, 15 predicted proteins | sample Micstemetagenome_FD_108782 | JGI IMG/M metagenome (GOLD analysis project Ga0164290, IMG submission 108782) | Contaminated culture microbial community from soil near Moab, Utah, USA - Microcoleus steenstrupii SON62 (Illumina Assembly) | ecosystem: Environmental > Terrestrial > Soil > Soil crust... | reverse complement strand
CGCGGGGACGCATGCTGAGTCTTTACGTGATCCCGCATGGACGCCGACTTCCGCAAGCGGAAGATTTCTACATCTATGATCCGCGGCGCGAGTGCTCCGCCTAGTCCTAGGAACGCGCAACAAGACAGAGCGGTGTCAAGGCTCGACGCTTTGGGAGCATCGTCGCTAAGGCCGGCCCAAGCTGAGCGCTAGCGGTTGGGAGCGCCGCCCGGGAAACTCGTCCCAAAACGACGGTAACCCCATTTGCCCTGGGCCCGCCGACCGCTCGCGCGGAACACCGCTGCGGCTCACGGGGTCAACCGGACTGCTACGGGTCCTACCCGTGATTGGTGAAGCACATGAAGAACATCGTATCCGCAGTCTTCGACACTCAAGCCCACGCCGAGCAGGCGATCTCCCAGCTTCGATCGAGCGGAGTTCCCGACAGCGCGATCTCCGTCGTTGCGCAGCACGCAGGCGACATGAACGCGGGCGGAGCGCACACGACCGACGTCACGGACCACGACAACAAGGCGAGCGGCACGACCAAGGGTCTCACGGTCGGTGCCGGCGTCGGAGCGCTGTTCGGCCTCGCGGCGCTCGCCATCCCGGGCATCGGCCCGTTCGTCACCGCCGGCGCTCTCGCTGAGGTTCTCGGAACCGCTGGCGGCGCGGCCGCGGCCGGCGCCATCGTCGGCGGTACTTCGGGCGCGCTCGCGGGCGCGCTGATGAAGTACGGCGTCGGCAAGGAGGACGCGGAGTACTACGAGCGCCGCATCCACGAGGGCGGCGTGTTCGTCGCCGTCGACACCCAGGGCGACGCCACGAACGAGCAGCTCATCCGAAGCGTGCTCCAGCAGAGCGGCGGCAAGACGTCGGCCTACATGGCGTAAGCCCATTCCAACCGGCAGCGGAGGCGAAGAGAAGAGCACCGCGGCCGAGGAACCCATCCCTCTGCGAGGGTCCTGAGCTGGGCGCTCCCCCACTTGATGTGGAGGAGCGCCTCAGGCATTCGCGACTGGAGACTCTTATGGATATCAATCAGAACTCTTCGAACATGGATGCCCAGAGCACGGGCGTTGCCCTCGGCGAAGCTCAGGCCGCCCGCGAGCAGGCCGCTACGGCCGCCGGCACCGCCTCTGGCATGGCCGCTGCGACGGCTCAAGCTTCTCGCGAGGCCGCCGTTTCCGCCACCTCGGCCGCCGCCGGAATGGCCGCCGGTACCGCGCAAGTGGCGCGGGAATCGTCTGCGCTCGCGACGGGAACGGCCGCGGGCATGGCCGGCGGAATGGCGCAGTCCGCGCGCGAAGTGGCAGCGACCGCCGCCGGCACCGCGGCGGGAACGGGCACCGGCCTCGGCATGGGCATGCTCTTGGGCGTTCTCGTTGGGATGTGCGCCGTCATGGTCGGCGTCACCCTCGGCCGATCGGACCGCCGCTGACTCATCCCCGATCCGTGCGGACGACCGCACGGATCGGCACTTCGGCGCTAGGGGGAGAGCTTGAATGAGGGCGGCCGCAGGGCCCTGAGGCAAGGGGTAGATACCGGCTTGCTTGGATCCCCAACAAAGTCGGCGGCCACGACCATCGCGCACGGCTGATCCCAGACCTGGGTAGGAACGTGGCTGGCCCCGGGAATCGTCAGGCGCTGGCTGTTGGGAAGGGTTCGGGCCGCGCGTTCGGCCCAGGAAGCGGGCGTGTAGGGATCGTACTCGCCATTGATAAAGAGCACGGGAATCTGGCTCGCCACACCCTTGCGCCTGACGCCCGGCACCGCCCAGGCGGCGCGGACCGCCGGGTCCACGACCATAGGAAGGGAGCGCTGCAGCGCGGCCAGCAGTCCGGAGCCACGCGATCGGCGCGGGACGTTCAACTCCTCACCGCACCAGATCGAGTAGCGCATCCCCCAGGCGTAGCCGGAGGGCTGTAGGCCTCCCTCGACGATCGGGCGCAGGGCCTCGACGTCCCGGCGGGCCACGAGGTCCATCCTATGGGGAGCGTTCGGAACGTCCCAGGTGCTTCGGAGGGAGAGGAGGTTGACTAGATCGTGGGGGCGGAGCGTCATCTCGACCTCGGTGCCCTTCATGCCGTTTCCGTCGGACGGTCGCGCCCTCACTCGCATCGGGTTGGTCTCAGCGGCAACGACCGCCTCGGTGAACCGGCGGCGAAGGTCCGGGTACGCCGCGCGGCACGGCGCTTGCGCCTCGCAGTCGCGGAGGACCGCCTCCAGCGACCGAACCAGATTAGCGGCGGCGCCGGCCTCATAAGGCTCGTCGGGCGGCAGCGCCGAGTCCAGCACCACGCTTCGCACGCCCTCCGGATAGTCTCGCAATACGGCGAGCATCAGCCGCGTTCCATATGACTCGCCGTACAGATTCCAGCGACGGAACCCGAGAACGCGGCGAAGGTCCTCTAAGTCGGCGGCGCTCGCGGCCGTGGTGTAGGCGGCTGGATCGATCCCGCCGCGGAGTAGACGGTCTCTGCAGGCGCGCGCGGCGGCGACCTCTCGACGACGTCCCGGTGTGGGGTCGATCGTCTCGCTCAGCCGCGCCGGCGCGACCTCAGGACACGCCAGATACGGATGAGCGTGCGCCGTTCCGCGTTGCTCAAAGACGATCATGTCCCGCGTGTCGGTGAATCGGTAAGCCCCGCCATAGGCCGCCGCGCTGAGCGAGCTGGCACCGGGACCGCCGGCGGCGTAAACCACCGGGTCCGGAGCGGGAGTCGGGCTTGAGGACCGAACGATCGCCACCGGAAGCCGAATGGTTTTCCCGTTCGGCTTGGCTCGGTCCTCCAGCACGACGAGATAGCCGGTGTCGACCTTCGCGTCGTCCGGAAGCCGAATTGGAAAAGCCTTTCGATCCACGGGCTCCCACCTGGGAATCTCTTCACCGCTTACGGATCGGTCCCGGCCGCCCAGGAGGAGGGGTGCGACGAGCAAGACGGATACAGCGGCGATCGTTCGGTCGACGGCTCTCAAGGTGCTTCATCGTACGCCATGGGCTCCGATCGATTCGGACTTCCCGTGGGAAGCGCAGATCAGCGCTATGCATTGCGGAAGCGCCCTGCGTCGGTTTTGGGAGGGGGCGACGATTCGCGCGACCGTGATCGCCGCAGGTGACGACGGAAAGAAAGATCCCTAGGTCGATCACCGCACTGGGCGGTTAAGTCGAGCCGGAGGTGTCAGCCGCTCGGGACTGCCAGGCAGATGTTTCCCGCAGTTATCGTTCCGAACAGGCTCCCACGCGTGAGAGACTGTTCTGCGAGTACGTCACGCTGAATCTGGATGATCAGCGTCAGCTTTGTGCCCGACGACGAGTCTCGGCTTTCCCAACCCATTTCTCGCTTGGACTGAACACGTAGACACGTCTACACATGTTTGCCGTAGAATGGCACCATGTCTGAGCGGCGAACGTGGCGATTCCGGCGCGACGTCCCGCTGTCGAGCGCGGCCACGCTCGTGCTGATCCAAGACCTCGACGGCGAGTTGGTGATTCGCGTGATGATCCGCCGGGAGTTCGTCACTCCGAAGATCAGGGTCTCGCGCGATCGGCTGGAGTCGCTGCTCGTGCCACATGACCACCGAATCATCGAGGCGGACGTGGTCATCGACCTAGACGGCCGCACGGCGGCCGTGTCGGTGGCGGGTCAACTCAGCGGCTGGACGGATCGCCGGGCCGTGCAGGCGGGGATCAAGGAACTGCTCCGAGAGGTCGACGCGGCAGCGAGCAACGCTGCCTAGAAAAACCTCCCGGACTGTCGACGCTTACTGTTCTCGGTTAAGAACACAAGCTTGAAGATGCTCCCTCGGGATCTTATGGCCGCGAACAGAACGGCTGAGAGACGATTTGACTCCCCTAGTACCCCGTGGATCGCGGTCCACACACGAGCAGGAATGAGGGCACAAAACGAAGAACGGCTCGACGCCGGTCCGCCTGCGCCTCCGCGCCCGCCGGTAGGCTTCGTGAACGGGCGAGTCGGGGCCCGTGCGCACGGACGGACCGGGGCCCCTCGCCTCCCGTGCCCCCCATCCATGGACGGCGAAGCCCCGGCGCGCATCCCTCACGGCTTCTCACTCTGATTGGGGTTGAGCTGCGCACGCCCTCCCTCCGCTCGCTTTTGGGTGGGGGAGGCTTCGGAGCGTAGAATAGCGGCGTGTTCCGGGACCGCGAGTACTGGAGTGCGGTGGGGGCTACGCTTCTGACCGGAGGCGCTCACATGGTGACCGGCGCGATGCTCGGGAAGCGTCACATCACATTGGAGGTGGTTGAACTCCTCGTCGCGTGCGTTGCCCTGCTCACCGTGACTTAGGCCGCCGCCAAGTGGCTCCGGCAGACGCGCGAGCGCCGGGCGAAGAGGACTAGCAGGAAGGGCTAGGAGCGCGTGCGAGAGGCCATGGACCGCGTGCTGCGGGAGCTGCAAGCCTGGGACGCCAGGGAGTACGCGGGGAGAATTGAAATCTCTTCCCTTTCAACGGGGCGGGAGGATTCGATTCCGGGGCCACAGGCTCCCAAAGCACGCGCTTTGACGGAAGCGCCCCGATATACCACTGGGAATACGTGGTGGCCCTTTCGGAGCGTCGGTACACCTTCGCGATATACCCACGCCGAGCTCCTCCGGGGGCTCCAGAACCGTCTTTAGGTTCAAAAGAGTGGAGCCGATGACCGGACTCGAACCGGTGACCTGCTGTTTACGAAACAGCTGCTCTACCACTGAGCTACATCGGCGTTGCGGCAAGAAATATACCCGCTCCTTCGGGGTGTGTGTGCCGTTGCGAAGATTTTCATGCGGCATGGGCCGTTGATCACGGAGCCTCGTCAAAAGGGCATGATTCTTGAATAATAGTCGCGTGGACCCCATGGTCAGTAACGTGCCCCCAAGAGAGACCCGGATGCTGGCGGCGATCGTCTTCACGGACGTCGTCGGGTTTTCGCGGCTTGCGTCTCAGAACGAGGCGCGGGTTTACGGCGCGCTGCAGCGCGACATGGGCGTGATGACCAGCCTGTGCCGAGCCCACGGCGGGCAGGTGCTCAACACCATGGGAGACGGCATGCTCCTGTGTTTCGGCAGCGCGGTCGACGCGATGTCGTGCGCGATCGAAATCCAGCGCACGCTGTTCGCCCAGTCACGATCCCTGCCGGCGCAGGACATCCTGCACCACCGGATCGGCGTCCACCTCGGGGACGTGATCATGAACGGCGACAACGTCTTCGGGGACGGCGTCAACGTAGCGGCTCGGCTGCAGGCGGAGTCTAAGCCGGACGGGATCTGCTTCTCGAACACGGTTCACGAGGTGGTCAAGAACAAGCTCCAGTTCGACGCGAGGTACGTCGGGCAGCGGCAACTCAAGAATCTTGGTGAGCCGGTGAAGATATGGCAGGTGCCGCCCATCGAGGACCGGTCGGCGATGAACACGGCAGTCGACGTGCCGGACACCGCTGCGCTCGAGGTGGAAGAGGCGCGCGGCGTCGGTGGCATCCGCGGGGCACTCCTCGTCGTCATTAGCCTCGTCCTGGTGGGCGGGGTGATCGCCGCCGCCTTGGTGTTCAAGCCGACCCCGAGCGAAGCGGAAAAGCCTCGGGTGAATGCCAATCGTGACGCCAAGCCGAACACTGAGGTCCCGCCGCCCGTCACCGCCCCAACCGGCATGACCCCTGCCGAGGCCGTCGATCGAGCGAACGCACTCCGCCGGGTGTACGACTTCAATGGCCTCGTGCAACTTCTCGAGGCGGAGGGTGCGAAGCTTCCCGATCTCGTAGGCAAGATCAGTACTTACCGAAATCTCGCCGGGCTGCGAGCCTATGTGGACGAGCAGATCGCGGTCACCAACCCAAGCACGCCGATCACGGTCGAGTTCGACGGCGCTCAGGTCAGCCTCTATCAGGTTGGCGGGGTCCTGCAGACCCGGACGGAGACGAACGTTTCGGCGCTCTCTTGGGACGCGATCAGCCCTGAGGCGTTCCGCGCGATCGCCCAGGCACTTGCGGTTCGCAAGGTCGACACGACCCCGGCACCGGCACAGGTGCCGGCTTGGATCAGCGAGTTCGAGTCCGAGTACGGATTAAGCGGCGGATAAGACGGACCTTCTTGCACCATAATCGGTTCAAAAGAGGTCCTTCCAATGATGCAAGACTCGTTCCCGATTCGCAAAGTCGATCACATCCGGCACTACGTGGGCAACGCCCGCCAGTCCGCGTTCTACTATCAGCACGTCTTTGGCTTCAGCATCACCGGCTTCCACGGCCTGGAGTCCGGCCAGCGGCACGAGGTGGACTACCTGCTGGAGCAGAACGACGTGAAGCTCCTGTTTAGCGCGCCCATTCGCCCGGGCCACCCAATGGCTGAGAAGATCGCCCACCACGGCGACTTCGTCCAAGACATCGCCTTCGAAGTCGACGACGTCGACTGGGCGTTCAAGGAAGCGGTCCGACGCGGCGCCGAGCCCGCGAAGGAGCCGTACACTCTTGAGGACGACAACGGCCCCGTCCGCCTCGCCGCCATCCACACCTACGGCGACACCCTGCACACGTTTATCAACCGCGACAAGTTCAAGGGGCAGTTCCTTCCCTACTTCCACCCGCGAAACGAGCCAGGGGACCCGATCGGGATCATGGAGATCGACCACTGCGTTGGCAACGTGGAGATCGGCCAGATGAACCGCTGGGTCGGCTGGTACGAGCAGGTGCTCGGCTTCAAGAATCTCATCTCGTTCGACGACAAGGACATCTCGACGGAGTACACCGCGCTGATGTCGAAGGTGATGGCGAATGGAAACGGCCGCGTGAAGTTCCCCATCAACGAGCCTGCCGAGGGCAAGAAGAAGAGCCAGATCGACGAGTACCTGGAGTTCTTCGGGGGCGCCGGCGTGCAGCACGTCGCTCTCCGAACAGACGACATCATCCACACCGTGAGCCGCCTCCGGGCTCGAGGCCTGCAGTTCCTTACTGTGCCGAAGAGCTACTACGAGATGCTGCCGGACCGCGTGGGAACGATCGACGAGGACATTCAGGAGCTGGCCGAGCTCGGCATCCTGGTGGACCGAGACGACGAGGGGTACCTCCTCCAGATCTTCACCAAGCCGACCACCGACCGACCGACCCTGTTCTACGAGATCATCCACCGCAAGGGAGCGACCTCGTTCGGCAAGGGGAACTTCAAGGCGCTGTTCGAGGCGATCGAGCGCGAGCAAGCCCTCCGCGGCACGCTCTAGGCCGAAGCTTTCGACCGTTAGGGCACTGAGGCCGTTTCGGCCTCAGTGCCCCAAGACTTCGCCTCTCCTCGCCTTCTTTTCCGGCACAGTCACGCGTCAGGTTCCCGTTCTCGGGCTCTTTGGACCCCCGAAAAGCGTATAACCCAAGTGATGGCTCGCCTGCTGCGTCTCGTCCTGCTCACCCTCGGCCTTTTGCTGCCGCTGATTGCCAGCGCAGCGGACCGAGTGAAGTGGACCGCTACCATTCCGGCGGACGCTCAGCCCGGCGCAACGGTCTCCGCAATCGTCAAGGCGGAGATCTCAAAGGGGTGGCATCTCTACTCCATCACTCCGGTCGAAGACGGCCCGATCCCGACGACCATCACGGCGCTTCCGCCGATGAGTCTCGCCGGGACGATCACCACGTCCAAGTCCGAGCGGAAGATGGACAACAACTTTGGGAAGGAGGTCGACTTCTTCTCGGACTCGGCGACGTTCACCGTTCCGGTTAAGCTCGGCCCCGACCCCAAGAGCGGCAAGCTCAAAGTTCGATTCCAGACCTGCGACGACAAGTCCTGCGACCTCCCGAAAGAGGTCGAGGTGCCCCTCACCGGCGAAGCGGCCCAAGCCGTGGTGCAGAAGGGAGACGTCAACGACCCCTCCAAGCAGGGGATGCTTCAGTTCGCCATCGGCGCATTCGTCGCCGGCCTGCTGTCGTTGCTCACGCCCTGCGTCTTCCCGATGATCCCCATCACCGTGAGCTATTTCGCGAAGCGGAAGGAGACTCTCGGCACCGGCGCGGGCATCGCTCAAGCGGTGGCGTACTGCGCGGGCATCGTGGGAGCGTTCGCGGTCTTCGGGCTTCTGGTCACCGTCCTCTTCGGCGCCAGCTCGATTCAGAACTTCGCCACTAACCCGTGGGTCAATCTAGCCTTGGCGGCGATCTTCGTGCTGCTCGCGCTGAACCTGTTCGGCCTTCTGCAGGTGTCGCTTCCGAGCAAGATGACGAACGCCTTCAACCCGAGCGGCAAGGCGGGTCTCGCGGGACCGGTCCTCATGGGCTTGACGTTCACGCTCACGTCGTTCACCTGCACGGCACCGTTCGTCGGCACCACGCTGGTGAGCGCCGCCACCGGCGACATCCTGCGGCCGCTCGTCGGCATGCTGGCGTTCGGCTCGGCGTTCGCGCTTCCCTTCTTCCTGCTGGCGCTCTTCCCGCAGTACCTCGCCAAGCTGCCCAAGAGCGGCTCGTGGCTCGAGATGGTGAAGGCGTTCATGGGCTTCCTCGAGATCGCCGCCGCCATCAAGTTCATCAGCAACGCCGACCTCGTCTGGCGCACGACGCCGCTGATCTCCCGATCGACGTTCCTCATCATCTGGGCCGTCATCTTCCTGCTGGCGGCGCTCTTCCTGCTCCGCGTGCTTCGGCTGCCCAAGGTCGAGACGCCCGCGAAGATCGGACGTGGCCGCTGGGTCACGATCGGGCTCACGCTGCTCACGTCGGTCTGGCTGATCAACGGCGCGCGAGGCTCTTCGCTCGGCGAATTGGAGGCGTTCCTGCCGCCCGGAAAGTCGGACGGATGGGTCGAGAACTACGACCGGGCCCTCGCCATGTCGCGAGCTCAGGGCAAGCCGATGCTCATCGACTTCACCGGCGTAACGTGCACCAACTGCCGGTGGATGGAGAAGAACATGTTCCCCCGCCCTGAGGTTGAGAAGCAGTTCAAGAACTACATCCTTGTGAAGCTGTTCACGGACCGCGACACGCCCGACGACAGACGCAACCAGGTGCTCCTTCAGAAGCTAACTGGGGTCGTGACGCTGCCCGCCTACGCGGCGGTCACCCCAGAGGAGAAGGTGCTCCGAGTTTTCGAAGGCTCCACTCGAAACGAGTCCGAGTTCGTGACCTTCCTTCAGGGAACCAAGCCGGCTCTCAGCGCAGCGCGCTGAGAGCCGCGCGGTTCTCTTCTTACTCGCCGCAGCCGCCGTCGCTCGACTCGCGGTCCTGAACCATTTCCTGGACCTTCGCGACGAAAGACTTGCCCTTCAGCGGTTCGTTGTTGGCCGCACTCGCCTGGGTTCCGGCCAGGCCGAGGAGCACGAGGCTCGTGACACAGATCGTGACGACCGTCTTGTGAAGACTCTTCATTGGCATGCTCTCCCGGGCTGCGCCTTGGTGGCGCTCACATCGGGAGACTGAGCCGCTGCGTCCCGGGTTCGGGAAAGTCTCGGATTTCCGCCGAAGCGAGGCTGCTTACGATAGGAGGAGCAGCGCCGCCGCCGCGGCGCCGGCATGCTCCGTGCGAAGCACGCGCGGCCCCAATGTCACGCCGCGGTTGCCAATTGCGTTGAGCTCCCGGTCCGCCCAACCGCCTTCGGGCCCGACGACGATCGTCATCTCGCTTCCTTTCGGCTCGAGACGGGGCGAGAGCCCCTCAACCTCGGACAGCACGATGCAGTCGGGAAATTGGGTGAGGACGTCTTTGAGGTCACGGGCCGGCGTGATCTCCGGGAGAACCGTCCGAAAGCTGACCTCGGACGACTCGCGAGCAATCGTTCTCAGCCGGTTGAGCCGGTCTGCCGTTTTCTTCTCGTCCCACCGCACCACGGTGCGCTCGCTCGGAAACAGGATGAATCGGCTGACGCCCAGCTCCGTTCCCGCGCGGATGATCTCGTCGATCTTGTCCCCTTTCGGCAGCGCCTGGGCGATGGTGAGCCGCAGCCTCGCCTCGGTGTCCGGCCGAACCACCTCGCGCGGAATAGCGAAGTGGTTCTGGAACTCACACCTGATCAGCGTGCCGTCGTTCGGTAGGATCGCGATCTCGGCCCCCGCCGAGAGACGCAGGACCTTCCGAATCTTGTCGATCTCGTCCTTCGGCAACTCGATCTCTCCTGCGGGCGAGGCGCCCGGGAGGAAGAACCTTGGCAGCGACCGGAGGGGACGACTCATGACTTGGTGAAGGAAGCTCCGACCCAGTCGCCCTCGTCGCGCTTCTCCTTCAGCGAGAAGCCGTTGGCCTCCGCCGCCTCGAGAACACCGGGCCAGTTCTGGTGGATGACGCCGCTCACGATCCACTCGCCTCCAGGCTCGACCGCCTGGGCAACCTCTGGAGCGATTTGGATGAGGATTCGACTGATGATGTTGCTAATGACGACGTCGTAGCCGCCGAGGATCACGGTTCCGCTCGAGGAAGGCTGTGGCGGCGCCACGGCGAGCGGGTGCTCGTCCTGCTCCCAGTCGTTGATGGCACGGGCCATCGCTTCGGGATCCGTCAGCTCCGAGTAGAGCGCCGCGACGCCCTCGCCAACCACGGCACGGAAGCTCACGTTGTTTCGGGCCGCGTTCTCACGCGTGACTTCCACCGACGTTGGATCGATGTCGACCGCGTCCACCACTTCGGCACCCAGAAGACAGGCGCCTATCGCAAGAATGCCGCTGCCACAACCCACGTCGGCCACGCGCTTCCCGCGAACGTTCGCCTGTTCCAGGAGTTCCAGGGAGAGCCGCGTCGTCGGGTGGTCGCCCGTGCCGAACGCCTGCCCCGGGTCGAGCACGATCACCAGGTCGTCCGGCTCGGCGGCGAACTCCTCCCAGGTTGGGCGAACGACGAAGCGCTCGCCCACGCGGCGCGGCTTGAAGAACTGGCGCCAGACCTCGTCCCAGTTCTGCTCCTCGAACGGATTCGCTTCCACCGAGGCGGCCCCGGCACCTAGCAGCTCGTTTCGAAGGTCTTCGACCCTCGAATCGCTCCCTTCGACGGCCACGATGCAACCAATGAGGTTGGGCCCATCCTCCTGCGTGTTCTCGATCCCGTGGGTGCGAAAGATCTCGATGAAAGGCGAGAGGTCGCCCCCTTCGGGCACCGTGGCGCGGACTTCGATCCAGCTCATTTTCGCTTGCCGAACAGCCCTCCGAGGATGCCGCCCTTCTCCTGCTTCGGTTGAGCCTCGCCGCTCACCTCGGCCAGTTCCCGAATGAGCTTCACCTGGGTGTCGCTCAGCTTCTTAGGGACCTTCACCTGGATCGTCACGATGAGATCTCCACGCCGTCCTCCATGGAGCGGCGGAAGGCCGGCCCCGCGGATGGTGATTTGGGTCCCCGGCTGCGTGCCGGCCTCGATCGTGATCTCGTGCGTCGAGTCGACACCCTCGATCGGCACCTGGTCTCCCAGGGCGGCTTGGGCGAACGTCGCCTCCAGCATCGTGTGCAGCGTCTGGCCGTCGCGGTCGAACCGGGCGTCTTCCTTGACGTGGAGCACCACGTAGAGGTCGCCGGGCCGCCCTGCGCCGAGGGCGTCTCCACCCTGGCCCGGCACCTGCATCGTAGCGCCGGAGTCGACACCAGGCGGAATCGTGATCGACACCGTCGCGGTCTCCGGCACGAGGCCGTTCCCCCGGCAGTTTTTGCACGGATCCTTGATGATCGTGCCCTCGCCGTGACAGGTAGGACACGGAGCGGAGGTACGCACTTGGCCGATGAAGGTGTTGCGAACGGCGGAGACCATGCCCTGACCACGGCAAGTACCGCAGGTCTCGGGCGGCTTCCCCCCCTCCGTCCGCTGGCCATGGCAGACGGAGCACTCGGCCGACCGGTTCACCTCGACGTCGCGCTGGACGCCGTTGATCACGTCCTGCAGGGTGAGTTCGACGTCGGCGCGGACGTCGTCGCCGTCTCGGCCGACGCGTCGGCGACCGCCGGTCGCGCCGCCCATCCCGCCGAAGAACACGTCGAACAGGTCCGAGATGCCGCCACCGCCCCCCCCGAAGAACGGGTCGCTGGGCGCTTCGTCGGTCGTTCCGTATTGGTCGAACCGGGCACGTCGATCGGGGTCGGAGAGGACGGCGTACGCCTCCCCAACCTCTTTAAACTTTTCCTCCGCGGAGGGGTCGTCTTGGTTTACGTCCGGGTGATAACGCCGAGCGAGGCGCCGGTACGCCGACTTGATGTCGTCCGCACTGGCGCCTCGCGCGACTCCCAGGACCTCGTAAGGATCCCGTGGCATAGGTTTAGCTCTCGTCCGCTTCGTCTTCCTCGACGTTCTCCTGCTCGGCGATGTCGCTGAGCGAGAGGGTGTCGTCGTCGGAGGCGACGGTCACCGCTTCCTCGTCTTCCTCGACCAGGTCCGACAGGCTGAGGCTGTCCTCGCCGTCGGCGTCAGGCTCGGCGTCCTCTTCACCGACGCTCGTGACCAGTGCGGCCTCGGTCTCGTCGAGCGCGGGCAGGAGCATTCCGAGCTCGGCCGGAACGTTCTCCTCGATCAGCATCGGGAGATCCGACGTCGGCTCGATAGCATCAGGGGTGCCGGTGAGCAGCGGCTTAATCTTGCCTGCGGCGATCTCGGCCAGGGCAATCGTTAGCGGGTGGGTTGAATCCACCTGCACCAAGGGGGGAGCGCCCTCGCGGAGCTGCTTCGCGCGCTTGGCCGCCAGGTTCGAGAGCACGAACTTGCCGTGCTCGTAATCGTTGAGGATGTCAGGACTCGGCAGCATAAGGCGTTTTTTCGGAATCCCGAGTGTACCCCCTTAACCGCAGCCTAATGCCACCGGTACAGCCGCGTGCGCCCGGCGGGCTACAGGCATCTTCCCGGCCGCTGCGGGCAAAATGCCCGCCACAATCTGGGCACAAGCGATCATGCACCTCAACGACGAGCTCGGACTGAACACTCATCTCGCCCACCTCGGCGAGGACGAGAAGATCAAGGGCGCGGTGGTCCCGCCGATCTTCCAGAACTCCCTCTTCCTTTTCGATCAGACCGAGGATCTCCTCGACTGCATCGGTCGGATGAACAAGGGCCTGCCCTACCACTACAGCCGGATCTGCAATCCGACCGTCGAGCTGGCGCAGAAGAAGATCGCTCAACTCGAGGGGACCGACGACTGCCTCCTCACCGGGTCCGGCATGGCGGCGATCACCGTGGCGGTCATGAGCTGCGTGAAGGCTGGCGCCCACGTCATCGCGGTCGAGACGGCCTACAAGCCGCTCCGTACCTTCCTTAGCGACGTTCTTCCCCGCTTCGGCGTCACCCACACGCTCGTGGATGGCAGATGCCCGGAGGAGGTGCTCGACGCGATTCGTCCCGAGACGACGCTGATCTACCTCGAGACCCCGTCGAGCGCAATGTTCCGGCTCCAAGATCTCGAGACGATCTCCAAGGTCGCCCGCGAAAAGGGCATCACGACGATGATCGACAGTACGTACGCCTCGGGCGTGCTGATGAACCCGCACCGCCTGGGGGTGGACATCGTGGTCCACAGCGCCACCAAGTACATGGGCGGCCACAGCGATCTCACCGCGGGTGCCATCTGTGCCAGCCAGGAGCGCATCGACCACATGCTGCTCGACGGAATCCAGCACTTCGGATCGACGCTGCACCCCTTTTCCGCCTTCCTTCTCACCCGTGGCCTTCGGACTCTGACGCTGCGCATGAAGCGCCACCAGGAGACCGCGAACACGATTGCCGCATGGCTAGAGGATCGCCCCGAGGTGGAGGTCGTCCACCACCTTGGATTGCCCAGCTTCGCCCAGCGCGATCTCTTCCGCCGCCAGTTCAATGGTGCGGGAGGCCTCTTCTCGTTCGAACCCAAGAGCCAAGACCGCGAGAAGGTCGTTGCCTTCTGCGACGCGCTGAAGTTGTTCGGGCGAGGCGTGTCGTGGGGAGGGTTCGAGAGCCTGGTGATTCCGCTCGCCGTCGCACCGAGCGACTACGCGGAGCCGCGCTGGTGCATCCGCCTCTACTGCGGAATCGAGGAGCCGCAGGATCTTCTGCGAGATCTCGAAGCGGCAATCCCGCTGCTCGCCTAGGAGCTGGAGGGGGTGGCGTGAACACGCCACCCCCTCACCTAATTCGCCCCAAGCATCCCCGTCAGCCCCGATTTTCGCCGAAGTACAGGGGAAGGCCGAAGTACTCGAGCCGTTGCCACGGGAAGTTCTTCGGATCGTTCTTTCGCCCCGCGGGCTGAGCGATGTACTCGTGGCTCACGATCTGCTTGATCGGGAATCGACGTCGCATCGAGGCGATGATCCCACAGAGCGCCTGAATCTGGGCATCGGGGTAATCCTGCTTGCCGTCGTTCAGGTTCACCAACTCGATGCCGATGGTGTAGTTGTTCGGATTAGTCCGCCCCTGGGCGTCCTTCCCCACGCCGGCGTGCCAGGCACGGTCGAAAGTCGAGACATTCTGAACGATGCTGCCGTCGCGTCCGATGCTGAAGTGCGCGCTCACTTGGCTCGCCTCGCGCTGGAAGGCGACGGTCGTCCGTTCGAGGGTCGGGATGACGGTCGAGTGAACGACGATGGTGTCCACCACCGCATCGACCGGGCGCTGATTGAAGTTGGGAGACTGGATCCAGACGATCTGGAGGTAGCCCGGATCTCGCCACGGATTGGGCATCGGGACACGTGGGTCGGGAACGTAGCCGACGATCTTGCCCGGAACGAGCGTCTGGACCGGATTGCCTGAGGCCGGCGCCTGAACCGTCTGCGCCAAGGTGAGGGCGCAAGAGAGTGCGGTAAGGATCACAAGGCAAGTTTTACACTCAGATGCCCCGCGCTGGCGCAAAGTACAGTCAGTAACGGTGTTGCGTCGCCTACTCCTGCTCCTCACGTTGCTCCCAGGAGCCGCTTCTGCGGTGGTGCGTTACCGCGCCGAGCCGATCCCTGCCGCGCAAACGCTCGCGGTCAGCGTCTCGGTGGACGCTCCCGCGCCGCGCCAGACGTTCGTGATCCCAGGCTGGACGCCGGGCTACTACCAGCTTCGCCGATCCGACCTGAAGATCAGCGACGTCCGCGCCACGACGGAGGATGGGCGGCCACTCAAGGTGTCCCGCAGCGGCACCCTCGGGTGGACCGTTGACTCATCGAACGCGAAGCGGCTGGTGCTGTCCTACCGAGTCCTCGCCGACGACCCAGGACTGGGATTCTTCGGCGTGAGCGTGGCTAAGGACCAGGCGTTCATCAATGGGCCAGCCGCTTTCATGTACCCCGAAGGACGCGCTTCGGAGGGCACGGAGCTTCGACTGAAGCTTCCAGAAGGATGGGACGTGGCCACCGGGATGGACAAGCGTGACGATGCTTACGTCGCCGGAGACTACGACGAGCTCGTCGATCATCCCCTTCAACTTGGCCGCTTCGTTCGCCGGACCTTCGATGTGGAAGGTGTCCCCTTCGAGGCGGTTTTCGTGGCGGAAGCAAAACCCGCCGTCAACACCGCCATGGAAACGGAGCGGCTGAAGCGGCTGAGCGAACCCGTCGTCAGGATGTTCGGCGGAGCCCCATTTAAGCGCTACGTCTACATCATCCACCTCGCCGTGGGTGAGTTCAGCGGCGGCCTCGAGCATCGTGCGAGCAGCGTCGTTGCCCTGCCGAACGCGGCACGGCTCGACGCCGACGACCTCTTCGTTCACGAGCTGTTCCACGCCTGGAACGTGAAGCAGATCCGGCCGCGCATCCTCGGACCGTTCGACTACACCAAGCCGGCTCGAACCGGGGCACTCTGGTTCGCCGAAGGGGTCACGGACTACTACGCTCGCCGCCTGGTGTACCAAAGCGGTCTGCGCGACGAGAAGTGGCTGTTCGACCAGTTGGCGGCCGAGATCACGATGCTCGAGCTCGGTGAGACCCAACGTGTAAAGAGCGTAGCGGCGGCGTCGCGGGAAACTTGGGAAGATTCTGGATTCGGCGTCGGGGACCTGAGCTATTACAACAAGGGTTTCATCCTCGGCCTCGTCTTCGATGCCGTCCTACGCGGATCTACTGACGGCCGCAAATCGCTCGACGACGTCATGCGGCTGATGTACGAACGGTACCGATACCCAAAGGCGGGGTATTCCGACGATGGCATTCTTCTCGCACTGAACGAGGTGTCCGGCCGAGACTTGACCAACCTCTACCGTCAGCTCGTAGACGAGCCGAAGCCAGTTCCGTATGCACTTCTCAAGCAGATTGGGATGCGACTGATCTTTCCGGATCGAGTGGTCGAGAGGCTGCCCTTCCAGACGTCCGACGGTGTGATCACCTCACTCGAACCCTCGGCGACAGCGGCGGGCCTTCGGCGAGGAGACCGCGTCGAAAGCGTGGAAGTCATCCGCGACAGCGAACCGAGTCGAGCAAGAGTGCGCGTGGGCGGCAAGGATCTGACTGTGCCGCTGGCGACCGTGAAGCCGGACACGTACGACGTTGAGCCGAACCCTTGGGCGACGCCGGCCGAGCGGCGACGTCTCGGCGACTGGCTAGCTCGACCGAACCGCGTCGTGCAGAAGAACGGCTAGCCAAGCGGCCAACAGATACGGCACGCCGGCCAGCACCGCGGGCGAAAGCACGCCGACGGCGGCGAGCGCGGCGGCAGCCATCAGCAGAGCTCGACGAACCGGGTCGGACCGATGAGCTCGACGAAGCTGGTGCAGCAGGAAATCGCCGCCGAAGATCAGCACGAGTCCAACGCCGGTCACGAGCAGGAGCATCGTAGGCGTCGCCAGCGCACGAGCGTGCTCGGCGAGATTTAGGGCCCGCACGTCCGCCTCGGTTCTGGCGAGTCCATTCAACGAAAAGGTGACGCCGTTCGAGAAGACCTGCCCGAGACCTTTCGGCATCACGAGGAGCAGCAGAAACAGCGGCGCCCTTAACCATCCCATCCCGGTCAGCACCGCAAGGACGGGTAGGACCAGCAACGTGGCGTCGCCTCGCCACCACCAGGGGTTCAGTGCGCCGATCCCGTAGGCGACCGCCAGCACTCCAGGAATCGCCCACCGGGCGCGGTCGGCCGATAGCGGCCGGATGGCGTAAGCGGTCGTCATCACGAGACTCGCGAAGAAGCACCCGAGCGCCGCACCAGGGAGCGGCGTCACGTACTTGCCGAGTACGTGGCTCTGCCACGAGAACGTCGGGTCGGAGAGGGCAAACCCGAGAGCGCTCACGAGTCCGACGGCGCCCATGCGCTGGAGACCGGCGACTCGTCCTTCGAGCAGGAGCAACACCCCCGTAAGCCCCACCATCGCGATCCAGCCGAGCAAGGACCAGAAAGCCAGGCCGCCAACTCCCCCCATCCTCGCCAGTCCACCCCCGAGAGAGAGACCCGCCGGCACGAGACAGAGCAACTCGACCGCGAGTGCGATACCGGGACTGCGCCGCTCCTG